>WNFC01020608.1_pt1 | contig 14655 bp, 13 predicted proteins | sample 5400541 | NCBI WGS metagenome assembly WNFC01 (sample SAMN13153342, study PRJNA577476) | soil metagenome | isolation source: 120 cm saprolite under Douglas fir tree site 2 hole 2 replicate 1 | place: USA:California | collected 2015-04-18
AAGCTTAGTAAATAAGCCTCCCACCCAGCCCTAGCGCGCCTAGGTTAACGCAGTTAAAATGAGCGGGCTTCAGTCTCGTGGAACCTTTTGTTGAAAAGCATTGACCACGCCCATTAATGCAGGCACACGACTAGGCCGTTATGAAATGCGCTCGAAGCTCGGCGAAGGCGGGATGGGTGAGGTGTATCTGGCGCAGGACACGAAGCTTGAGCGCAGCGTGGCGTTGAAAATTCTACCTGTCGATGTTGCTGTTCATCAGGATCGCATGCGGCGCTTTGTCCAGGAAGCAAAGGCCGCCTCGGCGCTCAATCATCCCAACATCATCACGATTTATGAAATCGAACAGATCGACTCGGTGAATTTCATTGCCACTGAGTTTATCGATGGCGAGACGATGCGCCAACGCATGAAGGGCGCACCGATGAAGCTCGGCGAAGTGCTAGATGTGGCGACTCAAACCGCGGGCGCACTCTCGGCTGCTCACGCGGCTGGCATCGTTCATCGCGATATCAAGCCAGAGAACATCATGGTGCGGCGCGACGGGATCGCGAAGGTGCTGGACTTTGGTTTGGCGAAACTAACTGAGCGACTGCCCTCAGACTCGGTTGACCCAGAGGCGCTGACGCGCGCAGCAATCAAGACCGACCCAGGCGTCGTCATGGGCACCGCTATCTACATGTCGCCCGAACAGGCGCGCGGAATTAGCGTAGACGCGCGGACCGACATTTTCAGTCTCGGCATCGTTCTGTATGAGATGGTGGCCGGACGCTTACCATTCGAAGGATCAACATCCAGCGAAGTACTCGCTTCGATTCTCGGCGAGAAGGAAACGCAGCCGCTAGCGCGTTATTCAAGAGAAGTGCCAGCCGAACTCGAACGGATTGTTTCCAAGGCGCTGCGCAAAAACAGAGACCAGCGGTATCAAACGATCCTAGACCTGCTACTCGATTTGAAGAGTCTGACGCAGGAGTTGGAATTCGAGAAACAGCTTGAACGCTCAACGCCGCCAAAAAGTTTTGGCATGCCTTCCTCAAGCAGCGAACCTCTCGCTTCAATCAACTACCAGCCCGAAGGCGGTACTTCAAACGCGCGCTCGACGATCGGCGACCGAGGCCCAAAGAGCGCGATTAAACTCAACCAGGGGCGCGTTGTGATCGCTCTCGGTGCGTTATTGATCATAGCCTCAACAACCGGAGCGTACCTCTATTTTACGCGCGCACGCAGCGGAGCGATCAACTCCATCGCCGTGCTGCCCTTCATCAACGCTACAGGCAACAGCGAGGTTGAGTACTTGTCCGATGGCTTGACAGAATCGCTCATCACGAGTCTGTCGCAACTGCCCAAGCTTTCGGTCAAAGCGCGCAGCTCCGTGTTTCGCTACAAGGGTAAAGATGCTCCGCCGCAGCAAGTAGGCAAAGAACTTAACGTGCAAGCGATTTTGAATGGGCGGGTGGTGCAGCGCGGCAGTGATTTGACGCTGCATATCGAGCTGGTTGATGTGAATACGGAAACGGCTTCTTGGAGCGCAGACTACAATCGCTCAATGACAAACCTTGTTTCGCTGCCCAACGAACTTGCGCGCGACGTTTCAAGTAAGCTGCGACTGAAATTGTCAATCCCGGAAGAAAAGAAGCTGGCGAAGAACTACACGGCAAACACGGAAGCCTATCAGCTTTATCTCAAGGGCCGTTACCACCTTCTCAAATTAACGCCGCCGGAAATCCAAACAGGCATTTCATATTTTAACCAGGCGATTGAAATTGACCCCTCTTACGCGCTCGCCTACGTCGGCCTTGCGGACGCATATCGCGTGCCTGCACTCATCGGCGAAATACCTGGAACGGAAGTTCTTCCGAAAGCGAAAGTGGCTGCGCGGAAGGCAATCGAAATTGACGACACTCTTGCCGAAGCTCATGCCTCTCTCGGCTTCATCATATTTTGGTACGACTGGGATTGGAACGAAGCCGAAAAACAATCCAAACGAGCCTTAGAGCTTGATCCGAACAGCGGGGACACTCATATCTTTTACGCGCATTTACTTTCAAACACGGGCCGGCACGCGGAAGCACTCGCCGAAGCAAAACGGGCCAGAGAACTCGACCCGCTTAATTTGAGAATCAACGCGATGGAAGGGCTGTTTCTGCTTCACGCCAGACTAACCGACGAAGCGCTAGCGAGATTGCAGAAAACTTTCGAGCTAGACCCGAATTATTATATCGCTCACATGTTTGCTTCGAGTGCTTATATTGAGAAAGGATTATTCGCCGAAGCCATTGGCGAAGCACGCAAAGCGAGAGAACTTTCCGGCGTTAGTTCCTATCCAACTGCGTTCCTCGGTTACGCTTTGGCGAAGTCGGGCAAACAAGCGGAGGCGCGATCCGTGCTTGAAGAATTATTGAAATTATCAACCGAGCGTTACGTTTCGCCTTACAACATCGCGTTGATTTATAACGGCTTGGACGAGCGCGACAAGACGCTTGACTGGCTCGTCATGCCAATCTCAAGGTCACGATGGACACCTACGTCTAAGCTGTGACGGATGAAAAGCGAGAGGCGCAGAACAAGGTTGTGAAGATGCTTCTTCCAGCTATTCGTAGGGCAGTGAGTTAGCTTAATGGACGTTTCTGGACTCGCGGCGAAATGGCAAGCTCTCGTAAGTAATTGAAAGTATTGGCGTCCCGTACGGGAGTCGAACCCGTGTCGCCGGAACTTAGCGGCATGGATAGCACTTCACCGCACTTCAAGGACTCAGGGGAACGCTTATTGGACCTTTAATGGACCCCTGGTTGCCGTTGGGGAGCGCCGCTGATTTCGTTAGCGGGCAACGGATTTTAAGTCCGATTCGGGGGTACTTACCTCATGCTACTACGCGTTACGAAGTAGTATTTACCGACGTTTCAGCCGTCAAAGCAAGCTGACGTCTCGCTTGGTATCGGCACGTAACCCCCTCATCTTCCCCTCATCATTATTTAGGCCAAACCCCCTCATTTGCCCCTCATCTCCGACGAGAATCAATTTGCGCAGACATAAGTACGCATTGAAAACCGACAAACGAACATCAGAGGGTTTAGGTTAGTGAAGGCCGACTGGTTGGAGTCGGCCTTCTTATCGACTAAGGACGTTCCACCGGAACGTGTTGTTGTCCACTACGGTACGACAATCGTTTGTATTACCGCAGTAGGTCCTAAGAGCAGTCCAGGGAATGACACCCGGTTCTCAAGCACTTCTCCGATAGTAGCCGATGATGATACTTGCACGGTAAAGGTAACGCTCCCCGTCGTTCCTGCGGGAGCGCTTGGAAGTGTCCAAGCCACTGTTCGGGTTGCAGGATTGTAGGTCCCGCCATCAGATGCGGAAACGAACGTCACGTCATTCGGAAGCAGATTGTCGATTTCGCACCCGCTGTCGGCCGAAACGCCCGTGTTGTAAGTAATCGCGAATTGAATCAGACTTCCGGGCGTCGCAGTGGTTGGTCCAGCCAGCGCCAGATCATCATCGTCGCAGCCGGTGCCGCCACCGCCGCCACCACCACCGCCTCCGCCACCTCCGCCGCCACCACCTGCGGACCCCGTGCTCGAGAAGACCTCAAGCTCGGCGGCTCTAACTTCGCTGGCATGCGACGAGTTGGTCGTGCAGTCGGTAGGATTTAACGGGTCGTTGTTCTGCTCACCCGCATAGGCGGGCCCGCCCGTGCATTGACTCCCAGCAACGACCAGACGCACGTGCGTTGCGCTGACAGCGGTTGGAAGGGTAAACGAACGCATGATTAGATCGGGCGCCACCGGTCTTGGAGCCACTGCCGGAAACGCGTCAGACGGGCTCGTTAAGACCTTGGTGAAGCCCGTCGTGCAGTTCCCGTTGGCGAGACTCGCCGTGCACGTCCAGATCTCGAACTGCCGCAGAGCACTAAAGCGGTTCTGGCCTGGCGCGAGCATCGCGCTGACTTGAAGGCGCCGCACTGTGTGGACGCCACCGAGCTTCACCGTCACCTGCTTACCGGCGACGGGGGCGCTCGTTGACGCCCATTGCGTTGCTTCGCTGTCATCGATCAGGTTGCCAGGATTCGATCCATCGCCAGATGCAGTTGCGCCCTTGCTTGAGGACGCCCAGTTCGTCGGCATGGCGACAGTGACGGTGGCAGTCTGATTCGCAGCAAACGTCTGAGTGAAACGCAGAAAGCCGTATCCCGGAGCCTGCGCGACGAACTCGTAGGTGCCCGGGACGACCTTGGCTGTGGCCGGAAGCGACGTGCCGGGGTCGGTATCTGCAATCGGTGTCACGCGTGCCTCGTACCTGCCGACGAAGATCTTCGCTTTGACAAGAGCGTTCCCTTCGTCCGGAGCAATCACCTTGAACGTGATCGTCGCGTTCGGCTCCTTAGGTGAAGCGAAACTCGGCGTCGGATCAGAATCAGCAGTGCTGGTTGTCGACGCTCCGTTGCCCATGCCGCGCTTTGCAAAGACGCGCCAGAGCTCCGTTTGGTTCGCGCCGCCGAAACGCATCATGTCGGCGGCAAGGTAAGCGTCTCGCGCGTCGAGCATGGTTACCCCTGACTGCATCAATAGCCACGCGTCGTAGACGATCTGGATCCAGCGTCGGTTGCCTGGACACTGGTCGGCCGGAAGGATGCCGTCCGCGCATCGTTTCTGGAGAGCCGCATTCGACGCCGGAAACGACGCGTTGTACTTATTGATCAACGCCTGCCGGATGTCGAAGTTCGTCCCGTTCCACACCTCGCCGTCCGCGTGCACCTCGGGACCCGCAGTGTCGTACCCAAGATCGCTGTAATTAAGCGGGTTGACATTGAGTGAGTAGTCGCGGATGCCTACGACCTTATTGCCCGTTACGTACGCGCCTACCGAGAACGGGTTCTCGCCGTTGGTGGGTACAAACCCGAACTCGTTGAGATACTCAACGGCGTCCAGGTCTGACCACGACTCACCCATCGAGCCGGCTTGATAGCCACTGAGGCCAGCGTCCGGCCCCGCGACCATGCGGTTCGAGATTAGGTGCGTGTACTCGTGCGCAAAGACCGACGTGTCAAAGTCACCGTCGACGCATGGCGAATAGAACGCGCCCGCGATCGGCTGGAACAAATACTGGTTTGTAATCGGAGGGATGCCGTCGTTGAGCGTGATCTGGTTTGCGTTGTCACGCCCCAGGTAGGTCGGCGCACCTCCAGTGATCGCGCCAGCCTGCACGTCGCCCTCCTCGGGATCGTCCTCGCGTCCGAATGGATACGGGCCGGGTGCCGTGTTTCCGAAGTTGTACAATTGGGCATTGAAATTTGTCTCGGTGAAGCCCAGAAAGTACGAGAAATCGTGCATCCGATTGTGACCCACGAACAGATTCGTCACAGCGGGGAAGATGTCGTTTCCACCAGGTACGAGCGAGGTTGGGTCGCACTTGTTCTTGAACCACGTGTTGTTCCATGGGTCGAAGTAGGCACGGTCTGGATGCACCGGCATCTGATGTGCGCCGCCAGCGGTTAGTGGGGAGATCCAAGCCTCGCCGGTGATGGCGTTGTTCCCGCTTGTAGTCGCGTTCGAGGCGCCGGTGTGTGGTTCAGCGTCCCAGGGAACGCGCGATGCCAGGTTCTTGACTGCATACTGGCAGTTCGCGTCGTTCGGAGTCGGGTTCGAGAGGTTGTCAAGCCAGCACATGATGATCCGCGTGTCGGTGCTCGGGTTGTTCCACGGGAACTGACCGATCGTGTTCAGCGGCGGGTTCGCCGTGAACGCCTTCCACTTCGGTGTGTTCACTAGCGGCAGCTGCGTCCCGGCGGCGTCGTTAAATGCGATCGAGCCATGGTAGGTCAACGGTGCGAGGAACGGGCCGGCTGGGCTCGGCGAATTGCATACCTGAACGTAGAACTGAGTATTCGCCGCGATTCCCCCGGTTGGCTCGTAGTGAATCGCCTCAGGGCTCGTCGCTACGTCGGAGCTGCCGATGACCTGAAACGATGAGTTTAGCAGGTAGAGTATGATGTCATTCGTGGCGACGTCGGCTGAGGCGGCCACGTCGATCGACTTCGTGTTCGCCGGTGCCGGGAAAGCCCCATGATTCGGTCCGCATGTAGGCGCAGCGGGCGTACCACCCATCGTTCCCGTGTACTCGCATAAGTGTCCGGTACCCTCGCAAGTCGAGCCGGGGTCAAGAGCCGGGGCCGGGGCTGCGGAGGCCAACTGCTGGACGCGATTCTGGCGGAACAGCACCTGCCCGGTCACGGCGTCGACGAAGACTGTGTAGGCTTCAGCCTGACCGTTGCCCGGGACGTTCAGCATGATCGACTCGTAGGCCGGGCGGACACCGTTTGTCGGCGTCGGCATCGCCACGAGGCGAACGCGCTGGAGACCACTGAGACCGGCGGCGGTAAAGGTGATCCAACCGTTGACATTCTTACCAGCGGTGAGATCACTGATCGAGAGGCTATGGCCCAGGTCCGCTGCAGCTTGAAGCCATGCCGTCTGCGGCCCCAGAGCTGCGGTCGCAGGTACGTTCCCATCACCGGCAGCCGAGGATGAAACATAGTAGACCGTCCCGTCCTTGATCCCGATCGTGATCAGCCCGTCCTGAGTGGCAGGGAGGTTGCCGAAACGTTGCCGGAACAGCACCGCGTGTGCCGTGGTCCCGATGATCGGGGAGTCATTCAGCAACTCGAGGTTGTTGACGCCCTGATCTGAAAGACGGAACAGCGCGGCGTTGGCGCGAATCCAGCTTAGCGCGGCCGTCGCGGCGTCGCCGCTCAAGCCGGATGCCAGATATCCGTCATATTTGATTAGCGACTGCGGCGTTCCGAATTGATTCCAAGTTGCCGACGCGCCGAGATTGGAAACAGCGGCGACTTGCTGTGATGTTGGTTGCACAACACCAGTGCGCGCGTCGAGATCCGCCAGACCCTCGTGCACTTCAAGAATCTGCGCTTGTCCGAGCGCAGATGAAGGCATGAGAAGCATCAGAACAGCAAATCCGATGGCGACTACCGCCTGCCATCTAAAATTCCTAACCACGTCTATACACATTTGCTCCTCCTTTTCATTTCGAGCAGAAAACATAAGTAGCGTTCAATGCTACGTAAACTGTCTTGCTTCGAGGACGATCCTTTCGGGGGAAGAACGCCAGCAGGGGATTTCCAAAGGGTAAAGAACCTAGCTCTGATCCAAGTCAGCGATGCTGAATCGATCGGTACTTAATTATCCAGCGTCAGGATAATCACAGGGGTTGAGAAATTCTTGAGGTATTCTTGAAGTGCGACGCGCGATCGTGGTTGAGTGGTTGTGAATCGGTTGCGCTTTTCTAGTGATTAGCTTATCACGAATTCGGAAGTCGAAAACTTTCTCGGTCAGAAATGAAAGCGCTTAAATTTAAACTGGGAATGTGGGCTGCAGCCATATACTTATTGTTGGTATTGGTGGTTTGTTCACCTCTTATTCTTGATCGAGCCATTCATCATGGGAAAGGGGCCCCTTGGGTGGCTGTACTCTGCTGAACGCCTTTGCCCTTTGCAACCTGATAAAGCTCATATCCGGGAGAAACCAGTGAGCCGAAATATGGACTCTCTCTCTACCGAGATTACGGCGCTCGTGACTTATGTGCGCATGCTAGAGAAGTAGGAGTCCGGGAGGTTGATATGGGTCATGGTCATGATCGCGGCGCGTCACTGACTGGACGACGCCTGCTCTTCTCAGTCATCATCACGGTCGCATTTGTCATCGGTGAGGCTATCGCCGGCTACTTCTCACATTCTCTCGCGTTGCTGTCTGACGCGGGGCATAACTTCGCGGACGCATTAGCGTTGGTCTTGTCGTGGTATGGCCTCTGGGTCGCGCTAAAACCATCTTCAGCCAAGCGTACTTATGGCTATCACAGAGTTGGAATTCTTGTTGCACTGGTTAACGCCGTCTCTCTGGTCGTCATTGCTCTGCTGATCTTTTGGGAAGCAATTGATCGGCTGCGTCATCCAGAACCGGTTCATAGCACTCCGATGATTATTGTCGCGCTGATCGCGATTCTAATGAACACGGTGATCACTCTTTGGTTGAGAAGCGGGGCTAAAAAGGATCTAAATGTTCGTAGCGCTTACATGCATATGCTTGGTGATGCAGTATCAGCGGTTGGTGTCGTCGTCGCCGGCGTGGTAGTGGCTTTTACTGGAGCGTCAATCGCAGACCCGGTGGTTTCCGTTCTAATCGGCATCCTGATTCTCTGGAGTTCGTGGGGAATTCTGAAAGAGTCTGTCAACGTGCTGTTAGAAGGAGTCCCGGAAGGAATGGAAATGGAAGTGGTCGAACGCGCCATTGGCGCTGTAGGTGGCGTCCTCGCCGTGCACGATCTGCACGTGTGGGCGGTTGGTTCTGGCATGGTTTGTTGTAGCTGTCATATTAGTGTCGAGGGACAGAGTGTGCGCAGCGGCGAGAATGTGCTGCGCGCTGTCGCGGAAGAGTTGGAGCATAAGTTCGAAATTACTCACAGCACGATCCAAGTTGAGGTTGAGGGCTGCGAGCCGAATGATATGTATTGCATAATGAAGGTCGCGCGTCGTGCTGCGGGAAAGAGCCATCATCATAGTTCGCATCAAGGGGACCATGGCGATTAAGACCGTGCTCCGCATTGTGTTGACTATCGTGGTGGTCGTCTTACTTCTTTGCCAGCGTGAGTGGGAGTTGTATTGATGAGTGAGCAAGTCATCAAGTTGGAAAGATTGAATCGCTCAGAGCTGGTCAAGCGAGGTCGCAGGCTCGAATACATAACCATAGCCTGGAACACACTTGAAGGATTAGTTGCCGTAGTCGCCGGAATCCTCGCTGGTAGCATTGCCCTGATCGGCTTCGGGTTTGATAGCCTGATCGAAGTCGCGTCGGCGGTAGCGTTGACGTGGCGACTACACGCGGATCTAGATGAGTTGCGTCGGGAGCGCGTGGAAGCAATCACTCTCAGACTCGTGGGCGCTTGTTTCATAGTGCTGGCTCTGTACGTTGTTTACGACGCGGGCGGGTCGCTCTGGCGTCACGAGCCTCCCAAGCGGAGTCTGCCGGGCATCGCGATCTCGATCGCGGCGCTGATCGTTATGCCTCTGTTGAGTCGCGCCAAGCGAAAAGTCGGCAAGAGTATCGATAGCGGAGCGATGATGGCTGACGCCAAACAGACGGAGTTGTGCGCTTACTTCGCTGCGATTACGCTCGGCGGATTAGTTCTCAACGCGCTCCTGGGCTGGTGGTGGGCCGATCCAGTCGCTGCGCTTGTTATGGTTCCTATTATTGTGAAAGAAGGAATCGAAGGACTTCGAGGTGAGACTTGCTGTGATCATGACTAGGTCGGCTGGGCGTTTGCTGCCCTTTAGAGCTTCATAGATAAATGAAACTAACTTTCACTTTCATATGATCAGAAATAAGCTCAAAGGCGAAGTGAAAATATAACCAAACGCAGTGACCGATGATGTCGGCGGGGAAGCGATGACGATGATAGAGACAGACGGACATGGGCATCAGTGGAGTATGCCGCAGGAACAGTCTGATTACATCTTCCGCCGTTAACCTGACAATACCCGCCGGCCGACCGTTACGAATAGGCCACCCTCATGCCCCAGCGCGCGAATCCAGCCCAGCTGTGCCAGCCAACCTTCGGGATGCCAGCAGTCGGCAGCCATCGCGAAAAGCTCCTGCGGGTCCTCGCCGATCAGCGCGCTCGGGTAAGCTCGGACGTACTCAACGCCGTTTTCGGCAAACCAGCACTGGACCTCCGCGAGCGTGTGGCGGTGTTCCTCAGGATGTTGATACTGATCGCGCAGCCACGCCTCCCGCCGCGCCGGCTCGTTCCTCCGATCACGCAACACCGGATCGAACGGGATTAGCTGATAGTTCGACAAACGGGCGACCAGGCGGCGCAGGCGGAGGGGGATGCGCGCAATCGCATTGTAGAGCCCGAGTACGATCATCCCACCCGGCCGCGTTAGCTGCGCGATGCGGGCGAATGCCGCGCGCGGATTTGGCGTGTGGTGCAGGACGCCCGACGAATAGACCACATCGAACGAGCCTGCGCGCACACCTGGACGATGCAGATCTGTCTCAACGAACAGCACGCGGTCAAGTCGTGCGGCCAACTCGAGTGATGCACGCGTTAGATCCGCGCCGATCACCAAGCGATCCGCGCGTGCCAGATACAAGCTCATCTGCCCAGTACCACAACCGATCTCGAGGATGCGCGCATCACCGGGGATAGCCTGATCGAGCAGGCGCGCGAACTCACTTCGCTCGGCCCGCGCCCGAAGCCATGCAAGGCTGTCACCCGTCGGGTAGCCGGGAAACGGCGCGCGTTCGTAAAAACGGCGCACCGACTCGACGCGCGCATCACTCACAAGCCGCAAGTTAGGGATCCCGGCGGGCGCGTCGTACCGCGCGCCGCAGCCGAGACACAACCAATCCGCGGTCAGCGCCCCCTCACATGCCGGACACCCGAGTAGCTCCAGAAAGGCGTCCATTGATTTAGAAGATTGCGTAAAGGAACGGAGCCAACGCCTCGACAGTCGTCCCCAGGATCAGCAGCAGACCCGTGACGCACAGAAAGATGGCAAGTGGCACGAGCCAGCGCCGGTTCGAATCGCTGTGCCACAACCCGCGCGTCAGTTGGGCCATCGATCCGAACGTGCTGCCGAACACGATCAGCCCGCGTTGGATTCTGCCACGCTTCTCAAGCATACAACTTCCTCCTTCCGCTTTTTCGCGCCGCGCCTCGTTACTCGCGTCTGGCCCACGACCAGCACATCGATACCGCAGCGAAGGAATGTCGAGTAGCCCTCGACCGCGCGATTAACGATTGGTTCTCCGGCCAGGTTGAACGATGTATTGAGTAGCACCGGCATCCCGCTGCGTTGCCCATACGCCCCCAGCAGCGCGTACAGCCGAGGCGCCATGTCACGCTCAAGGGCCTGCAGCCGGGCCGTGCCATCAATGTGCGTGGTGGCCTGCAGCCGCGATCGCCAATTTGAGCGCACCGGGAAGACGCCGGACATGAAGCGCGCCAGCCGCGTCCCACCGGGCGGCAGTTCGAAGTAGGTGTCCGCCGCCTCGATAGGTACCACCGGAGCGAACGGCCGGAACTCCTCGCGGAACTTGATTTCCCGGTTGAGCCGATCGCGCATTCCGAGAGCATGCGGCGCGGCGAGGATGCTGCGATGACCGAGGGCGCGCGGCCCGAACTCGAGGGCGCCGTCCATCCAGCCGACAATACACCCAGCGGAGAGATCGCCGGCTATCTGATCGATCAGCGTGCGCTCATCGAGCTGATCGACGAGATGTCCGTCTTCTCGCGCGAGCCGCGCCAACTCGCCTCCGTCGACGGACGGACCCCAGAAAGGATGATCGGGAAGGTCGCGATCCGGATTGCCGAAGTGGATTCGGTCGGCGTAAAGCGCCGCACCCAACGCACAGCCGGCGTCGCCCGGGGCTGGCGGGACGAAGACACGTTCGAAACCCGACTCCGTAAGGATGCGTGCGTTGGCGACACCGTTCAACGCCACGCCCCCTCCCAGGCAGAGGTCTGAGAGTCCGGTCTCCTTGTGTAGCGCTCGAGTCATCTCCACGAGTGTGTCCTCCAGGACCTGTTGCACGCTGGCGGCACAATCCGCAAAGCGCTCGCCCTCAGCGTTTTCCAAATCGATCGGCGCATATGGATTGCGCGGAGGTCCGAAGAGTTCAACGAAGCGTGCCGAGTAAGAGCGCCTGGCTGTCGTATGGTATTCGAAGTAATCGAGATCAAGCGCGAACGCGCCATCGGGCGTGCGGCGAATTAGCCGGCGAACCTTGTCAACCATGGTCGGGCGGCCATAGCCAGCCAGTCCCATGACCTTGTACTCGTCCTCGTTCACCTTGAAGCCAAGATACGCGGTGAATGTCGAGTACAGCATTCCCAGTGAATGCGGAAACCTAATTTCACGCAGCAACGTGATCGCGGTAGGGCCGTTCCTGCACCGTTCGCCATGGCCTACCGAAAGGGTCGCCCACTCGCCCACGCCATCGGCTGTCAGGATCGCCGCGCGACTTGTCGGCGCGGTGAGGAAAGCGGCCGCGGCGTGTGACTGATGGTGCTCAGTGAATAGGACCCTGCGTCCGGGCACACCTAGATGCGACGAGATGATTCCGCGCATCCAGACCTTTTCGCCAAGTGAGTTCTTCATTGCCTGCGGGAATGCGCGCCAGGAGTATGGAAATGCTCGCAACGCGGAGGTAAGAATTCGATCGAACTTCAGCATCGGCCGCTCATAAAACACGACGGCGTCGAGCGCATCCGGCTTAAGACTGGCCTGCTCAAGGCACCACTCGATCGCTAACAAAGGAAAGGCGGCATCGCCTTTGTGCCGCGACAATCTCTCCTCCTGCACAGCGCAGACTGGCACGCCGTCGATAACGACGGCTGCGGCTGAATCATGATAGTGCGCCGAGAGCCCGAGAAGTTTCACTTAGTACTGCCTTTTGAGCGAACCATTGCGTTCGGGGGAGATCGGGGTCCAACCGCCGAGTTCCTGGCGCGCGGCTCGCTTGGCAAGCCAAGCGAATGGCGGTAGCAAGGTGAAGTATTGAATCGTTAGGATGATCGTACCGATCGCGCCCGCAAGCGCGGTCGCTAGCCGCAAGTAACCTTTCCAGAGCCGAGTTAGGCGCGCGCGCCACAGGTGACGCCGGTGACGCCCGGGAGAAAGGCGGACCAGTTGCGTAAAAGTGTAGTTCATGTGAAACGTTTCGTCGTGCAGAATCTCTTCGAAAATCGCGCGTGTAAACGGATCGTTTTGCATTACGTCGCGATAGATGGTGAAACGGCTGGCAGCTGCCTTCTCCGATAAATGGAGGAAGGCGAGCAGAGAGTCATCGGACTCGCGGTCAACCTGTAAATCATCGAGACCGTGTCCACCAGGCGGAAGCGAGTCGGCTTGAAACGTCGGTCGTGAGCAGCAGGGGAACTCGCGCAAAACGGCGCCGGCGCGCTGGCGAAACAATAAGCCGTGCCGAAACTCGTCGATCGCATGTTCCAGATAGAGCCTGCGCAGGAGCGGATCTGAAGTTACTTCGGCCGCGCGTAAGATGTCTCGTCCACCGTCGGTTTCGGTTTCCCCGAAGCGGAGTAGCTTCTGCACGAGCCGCTCCGCATCGCCCCAGATCCAACGATGGATAGGCTTGAGCATGCGATCAAACATTGTCGCGCTTGCTTGGAGTCGTGCCGATTGCATGCCCTGTATACTAGCATCACTTGAGTTGAGTTACACGTTGCCTCCAATGCGCAGTTTTACTGCACGCTTGACAGTCGAGATTCTAGTCGCAGCCCTGGGCGGTGCGCTTCTGATCTCTGCTTTCATTGCCAATCAGCCATGGCTCGACCGGCACTTCCTGCCCGCCTTTTTCGTGTCGCGCTCGCGGTACGTGCTGGTTGAGTCTTTCGGCAACGCGACCCAATACTCGGTTGGGTGTTCGTGCCATCCCGCACTGCCCGTCAAAACATCGGTGGTCGAGTCGTCGAGTACGCGATCGACTCCGCGGGATGCCGTGTGCGCAGCGTCGATGAACCTGTTGATCCTGATCGACCCACAATCGTGTTCACCGGCGAATCGATGATGGTCGGCGAGGGGTTGACGTGGGACGAAACCATACCCGCGCAGACTGGCGCAATCATGGGCCTGCAGAGCGCCAACCTCGCTGTGTCTGGCTTCGCCAGTGACCAGGCGTATCTAAAGCTAAAGGCGGAGCTGCCCCGTTTTCGCCAACCGGTGGCGGTGGTGACACTGTTTACGCCGGTGCTCTTTGATCGAAACCTCAACGACGATCGGCCTCACCTTGGGCCCGGTCTCGTCTGGCTGGCGCCGGCACACCGTTGGCGGCTCGCGACGATCGCCAAATTCCTTGTACCGTACCGTAGCGAGGAGGCGATCGAACGTGGCGTGATGGTCACTCGCGACGTGCTGCACGCCACGGTCGAGTTGGCGCGCGCGCGTGGGGCTGCGCCAATCATAGTAGTGCCGCAGTTCACTCCGGAAGAGCCGCGCGAGCAGGCGCTACGGCGCCAGATCCTCGACGAGACCGGCTTGCCTTACCAGTTGGTTGAGTTGGACGCAAGCTGGCGCCTAACGGACGACGGACACCCGGATTCGCGTGCGGCTCACGCGATTGCGGTCGCCCTCGCGGCGCGACTACGAGAGCGCTGAGTTCAGCGCATCGACTGCAGATAGCGAGCGCTCCGCTCCCCCGGTGAGGTATGGCGCAGCGGGGCGACTCGTCACGCTACCCTTTGAATGCGACTCCAGAAGGTCTGGCCTACCGCGGTCAATCAACAATCTGGACATCTATCGCTATCCGACCCGAGGATATTGTCGGGTTAACGACGAAATATGTAATCACCGGGATTACAATGCGCCGCGTCACGCCGAGAGTAAGATCGCCGCCTACCTTTACATCGTATTCACCGTTGCCGCGCGACTTTCCAGTTACATCGGTGCTCTTGAAGACGATCTCCGGGTACTTCGCCGGTAACGGCACGATCTCGCGCAGCTCCTTATTGATGATCTGCTTCTGCTGCTCGGTGAATACACTATTGGTTTCTCTCATCGACTCGCTCTTAACATTCAGCCGCAGCGAAGCCGGCGCAACTGAGTCTGGAGTTATCTCTGCTTCG
>WNFC01006674.1_pt1 | contig 14654 bp, 13 predicted proteins | sample 5400541 | NCBI WGS metagenome assembly WNFC01 (sample SAMN13153342, study PRJNA577476) | soil metagenome | isolation source: 120 cm saprolite under Douglas fir tree site 2 hole 2 replicate 1 | place: USA:California | collected 2015-04-18
GATCACGAACTGCACGGTCTCGGGGTTGATGAGGGCGGGGATGCCGAGATTGACGCAGTTCCAGAAATTCATGCCGTGCGTGATGATGGCGCCCTTGGGGTGCCCCGTGGTGCCCGAGGTGTACATCACCATGGCGATGTCGTCGTGATCGAGCGCCACGGCGGCGGGCGGCTTCGATGCCGAAGCCAGCGCGCGCTCATAGGCGCTGTCCGCCCGGTCATGGTCGACCTCGAGCAGGTGAGCGACCTTGCACAGCCTGGCGAGCTCGGCAGCCTGCGGCGCGAAGGCCTTGTCGTGCACCAGGAGCTTGGGGGTCGAGTCGCCCAGGATGTATTCCAGCTCCGGGACGGTGAGCCGCCAATTGAGCGGCAGCATGATGACGCCGAGCCGGCCGCATGCGAATTGCAGCTCGAAATATTCCGCACAGTTGGGCGCCAGCAGGCCGACACGATCGCCCTTGGCGATACCGAGCCCGGCAAGTGCTGCGGCCAGCCGGTCGGTGCGATCGTCGACATCGGCGTAGGTGAATTTCCGGCCGGTCTGCAGGTCGTGGATGGCGAGCTTAGCCGGCCGACGGCCGGCGTGATGGGCGATCCAGTCGTAGTAGGGGATCGCGAGCATCCTAGTTCACCGCCTTGGTAAAGTCCTTCCAATAGGGCTCACGCAACTCGCGCTTCAGCACCTTGCCGGCGCCGGACAGCGGCAGCGGAGCGTCGCGGAAGTCGACGCTGCGCGGGCACTTGTAGCCGGCGATCTGGCCACGACAGTGCTCCAGCACGGCCTCGGCGGTGAGGTTGGCGCCGCGCTTGGGCACGATGATGGCGTGCACCCGCTCGCCCCAGCGCTCGTCAGGCACGCCGATCACGGCCACTTCGCCCACGCCCTCCAGCAGCGAGACCGCGTTCTCGACCTCGGCCGAATAGACGTTCTCGCCGCCCGAGATGATCATGTCCTTGAGACGATCGACGATATAGACGAAGCCCTCCTCGTCCATGGTGGCGCCGTCGCCGGAGTAGTACCAGCCGTTCTCGAGCACGGCGGCGGTCTCCGCCGGCTTGTTCCAGTAGCCCTTCATGATGTTGGCGCCGCGGATCGCCAGCTCGCCCGCCGTGCCGCGCGCCACTTCCTTGCGATCGACATCGACCACCTTGACCTCGCAGGCGAGCGCCGCCTGGCCGCACGATTTCAGCCGGCCGGCGAACGGGCCGTCGAGCGTGGTGTAGCGTGGATCGAGCAGGGTCACGATCGGCGACGCCTCGGTCATGCCGTAGGCATGCATCAACCGCACGCGCGGCATCATCTGCATGGCCTTGCGCAGCACGCCCTCGGGCATCGGCGAAGCGCCGTAGAGGATGAAGGAGAGGGTGGCGATGTCGAACTCGCCGAAGCGCGGATGATTGACCAGCATGTTGATCATGGTCGGCACGAACTGCGCGTGCGTCACCTTCTCGGTCTGGATGGTCTGCAGCACCTCGGCCGGCTCGAAGCGCGGCACGAAGGCGTGGCGACCGCCCGACAGGGTGACGCCGAAGGTCGAAGCGCCGTCGGCGAGATGGAACATCGGACCGGAGTGGATGTAGGTCGTGTCGGCATTGAAACCGATGCCGGCGACGCCGTTCAGCGCGTTGACCACGAGGTTGCTGTGGGTGAGCATGACGCCCTTGGAGCGTCCGGTGGTACCGCCGGTATAGAAGAGGCCGGCGAGGTCGTCGTCGGCTGCGCCCGCATCGTCGGCCGCTTCGTAGTTGGCGAGGTCCTCGTAGCGCAGCATGCCCTCGGGCGAGGACGTGTCATCCATCCACACGACCTCGCGCACGCCGGGAATCCTGTCCTCGAGCGCGCTGAGGTGATGCGCCATGGCGGTGTCGACGAACAGCACCGCCGCGCCAGAATCGGCGAGGATGTATTCGATTTCCGGTGCGGCCAGCCGGGTGTTGATTGGCACCATGGCGCCGCCGATCCACGGAATGGCGTACATCAGCTCGAAGTAGCGGTCGCTGTTCAGCGCCAGGATGGCGACCCGTTCGCCCGCCCGCACATGCAGTGCGGAAAGTGCGCCGGCGACGCGGCTGACCCGCTCCAGACTCTGCTGCCAGGTACGACGGCGGCCGGCGAAGTGGGTGGCGGTGCCGTTGGGCTTGATCTGGGCGGCGCGGCGGAGCCCCTGGGTCAATGCGAACATGGTGGGATGCTAGGGGGACGTTCGTTCGCGCCGCAAGTAGGTTCGTGCTAAGAAAAGCGCCATGAACGATATGACCCCGCCCGCGCTCGATGGAGCGCCGCTCGAGTTCAATCCGCTCGATCCGGCCTTCATCGCCGATCCCTATCCGTTCTATCGCCGCCTGCGCGAAACGGCGCCGGTCTTCAAGACGCCGCAGGGCCTGTGGCTGATCACGCGCTACGACGATGTCGCCTTCGCGTTGCGCGACAAGCGGTTCGGCAAGGACTTCGTCGGCAACCTCGAGCGCCGCTATGGCGGCTTGGCCCGTATGAGCGAGCCGGCCGTTGCCGGCTTCGCCCGCACCATGCTGGTGCTCGACCCGCCCGACCATACGCGCTTGCGCGCTCTGGTGACCAAGGCCTTCACCGCCCGCCGCGTTGCCGACATGCGGCCGCGCATCAAGGCGCTGGTCGACGCCCAGCTCGACCGGGTGGTCGACACCGGCGGCATGGACGTCATGCGCGACCTCGCCCACCGCCTGCCGGTGATCGTGATCTGCGACATGCTGGGCATTCCCGAGGAGCATCGTGCACCGTTCCTGGCCGGCAGCAACGTCAACGGCCGCATTCTCGAGCCGGTGCCGATGTCCCGCGAGGAGCTCGACCAGGCCAACCTCAACACCCAGATGGCGGGCGTCTACTTCAACCAGCTCTGCGAGCTGCGCCGCCGCGAGCCCAAGGACGACCTCACGACCGAGCTGGTGCGGGCGGAGGAGGCAGGCGACAAGCTCACCGCCGAGGAACTCCAGGCCAATATCGGCCTGCTGTTTGGCGCCGGCCACGAGACCACCACCAACCTGATCGGCAACGGGCTGCTGGCGCTGCACCGCCATCGCGATCAGTGGGAGCGGCTGAAGGCCGACCCGTCGTTGATCCCCAACGCCATCGAGGAGCTGCTGCGCTACGATTCCTCGGTGCAGATCAGCGGCCGCGTCACCATGGCCGAGGTCGAGATCGGCGGCATTACCCTGGCGCCGAAGGAAAGCGTCATCACCCTGCTGGGTGCGGCCAACCGCGACCCGGCGCAATATCAGGATCCCGACAGGCTCGATGTCGGCCGGCCGAATGTGCGGCCATTGTCGTTCGGCGGTGGCATCCACTATTGCCTGGGCGCCCAGCTTGCGCGGCTCGAGGCCGAGTTGGTCTTTACCGCCCTGGTCGAGCGCCTGCCCAACATCGAATTGCCCGAGAAAGACGCGCCGGCATGGCGGCGGAGCTTCACCTTGCGGGGGCTGAGCAAGCTGCCGGCGGTGTGGCACTAGAAGCGTGGCGTTGAAGATGGCGGGACGCTGGCAGGGCGAGGGCGGCCAACATCAGGGCGCCCGCCCTTACCAAGAAGACAGTTGGGCGCTCCGCGCACTCGGCGACGGCTCGGTGCTGGCCGTGGTGTCCGACGGCATGGGCGGCCATGCCGGTGGCGCGGTCGCCAGCAAACTTGTGGTCGAAGCCTTCGTCCATGCGCTGGAGCAGGGCGGCGGGTTGGCCGATGGACTGCGGGACGCCAACGCCGCAGTCGGCAAGGGTGCGGTGGCCAAGCCCGACCTTGCCGGAATGGGCGCCACCTTGGTGGCGGCGCAGGTGCGTGGCGACGAGGTGCGCTGGATCAGCGTCGGCGATTCACCGCTCTTCCTGGCGTCGGCTGGAAAACTCGAACGGTTGAACGCCGACCACTCGATGGCGCCGCAGATCGACGCCATGGTCGAGCGCGGCCTGCTGACGGCGGATGAGGCGGAACATCATCCGGCGCGCCACACGCTGCGCGAGGCCGTCATGGGCGATCCGCTGACCCTTATCGACAAGGGCAGCCGCAAGCTCGGCTCCGACGCCCGGCTGCTGCTGTGCAGCGACGGCGTGCAGTCATTGAGCGCGGCCGAGATCGCCGCCGCTGCCGTCAAGCCGGTAGGCGGCCTGATCGACACCGTGCTGGCGGCGGCCAAGGAGCATCAGGATAACGTCACGGTGGTGAAGCTGGAGCGCGAGTGATGAGCAAGAGCGTGGTGGCGATCGAGGTGACGCGGGGACCGGTCGTCGAAAGCCGGCACGAGGGGGTCGCGGCCGTCGTGAAGCCGGACGGCACGGTCGTGGCCTCCTGGGGCGACATCGATGCGCCCATCCTGCCGCGTTCGGCCAACAAGCCGATCCAGGCCATGGCCTTCGTCGAAAGCGGCGCGGTCGAGCGCTTCGGGCTGGGCAACGAGCACATCGCGCTTTCCTGCGCCTCGCACAGCGGCGAGAAGCGCCATGTCGAGACGGTGCGGGCCTGGCTCGGCAAGGTCGGGCTGGGCGAGGACGATCTCGAATGCGGCACCCATGCGCCGCGCCTGCAGGGCACCATCGAGGAGCTGGTGCGCGAGGGCAAGACGGCGACCGCAGCCTTCAACAACTGCTCGGGCAAGCACAGCGGTTTCCTGACGACGGCGGTGCAGTACGGCGAGCCGACGCGCGGCTACATCAAATACGACCATCCGGTACAGCGCCGCCTGCGCGACGTCATGAGCGATCTCTGCGGCGCCGACGCCAACGCCTTTCCTTACGGCATCGACGGTTGCGGTATCCCCTCGCTTGCCACGCCGCTTAAAAGTCTCGCCCGCGCGATGGCCAGCATGGCTGAGCCGTCGCGCTTGTCGAACAAGCATGCCGAGGCGGCGGGCCGCATCCGCGCCGCCATGAACGCCGAGCCTTTCATGATGGCCGGCACCGGCCGTTTCTGCACGCGCATCAACGCAGCACTGCCCGGCGTGGCACAGATCAAGACCGGCGCGGAAGGCGTGTTCTGCGGCATGCTGCCGACCCTGGGGCTGGGCGTCGCCATCAAGATGTGGGACGGCGCGGCGCGGGCGGCCGAAGTCGCCATGGCGACCCTGCTCAACCATCTTGGCGTCCTGCCGGCGGACCAGGCCGAGGAGATCGTCCATCCGCCGGTCAGGAACGTGGTCGGCCTGCTGGTGGGCGAGATGCGTCCGGCCAAGAGCTGGCTGGGCTGAGCCGGGATGTGAGCGTCACGCTCGACATCCTGGGGGTCGGTGCGCGCGGCGACGGCATCGCCGAACTGGACGGTCAACGCTACTTCGTGCCCTTTACCCTGCCCGGCGAGACCGTCGAGGCCCGGCCGCGCGACAAGCGCGGCGAGGGGATCGCAACGGATCTGCTGGACGTCCTGGCGCCGTCGCGCCATCGCGAGGCGCCGCCCTGTGCTCACTTCAAGGTCTGCGGCGGCTGCGCGCTGCAGCACTGGCGGCGCGACGCCTACGCCGCATGGAAGGTCGAGCTGATCGCCCGTGCGCTGGAGCAACGCGGCGTCGATGCGCCCCGCTTCGAACCGCCTCTTGTCGGCGCGCCGGGCGAGCGGCGCCGTGCCGACTTCGTGCTGCGCCGGCAGGGCGCGCGCGTGGTTGCGGGCTTTCATGAGCGGGCGAGCCCGCTGATCGTCGATATCGGCACCTGCATCGTGGCGCGGCCCAGCCTCAATGCCTTGCTGGAGCCGCTTCGCGCGCGCCTCGCGGCGATCCTGCCGGATGGCGCGGCGGCCGACGCGATCGTGAATGAGACCGACAGCGGACTCGACCTGCTGGTCCGTCCGCACCGGCGCCTCGACCTGTCGCTCGAACGGCGTGAGGCGCTGGTGGCGCTGGCCGAGCATGCGGACGTGGCGCGACTGAGCTGGGGCGACCGTGCGTCGGCCGAGCCCGTGGTCGTCCGACGTCAGCCGCTCCTGCTCATGGGCGGGGTCAGGATCGAGCCGCCGCCCGGTGCCTTCCTGCAGGCGACCCAACGCGCCGAGCAGGCGATGCGCGCGATGGTCAGCGAATGGACGGGCGATGCTCCAAGGCTGGCCGATCTCTTTGCCGGCTTGGGCGCGCTGTCGTTGGGCCGCGCCGGCAAGCTGGCGCTCTTCGAGAGCGACAGGCAGGCGGTTGCGTCGGTCGAGGCGGCGGCGCGCCAGTTGGTTGGCGGCAAGGTGATGGCCGAACGCCGCGACCTCTTTCGCAATCCGCTGACGGCGGCCGAGCTCGATGCGTTCGACGCCGTTCTGCTCGATCCGCCGCGTGCCGGTGCGGCGGCGCAATCGGCCGAACTCGCGCGGGCGAAGGTGCCGCGTGTGGTTTATGGCTCATGCGATCCCGGCAGCTTCGCGCGTGACGCGCGCACCCTGCAGGAGGGCGGATACCGGCTGGAGAAACTGCTGCCGGTCGACCAGTTCCTGTGGTCGCCGCATATCGAGTTGATTGCGCTGTTCACGCGCGCGCCGCTAAGGTCGACACGACACTAGGGGAGGAAGAGACGACATGATGTTCGACCTGACCGGCAAGGTGGCCGTGGTGACCGGCGGCAGCCGCGGCATCGGCCGCTCGATCTGCGAACAGATGGCGGCGCACGGTGCCAAGGTCGTCGTCTCCAGCCGCAAGCTGCCGGCTTGCGAGGAAGTCGTGAAGGGCATCAAGGCCAAGGGCGGCGAGGCCACCGCGGTGGCCGCCAGCATCTCCGACAAGGCGCAGCTCGAGAACCTGGTCGCGGCGGCCCGCCAAGCCTATGGGCGGATCGACATCATGGTCTGCAACGCCGCGTCGAACCCCTATTTCGGGCCGCTCACCGGCCTGAAGGAAGAGGTGTTCCAGAAGATCATGCAGAACAACGTGATGTCGAACCTGTGGCTGATGAACATGGTCGGTCCGGAGATGGCCGAGCGCAAGGACGGCGCCTTCATCATCGTGTCATCGATCGGCGCCCTGGTCGGTTCGGCGCATATCGCGGCCTACAACATGAGCAAGGCCGCCGACCTCTCGCTGGTGAAGTCTCTGGCCATGGAGTGGGGCAAGCACAACATCAGGATCAACGCCATCGCGCCCGGCCTGATCCAGACCGACTTCGCCAAGGCGCTGTGGGACAACCCGCAGATCCGCGCCGCGCAGGAGGGCAAGGCGGCGCTGAAGCGCATCGGCCAGCCCGACGATATCGGCGGCGTGGCGGTATTCCTCGCCTCGAAAGCCGGCGCCTTCGTCTGCGGCCAGTGCATCATCGCCGACGGCGGCGTGATCGGGTCGGGCGCGGAATAAATCTTGCCGGACCGCGGGCCTCTAGGCCCGCATCTTTGTCTTTGCTGGGAGCGCGCAACTCCAGTTGCGCATCTTTGTATCGAGCAGCACATGAGCGCCACTGGAGTGGCGCGCTCCCAGCCATGAGCGGGCCTGGAGGCCCGCGGTCCGGCAAGAGGGCCTACCCGAGATCGAGCTCGCACCACACCGGGACGTGGTCGGACGGCTCTGGCAGGCCGCGCTCGGTCTTGTCGATGCCGACGGCGGTCAGCCGGTCGGCGGCCTGCGGCGAGAGCAGCAGGTGGTCGATCCTGAGCCCATTGCCCCTCGTCCAGGCGCCGGCCTGATAGTCCCAGAAGGTGTAGCACGGGCCGTCGAGATCGAAGGCGCGCACCGCATCCGTCAGGCCGAGATTGATCAGGGTGCGAAGCGCGGCGCGCGACTGCGGCTGGCAGAGCGCGTCGTTGGCGAAGGCCTTGGGATCGTAGACGTCCATCTCGGTCGGACAGACATTGTAGTCGCCGCCCAAAACGAACATCTCTTCGCGGGCGAGCAGGTCCTTCGCGCGCTGGTTCAGCCGATCCATCCAGGCGATCTTGTAGGCGAACTTCTCGGTGCCGATGGGATTGCCGTTGGGCAGATAGATGCCGCCCACGGTGAGCGGCCCTTGTGGCGTCGTGATCTTCCCTTCGATGTAGCGCGCCGGCTCGTCGGCCACGGCATCGGGGAGACAGCGGGCGGTGATCTCGACCGGATGGAGCGAGAGCAGGGCCACGCCGTTAAAGCCCTTCTGGCCTACGATCTCGACCTTGTAGCCGGCGGCCTCTATCTCGAGCCGCGGGAACTGTGCTTCCTGAGCCTTGATCTCCTGCAGCACGACGACGTCGGGCTTGGCGCGCTCCAGCCATGCCACCAAATTCCCGGTCCGCTTGCGGACGGAATTGACGTTCCACGTCGCGATCTTCATCGCGGCCGGATCAAACGCTGAAGGAGTTGCCGCAGCCGCAGGACGAGGTGGCGTTCGGGTTTTTGACCTGGAACGAGGCGCCGACCATTTCCTCGACATAGTCGAGCTGGCTGCCCTTCAGGAGCTCCAGCGAGGTGCTGTCGACCAGCACCGCGGCGCCATCGTGCTCGATCACCAGGTCGTCCTCGTTGCGCTGGTCCTCGAACGAGAAGTTGTACTGGAAGCCCGAACAACCGCCGCCCAGGACGGCCACCCGCATCATGACGGGCTTGGCTTCCTTGGCGGCCAGGAAGGCGATGCGCTTGGCGGCGCTGTCGGTGACGGCAAAGGGGGTTTCGGTCATGCCTACAAGATGTGGTTGGAAGGCCGGTTCGTCAATGCTCCGCGTTGCGTTGAAGCTGCTCGCGAAGCCCCTGCATGTCGCCCAGGACCCACAGATCGGCAATTTTATCACTTTTCAGGGTGAACAGCGCGGCACCTGCCCATTCGACCCGCCGTCCGGTCGGGGCAAAGCCCAGGAACGGGCCGCGATGAATGCCCTCAAAGAGCATGCGGGCAAAGGCCCGATCGCCCTCGGTTACCAGGTCAAGGATCGTGCAGCGGTAATCGGCCAGTGCCCCGGTCACCCCGTCGACATAGGCGGCGAAAGCCGAGTGACCGGTCATGGTCGGGCCGAGCGAGCCGCGGAAGGTGAAATCGGCATGGATCAGGTCGGGGATCGCCGCCTTGTCGAGGCGGTTCCAGATGCGATCGTAGAAGGCCTCAACGGCCTGCCGAGGGGTCATTTCACGGCCGCCAGGCCGCGCTCACGGGCGCGAACCCGCTCGCGGTAAAGAATGTAGAGGCCCGAACCGATGACCAGCGGCAAGCCGTACCAAACCGCCGGCGAGGGTTCATCCTTGAACCACAGATAGCCATAGAGAACCGCCAACACGATGGAGCTGTAGTCGAAGGGCGCCAGGACCGATGCCGGCGCGAGGCGAAGCGCCCGGGTGACCAGGATCTGGCCGACGCCGCCGATCAGGCCCAGCGAGCTCAGCCAGAACCAGTCGCCGAGGGACGGCCACTTCCATTCCGGGATGGCACCGATCAGCGAAGCCACGCTGGCGAACAGACAGAACCAGAAGATCGTCGCCGCATCGTGGTCGTAACGGCTGATCAGGCGGGTGAGCACCGTGGACAGGGAGTAGCAGAAGGTCGCGACAAGAACGACCAATGACAGCCAGTGGACCGATATGTTCCAGGGTTCGAGCATGATCAGCACGCCGATGAAGCCGACCGCGACGGCGCTCCAGCGCCGCCAACCCACGACTTCGCCCAGGATCGGTGCGGCAAGCCCCACCATGAACAACGGCGCGGCGTATGAAATCGCGTAGGCATCGACCAACGGCATCCGCGGGAAGATGTAAAAGAAGCCCAGCAGGCTGCCGAAGCCGGTGACGATGCGCATCGCCTGGAGCAGCGGACGGCTGCTGCGGACCAGGCGAATTCCGCCCGCGTTCCGAAAAAGGAAGTAAAGCGGCACGAGCGCGATGGTGCTGCGAAACAGCATCATCTGGAACGGTCCGTACGAATCGCCCAGCCACTTCACCAGGGCATCCATCGTCGAGAACAAGGCGAGGGCGGAAACCCGAGCGTAGATGCCGAGTAAAATGGGAGAAGTGGGGGTGGGTGACAAGGTGCGCTATTTGGCTTAGCCGATGTCCTTCCGTAAAGTGATGTTCGCAGGAGGGGCAAACGTCGAATGCGCATGGGTTGGTTGTTCGGCCGCAACAATGTGCGTGCGCCGTGGATTGTCGCCCTGCTCGTATTGTTGAACGCGCTGCTGCTGCGCGCCTTGGATCCCTCCGAATTGGGCCGCCTGCGCGACGTCGCCTTCGACAGCTTCCAGCGCATCAAGCCGCGGACCTATCATCCCGCCACGCCGGTCCGCATCGTCGACATCGACGAGGCCGCCCTGGCCGAATTCGGTCAATGGCCCTGGCCGCGCACGATCGTCGCACGCCTGGTCGACAAGCTCACCGAGAAGGGCGCCGCCGTGATCGCCTTCGACGTGGTATTCGCCGAGCCCGACCGGTCGTCGATCAGCCGCATGGTCCAGGACCTCGTCGCCTATACGGATGCCGAGACCGTGAAGAAGCTCGTGGCGGCGATCCAGGACAACGATCAGGTCCTGGCCGACGCCATGGCGCATTCGCGTGTGGTGCTGGGATTCGGTTTCGACCCGAGGGGCGGATCACAGCCGCCGCGTCGCTTCCATGGCATGGCCTTCGCCGGCGACGATCCCAGTCAGTTCCTGCCGCTGCAGCAGGGCACGGTGAAGCCGATCGCGCTGCTCGAGGCCGCTGCCAAGGGCAATGGCAGCGTGAATACCGACGTCGACAGCTCGGTGATCCGCCGGGTCCCGATGCTTTTCCGCGTGGTTGGCCAGGAGGGCCTGTTTCCGGCCCTGTCGATCGAGGCGCTGCGGGTCGCTCAGGGGGCCAACTCCTACCTGGTCAAATCGTCCGGCGCGAGCAGCGAACTGTCATTCGGCGCCAAGACCGGGATCGTCGCCATCAAGACCGGCGACATCGAGGCGCACACCGATGCACGGGGCCGCGTGGCGCTCTATGACAGCGGTCATCGCGAGGAGCGCTTCGTCTCGGCGCGCGCCGTGCTCAAGGATGAGGTGGCGCCGGACAAGCTGGACGGCAACATCGTGTTCATCGGCACCAGCGCCATCGGCCTGAAGGACATCCGCAGCACGCCGGTGGACGATGCAGCACCTGGCGTCGAGGTCCATGCTCAGCTTGCCGAGCAGATGCTCGAGCACGAATTCCTCGCCCGGCCGGACTTCGCCACTGGGTTGGAGTTCCTGTACCTGGCGGCGATCGGTGCGCTCTTCGTCTTCCTGCTGCCGCGGCTGTCGGCCGGACGGATGACGATCGTCGCGGCGATCTTCATCGGCATCGGCCTGGCCGTGCCCTGGATCGCCTTCTCGGAATACGACCTGCTGTTCGATCCCGTCTACCCGCCGGTCACGCTGGCGGTGATCTATGTGAGCGGCACGGCGCTCGCCTTCATGCGCACCGAGCGGGAGCGCTCGGCGATCCGTGGCGCCTTCGGCCTCTATCTGTCTCCCGATCAGGTGGAGCGGATCGCGCGCAATCCCGATTTGCTGCAGCTCGGCGGCGAACTGCGCGAGATCACCGTGATGTTCACCGACGTACGCGGCTTCACGCGCATATCGGAACAGTTCGATCCGCACGGCCTGACCCGGTTCATGAACCGGTTCCTCACCCCGATGACCGATCTGATCCGCAATCACCGCGGCACGATCGACAAATACATGGGTGATGCGATCATGGCGTTCTGGAATGCGCCGCTCGATGTCGATCGCCATGCAGCGCTGGCATGCGATACGGCGCTCGCCATGCAGGCTCGCCTGCTGGAGCTGAACCAAGAATGGAAAGCCGAGGCCGAAGCGGAGGGTCGCCAGCACATTCCGGTGAATATCGGCGTCGGCCTCAACACCGGGCCGGCATCGGTCGGCAATTTCGGCTCCATGCAACGCTTCACCTATTCGTGCCTGAGCGACGACGTGAACCTTGCGTCCCGCCTGGAAGGACAGTGCAAGACCTACAGTGTCGGCGTCATCATCGGCGACAAGACGCGTCTGCAGGTGCCCGACTACGCGGCACTCGAGCTCGACCTGATCATGGTCAAGGGCAAGACCGAGCCCGAACGCATCCATGGCCTGATCGGCGGCTTCGCGGTGGCGCAGACGCCTGCGTATCACGAATTGGTGCGGGCTCAGGCGGCCTTTCTGGCGCAGTACAGGACGGGCGGCTTCGTCGAGGCGCTGGAATTGATTGGCGCCTGCGAGGCCGCCGCGGCTGCCTTGGGTTGGCAACAGGGCTACTACGACATGATGTTGGCGCGAGTCGACGGCCTGATCGACGATTCGCCGCCCGATTGGACGGGAGTGTATGTCGCCAAGGAGAAGTGATTCCGTCCGCAGCATCGCCGCCATCGAGGCCTTGGTCTGCCGCGATGTCGGACGCAAGACCCAGGAACTGATCGCCGCGAGTGCCGGCGGGCTTGGCGCAGCGGCCGAGTCGCTGGCCAGCGCAACGGCCGTCGGCCTGATCACGGGCTTTTTCGTGCCGCGCGGCGATGTCGCGGCGCCCGAGACCGACGGTCCGGTCGGCGCCGCCCTGCTGGCTGCCGCACTTGCTGCGTGCGGCGTGCCGGCGCGGATCGCGGTCGACACGCCCTGTGCCGGGGCGGTGCGCGCGGCCGTCGAGGCAGCCGGTGGAGGCGTCGCGGTCGACGCGGTGGGCGTCGACGATCGCGCGGGGATTGTCCGTTTGGCCGAAGCGTGGCGCGGGGCGGCTGTCACGCACGCCGTCGCCATCGAACGCTGCGGCCGCAGCGGCGACGGCCGGCCGCGCAACATGCGCGGGGTCGACGTCTCACCATGGACGGCGCCGCTCGACGACCTGTTCCTGCCCGCCGGCCTGATCGCGCGCACCGTGCCCAATGGAGCCGAGATCGCCTGCGTCACCTCGTGCGATCACCTCGTCGTCGCCGGCGTATCCAACTGGGGCGCCTATGGATTGATGGCGGCGCTCGCCGTCCTGCGCGCCGACTGGAGCGGCACGATCGCCAAGTTCCTGACGGCCGAACGCGACCTTGCCGTCACGCGCGCCGTCGTCGACAAGGCAGGCGCCGTCGACGGCGTCACGGCGCTGAGCGAAGCCACGGTCGACGGATTCGGACCGGAGGTCCACGGTGCGCTGATCGACGAGCTCGGTCGCATTGCGTGGGGGCAGGCGGCGGACTAGGTTCGCCCGCCATGGAAAATCCCTACGCACCGACGCATCCCGAAATCCGCGATGCGGTTCGCCAGCTCTGCCTGAAGTTCGACGGCGCCTACTGGCGCGCGCTCGACCGCGAGCGCGGCTACCCGACGGACTTCGTGAAGGCGCTGACCGAGGCGGGTTGGCTGGCGATCCTGATCCCGGAAGAGTATGGCGGCTCGGGTCTCGGCATCTCGGCGGCGGCGGCCGTGCTCGAGGAGGTCCAGCGCGCGGGCTGCAACGGGGCGGCCTGCCACGCCCAGATGTACATCATGGGCACGCTGCTGCGGCACGGCAGCGCCGAGCAGAAAGAGCGCTACCTGCCGCGGATTGCCAGCGGCGAATTGCGCCTGCAAGCCTTCGGCGTCACCGAGCCCAGCAGCGGCACCGACACCCTGGCGCTGCGCACCACGGCGGTGAAAAAGGACAACAGCACCTACGTCGTGAACGGCCAGAAGGTGTGGACCAGCCGGGCCGAGCACTCCGACCTGATGCTGCTGCTGGCGCGCACCACGCCCAAGGAGCAGACCAAGAAGCGCACCGAGGGACTGTCGGTGTTCCTGGTCGACATGCGCGAGGCGCTGGGCAAGGGCCTCACCATCCGGCCCATTCGCACCATGATGAACCACAACAGCACCGAAGTGTTCTTCGATAACATGGAGGTGCCGGCTGAGAACCTGATCGGTGAGGAGGGGCAGGGCTTTCGCTACATCCTGGGCGGCATGAACGCCGAGCGCGTGCTGATCGCCTCGGAGTGCATCGGCGATTCACGATGGTTCATCGAGAAGGCGACCGACTACGCCAAGGAGCGCAAGCTGTTCGGCCGCGCGATCGGCCAGAACCAGGGCGTGCAGTTCCCCATCGCCCGCGCCTATGCGCAGACCGAGGCGGCCGACCTGATGGTGCGCAAGGCGGCGACCCTCTACGAGGCTGGCCTGCCCTGCGGGGCGGAAGCCAACATGGCCAAGATGCTGGGTTCGGAGGCGGCGTGGGCCGCCGCCGACATGTGTGTGCAGACGCATGGCGGCTTCGGCTTCGCCGAGGAGTACGACATCGAGCGCAAGTTCCGCGAGACGCGGCTCTACATGGTGGCGCCGATCTCGACCAATATGATCCTGAACTTCATCTCCGAGCACGTCCTGGGGTTGCCGCGGTCGTACTGAGCGGAGGCGAACCCGCGCTAATCGCCTCACCCTGAGGAGGCCGCGAAGCGGCCGTCTCGAAGGGTGGGCAACAAGCACCGTGCCTGCGGCCCATGCTTCGAGACGCTCGCTGCGCTCGCTCCTCAGCATGAGGCTATTGTTGCGCCACCGCCGGCTGGCCGTTCATGGCGCGAACGACCATCCTTTGAAAATGGACGACGAGGTGCTCGCTGCTGGTCAGGAACCGGCCGCGATCGGGCAAGCCGCCTAAAAGTCCGCGCTGCACCGAATCGGTCAGCCTGTCATCTTCCTCGGCGACCTGCTTGTTGAAGGCGATCAGCGCCCGCGCGAAGTCTTCGCTGACGCCGGGGCCGAAATACTGTTCGGAAAAACCTCTGGTCGCGTTCGGCCCGTCCGGCATCCACACATCGACGGAGAGATTGGGAAA
>WNFC01004882.1_pt1 | contig 14649 bp, 14 predicted proteins | sample 5400541 | NCBI WGS metagenome assembly WNFC01 (sample SAMN13153342, study PRJNA577476) | soil metagenome | isolation source: 120 cm saprolite under Douglas fir tree site 2 hole 2 replicate 1 | place: USA:California | collected 2015-04-18
GCGGCGTCGCGATCACCCAGCCGGTCTCGCCGACGGCCGCCTCCGCCCCCTCATCGTCGATGACCTCGAGATGGACCACGTCGGAGTGGACGTGGTAACGCCCGCATTCCGGACACGACCGCGCCATGCGCAGGCATTCGTTGCTGCCGTAGACCTGCATGATCGGGCAGCCCAAAGCCTGCTCGACGGATGGCTTCGCGCCGTCGGAAAACCCGCCGCCGGTCGCCATCGCGGCCTCGAACCCGAGCTTGCGCAGCCGCTGTTCGGAATCATGCGCCACCATCAGCTCGAGCGCGACCGGATGGGCGCCCAGATAGTCGGGCTTGATGTCGGACGCGATGTCGATCAGCTCGCGCGGGGCGAGCGAGTCGATGCAGTCGAAGCGCTCGCCCCTGAGGTCGAGTGTCGCGAAGCCCGCATACCAGACGTCCTGGCGCCGAATCCCCTTCGACTCGATGCCGGTCGGCGGCGAGACCCCGAAGAACAGCAGCCGCTTGGTCGGATCGATCCCGTAGTGCTCGCAGTCGCGCAGGATGACGGCGGTGCGCACGATCCTGTCGGACAATTCCGCGTGCCATACGGTGAGCGGCTCGCCGGTCGCGCCGGACGTCGAATAGGGATGGCTGTTGCCCTGAAACATCTCCGATCGCAGCGCGTCGCCGGCGCGCTGAACGTCGCCGCGCGACAGCGGCGCAATCTCGCTCCAGCGATCCCAGTCGATGGCGCCGTCGGCGCCGAACAGCACGTCGAGCCTGCCGGAGTCGCGATAGAACGGCACGTGCGTGCGGGCGTGCCGGACGACGGGTTCGAGGAAGCGCCGCTGGCGCAGGATCAGGTCGGCCGGCGGCAGGAATTGCGTCTGGCGCAGCTCCGCCAGAAAGCCGCGGATGAAGCCGGCCAGCATCGCGGGCGTGACGGAGGTGCCGCCGCCCATCTCGAATGGACGCGCATCCGACTGCGTCGTGGAAAGCGTGCTCATGCGTCGTCGCGAAAATGTCGTTCGAGTATCGCGGCCTCGGCAGCGACGAGATCGAGCCCGTGTCGGCGGCTCGCCGCGTAGACGCCGGCGTGTTTGAGCAGCGTCGCGCAGTTCTCGAAGTGCGCGGCCGTGCGCCCCATCGGCTCGACCAGATGAGCGCGATGGGTGTTGGCGAGCAGGGCCTCGAACGCATCGGCGCCGCCGAGCTTGTGAATCCCGGGACGCCCGTCCGCGAGGACGTAGAGACGACGCAACGGCAGCGCCGGCGCGGCCGGGCGGTCGAAGGGAAGATGGAATTCGCCGGGCACCTCGTCGCAGCGCGTGAGCCGGCGGACGTCGCGTCCGAGCGCGGCGACGGCGTCGCGCGCGAGCTTGAAGCGCGGCACGCCCGGCCACGCCAGCGGCCGTTCCGCCTGGGCGAAACTGACGACGCAGAGGTCGTCGCTCAAGACGTCGTAGCCGCGATCGTGGAAGAATGCCGCCAGTGTGGATTTGCCGGCGCCGGGCGGGCCCGCGAAGGCGACGCAGCCTCCGTCCACCGCGATCGCGCTCGCGTGCAGCGGCAGCAGGCTGCGCTGATGGCAGAGCGCCGCGAGCCCCGTCCCCAACAGGAATATGCGCATCAGCGCGGCCGAACTCCTGCCGAGCGGCGCGATGACGATCTCGTCGCCGTTGCGGATGCGATAGCGCGCCGTATCGGGCACCTCGTGGCGATACTCGTCGGCATTGGCCTCGAAGATCGGGCTCGCGCGCGGCGCCAGGGCCGGTCCGGCATCGCCGAAGCGGATGTCGATGACCGGCGCGCCATCGACCGGTTGCCTGGACGTGAGCTCCGGCAGTGGGATCTCGGAGCGGATGCGCAGGCCGCAGACGAAATATTCATGGAGGGACCGGGCGCTCCGCTCCTCCATCGCATGTGAGGTCAGGCCGGACGCCATGTCGTCTTACACCGGATGCCGCGCGAGGTGCGCCAGCAGGACCTCGTTGACGCGCTGCGGCATCTGGTCGGCGACGAAATGGCCGCCGCCGGGCAGGGCCTCGAAGCGGTAGGGGCCGGAGACGAACTCCGCCGTCCCTTCCGCCGCCACGCGGCCGACCGTGTCGTCGGCGTCGCCCCAGATGTAGAGCACCGGAACCGAAATGACGCCGAGCGGCGCGCGGATCGCGCCGCGCGCGCGATACCACGCGAGCGCCCCTTCCATGGCGAACGCGTTGCCCAGCACCGAGAGGTGCTCCTCCATCGCGGCCGCCGGCATGCCGGCCGCGGCCCAGCGCTCGCGCAGCCAGCGCGCATTGTCGGCGAGCACCTTTGCGCCCGCGTCGGGCTCGAGGAATGCCTTGTGATGGCGCGAGCGCCGCGCCTGCTCGCCGTCAGGCAGCGCCAGCGCGCGGTTGAAAGCGGTCGGATGCGGGCGCGACAGCACCGTCAGGGAGGCGAGGCGCTCCGGATAGCGGTCCGCGATGCCCCACGCGATGCTGGCGCCCCAGTCGTGTCCGACGAGATGGAAGCGGCGATCGCCATGGCCGCAGGCCGCCACGACGTCCATCGCGTCGCCGACCAGCCGGTCGAACCGGTAGTTCGAGAAATCGCTCGTGTCGGGTCGCGCGCCCGGCGCATAGCCGCGCTGGCTCGGCGCCACCGCCCGATATCCGGCCGCCGCCAGGGCGGAAAGCTGCGCGTGCCACATGTGAAAGGATTCCGCAAAGCCGTGCAGCAGCAGCACGAGCGGCGCATCGGTCGGCCCGGCCAGCAGGGTATCGAACGCGAGGCCTGGGCCGGTTTCGATCTTGGCCAGTTCGGTCATGGGTTTTCGCCATTGTGTCGCGCGTGGAACCCGAACGATGACAAGGCGGCGGCCGTCCGTCCATGGGAACCAGGCAGGACGTGCGGCGTTGGGTGACTGTCCCAACAGCTCATTGCACGGGTGTTCCATGAAGAAGACTGCGATTGCGCTTGGGTTTGGCGCCGGTCTCGGCGTTGCGGCGACGATGGCGACCAGCGGCCCGCGGGTCGACCCCTTGATGGCGGCCGAAACGGCCCGCGGGGTCGTCGGCGGGGTGCTGCTTGGTGCGCGCGTCTATCCGTACGACTGGAACATCCCGGCCGCCGAATACCAGCAGCGCCTCGGGCTGTGGTCCTCCCTTTGCCAGCGGCCGAGCTGCGACGGTTACGGCCTCGCCTCCGCGAACCTGGGCGACTAGCGCCTGCGCGCTTTGGAACTCGCCGTGCCGCGCAGGTGCTTCCAGTCCAGCGCCGCGATCTCCTCTTTCAGCCAGGCATGAAAATCCCGCACATGCGGGCGTTCGCGGCGGCTCCTCGGCCACACGAAATGGAAGGCCCGCCCGATCGGTAGGGAGAGCGCCACCGGCATCACCAGCCGTCCGGTCCGCAAGTCGTCGTAGGCCAGCAGGTCGTGCGCGAGCAGCACGCCGGCGCCTTCGCAGGCGGCGTCGAGCGCGTGGTCCGAGCTGTTGAAACGCAGCCCGCGGGCGACGTCGGCGCCGTCCACGCCCGCCTGCTTGAACCAGTCGGCCCAGGTCGGCACCTCGACGCGGCTGGCGAGCGTGTCGTCGTGGATGAGCGGCGCGCGCCTGAGATCATCGGGCCGCCGGAAGGGCCCGTGCGCCTCGATCAGCCGGGGACTGCAGACCGGCACGAAGTGCAAGTCGATCAATTTGTCGATGCCCAATGCCGGGTCGATCGTTGCTCCGCTCGTAAGATTGCGCACCGCCGCGTCGACCCCGTCGGTCGTGAAGTTGGCGTAGCCGAAGGACGAGGAGACGCGCACATCCACCTCGGGAAACGCGTTGGCGAAGCGATAGAGCCGCGGCACCAGCCACTTGGCGGTGAAGCCCGGCGACGTGCTGATGACGAGCACGCGTGAGTCGCCGGCGAGGCCAAGGCTCGCCACCGCGTCCTGGATATGGGCGAAGCCGGTCTGCAGCCCCGGATAGAGCAGCTTGCCCGCAGGCGTGAGCGCGATCGCGCGCACGCGCCGCTCGAACAGTTTCACGCCGAGCAGGTCTTCGAGGGCGCGGATCTGGTGGCTGAGCGCGCCCGCCGTCACGTGCAGCTCCTGCGCCGCCTTGGTGAGGCTCAGGTGGCGGGCGGCGGCCTCGAAGGCGCGCAGGGCGTTGAGCGGCGGCATCGGCGTATGCATGAGAAAAGCTCAATCGTCGACTGAGAACAAGTCGTTTGTCTGGCGACAGACCGCGGAGCACAACAACAACCCGGACAGTATGGATGAGGAAATCTCAATTGTCCAAATCCACCCACGATGGAGATGGAGCCATGGCCTACACCGCATATTCGGGCGAATTCGTCCCCTTCCGCGGCGACGCCCCCGCGAGCTATGTCGGGCATCGGCGCGGCCTGCTGCGCCGCATCTTCGACTTCCTTTTGGAGTCGCGCTGCCGGCAGGCCGAACGCGAGATCGCGCGCTATCTCGAACGCGGCGGCGGCCGCATGACCGACGACATGGAGATGCGGATCACCCAACGACTCATCACCGGCGGTTGGGACATCGGCCGCTAAGGCCCGCGCGATGCCGTCCGACGTCGTCCTCGTCGAGCGGCAAGGAGCCCTGGCGCTGGTCACGCTCAACCGGCCCGCAAAGCTCAATGCGCTCGACTACGCGCTGATCGACCGCCTGCTCGATGTCCTCGGCAGCCTCGAGGAGGACGATGCCGTTCGCGTCATTGTCCTCACTGGCGCGGGCGACCGCGCCTTTTCGTCGGGTGCCGACATTGCCTGTTTCGCGCCGAGCGTCCGGCGCGGCCCGGCGGCGGCGTTGCGCGAGTTCGTCCTGCGCGGCCAGCGCCTCACCTGCCGCATCGAAAACTTTCCGAAGCCGATCATCGTCGCGGTCAACGGGCTCGCCCATGGCGCCGGCTGCGAGATCACCGAGGCGGCCCCGCTCGCGATCGCGAGCGATCGCGCGGAGTTCTGCAAGGCGGAGATCAATCTCGGCTTTGCGCCGCCGTTCGGCGGCTCGCAGCGGCTGCCGCGGATCGTCGGGCGCAAGCGGGCGCTGCGCATGATCCTCACGGCGGAGCCGATCGGCGCGATCGCGGCGCGCGATTTCGGTCTCGTCAACGCGGTCGTGCCGCATGCGCGGCTGCTGGACGAGGCCTGTGCGCTCGCCGGCCGGATCGCGGAGAAATCTCCGCTTGCGGTCGCCGCCTGCCTCGGCAGCGTCACCCGCGGCATCAACGTGTCGATCGACGAAGGCCTTGCCATCGAGGCGAATTATTTCGCCCGCATGGTCGGCACGCGCGACATCGAGGAAGGCATCTCGGCGTGGCTGGAGAAGCGCGCGCCACGGTTCACTGGCAGGTAGCGGCTCCCTTGGCCGCGATGTCGAACGCTCCCCTGCGGCTTCGTCGCGATCGAGCGGCGCAATTGCCGGTTGAAGACGCCAAATTTCGAGGTGCCGGCTGCCGCGTCTGCGCCAATAAGCAATAAGCGCCGTGCGAGCGTTATTCCGCGGCCAGTCCGAAGGCCGCCGTGCGGCCCGCGATGTCGGCGAGGCACTTGGTGAGGCTCTCGCCGTCGGGATCGACCAGCGCGGCGGTGCGTGCGCTCGCGATGGCATCGGCGCCATGGGCGAGCGGAATGTGGCCGGCGAGGATCGGGCGGATGACCTGGGCGACGATCGTCCGGTAGTTGGCGCTGCCGCCCTTCCAGGTGTCGCCGTAGCCCTTGATTAGGCGCGCGCATTCCGCCGTCTCCACCGCGACGTCGGCGGAGAGGCGCGCGGCTTCGACGATGAGCGCGAGCCACTGCTCGATCGCGGCCTGCTCCTCGGCGTAACGATGGCCGCGCGGCCGCCAGCGCTTGAGCTTCGCCAACAGCCAGAAGCGCAGATAGCCGCTGACCGACGTGGTCTCGACCTCCATGCCCCAGTGCGGCTGCCAGCCCTTGCGCTCCGCCCATGCGAGGATGCGCTTCGCCAGGCGTGGCGGCAGGATCTGGCACATCTCTTCCAGGCCGGGCTTCAAGAATTCGACGACCCGGAACGGCTCGCCCTCCTTGACGCCGGTCTCCTGCCGGATGCGCGCGAAGCGCTCGGGCGCGATCTTTGCCTCGGCGACGCGGATCACGTCCTCGAACGTCATGCGCACCGCGAGGTGCCGCGCGGTCTCGCGCACCAGCCGCCCGCCCGCGTTGGCCTGGTGATCCGCCTCACGGATGGCGTTGAGCCGGTCGAGATAGCGCGCCGCGTAAGATGCGTCCTGGAATTGCGCGGTGCGCCGCAGGCCCTCGACCACGATGTCGCGCGCCGAAGCCGGCATGACCGCGTGCGCCTGCGCCTCGAGCTGCGCCACGGATGGCGCCGCGCCGTGCCGGCGCTTGCCGTCGGGACTCGCCGCGGCGTCGGGGTGCTGTGCGGCCGCAAGCCCCGCGCGGAAACCGCGCAGGTTGGCGTCGACCGCCTTGCCGTCGGTGCGGATCGCGGCCTCGAACGCCTCCGCCGGGATCGGCAGCACGCGCGCGGCCGCGATCGCGCCGAGCATCACCGCGTTGACGATGGTGCCGGCCTCGCGCGCGGCCTCGGCCATGTCGAACAGCAGGTGTCCGCGGCCGTGCGTCTCGATCGCCTTGACGAGGCGGCCGATGTCGTAGCGGCCGTCGCCCATTGCCATGCGTTCGGCGATCGCATAGGAGCGGTGGGTCGAGGCAATCACCGTGGTGCGGTCGGGCGTGACGAAGCCGTTGCCGATGGCGCGGCCCGCCTCCATGAGCTCGCTCGCCACCACGACGTCGATGTCGCCGCCGCCCGGCGTGAGGGCCAGCACCGGCCGCTTGCCTCCGAGCGCGGCGTGAGTCACCGGCATGATCTCGATGTAATAGGTGGTGGCGCCGGTGCGCTGCGCGACGCCGGGGATCGACGTGCTCTGCACCGGGAAACCCTGCGCGGCCGCGGCCGATACGATCCAGTCGGTCAGGACGCCGCCGCCTTCGCCGCCGAGCGCGGCGATCAGCAGCGTAATCGGGCGGGGAGTGCTCATGCGGCGGTCCTCAGCTTGCCGTCGATCGGCAGCAGCCGGCGGCGCACCGCGTGGCGCGCGCGCTCGAACCAGGTCGGGTTCTTCACGATCTCGGCGCGATAGAACGAGGGGCAGAGCACGGCGGCGTGCGCGACCTCGCCGCACAGCCCGCAGCCGACGCAGGATTCGATGACGGTCGCGACCGGGTCGGTGCGCAGCGGATCGGGACTCGGCTTGATGGTGAGCGACGGGCAGCCCGACAGCCGGATGCAGGAGTGGTCGCCGGTGCAGATCTCGTCGTCGACGCCGTAGCGCGTCTTCACCACGCGCTCGCCGCGCTTGAGCTTCTCGGCGTCCTCGGCGCGCACGCGGCGCTGGCGCGCCAGCTGGCACTCGCCGTCGGCGATGATGACCTTGAGGCCGCGCTCGGCCGAGCGCAGCGCCTCTTTGAGCGTCGCCGCCATCTTGGCGACGCCGTAGGTGCGCACCGTGCGCAGCCATTTGACGCCGACCGCCCTGAGCGTCGACTCGATGTCCATGCCGGCGGCGCCGCCCTGGCGGCTCGCCTTGCTCGACGGCATGTATTGCAGGCCGGTCGCCGAGGTGTAGCCGTTCTGCATGATGACGAGCACGCCGTCGCCGCGGTTGAACAGGTTCGAAGCCACGCCGGTGATCAGGCCGTTGTGCCAGAAGCCGCCGTCGCCCATCACCGCGATGGTGCGCTTCTCCATGTTGGGCCCCACGCCGGCCGCGCTCGCGAGCGACATGCCGTAGCCGAGGATCGAGTTGCCGAGGCTGAACGGCGGCAGCGTCGCGAAGCTGTGGCAGCCGATGTCGGTGCTGATATGGGTCGCGCCGATCTCGCGCTGCGCCAGCTTGAGCGCGGTGAACACCGGCCGCTCCGGGCAGCCGGTGCAGAACGAGGGCGGGCGCACCGGCAGTTCGCCGACCGCAGCCGCGGCGACCGGCTTGCGGCTCGCGATCTCGCGTTGCCGCGTCAGCACAGCGTCGGTGTCGAGGCCCGCCGGCTGCGTCTCGACGAGGAATGCCGCGAGCCCGGCGCGCAGCACGTCGACCGTATATTCGCCCGCCTTCGGCAGCGGCCCCTTGCCGAGCACGCGCGTCTGGATGTCGGCACGCCGCAGCTCGGTGTTGACCGCCTGCTCGATGTAATCGGGATAGCCTTCCTCGACGACAAGCACCGCGCGCTTACCGGTGCAGAACGCGCGCAGCTCCTCGGGGATGAGCGGGTAGGCGACGTTGAGGCAGTAGATCGGCACGCGCGCATTGCCGAAGATGTCGGCCAAGCCCAGTCGCTCGAGCGCGCGCAGCACGCCGTTGTGGAGCCCGCCGAGCGTGATGATGCCGATGTCGCCGAGATCGCCCGGAAACACCTCGTTGAGCTTTTCGCGGCGGACGAATGCTTGCGCGGCGGGCTCGCGCTCCTCCACCTTGAGCTTCTCGTGCAGGAACGTGACCGGCGGATGGGAGAGCCGCAGGTAGTTGAACTTGGGCGGGCCGGGCAGGCGATTGACGCCGGAGAACTCGGCGCGCCGGTTGTCCTTGGCGGCAAATTCGCCGGTGACGTGGCAGGCGCGGATGCGCAGTTCGAGCATGACCGGCGCGTGGCTCGCTTCCGAGAGCTCGAAACCCTTCTCCACCATGCGCACGATGCTCGGCAGGTCCGGCCGCGGGTCGAGCAGCCACATGGTCGACTTCATCGCAAACGCATACGAGCGCTCCTGGATGATGCTCGCGCCTTCGCCGTAGTCCTCGCCGATGATGATCAGGGCGCCGCCCACCACGCCGGGCGACGCGAGATTGGACAGCGCGTCTGCCGCCACGTTGGTGCCGACGATCGATTTCCAGGTCACCGCGCCGCGCAGCGGATAGTTGATCGAGGCGCCGAGCATCGCGGCGGCCGAGGCCTCGTTGGTGCAGGTCTCGACGTGCACGCCCAGATCGGCGAGCAGCGACTCCGCATCGACCATCACGTCGAGCAGGTGCGAGACCGGCGCGCCCTGGTAGCCGCCCACGTAGCTCACGCCCGACTGCAGCAGCGCCTTGGTGACGGCCAGGATGCCTTCACCGCGAAAGGTCTCGCCGTCGCCCAGCTTGAGCGCTTCGACTTCCTTCTTGAACGATCGTTCCATCGGTTTGCACCAGGTTTGGAGCCGCGCTCACATGTGCGACGGCAACCAGAGGGCCAGGATCGGGAAGCTGATCAGGATCACCAGCCGGATCAGATCGGTGACGATGAACGGCAGCACCCCGACGAAAATGGTCGAGAAGCTGACGTCCGGCACCACGCTCTTGATCACGAACACGTTCATCCCGACCGGCGGATGAATCAAGCCCAGCTCCACCGTCATGACGATGATGACGCCGAACCAGATCGGGTCGAAGCCGAGCGCGGTGATCACCGGAAAGATGATCGGGATGGTGAGGATGATCATCGCCATGGCGTCCATCAGGCAGCCGAGCAGCAGATACATCAGCATGATGAGCGCGAGCACGCCGTAGCGCCCGACGCCGAGGCCGGTGAGGAACTCGGTCACCTTCTGCGGCGTCTGCGTGATGGTGAGGAAATAGCCGAACAGCAGCGCGCCGATCAGCACGGTGAACACGGCGGCGGCGGTGCGCGTCGCCTGCAGAAGCGATTTTCGGATGTCGCTACCGTTGAGGCGCCCGCGCAGCACGCCGATCAGAAACGCGCCGGCCGCGCCGACGCCGCCCGCCTCGGTCGGCGTGAAGCGCGGCAGGAACGGCAGGCCGTAGAGCCCGCCGATCACGAAGACGAACAGCACGAGCGTGGCCCACACGTCGGACAGGGCCGCGATGCGTTCCTTCCAGCTGCTGCGGGGGCCTGCCGGCAGGAATTTCGGCCGCGCCGCGCTCAGGATCGCGATCGTCGCCATGTACATGGCGATCGCGAGCAGGCCCGGAACGATGCCGGCGAAGAAGAGCTTGCCGATGTCCTGCTCGGTGATGATGCCGTAGACCGCGAGCACGGTGGAGGGCGGCAGCATGGCGCCGAGCGTGCCGCCCGCCGCGATCACGCCGGTCGCGAACGACTGCGGATAGCCGAAGCGCCGCATCTCCGGATAGGCGACCGCCGAGAACGTGGCGGCGGTCGCGACCGAGGAGCCGGAGATCGCCGCGAAGCCGCCGCACGCCGCGATGGTGGCGATGCCGAGCCCGCCCTTGCGGTGGCCGACGAAAGCGTTGGCGGCGCGAAAGAGCTCGCGGCTCATGCCGGAGTTCGACACGAACGCGCCCATCAGCAGGAACATCGGGATGACGCCGAAATTGTAATCGGTGACCGTCCGCATCGAGGTCTGCCCGACCATCTTGAGCGCCGGCGCGCCGCCGACGATGTAGCCGAAGCCGGTCACGCCGACCAAACCCATCGCCATGCCGACCGGCACGCGCAGCAGCATCAGCGCGAACAGCACCAGGAACCCGATGATGGCGACCGCGTCGGTGCTCATGATGCGTTTCACTGAATCATGACCGTCATCCTGAGGCGGCCGCCGAAGGCGGCCCTCGAAGGATGATCGGCCAATGCAGCGCCACAAGCGCGCAAGCGGCACAACCCGGGCCGTCGCCCTTCGAGGCTCGCGCGCCAAAGGCGTGCGAGCACCTCAGGATGACGGAGAGAGTGAGTCATCGTTGCCACACCTCTCACTCGACCGGCTTGATCTGGTAGCTGCCGCCCATGGTCTCGGGCTGGAAGATGAGCCGATAGGTGCGGATCGCGATGAGCAGCACCGCCGAGACGTCGCCCGCCCAGGCGAGCGCGAAGAACGGCCACACCGGCAGGTGCAGCTCGAATGTCAGCACGTTGTCGATGCGCGTGGTCGCGACCTTGTCGAACAGCGTGTAGGTCTGCACCGTCACCACGAACAGCAGCACGAGCGTCGCGAACACGTCGATGAAGCGCTGCATGCGCGGGCCGGAATTCACCCACACGAGATCGACGGTGATGTGGGTGCCGCGATAGCTCGTCGCCGCGATGCCCCAGAAGATCAGAATCCCGAGCAGGAACTGGCCGAAATTGTAGGCGTCCGGAATCGCGGTCGAGAAAACATTGCGCAGCAGAACCGCGACGAAGATGTTGATGGCGACGAGGCCGACGAAGACCGCGGCGATCATCTCGATCGTGTCGATGAAACGATCCATCGGGGTGCGGCGCCGCCCGCCGGGAGCGACCTCGGCGGGCTCAGGCGTTGCGGCGGTCTCGCTCATGGCATCCGCGAACAGGCTTGGCGGCGCGATGGGCGTCGCCGCGCCTCGCCGTCGCTCATTTCGCCGCGGCGTTGAACTTGGCGATCTCGGCGGTGAGCTCCTTCATCACCGCGTCGGGATTGCCGCCCGCCTTGCGCACATTGTCGGCCCAGGCGGCGTGCAGCGGCTGCGCCGCCTTCTTCCAGGCGGCGACGTCGCTCGCGCTGAGCGGATAGACCTCGTGGCCGGCTTCCGCCTTGATCTTGGCGATGCCGGCGTGCTCGAAGTCGGCCCACGGCGCGGCGACCTTCAGCGCCCAATCGTTGGTGCAGTGGTCGTCGATCACCTTCTTCTGCGCCGCCGACATCTGATTGTAGGTCGACTTGTTGAACACGAACGCGAATGTGGTGACGTAGAACGGATAGTCGGCATGATACTTCGTCACCTTGTCGATGCCGAACAGCGGGATCGAGCCCCACGGAAAAGTGACGGCTTCGGCGACGCCGCGCTCGATCACGTCGCGCACCTCCGGCGCAGCCGCGTTCACGTTGGTGGCGCCGAGCTGGGTCATGAAAGTCGCCATGGTGGCGTGGGCCGGCCGGATCTTCATGCCCTTGATGTCGTCCGGCAGCACGATCTTCTTGGTGCGCGAGTGGAACGTGCCGGGGTCGTGCAGGAAGGCGAGGCAGAACTTGACGTCGCCCATCTCCTTGGCGGCGTACTTGCGGTACCAGGCGTCGATCGCCTGCGAGCCGCCCTTGGCATCGGCGAACAGGAACGGCAATTCACCCGCGCCGATGATCGCGAAGCGGCCGGGCTGGTAGCCGGGATTGATGTAGGTGAGATCGGCGATGCCGTCGCGCGCCATGTCGTAATGGTCGAACGCCTTGCCGAGCTGCTGCGCCGGAAAGATCTTGTACTTGATGGTGCCGTTGGAGGCCTTCTCGACCGATGCGCCCCACTCCTCCAGCGCCTTCTGCAGCGGATGCGCGGGCGGAACCCAGTGCGCGATCTTGAGCTCGAAGGTCTTGTCCTGGGCGAGCGCCGGCGCGGTCAGCAGCACGAGGCCGGCGGCAAGCATGGCGGCATGACGCAAGGAATGCATCGGTTCCTCCCTGGGTCGATTTGACGGCGGGTTTTTTGCAATTCAGACTCAAGTCGGTGCGGAAGTCAAAGAATTAGTTTGATATAAAACTATTGAGCGGGCGGTGCGCACGGGCGCAACCGCCGCCGGACCCGGGAGGGGCATTGTGCGGGGTGCGAGCGGACAAAAGCGGGCGAACGGCGGGCCCGTCGACTACGGGCCGCTGGCCGACTGGGTCGGGTTCAATCTGCGCATGGCGCAGGCCGCCTCGTTCCAGGCGTTTTCGCGCCTCGCCAGGGAGATCGGCACGCGGCCCGGGCGCTTCGCGACGCTGATGCTGATCGGCCGCAATCCGGGCATCAGCCAGACCGCGCTGAGCCGCGCCAACGGCCGCGACAAATCGAGCCTCACGCCCGTGCTCAACGATCTCGAGCGGCGCGGCTTCATCCGACGCCGGCGCACGCACGACGATCAGCGCACCTACCGGCTCACGTTGACGCCTGCAGGCAGGAAGCTGCTGGCGCAGCTCACGCGCTGCGCACGGATACACGAGCGCAATCTCGACCGTGTCATCGGGCCGCGGGAGCACAAGGCCTTTGTGCGCGCGCTCCGGCGCATCATCGCCGAAATCGGATGAAGCGCTCTCGCGCCTTCACCGGTATTTTCCGTGATCACATCCCGGCGCCGAATAGGCGTATCGACTTACGCCATGCCGGTCCTCCTTGACGACCGGGCGGCAGCGCGCGCGCCAGAGGCTGTCACGCTCATTGGAAGCCTTGATGTCCTCCGGGGATTGCGGCGGCTGAGCCAGGATCACGTAAGGATTGGTGAGCTCGCGGCGGATTTCGATGCAGGAATCCGAATTCGCGCCGGTGTCCGAACTGATGCCATATCCGTTGCTGTGGCCGGAGTCATATCCGCTGCTCGTGCCGGCCTCGGCCCCGCTGTTGGAGCCGCCGTATAATCCTTGCCTGACGCCGCCGGAGAATCCATGCCTGACGCGGCCGTCGAATCCGCGCCGGATACCGCCGACTCCACGCCTGTCGTCGCCGCTGAATGCGCTGCTGTGACTGTTGCCGTAGCCGCTGCCGTAATTGTTGCCGTACGAACCGCCGTAGTCGGAGCGGTGGCGGTCGCTGGAGCCGCGAAAGCAATCGATCGTGCGGACCTCACCCGCTTGCGCGGGTGGGACATGCAGCGCCGCGATCGCCGCCAAGGCGGCGACCCACGCAGCGGTGCGCCGCATCGAGTCACGGGACAGCTTGGAATACATCTTCACACCTCCGTCGATTTCTCGCTCGCGACCCTCGAAGCAACGCGGATGCCACTCGGATCATATCGCTCAGACACTTCGTCCGTCGCGAGAAATGCATTGGCCCGGTTAATGGTGGTGCCATGCTGCCCGAAATCCGCAGGCCGGGCCTCGCTTGTCCTGATCAGGGAATCGGTTAACGGCGGTGAGCGTCGGCGCGAGCGTTAACGCGCGAGAGTTAATGCTCATCCCGCCTTCAGTTTTGCGACGATCGCGTCGGGCAGCGGCTTCGCCTTGATCCTGTCCGGATCGGCGGGGTCGCGGCCGACCCATACGCGCGTCTCGAAGCCTTCGACCGCAAGCTCGCCGTCCTTCATCAGGCGGTGGCGGAGCGAAAAGCTCGAGCGCTTGATCTCGGTGATCTCGGTCTCGATCACCACGTCGTCGCCGTAGCGCGTCGGCAGCAGGAAGCGCGCGCGGGTGTCGACCATGGGATAGCCGACCGTGTCGTAAGCCTTGACGAACTCGTACTTGGTCATGCCGAGCGCGCGTTCGAACAGCGCCGTGGTGCTCGCGTCGAACATCTCGAAGTAGCGCGGATAGAACACGATGCCGGCGGGATCGCAGTCGCCCCACACGATCCGCACGTTGCGTTTGTTGGTCAGCATGCCTGGTCCTTGTGGAGGCTCAGCGCGGCGCCATGCGCAGCGCGCCGTCGAGCCGGATGGTCTCGCCGTTGAGATAACGGTTTTCCACGATGTGCAGCACGAGGTCGGCGTATTGCTGCGGCCGCCCGAGCACTTTTGGAAACGGAATCGCCGCCGCGAGGCTCGTCTGCGCCTCCCCGGGCAGCGCCTGCACCATGGGCGTCGCGAACACGCCCGGCGCGATCGCGTTGACGCGGATGCCGAACTGCGCGAATTCGCGCGCCGCCGGCAGGGTGAGCGCCACGACGCCGCCTTTCGAGGCCGCATAGGCCGACTGGCCGATCTGCCCCTCGTAGGCGGCCACCGACGCGGTGGAGACGATGACGCCGCGCTCGCCGTCCTCGAGCGCATCGAGCGCCTGCATATCGGCGGCGGCGAGCCGCATGGCGTTGAACGTGCCGATCAGGTT
>WNFC01004883.1_pt1 | contig 14649 bp, 11 predicted proteins | sample 5400541 | NCBI WGS metagenome assembly WNFC01 (sample SAMN13153342, study PRJNA577476) | soil metagenome | isolation source: 120 cm saprolite under Douglas fir tree site 2 hole 2 replicate 1 | place: USA:California | collected 2015-04-18
CGCCGCCCACGGGCGTCCCTCGCGGCAGGCTGCGTCGACCGCAGGCGGGAGGTCCGGCGCGAGGAGCAGCTCGCGCGGCGCCAGGCGCTCGAGTTCGTCGCGGGCGAGCTCCCAGCCGCGCACCTCGGTGGCACGGAAGGCGCCGGTCGCGAAGTCGATGGCGGCGATGCCGAAGCGGTCGCCCTCGGCGGCCAGCGCCGCGAGGAGGCTCGGCGCGCCCGGCTCGAGGCTCTCCTCCTCGAGGATCGTGCCGGGCGTGATGACGCGCACCACCTCGCGCTCCATGAGCCCGCGCCCGCGCGCCGGCGCCTGCTCGCACACGGCCACCGTGTGGCCCTTGGCCAGGAGGCGGGTGATGTACGGCTGTGCCGCGTGCGCCGGGAAGCCGCAGAGCGGCACTTCGTCCGGGTCGCCGCGGTTCCGCGCCGTCAGCGTGAGATCGAGGTCGCGCGCGGCGGTCGCGGCGTCCTCGAAGAACATCTCGTAGAAGTCGCCGAGGCGGAAGAGGAGGATGGCCCGGCGGTGCTGCGCCTTGATGCGGAGGTACTGCCCGAGGAGCGCCCCCTGGCGTCCTCCCGACCGGCGCTCCCCCACCGCCTCCGCCATGGGGCGACGCATACCCGATCGGCGGGCCACTCTGCCAGTGGTCCCGCGCTCGTCGCTCCCGAATCCCTTATCCGCGGTGGGGGACCCGGGCAAAGACGAGAAGGGGGTCGAGCCCGACCGCGGACCGCGCGCCCGACCCGTGACGAGTCGGGCGTCCGTCAGGCAGCCCGGGCGCAGCCCGCTACTTGCAGAACTTCCCCGGGCCCTTGCGTTTGCAGCTCCTCGAGCAGCAGTCGGCGTTCGTGCTGCACGATGAGCCGAAGGGGAAGCACGCGGCGAGCGTCGTCGTGGTGCTGCTCGTCGACGTCGTGGTCGTGGTCGTGACCGGTGCCGTGGTGGTGGTTGCCACTGCCGTGGTGGTAGTGGTGGCCGGCACTGCCGTCGTGGTGGTCGTGATCGGCACCGTCGTGGTGCTCGGCATGGACGTGGTGCTCGTCGTGCTCGGCTGAGCGGTCCTCGTGGTGGAGGTCGTCGAGGTCGTCGTGGTTATCGTGGTCGTCGAGGTCGTCGTCGTGCTGGTCGGGCCCGCGGCGAGCAGGTTCCGGGCATCGAAGCTGCCGAGCCCCGTCACCAGATCGTAGCCGACGCCGGCACTGTAGTCGCCGTTCGAGCCCGAGGTGACGTCGTGGAGGGCGGCGGTCCCGCAGAGGCCGTAGAGCAGCGCTCCCGGGTTGCCGAGCGGCCCACCGCTCTGCTGGGCGAGCTCGGCGGCCAGACCGGCCCATTGCGGGGCGGCGTCCGAGGTGCCGCCGACGATCCACCACGAGCCGTTCTCGGCCACGTAGTTGCCCGGCGAGGTGTCGGCCTCGAGCGCCACGTCGGGGACGAGCCGCCGCGTGCCGGCGGGCACGCCGCAGCCGCTCTGGAAGGCCGGTCGCGCGAACACCTGGCTCACGCCGCCGCCCGAGCCGCTCCATGCGCTCTCCGAGCCGTAGCCGCCGCACGCCGGGCTCGCGGAGGTCAGGCCGCTGCTGCACGCGGGCCGCGTGCCCCCGACGCCGATCATGTGCGGGGAGTTCGCGGGGTTGTCGACGCCGAGGATGTTGCTGCAGTCGCGGCTGCCGCTGTCCCCGGAGGCGGCGAACCACGACTGCCCGATCGCGTTCGCGTTGGCGAAGATGTTGTCGTCGGTCTGCTGCGAGGCCGCCGACAACGCCACCTCGCACGCGCCCCAGCTGGTGGAGACGACGTGGCCGGGGTTGTCGGTCACGATCCGGTTGTACATGGTCGTGAAGTCGGCGTTGGACGTCGAGGCCGACATGTAGTTGAGGACGCGGGCCGCGGGCGCTGTGCCGTGCGCGTACTCCACGTCGAGCGCGATCTCGATCGAGTCCTGGGAGCTGAATTTGCAGCCCGCGGACGTTGACGGTCCCGTGCACACCTGTGCGCTGCCCGCCGGCAGCTGGGGGAGACCCCACTGGCTGTTGAAGCCCGTGTTGTCGGTGTCGTGCCACGCATAGGCGCCGGCGATGACGATGGTCTCCCCGGCGCCCGAAGCGGCGGCCGTGTTGTCATAGAAGGCGAAGACGTCGTTCGGGCTCAGGTGACAGCAGTTCGATCCGAGCGCCGCCCGTGGCGCGGCGGCCGGCTCGACCGACCCGACGTGCGGATGCCGCTCGCTCAGGTCGTCGAGCCCGATCACGCCCACTACGTAGCCCGCCATCTCGGCGGGGAGCGAGGGCTCGTCGAGCGCCGCGTAGTGCCGCTTGCCGGCCCGCTGCACGCTGTGCATCTCGACGCCGAAGGCGCGCTCGAGGGCCGCGACGCTGCCGGCCGCGCCGACCAGGAGGCGGTTCGGAAAGCGCTCCGTGACCCTGAGGCCCGCGCCGCGGAGATGGTCGACTACGGCCTCTTCCTGCGCCGGGGTCGGCGCGTAGAGGGCGTCGAAGTCCGCCTGGCTCAGGAACTGGCGGTAGCGAGGCGAGGACGGGTCCTGAACGTCGGCCAGGAAGGCTTCGAGGCCCTCGCGGTCGCGGACATCGAGGCTCACCACCACGCGATGCCGCTCGCTGGTCGGGGCGCGGCCGAGATCGACCGCGTCCTTCAGATGGGGCGAGAGCGAGGGGAATTTGCCGGGCGCGCCCAACCCTCGCGCGGCTGCGCCGCGCGGGGCGGCCGCGAGGCCGACCGTCAGCACGATCAGCGCGAGTGAGCGAGCAATCGTCGGGAACCGCATCGAACCTCCAGGTTGCGTAAAGGGGGACGATCTCGGTCGATCGTCGTACGCCCCGTCCAAAAAATGCCGACCTCCCCCATGGGCCCGCCGAGGCAAGTGCTGCCCTCGGCACGGAGGACCCGCGGAGAGAGCAAGGATCGTGCTCGGGCTGCGCCACAGCTCCGGGCAGAGTCCGGGGAAGAGCGAACCGCACGGGGTGTGCCGCCCGCGCCCGCATTGTGCCCCGGGCGACGCACCGGGGACCGACGGACCCCTTAGGCGATCGCGGAGCGCGGAAGTCCCGCAGCCACGCGGTTTGGGCGCGCGGCCGAGCGCGCTCCGGGACGGCTGGCGGCCGGGGGCCGAGCCGGCGGCCCCGGCCCCGCCGTGGCCGCGCTCGGCGCCTCAGCCGCCGAGCGCCGTCTTCAGCTTGCGCAGCGTCTCGAGGTCCTTGTTGAGCCCGTCGACGTGCTGCTGCATCTCGACGATGCTCGAGCCGAGCTGCCCGATGGAGCCGAGCGCCCCGCCCTGCTCGCCCGCCTTCTTCATGACGTCGCCGAGCTGGGCCTCGGCGCTCCGCTGCCCGAGCGAGCCGCACAGGTACCCGGCGCCGAAGATACCGGCCACCGCCACGACGCGAAGCCCGCGGCCGATCCGTCCCTGAACCATCCCGTCCTCCTTGCGCGTCTCAGACGCGCTTGCGCTTCTTGGCCATGTAGTCGACCAGCAGGTACTCGCCCAGCCGGTCCGGGCGGGTGTAGAGCGCGCGGCCCTTGTTGATGCGCGTCATGCGCTCGACGAAGGCGCGCAGGCTCGGGCTGTCGTCGAGCATGAAGGTGTTGATGACGATGCCGCGGCGGGTGACGCGCTCGACCTCCTTCAGCGTCTCCTGCGCGGCGCGCATCGAGATGCCGCCGAAGGACAGGGGCCACTCGCAGTAGAGCCGCCCGCGCAGGAAGTACGCCGTCGGCTGGCCGTCGGTGATGATGATGATGTGCTGGTTGTTGCTCGGGTGGCGGGCGAGGAGGTCGGCGGCCTTGCGGAGCCCGTCCTGCAGGTTGGTGAACGGGTCGCCCATGTTCCAGCTCGCCTCGGGCAGGTCGCGGAGCCGGAGCTCCACGGCGCGGGTGAAGAAGCCGACGATCGCGAAGTAGTCGCGCGGGTAGCGGGCGCGGATCAGGCTTTCCATCGCCATCGCGACCTTCTTGGCGGCGGCGAAGCGCCCCTCCCACGACATCGACCAGCTCATGTCGAGGAGGAGGACCGTCGAGGTGGTGGTGGTGTGCGCGGCGGCGTGCACCTCGAAGTCCTCGGGGTGGACGTCGAGCGGCGTGCCCGGGCGCCGCGTGAGCGCTTTCTTCAAGGTGCGCACCAGGTCGAGCACCAGCGGATCGCCGTGCTCGTAGCGCTTGGTCTCCTCGGGGCGGAGGTCGATCGAGCCGCGATGGTCGGTCTGGTGGCCCCCCGGGCGGTCGCGGAGCAGCCCCTGGTAGATGTCGCGCAGCGCGAGCTGCCCGATCTTGCGCACGCCCTTGGGCGAGAGGTGCGCGCGTCCCTCGCGCTGCGTCACGTAGCCCGCGTTGACGAGCAGGACCATGACCTCCTTCAGCAGCTGGAAGTTGCGCGCCGCCTCCGGGCCGAGGAGCGCGCCCAGGCTCTCGAGATCGACCGCCTCGAGCTTCCCGGAGAGCAGCGCCTCCTCGAGGCGCTTCAAGCGCTCCATCTCGCGCATCAGCTCGACCGCCTCGCGGTAGGAGAGCGACTGCGGGCCCTGAAAGAGGTCGCCGTAGCGCCGCTGGAAGTCCTCGAGGTCGCGGATGTCCTCCAGCTCCTCGAGCAAGTCTTCGAGGGCACGGCGCGCGTCGTCGTCCGCGAAGGCATGGTCGCGCAGCTGCTCGAGCGCCTCGGAGAGGCGCGGCGAGAGGCGGTCCAGGAGCTCCCGCTTGCGGGCGGCGGCCTCACGGTCGGCGAGGCGGTCGAGCGCGTCGCGCTCGAGGTCGAGCAGCTCCTCCAGCTTCTCGCGCAGCTCGCGGAACGCGTCGCGCAGGTTGACCTCGCGGTAGCGGCTTCGCATCGCCTCGCGGAGCTGCTCCAGGAAGTCGTCGAGCCCCATGACGCGCACGCCCTCCTCCCACTCGAGTCCCTGGTGGAGGAGCCAGTCGAGGGCCTGCTGCACGTCGTCGGTGAAGGAGAGGTGCTCGGCGAGCTTCTCGAAGACCCGCTCCGCCTCGAGGCGGATCTCCTGCGTGCCGTCCCAGGCGGTATAGCGGACGCGGAGCATCCGTCTGGACCTTAGCGCAGCGCCGGCGCAAAGAGAACCGCGCCCGGCGTCAGCCGCCCGCCCCCCGCTCCAGCTCCGCGCGCGTGCGCCGGACGCCCGGGTCGTCCGGAAAGCGCCGCTCGGCTTGGGTCTGCGCCGCGCGCGCCGCCGCGGGCATGCCGAGCGCGCGCAGGATGGTCACGACCGCGACCGCCGCCGCGGGCGCGGACGGCGGCAGCGTGGCCGCCAGGCGGAGCTGCGCCGCGGCCTCCTCGCGCCGACCGAGCCCGCCGAGTAGGACGGCGTAGTTCGCGCGCGCCAGCGGATCGTCCGGCGCGAGCGCGATCGCCTGGCGGTACTCGGGCTCTGCCTCGGCGAGGCGTCCCTGGCGCACGAGCGAGTTGGCCAGGTTGAGCCGCAGGTCGAAGGTGCGCGGGGCGCGCGCGAGTCCGGCGCGGAACCACGACTCGGCGGAGCGCTCGTTGCCGGCGGCGCTGTAGGCGTTGCCGAGGTTGCTGATCGCGGGGACGAAGTCCGCCTGCTGCGCGAGCGCCTTCCGGTAGGCCTCGATCGCCTCCGCCCAGCGCCCGGCGTGCAGCAGCACGTTCCCCAGGTCGTAGAGGTTCAACATCTCGCCCGGCAGGATGGCGAGCGCGCGCTCGAGCTCGCCGATCGCCCGCTCGTGCAACCCGAGGTCGCTGTACACCAGCCCGAGCTCGCGATGGCTGCGCGCACTGCGGGGCGCGCTCGCCACCAGGGCCTCGAAGAACCCCCGCCGCTCGCGCCAGACGCGGTTGCGGAGCACGGTGGCGGGCACGTAGAAGGCGACCAGCGCGGCAGCGACGATCGCCCCGCCCCCCAGCCGCGCGCGGCTCGTCCGCCCGAGCGCGTCCGCGGCGCTCGCCAGCAGCAGGCAGAACCCGGCCGAGGGCAGGTAGAGGAGGCGCTCCGCCATCACCGTACCGATGGTCACCACCACGTTGGACACGATCGAGTACGGCAGCGCCGCGAGCGCGAGCGCCAGGCAGACATGCCGCTCGTGCCGCCACCCCCAGGCGGCGAGGGCCGCCGCCCCGACCACGACGCCGACGCCGGCGAGCGCGCCCGGATCGCCGAGGCCGGTCGCCAGCTCGACCTGCCGGTAGGAGTAGTCCGCGGACAGACCGAGCGGCCACACGAGCCGGCGCGCGTAGAGCGCCACCACCGCGAGGGCGGTCAGGAGCCGCGGCCCGATCGGCGCCCCCGCGAGCACGTTGTCGAGCGGGCCGGGGGTGGGGCCGATGCCGCCCATCACGACCGTGCGGAGCGCGAGCGCCGCCACCACGCCCGCCGCGAGCGCCAGGTAGTCCGCCGCGCGCGCGCGCGTCACGCCGGGACCGACGATCGCGTCGGCGGCGAGCACGACGGCCGGGACGGTGGCCGCGTTCTCCTTGGCCAGGACGCCGGCGCCCAGCGCGAGCGCCGCGCCCGCGAGCCAGGCGCTTCTCCCCCGCGCGTGCCGCCGAGCGCGGAGCACGAGCCACCAGGCCCCGAGCCCGGCGAGCGCCGCCAGCTCCTCCGCCCGGCCGACGACGCTGGCGACCGCCTCGGTGTGCACGGGATGCGCGGCGAAGAGGAGCGCGGCCGTCCCCGCGAGCCGCGGCCGCTGCGTGACCTCGCCGAGCACGACCGCCAGGAGCACGCACACGGCCGCGTGGAGGAGCACGTTGACCGCGTGGTAGCCCAGCGGATCGAGCCCCCCGAGCGCATGGTTCAACGCGAAGCTGAGCGTCGTCACCGGCCGGTACGCGGGCGCGTAGCTCGCTCGGCCCGGCTCGCCCCACCAGGACGGCGTCAGGAAGATGCCGCGCAGGTCGAGCGCGTGGACCAGGCGGTTGTCGACGATCGCGTTCACGTCGTCGAACAGGAGCGCGCCGCGGAGCGAGTTCGCGTAGCAGGCGAGCGCGACCAGCGCGACGGCGGCGAGCAGCCAGCCGCCAGCGGGCGACCGCGGCGCGCCGCGCACGCCCCCGCCCGCGGCGCTACGCGCGGTACGTGTACCGTCCGCCCGCGCGGTCCTTGTTGAGCTTCTGGTGGAGATGGAGGCCCTCGAGCACGAACTCGATGGCCGCGGCCATGAGGCCCGGGCTCTCGAAGGGGCCGAGCTGCGCCACGGCCTCGCGGAGCCCGGGGATCTGGCGGATGCCCTCGAGGTACTCCTCGGCGCGCATGCGGTCGGAGACCTCCACGCCCCAGCCCGCCTCGAAGTGCTCGGTCACCTTCTTCAGCCCCTCGACCTTCAGGTACTTGTCCCACACCTTGAGCACCGCGCGGTTGATGAGCCGGTCGATCAGGTCGTCCTCGCGCTTGTCCTCGCCCACGTACTCGAGCTCGATCTTGCCGGCGGTGGAGGCGAGGATGGAGTGGAGGTCGGTCAGGCGCGGCACGATCTCGCGCTCGCTCAGGCGCACGGCGCGCTTCTCGGCGTTGGAGACCAGGCTCTCGTAGTTGTTGATGGTGACCCGCACGCTCACGCCCGAGGACTGGTTGATCTCGTTCGAGCCGCGCGCCTCGAAGGTCAGGTGTGCGACGATCTCCTTCATGAAGTCGGGAATGCGCACCGCCGCCGCTTCGCGGTCGAAGACCGGCATCTCCTGCTCCATGATCGCGATCTCGTCCTCGATCGTGCGCGGGTAGTGGGTGCGGATCTGGACGTCGAAGCGGTCCTTCAGCGGGGTGATGATGCGCCCGCGGCTGGTGTAGTCCTCCGGGTTCGCGCTCGCGACGATGACGACGTCCACCGGCAGGCGGATCTTGTAGCCTTTGATCTGGACGTCCTTCTCCTCCATCAGGTTGAAGAGGCCGACCTGGACCTTCTCGGTCAGGTCGGGGAGCTCGTTGATGGCGAAGAGGCCGCGGTTCGTCCGCGGGATCAGGCCGTAGTGGATGGTCTCCTCGTCGGCCAGGTAGCGGCCCTCGGCCACCTTGATCGGGTCGATCTCGCCCACCAGGTCGGCCATGGAGACGTCGGGGGTGGCGAGCTTCTCGCCGTAGCGCTCGTCGGGCCCGATCCACGCGACCGCGAGCGCCTCGCCCTCGGCGGCCAGGCGCCGCTTGCACTCGCGGCAGATGGGCGCGAACGGGTCGTCGTTGATCGGGCAGCCGGCGATCACCGGCACGAGCGGGTCGAGGAGCGAGGTGAGGCCGCGGATGACGCGGCTCTTCGCCTGTCCGCGCTCGCCCAGGAACACCATGTGGTGCCCGGCGAGCACGGCGTTCTCGATCTCGGGGATGACCGTGTCGTCGTAGCCGATGATGCCGGGGAGGATGCGTTCCCCGCGCTCCAGTCGGGCGAGGAGGTTCTTCCGCATCTCCTCGCGGACCGGGAGCACCCGGTATCCAGCAGCCCTGAGCTCCCCCAACGTTCGCGACCTTCCGGCATCGGGCACAAGCGAGTCCCCCGTTCGAGAGAAGTGCACGCGATTATACGCACCGCCGCGCGCGCGGCACAATCCACGCGCTCACGCGAGCCAGGCGAAGGCGGGCTTGAGACGATCGTAGGTCGCGAGCAGGTGCTCCGGTATCACGCGCACGTCGCCCACGACCGGCATGAAGTTCGTGTCGCCCGCCCAGCGCGGCACGATGTGCCAGTGGAGATGGTCGCGGACGCCCGCGCCGGCGCACGCGCCGAGGTTCATGCCCAGGTTGAAGCCCTCGGGGTGAAAAACGGCCGCGAGGGACGCGAGCGCCCGGCGCAGCGTCTCGGCCAGGTCGGCGTGCTCCGCCGCGGGGAGCGACGGAAGCTCGGCGGTGTGCCGGCGCGGCGCGACCATGAGGTGGCCGTTCTGGTACGGATAGCGGTTCAACATGACCAGGCTGTGCGCCGTCGTGCCGAGGACGAGGCGCTCACGCGCGTCACCCGAGAGCCCGGCACAGAAGATGCACTCCCGCTTCTCCTTGGCGGCGCCGATGTAGGCCATGCGCCATGGCGCCCACAGGACATCCATGCCGTCCTCCGCGTGGTTGGTCGGAGGTGCTTCTAGTACCTCACGCCTCGTCCGCGTCGGCAGCCGTCCAGGGCTTGCCGTCGACGCGCAGGCGGAGCTCCTTCCCCACCTTGAAGAACGGCACCCGCTTGGCGTGTACGGCGACCAGCGCGCCCGTCTTGGGGTTGCGCCCCTCGCGCGCCTGGCGGTGCTTCACGACGAAGCTGCCGAAGCCGCGAATCTCGATCCGCTCGCCGCGCGTGAGCGCCTGGGTCATGCTGTCGAAGACCGCGTTGACCATCACCTCGGCGTCGCGGCGCGAGAAGCGCGGGAAGAGCTTCAGCACCTCGTCGATCAGGTCGCGCTTGGTCATGCTCGGGCTCACTGCGGAAGCGGCCCCCGGTAGAGGAAGAAGAGGCCGCCCAGCGTCTCGCGCGGCGCGGGCAGGAGCGTCTCGCCGAGGAGCTGGACGAGCCAGGGCAGGTGGCGGAGCCGCACGCGCCACACGCGCGGCTCGCCCGGCTGCTTCGCCTCCTTCCACGCCTCGCGCGTCGCGGACTCGAGCCCGCCCAGCTGATCGACCAGGCCGGCGGCCAGCGCCTGGGTGCCCGAGTAGATGCGCCCGTCGGCCAACGCGCGCACCTGCAGCGGCGTCATGTTGCGGCCGTGCGCCACCGCCTCGACGAACTGCCCGAGGACGTCGTCCACCATGTTCTGGAGAAGGGTGCGCTCGTCGGGGGTGAGCTTGCGCAGCGGGTGCCCGGTGTCCTTGTAGCGTCCGCTCTTCACCGTCTCCTCGGAGATGCCGATCTTGTCCGCCAGCGGCGCGTAGTACGGCACGGTCATGATGGCGCCGATCGAGCCCGTGATGGTCCCCGGATCGGCGAGGATCTTGTTGGCGGCCGAGGCGACGTAGTAACCGCCCGAGGCGGCCACGCTGCCGAGCGAGGCGATCACCGGCTTGCGTTCGCGCACGCGCCCCACCTCGTCGTAGATCTCCTGGGAGGGGGCGACGGCGCCGCCGGGCGAGTCGATGCGCAGCACCACCGCGACGGTCGCGTCGCTGGTGCGGAAGCGCTCGAGCGCGTCGACCAGGTCGGTGGCGTCCTGGATCACGCCGCGCAGCTCGACCACGCCCACCACGTTGCCGAAGAACGGGCGCTCGCCGAGGCCGCCGGCGAACACGGCGACCCCCGCCGCCACCGCCAGCATCCCCATGGTGGCGATCGCCAGGATCGTGAACGCGCGCAGGATGGGGTGTCGTCGCGCCATGCCCTCGGGCCCCGCCGCGCCGCCCGCCACCGGCGGCTAGCCCTTCTGCTTCTCGGCCTCGGACATCACGTCGGCGAGCGAGAAGCGCCCGCTGTCGCGCTCGCGCGCCAGGTAGGCCTCCATGTCGGCGCGCTCCTCGCTCTTGCGCAGCGCCTTGATGGAGAGGCCGATGCGCTTCTCGCGCGAGTCGACGCTGGTGACCTCGGCCTCGACCGCGTCGCCCGGCTTGTAGAGCGCCGACGGCTTGTCGACGCGCTCGGTGGAGAGCTGCGAGACGTGCACCAGCCCTTCGATCCCCTCCTCCAGCTCGACGAACACACCGAAGTCGGTGACGCTCGTGACCGCGCCCTTGACGCGCGTGCCGGGTGCGTAGCGCTTCGGCACCTGCGACCACGGGTCCTCGGTGAGCTGCTTGATGCCGAGCGAGATGCGCTCGTTGTCGACGTCGATGCCCAGCACGACCGCCTCGACCTCGTCGCCCTTCTTGTAGAGCTCCGAGGGGTGCTTCACCTTCTTGGTCCAGTGCAGGTCGGAGACGTGCACCAGGCCGTCGATGTTCTCCTCCACCTCGACGAAGAGGCCGAAGTCGGTGATGCTCTTGATCCGGCCGCGGAGCTTCGAGCCCACCGGGTGGTTCACGCGCACCAGCTCCCAGGGGTTCGGCTCGGTCTGCTTGAGCCCGAGCGAGACGCGGCGGTTGGCGGGGTCGATGTCGAGCACCTGGACCTCGACCTCCTGGCCCACCTCGAGCACCTTCGAGGGATGCGTCACGCGCTTGGTCCACGACATCTCGGAGACGTGGATCAGTCCCTCGATGCCCCGCTCGATCTCGACGAAGGCGCCGTAGTCGGTGAGGCTGACGACCTTGCCGCGGATGCGCGCGTTGATCGGCAGGCGCTCGGCGATGGTCGTCCACGGATCGGGCATGATCTGCTTCATGCCGAGCGAGACGCGCTCGCGCTCCGGGTCGTACTTGAGGACGACCACCTTCACGCGATCGGCGACGTTGATGACCTCGGAGGGATGCCCGACGCGGCCCCACGACATGTCGGTCACGTGGAGGAGCCCGTCGATGCCGCCGAGGTCGACGAACGCGCCGTAGTCGGTGATGTTCTTGACCACGCCCTCGAGGATGACCCCTTCCTCCAGCACCTTGAGCGTCTCGGACTTGAGCGCCGTGCGCTCGCGCTCGAGCACGGAGCGGCGCGAGACCACCACGTTCCCGCGCGAGCGGTTGAACTTGAGGATGGCGAAGCGGCCGTGCTGACCGATGTAGCGGTCGAGGTTACGCGTCGGGCGGAGATCGGCGTGCGAGCCGGGGAGGAACGCGGCCACGCCGATGTCCACCTTGAGCCCGCCCTTCACCTTGCCGACGATGGTCCCTTCGACCGCACCGTCGCGCTCGAAGGCCTTCTCGATCTCGCGCCAGACCTTGAACTGCTCCGCCTTCTGCCGCGAGAGGACGATGTCGCCCGACTCGGTGTCGCTCGCCTCGAAGTAGACGTCGACCTCGTCGCCCTCGTGCACGGTGAGCTCGCCCTCGCGCGTGGTGAACTCGTGGATCGGGACGGTGCCCTCGGACTTGTAGCCGATGTCGATCGTCACCGCGTCGCGCCCGATGAGGACCACCCGGCCGGTGACGACCTCGCCCTGCTTCGGCTGCTTCAGGCTCCGCTCGAAGAGGGCACCAAAGTCCTCTTCGGCGCCGATCGCGCGATCGGGTTGCTTCGTCGTCTCGGGCATCAAGGCGCTACCCCCTGTGGGCGGGATTCTTGCGGAATGTAGGCGAACCGACTTCCCATACTCCCCTCGCGCGGAGTATTCAAGCGTGAAAACCTGACGTTTCGCGCGGTTAACTTCTCCGGGGGCCCGTCCGCTGCTCGCGCGCTCCGCGCGCTGCGCGCCCAACGCCCGCGCGGCTCCGCCGCGCGCCCCGGACCCCGCGCCGGGTCAGCAAAGCTGCGCCCGGCTTACTCCTCACCCTCGCGCTCGCGCACCAGGCGCTCCATGCGGTCCACCACCTCTTCGAGCGTGAGCGCGGTGGTGTCGAGGACGATGGCGTCGGCGGCCGGCCGCAGCGGCGAGTGCGCGCGCGCGGCGTCGCGCCGGTCGCGCTCCGCGAGCTCGCGGGCGAGCGCCGCCTCGTCGACCGTCTCCGCGCGGGCGCGCAGCTCGGCCGCGCGCCGCGCCGCCCGCGCCGTCGGGTCGGCGGTCAGGTAGAGCTTCACCGGGGCGTCCGGGAACACGACCGTCCCGATGTCCCGGCCCTCCATCACGACGCCGCCCCCGGCGCCCAGCTCCCGCTGCAGGGCGACCAGGCGCTGGCGCACGGCCGGGTGCGTCGAGATGCGCGAAGCCAGCTCGCCGGCGTCGGGTCGGCGGATCGCCGCCGAGAGATCGCGGCCCCCGACCAGCAGGCGCTCGCCGTCCCGGGTGAGCTCGAAGTCGAGCCCGGCGACCAGCCGCCCGAGCGCCGCGGCATCGTCCGGGTCGATGCCCCGCTCGGCGGCGAGCACGCCGACGGCGCGGTACATCGCGCCCGTGTCGACGTAGCCGAAGCCCAGGCGGCGCGCGAGGGCACGGCTGGCGCTCGACTTCCCCGCGCCGGCGGGTCCGTCGACGGCGACGACGGGGCGGCTCAGACGCCCTCCACCGCCGCGCCCAGCTGCGCGAGGCGCGCGAAGAAGCCCGGGAAGGAGACCTCGGCCACGCCCGCGTCGGCGACCTCGACCCCGCCCTCGGCCACCAGCCCCGCCACCCCGAAGGCCATCGCGATGCGGTGGTCGCCGTGCGACTCGACGCGGCCGCCACCGAGGCGCCGGCCCCCCGTGCCGTGGATGACGAGGCCGTCGGCTGTGGCCGTGATCGCGACGCCGAGCGTGCGGAGCTGCTCGAGGGCCGCGATGCGGTCGCTCTCCTTGACGCGCAGCTCGCCCGCGCCCGTGATCGTCGTCTCACCCTCGGCGAGCGCGGCCGCGACGCAGAGGATGGGCAGCTCGTCGATCGCGCCCGGCACCTCGGCCGGCGTCACCGTCGTGCCGTGGAGGCGAGCCGCGCGCACCCGCAGCTCGGCGCGCGGCTCGCCCGCCACGTCGTGCGTGTCCACCACCTCGATGGGCGCCCCCATGCGCCGGAGGATGGCGAGCGCGCCCGTGCGCGTCGGATTCACCCCCACGTCGGGCAGACGGAGCTCCGAGCCCGGCACGACGAGGGCCGCCACCACCAGGAAGGCGGCCGACGACACGTCGCCCGGGAGCGCGACGGCCGCGCTGAGCGGCCGCTGCCCGCCCTCGACCTCGATCGAGCCCGCCGCGCGCCCGAGGCGCACGCCGAGATGCGCCAGCAGCCGCTCGGTGTGGTCGCGGCTCGCGAGCGGCTCGCGCACCCGGGTGGTGCCGCGCGCGCCGAGCCCGGCGAGCAGGATCGCCGACTTCACCTGCGCGCTCGGCACCGGGAGCGTCCAGTCGATCGCCCCGAGCGCGGCGCCACGGACGGTGACCGGCGCATGCCCGGCGGTCGTCTCGACCGTGGCCCCCATGGCGCGCAGCGGCGCCGCCACGCGCTCCATCGGGCGGCGGCGGAGCGAGTGGTCGCCGTCGAGCACGACCGTGCTCCGCCCGCCCGCGACCAGGCCGGCGGTGAGGCGCATGGTGGTGCCCGAGTTCCCGCAGTCGATGACGACGCGGCCACCGCTCCCCAGGCGCGAGCCGGCGCCCTCGATGCGGACGACGTCTCCCGCGCGCTCGATGCGCGCCCCGAGGGCCTGGATCGCGCCGAGCGAGGAGAGCACGTCCGCGCCGCCCGGGAAGCCGCTGACCGTCGTCGTCCCCTCCGCGAGCGCGCCCAGGAGGAGCGCGCGGTGCGCGATCGACTTGTCGCCGGGGACGCCGAGCGTCGCCGCGAGGCCGCGGGGCGGCGGACCGACGCGCACCGTCGCCATCACTCCTCTCCGCGGAGGCGGCCCCGCAGCGCGCGCGCGGCCGCCAGCGCCGCCGCGAGCCCCGCCGCGTCGCGCGCGCCGACCAGCCGCTCCAGCCGGTCGAGCGCCGCGCGGAACTCGCCGAGGGCCGCGCCGAGCGCGGGCGCGTTCGCGAGCGCGATGTCGCACCACAGCTCGGCCGGGCTCGCCGCGACGCGCGTGGTGTCGCGGAAGCCGGTGCCGGCGTAGTCGAGCACCCGCCGGCCGGCGACCGTCTGCTCCCCGACCGCGGCCACGAGCGCATAGGCGAGCAGGTGGGGCAGATGGGACACGCGCGCCAGGAGCTCGTCGTGGACGGCGGGCGACATCTCCTCGACCCGCGCCCCCACCCCTTCCCAGAGCGCGCGCACGCGGGTCAGCGCGGCACGGTCGGTGGCCGGCGTGGGCGTCAGGATGCAGCGCCGTCCGCGGA
>WNFC01014723.1_pt1 | contig 14649 bp, 19 predicted proteins | sample 5400541 | NCBI WGS metagenome assembly WNFC01 (sample SAMN13153342, study PRJNA577476) | soil metagenome | isolation source: 120 cm saprolite under Douglas fir tree site 2 hole 2 replicate 1 | place: USA:California | collected 2015-04-18
TCACCTTTACTATCTTGAAGGGGCCGTAATGCTTTGGAGCTAGTTTACTGCTTTGGTATTGCGTCTTGAGGTAAGTCCCTTCAAGCCAGACCTGGTCTCCTAATTTGTATTGGGCATGAGGCAGAGGCGAGGCATTGACCACATGATTCAGCACTTGAATGGCTTAATCACATCTCTCTTTAACCAATTCAATTCACTCTTCTACCATTGGGTTGTGGGACTGGATGATAAGGTCAGGGAGTAGTTTCACTTGGTACCTGATGAGTGCTTCATTTGGGGACATGCAGATGGTTGAGTTCATTTGATTGTTATATACTGCTGAGGCTAGAGCTAGCCATTCGTCCCATTGTTCTGGTCGGCCTCCTGTAACTGCCTGCAAATATTGTTCTATCCACTGGTTCTTTCGTTCTGAGAGGCCATCAGTTTGTGGGTGGAACACTGTTGATAGATTTTGTCCAATAGCTAGCTTCTTGGTAAGTTCTCAACTGAAATGTGAAGTGAAGTGGGGATCTTGATCGCTGATGATCTTCTCTGGTAGTCCAAACCATCAATAGACATGGTCCATGTATAGTTGCGCAATACCTGTGTCGAATGCACTACATTCATGCGCACGTGCTCATGTTTTGTCTTGTCTTCTTAGATTATCTTGATCACTGTTTAGCTCTAGATCTGCATACTTAGCAGTCTTACCACATTCATTTGATCCTTAGTTTAGAGCTCCATGTCACACATTCATTTGGTAGTCAGACTTGTGTTGTATTACAGTACACTCATTTTCGTACACTTAGTTTACAGTAGTACTTAGTTAGCCTTGTGCCTGAGTGTGGGAATGCGTGTTGAGTGTCTGCGAGACACTGCATGCACTACGCTGAATAATCATTAAGACTGAAGTTGAACATAATGGAATTTCATCAGAACATATCACTTTGGGTTTTCATACCTTTCTACAACCTGCCCCTATAATAGTGTCAGAGATTGGTAGGAAGATTGCCGCTCTAGAATATCCATGGTCTACAATGGTGAGTATCACATTGTGTCTCTTTGTGGTCGGTAGTGTAGAAAGGTATAAAAACCCAAATGAAAGTTTCTATGATGAAAATTCTATGATGATTCAGTAATGTGTGGAACGCATGGTGTCTAGCAGACACAGGTGGGGAATTTTCCCACGCTCAGGTACATGACTAAATCTAAGTAAGGTAACTGTATGCAAAATGAGTGTAATGTACTGTAACATAGGTACCAATCTAGCTACTAATAAGTGTGTAATATAGAGCACTAAAACAAAGATCTAATAAGTGTAAAAGACCTGCCAGATATGCAGATCCAGAGACTAAACAATAAGCAAGAATGTAATCTAAGAAGACAAGACAAACACAAGCATGTGCGCGCAAACATGGGCGTGTGCACACAAACACGGTGCATTCGACAGGTAGTTCTGTAATTAGGTCCATGGCTACCTGTTGGAAGGGGAGGCCTTGTTCTGGTACCAGGATTTTGTACAACAATGTCTTGGGTCGGTGGGTTCGAATCTTGGATTCTTGGCATGTAGTGCACCCCTGTATATATTGTATGGACTTTTTCTCTAATGTGGTCCATCTAATTGAGGGTACCTTGAACTTGAGCGACGCCCCTGCAGGAACAGCACGCAATGCTGCACAAACTCGCTGGGGAGTTTGAGGGCACAAGCGAGGTGCTGAGGGACGAGATTAGTAGGCTTCAAAGTGAGCTCGAAGAGGCTCATGCAGAGTCGCAGGCAGAATGGAGGGCTGTGCAACATCATCGGCAAAATTGTCTGCCTCATATATAGTGGTAAATCCTCCTAAATAGTCGTACCTCTGCCTTTACTGTATACAGGCACATTAATATTTTGGGATAATTACATGCTATTGTAAAGATTTCAGTAGGGCTTAAAAGCATGAGTTGAGAATACATCCATACCTATGAGCATACATTCTATGGAGCAATAAATAACGAAAAATTATTGGTTCTCTCCCCTTTTAGATTGGTCACAGTCACAGGTATCTACATATTTTCTAGGCAGGACTTTAATATTGTATATTTATATATATTTTATATTTATTTTATTACCCTGTTATCATCATATATTGCTCCTACAGAAAGTGGCCATCAAAGGGTTTGAACTCAGGCCATGTCACATGATTTGAATTTACCTCGTGTGCTCTACCACTGAGCCAACCAGCAGCATTACTGCTCAGATAGTATGTCATACTATCACTCATGGGACAATTGGCCAGCTGAGTAAGCTACGTAACAATCGGCCAGTCACACTAGTCATAGACTGTTATAGGGGCCATGAGACTTTAGATTCAAGTTCCGACTGATGTGGTGCACGATCTATCGGGAATCATGCATGTTTTGAGGGGGGGGGCAAAGCTCGAGTACGTGTGAAAAGATGAAAACATGGGGTGCTAATGCAAATTTGACTAAAACTATCTATTCCACTTCTACTGAGTTAATGAGGCCATTGTCTGCCTGATGCTGCCGAGTTGGAAGAAAGGCAGAGGGGGAGCGTTGAGATCTCAGATCAATCTCAATAAATGAAATGCCCCCCTGCACACGCACACATCACATTTGTCGCTTCATCAGAACATGTGACTAAATAGAGTTTTGCCAAGATGCCACTCTGACTCAGCAATGCAAACTTTAATCTTCAGCATGAGTTTGCATGACATTCCCTCAAAGATGGGAATTCACCAAATCTTAGTCTTTTGCCTCAAAAAAAAAATGAAACTGTTTGCATTAATGCCTACTTTATCCCTGAACTAAGAGTGCAAGTTAATTTTTATTTTTTCGTGTATGTACTCAGTGGCCGATTGTTCAGTGGCTGACTAAGACTAGCTGATTGTCGCGTGAGTGATAGTATAGATTCAACTTTCCCTAACCACAGTATCTCCTTCAGCAGGGCCTCAAAGACAGTCCAGCTACATTCGCACAACATGACCGTGATGACCACAGTGATGGGACATGACAATAACCGCAACAGTAGCAGTGACGACAACGACGCAACCACCATGGCCGCAGCAACTCAATGATGATGACCACCGCCACGCTACGCGACTCGACGTGATGTCGCAATCAAAGGGCAGATACGCCCCGACACGATGAGTCAACTTTGTTGTCACCGCTGTTCTCCTCTCGCTGTTAAGAAGAAAAAAAAACTTGCCGTTCGGGGTTGCACAGTCTCGAGGTCCCTATCTGCTACTCGTATGTTTAACTCGACAGCGCACATTCGATCTGATGAGCTGCCCAAGCCTCCCCACTCCATTGATGGCTTGACCTCCGCACTTGACTACAAGACCTCGCACAAAGTGAAGCCCCCGCCGCTGCCCAAGATGGACCTGCCAAGGTCCCGGTCCTCAGAAGAGGCGGTGATGAACATCCTCTACAACACACCCCCGCTGAACCTACAACCCTACAAAAGGAAGCCCCCCCCCCTTTTTTTTTTTCTTCCCCTTGGCTGCAGCAGCAGCAACGGCCACCACTGCCACGACTACGCGACCACCGCCACAACCGACTGCGACCTCGATTGCGACAACGGCAACACGTCTCTTGCAGCTCCTGCTTTGGCCTGCCCTCGTCCTCCAATGGGCACTCTTGCAGCAGCCAGGCATGCCTGCGCACTCATGCCCTCTGTCGGGCCCTCTCGTTGCGGCAAGTAATGCCTGCACATACCATCTGTGCGGGTCCTCTCGCCGCGGCATGATGTCGGCGCATGCCCTCTGTCGGGGTCCCCTCGCGGCAGCCAGGCATGCCTGCGTGCATTCTTTGTCAGGCCCTCTCGTGGCAGGCATCTGGGATCTGCGTTCTGCCTCTGCCTCTGCCCTGGGCTGCAATGCCTCAGGCTTTGCAGTTGTGGCTCCCTCAGCCACACCTGCGAGTTCGAGGCCAGGCCAGCGGCTCCCTCAGTGGGGAAAAGTGCGGTGTTTGCAGCTGGCAGTGCTTCCCCGACTACAACCGCGATCGCGACAATGACAACGCAAGCACCACTGCGAATGCGACAACAATGACACGACCAGGATGGCTGCAACAATGCCAACAATGGCCATGACAACAACTGCGACAATGATGGCATGACCACAACCACAACTGCAACAAGAATTACGGGACAACGATGGCCACGACAACGTAGTGTGACTGCGACCACAATTGCAACCACAACAACCTCGACACGACCACAACACCTATGACACAACAACGATGGCCGTGACGACAATGTGATTGCAGTAACAATGTGACCACCACCACAACTGCAATGATGACAATGCGATCACAACCACGACGGCTGCGAGTTGTACATTGATGTGCACATGCCAACTGGCATACATTGCTCCCACCCAACAAGTAGTTTTATAAATGAGCATACTGGGCCTTCAGGACACAAGGTATTATTCATGCAGTCATGTATTCTATCTATCCAGTCACATGCATATAATGTATTCTATCTATCAGTCACACACATATAATGTATTCTATCTACTGGTACAGGTACATAGGATGTATTTCTATCTACCTGTCACATGTCACAATGTGAGGTTTACCAGCCCATGTCTCCGGCAGACAATTTTGCCGATGGTGTACGGCTGTCCAGTGCACTGACCGAGCTCGAACTGCTCCAGCACGACGACAACGCCGCCGCCAAGATGGTCTCTCGATACATGTAAGTCCACTCCCCTTCCTCCCACCGCCTTTTCTCCCCATGAAAACGTGCCCCGCCTCCTCCCCTCCCCAGGAAGTTCTCCCAAAACACAACAGACACGCTGGAAAAGGCGCTCGAGGCGCTCGCAGCGCGCCACGCAGCGACGACGTCCACGCTGCACACGCAACTCGCCTCGGCTCAGGGCGCGCTCGCGACGGAGCAGCGCTAGTGCGCGGGCCTGCGGGACGTGCTGGACGAGGCGACGGAGCAGCTCGCGCGGGAGACGTACGGCCGGCGGCGGGAGATCGCGCTGCGACTCGCGGTCGTCGGGCGGGAGGACCAACTGGCGGAGGCGCTCCGGCGGTGGGTGCGCCGCGCGCAGGAGACGTGCGCGCGGGAGGACGTGCCGGCCGCGCGGCGGCTCGATGCTGTCGTCGGTGACGCGGGCGCGCTCGTGGACGTCGCCGCGGCGTCTCGGTCGTCTCAGTCAGATGTGGGGGCCGTGCTGGGTCCTGGGGTTGGGAGTGTCGCCCGGATCGTGGCGGCGCAGGATGCGGTCACGGCGCTCGTGGAGGAGTTGCGCGTCGAGACGGAGAGGCGGATGATGCTTGAGCGGGTGCTGGGCCGCGCTGAGGTGGACGAAGAGGGTCGTGTCGTCCCCCCGGAGCCTCTCACGGCGTCTTCTGCCATCAAGGCTAACGTTGCGGCGGAGGAGGCCCCACCGGAAGTGACGAAGGTGGACGTGGCGACTTCGCCTATTTGTCCTTGCCCGTCCCCAGACCCCCCACCATCGCCACCTCCCGAACAGATACCAGCAACGGTCAGCATTCTACACCAACCTACCCAAGATCTACCGTCGGATCTCCGGCATTTTTGTTGCCGCGTTCTTCGCCTTCGTCGTCGCCCGTCTCGATTCCTCAAAATACCGATTCGACTCTTCCCGCTTCGCTACCTCCACAGGATACCACTTTAGCATCTATTACTAATGAAATTGATACCCCAAGGCCGCCCTCACCACCCACTCGACATTCCTCACTTGTTGCAGAGCTCGGAAAGATGAAAACCCGGTACGATGAACTACAACGCGGATTCCGCGACTGCCACTTGGCGCTCCGAGATCTAAGCCAGACGCTCCAAGCCCTCTCGCCGTCCTCATCATCATCACCCCCTTCTTCCCTGCCGATCTCCGCTTTACAAACGATCCTCGCGCGCCTGGACGACTTTAACCAGGACGCGCGCGTCGAGCTCGAGATACGTATCGCGGATGAGGAACGCATCGCGCGCGGGTACGCGACGCTGCTCGCCGTGCCGGGCGCGATCACCAGTGAGGCCGAAGCGCAAGACGTGGAGCGCGCCGTGCGCGCGTTCGTCGAAGGCACCGGCGACGCGACGGTCGCGCGCGCACAGAGCCGATTCGCGCGCAAGCGCGACGACCTCGAGCACGACGTCGCGGCGCTCAAACGCGCGCCCGCATCGTGGACCTCGCTCGCCGCGGGCCTGTTCGCCTCTGCGAGTGGTGCCGGCGCTGGTAGTGGTGGTGGTGGTGGCGGCGGCGGCACCGGGTCTTCGTCGCGCCCTGCGAGTCCGGCGCCCACGTTCGGCGCCGTCGTCACGTCGCCCCGCACGCGCCGCGCGGCCTCGGCCTCGGGTGAGGCGAGCCCGCTGGCCGCGTTGCAGCAACAGCTGCGCATTCCGATGCCCGAGCTGCACCATCATGACCATCATCAGGTGGCGCCATTGCCGTCGCCTGTGCGAGCCGGGTCGAGGGCGCGGACGTCGTCGGGGATGTACATGCTTGGTCTTGGGATGCACGGGAACGTGGTTGGGGCTGGGGAGAGTCGCAAGGTGTCGGTCGTTGGGTTCGCGCAGAGATCGACTGGACTGGCGACGGATGCGCAGGATGGGGGCGATTTTGAGGTAGAGTAATAAAGTAGACGTATGGCGTGCGTGTCAGCGTATTGCAAGCTTGGACAAATGAGCGAGCGTTCTTCTCTCTGCACTCCAGACGCCGCTTGGTCAAAAGTGGTCTTTTATCCCGCCACGCACGGTCGAGATACTTGTCTTGTAAGTGGGAGGACTACGCCCAAAAATAAAAAAAAAAAAAAAATTTGTTGAATGTTCTGGCGATATCGCCTCACTCAAGTATATCCATTGTTTTGCGCGGTTCACAAGGCTTGAAAGTATCTATTCACTAAGCACAACTGTTGGTACAAAATGGCTACTTCCTCCTGCCCCAAGAAGGTGAGCTGCGTGATGACAATGTCGCCCGTGATAACCAGGTAAGTCCAGAACTTAATAGCAATGTTTTACCACCTATTGGCACCACCGATTCACAACCCGTTTTCATTAAACACCAACCATCTCGGTGTCATCAACCCGTCTCGGTGTTATGCGTCACGACGTCATCAGCCAAGAGCCATGTCGATGTCCTCATCCGTGGCCTGTAAGCACACCCGTAAGCACAACAATAAGAACAGACAGAAATTCACCGATCCACATACAGGACGCATCCCTGAGTCAAGCGATCGGTTTGCTGAATCGGCAGCCTGGGAATCGGTAACCGACTTTGCGTTAGAACGCGGCACCCCTTCCACTTCACGGAAGGTTTTTTCAACTCGACGGTGCATGAATTTTTCATCACGATTCTTGATCATGAAATTGAGGATTAAGCGCTGGAACGCTTCGGTGACGTAGAATGTGTCCTTTCGAGGATCTGACGCATCAAGGTGATGGCTGTCAATAACAAGAATGGCGGCGAGATTCTTGATCAAAGGATGCAAGGGTTTGTAGAATGAATGGGTGAGGTTGTCTGGCACATCATTGTTGGTAAGGTTTTGGACTAAAGCGTCTCGTTCCCCGAACTTTCCTAACAAGCTGGCCCATGAGGTCGGATTGATCTTTTCCTTGGAACACTTTTCAGGCTGCACGACCATAGCCCAGTAAAGAAGCAGCCAAAAGACGGATTCCGCATCGTGTTCAAGTTCGTGCCTCCACCGTTTGGGTTGTGGTTTCTGTGACTCTGGATCAACGAAGAGTCTATCCTTTGAGCCCGAGAATTTCTTAACTCGGTCCGGGTGGACCTCAGCATAGTGAGGATGACTGTCGGGAATCCCAGGAACAAAGGCGGGAACGGCTGGCACATGATCTCCCCGTTCAACAGCTCGTGCAATAAAAATAGGTGTTCCCTGGCAACAATGAGAGTCAGCCAGCTTACGGATAAGGATCGACACGCAACTCACCGTTCGGTCGATTCGCTCCCCCTTGACATTCGCCTTAGGATCTAAGTGCTCTGCAAGGTTGAAGTCAACAAGGAGCATCGATGTTTCCACGGGATTTTTGCTACGTCCAATCTTTGTTAGCGACTATCCAATTGCGGCTTCTATATATACATACCTCTCTTTCAGGAGATACTTGGCATAGCGGAGCGGCAACCCGTTGGTCTTCGCCTCTTGCCCAGGATGAACAGACACGCTGTTTGGCGGCAGTGAGCGCTTCGACGAATTCTCGATATACAGCACGTTTCCTGCACTGATATCGCGATGTAGGACTTTGCAGTCGTCCCGCAAATACCGCAATACTTGCAAGCATGTCAGCAGATCGTATCGCAACAGATATTGAAATACCTTCTAGGACGTCGAACAACGTCTCCAACACTTTATACAGTGTAGGGATACTCGTGAAAGGCAATCCGGACTCTCCAAGACCCAAACGGTACTTGTACCTTTGTTCAGGTCCAGGCAAAGGGCGAGGAGGTATAATCGTTTCGCCATATGCGGCCACCACCACGCCAGGGACCTGCCGCTGTTTATGAATATGCTCGGTGAGAATGTCTAGTTCTTTAAAACGTCTTCCAACTCGGCAAAACTGATCTTTGAGGATGGTGAGATCGTTGCCTTCCAATTTGAAGTCTGGGTTTGACAGAACATGTGTACGAGTCGCGAAAGGATTTCTGGCATATATGGAACGAAAACCAGGACAGTCTTGCGTGCGTTCCGGATACTCTTGCGTGCGTCCCGGATAAGTGATCTTTATGGTATACTTTGCCGTGAGTTTTTCATCGAACTCGGTCTTGATATACGTTTCATCTGCAAAGTCGCCAGGCTCGTAGAGCCGATATATAAAAGCGTATAAAAGTTTGTAAAGGTCCTTGTGCGCCCATTCGACTTCGAATTCCCGTATACCTTCGCCGCCAATCCCAAAAAGGAATGTGACCCCGGCATCCGAGGCAAGCACGCCTTGGGCGACGAAGAGGTCGGGTCTCGCCAGCAGCAGGTAGTGAAGATATGAAATCGCCTGTTTCTTCTGGTCTTCATGTTTCTTTCCCGCAGATGCCGTCTCCCCTGCAAGTCGAATAAATGGCCAGTGTACAAGACCATCCTTCCGACCATTCTTCCAGTGGCCCTCAAAGGCAGCCGTGATGTCAGGCTTGCACTGTGTGTCCGTAACGTGGCCGGGTTGTCGTTTGTCTCCCGTGTCCCGGAACACAAGGGTATCGAGGTTTGGAAAATCTGAAGTGAAAAATCATGTCGGCAAGAAAAGCCAAGCACAGAAACAGGTAGTGCTCACGCCGGTCCTTTATAGCTTTGGCCACCGCACTGGCCACATTAGAAAAATCTTGCTTTCCTTTTATATTGCAAGCCTGGGGCTCAGGAGCCAAATCTTGGTCTTTGAAATGCAAATACTCGAGGAACTCTTTCTCGGTGAAAGCTCCCCGCAAAAAGCGACGGTCGTAACCGAAATTCTGGTATTGCTCGCGGTTTTCGGGAGGATAATAGTCGTGGTATATTATGACCGGAGATGACCCAGTTGGGGGTGTGGGGCTATGAGGTGTACGCGGGCCAGGAGAGGTCGGAACTGACGGAACTGACATGGTAGTAAAGTGAAGGGCAAAACGTCACGCGTCACACGTCACACTCTGTATTAATGTTAGTCATCATTAGGTCATACCGGGTCATCAATTAGCCGATTGGGCCGGGTCTACCCGTGGTGAAAGTCTTCTTTCCCCTATTACTGTAGTCACAAGTGCAAGTAATCTCAATGCTACGTTGCCGTTGTTGAATACAAAGAAGAGGTGCGCATTTTTACTATCCAGAATTAAATGATGATTATGATGGTTGTCTCGGGCCAGAGGAAGAATTGTCCCTCCGTTTTCTGTCGCCCGCGGTCCACCTGATCAGGGGTACCTTGAACTTGAGCGACGTCCCCCTGCAGGAACAGCACGTGGTGCTGCGAATCGCTGGGGAGTTTGAGGGCGCGAGCGAGGCGCTGAGGGACGAGATTAGTAGGCTGCAAAGGGTGCTTGAAGAGGCTCGTGCAGAGTCGCAGGCGGAACGGAGGGCTGCGCAAGAAGAGCACGTACGGCTGTCCAATGCACTGACCGAGCTCGAACTGCACACTCTAATGAGCCGTGCCAACATCAATACGTGGAATTCGCTATTGCGGTAAGGAGATCACTTCGGTTACAGACTGCAGCTGCGCAAGGAAACCTGTTTCTCCTGACCAACTTCCTCTTTAATTAGGAGTTCCTTCCGACTTTCCTCGTGCTTCATGCGTACGGTCGCACCTCCTGTTCCATGCGCTTTGAGAACGTCCGACGCTCGAGCAGAGGAATCAACCGCGGCTCGCGGGAAACAATTAAAGTTCCGAAAAGTCTAAACAGTATCCCCGTTGCAAAAGGGGAGCCGGAGCCGGAGGGCCAGGGGCAGTGCCATCGACTTGGTTACTCACGTACTCACGATCATCTCCACGTTGCACTCCCCGATGATAAGACGGAAACTTCATATTCTGCTGAGAACGTGACTACCACCGCTATACAATAGGCAGGCACCCAGGGGCATCACTGTTAGCATCAAAAAGTCTGAAATGGCCCCGAGTTGATGAGCGTTTTACTCTTTGCTCTCTTCAGATCATCGTCGACTCTCCGCATTTCTGTGACAGCCGATCGGCGGACGAGGGGCCGATCGACGGACGTGCTGCGTCCCAGTGGGATGGTGCAAATTTCTACAGATCTACATAACATACCTAAAGGGGATGCATCTCTGGTGGCCAGTGTGAAGTGTCGGGGTTATAGCCTCTTAGGTTACTGCTTTCTGTGGTTGAATACCTGGCGACTCTCACCTTCACTGCCAGTGCTCCTCGGCACTCAGTATTCCCATGCCAGAACTACACAGAAAAACGGCGTTGCCATGGATCTCGCCACACTCCGTAACTGATACATGGAATGTCCAGGAAACTAGCATATTCCGACATAGGAGTCAGGGGGGAAAAGTTGTAATGTATGAACATCAAGACGCTATTCTACAAGTATCTTGGGACAATCAGCCCTTTCTCCTTCGGCGGCTAAGTGCTAGAATCCCGAGCTCAGAGGCTAGATCACACAGTACGCATGACTTCGGCCTCATCTGCAGCCGTCGTCTAGCCCTTGATATGGTGGTCTCGGCGTAGTTGCGGTCCGTAACTTCGGAGAATGCAGACTGACAATACCCCTGTCCCTCCGTTTTTATTAAGAAGCGGGCTCTCCGAGCGACATCGATTGAATCCCCAGTCCTAGACTCTCTTCGGCTCGTGCACAGTATTGCACCCACCTCAACTAGGCCTTGCGAGCATTTCCAGTGTCTTCCTTTCTCTTCATCGGCACCAATGGGGAAACCAGAAGAGGAGAAAAGGTGTAGCCCTGAACTAGTCAAATTCGATGACGGTGACCCCGAGGATCCCGTCAACTGGTCGAGACGCAAGAAAATAGCCGTGGTCGTGAATCTATGCGTTCTCTCCTTTGTCTCGTAAGGCATGCGAGTGTCTTTCTTGATGTCAACTCACCCGTCTTTCAAGGGTCATTGGGTCCTCCATCTACGTATGTCTCTTGATATTCTAGGGGCGCAGAATACCGAGAGTGGCACACAGGCTCCAGGACAGCCATATCTCATGGAGAAGTACCACATAGGCGTCAACTTAGCAAGTTCAGGACTCAGTTTCTATCTCCTCGGATTTGCCACCGGGCCGTTAATTTGTATGTATTATTATTACTATACCAGGATGGTCATCTGATTTGTTGTGGATTTTCGCAGGGGGTAACTAGTGTCCAGTCCAACGACATTCCGACTCGCTTACCGATCCTCTAATAGGTCCGCTTTCCGAACTGTACGGTCGGAGGCTTCCATATTTACTCGCTTGGCCTCTTTTGCTAGGTATGGTCGTCCCAAAATACCATTTTTTCACGTTCTGAAAATTATGGTGCTGCTTGTTTCTTAGCGACCACAGGACCATCTGCTTTCGTGAACAACATCGCTATCATTCTCACATGTAAGCGCCTTCCATCGTCATGTTTAGGTCTCCCCATGACAATGGGATTATGCAGTCCGATACTTCACTGGCTGTTGTTCTGGATGCGCTATCAACAAGTAGGCATCCCCTAGAGATGCCCTCCGTGACTGTCCTGATCCTTGAACAGTGGCGCAGGTATTATATCTGAGTATGACTGTTATCGCCTATCTGAGATCAACGCTGACTTTGTTGCTTACGGCGAAGCTTGTATCATAACAACCGCGCGACACAAGCAAAAGGTGCGCAGTCCTCGTCATGTTTAAGTACTTATCTTATGATAAGCTCTGCACATTAGCGATAGCGTGTTAGTAAGTGTTTGCAATGTATCACACTAGTAAACGACACGACGATGACGGACGTCCGCCCAACCAGCGCCTTCGCCGGCTTGTCGGGGCCATGTTTTGGCTCTTTCATCGGCTTCTTCGTGGCGGCGACAGATTGGCAAGGGTACGTCACTCGTTCGCTCATCCTCCCTCGGTAGTCGTCACTACATACTCAACGCCTGTAACACAGCTTTTGGGTTCTGCGCGTGCACTTTTTCATTTGTCTCGCCTTCTGGCCATTCGCTTTGATGCTTCCCGAGTCCCATGGCCCGACCATCCTTGCAAGGCGTGCCCGTGCGATGCGTTTACGGGGAGACTGTCACGCATTTTCCCAAGAGGAACTTGAGCCTTCAACACCTTGGGACATCGTCCGGATTCACCTCTTGCGCCCAACGAGTGAGTTGTTCCATGGAACAATAGCATACCTCAGCCTGACGCACAACAGATATGCTTATTTTTGAGCCATTAACCCAGGGTGCGGCGATTTGGATTGGATTGGCATACGGCATCGTTTAGTATGTTCTATGTAAATCCACTCATTACTTTTCTAACGTCAGCGCATGTAGCTTCTTCTTCGAAGTGTACCCGTCTGTATTCATCGTACAGGTAGATTCGCATCTTTTTCCTTCCACCGTCTTTCCTGATATATTGACAGCATAACATACCGTTCCACATTTGCGGACTCATGTTTCTCTTCATTCCCCTCGGAATGTCCATCGCTCTTTTATTATACCAACGCTGCGTGGAACTATTCGCCCGTCTTCCCTTTCCCGGAATTGTGCCAAAGGGTATGGTGCTTGACCTCCCTGAAAGCCATTTGAAGCTAGTTCTATCTGGCTGGTACGCAGTCTACTTCCTTTCCTAGCTTTCATTAGGGTCTCATTCCTTTCAGCGTTGCCATGCCTATATCCCTATTTTGGTTCGCGTGGTAGGCAAAATGGATTTCATAACCACCATCGAGGCCTCATAGCTCTTGTAGGACAAGCGGACCCGAAACGCGTTGGTTCGTCCCTGCACTCGCAGGTGTGGTCTTTGGCTATTGCATGACGATCATTTTTATGGCTTTCCTTGCATAGTACGTCTTTCCCCCTCTCAATTGCGTATTGCCCAGGCTCGCCGAGCCATGCCATCACCACCTCTTACCCCTTTGACGATGCTAACGAAGACGGTCGCCTAGCATGGCACAGGTATACACCATATATTCTTCAAGCGCAGGGGCAGCCAATACTTTCGCCCGGTCAATAATAGCAGCTATATTTCCTGTCGTAACCCATAGCATCATCTCTTCCACAGGCACGCAATGGGGCGGTTAGTCAGCGCCATCCTCCTACTAAGATCCATCATTGATCGAAGCATTATTTGTGCACTTTCTTATCTCTCTAACAGTGTCCATATTCGCATTCCTATCTCTCGGATTGATACCGATTCCACTGATCTTCATCCGGTACGGGAAGCAGCTTCGCGCTCGCTCGCGCTTGTCGCGAGAGGCGCACGAGGTAATAATGCGGATGGGTGAATATAGATACGGGGAGAGTCACAGTACAGACGAGGGGAGTCCGGGTCCAAGCTCGAGCAAAAGGCAGGAAGCAGGAGACCTGGAGCAAGCGAGCCGTTAGAGTGGCTACGCAAAAAAAAAAAAAAGGCATTTAGACTGGCCATAGATGTTTTCTTTTGGGATTTTCTTGGGCTATCATGAAGTTTATGACCCTTTAACCCATTCTGTGCCGAAACACTTATCATTGTAATATAGAGGGCAGTTCGTGGGGACAGGCCAAGTTCGTCGACACGGAGGACGGCGAAAATGTCGACCCAGGCGGCAAGTAGGAAGTGCAGTCAGCCAATCACTTCAACGTCTCCTCGAGCGTCTCCTGCTTCGACGCTTGACCGGAGATGACTTGACAGTTCGGGGTGTGGGGCTATGAGGTGTACGCGGGCCTGCATCAGGAGAGGTTGGAACTGACATGGTAGTACAGTGCCGGACAAGCAAAGTCGACAAATTTTATTAAATGCGTATTTTAGTTTAAAAAGCCCAGAAAAGGAGTTTTTAAAAAATGCACCCTGAAAAAATTGTTCCAACTCAAATTTAAAGCATGTGACATGAAAATAGTGCCAATTGACTCATTTTGATGAGCTGATTCCGATCCTGGCTTCCAATTGTCCAGCAAAAATCTGTGAGAGGAGTTAGCAACCATGTGATGAAGGTCCCATGAGCCACCACATGATGGGGACTTGACATGTGTGACATCACAATAATACACACAGAGGGGCAGAAGTGGGACAAGCAACTATTGTGGGTGTGTCACAATCTATTAGAAACAGAATATAATTACATTCTTATGAACAAAAGAT
>WNFC01009502.1_pt1 | contig 14647 bp, 16 predicted proteins | sample 5400541 | NCBI WGS metagenome assembly WNFC01 (sample SAMN13153342, study PRJNA577476) | soil metagenome | isolation source: 120 cm saprolite under Douglas fir tree site 2 hole 2 replicate 1 | place: USA:California | collected 2015-04-18
AGCGGGTCCAGAGAGCCGTCACCGGCGTCATCGCCGGCGTCAAGGTGGTCGTGAAGGAGCCCTTCAAGTAGCGTCCGCGCCGATCACCGCTCGCGAGGAGTGCCCTACACTCCTCGCGGGCGCGGCGAAGACGCGATGGATGCTCATGCTCGTCGTCCTGGCGTCTGCGGCTCTTGCTGCGCCGCTCGGCGCCCAATGGAAGCCTGACTGGCAGAAGCATTGTGACGCGTGCATCGGCTACTTCACGAGCAATCCCGCGGAGGTCCAATGTCAGGGAGACGATGCTGCTTCGCGGGTGGAGGACGCGCCTGCCTGATGGTCAGGGCCGTAGCGGCCGCGAAGGCCGATGACTGCGACAAAGCGTTCAAGCTCACCCACGATGGCACGGCGCAAGCGCACCTGAAAGCGGCGGGTCCGCGGGCGGTGTGCGGTTACCTGATGGCCAAGTAGTCGGCCGGAGGAGGCTGTTGAATGGCGCTCCCGATTCGCCGCCGTTGGGTCTGGCTGCTGGGTGGGCTCGCGCTGCTCATGGTCCTGGTCTACGGCGCCGCCTGGTTCGCGAATGAGCCGCTGCGCCGCTACATGGAGGCGGAGGTTAATCGTCGCTTGACGGGGTATACCGTCCAGATCGCCGCCCTGCATGTGCATCCCTGGACCGCGTCACTGGAGCCGACGGTCTATCTCAATCTCAAGCAGGTCCGCACCGAAGCCACCGAGAAGACGGCGCTGAAGGACCGGGGCTGGCAACAGGCCCTGGAGGCCCTGGCGTTCGACCTCAAGATCAATCGGCTGCGGGTGCTCGAGGGAGACGTCACCTATGTCGACCAGGGCCCTTTCAAGCCGCTCCACGTCAGCCGCGTCAATCTGAGCGCCGAGAACATTCGCAACATCGCCTCGAAGGAGCAGGTGTATCCCTCTCCGATCCACCTTGAGGCGGTGGTGTTCGACGCGGGCTCAGCATGGCTCGACGGGCGCGCGGACTTCCTCGCCGAGCCTCATGTGGGCGTGCAGGCCGCGCTCCGGCTGGACGAGGTGGCCCTCGACTACTTCAAGCCGATCACCAATCGCTATAACCTGGCCGTGCGCAACGGCAGCCTGTCACTGGCCGGCAACGTCGAGTACGCGCCGAAGATCACGCGGTTGATCCTCGACCGGGTTCTCGTGCAAGGGGTCGCCCTGGAGTACCTGCACCTGCCCCATACCGCCGAGGCGGAGAAGGCCCGGGCGCAACAGACCGCGGAGGCGGCGAAGCAGGTCGCGAACACGTCGAGCATCGAGCTCCGCATCGATCGGCTCGGCGTCCTGAAGAGCACCTTCGGCTTCATGAACCAGGCCGCGAAGCCACCCTACAGACTGCAGCTGACCGATACCAACCTGACGGTCGAGCATCTCGGCAACCAGCGGCGGGACGGCCGTGCCACCGCCCGACTCACCGGACAGCTCATGGGTCGCGGAGAGACCCGGGTAACCGCCACGCTGCAGCCGCAGGCGGGGAGCGCCGATATGGAGGTCACGGCGCAGATCGAAGACGCCGACCTGGTCCGATTGAAAGACTTGGTCCGGGCGTACGGCGGGTTCGAGATCACAGCGGGCGAGTTCTCGGTGTACTCGGAGCTGCAAATGAAGGACGGCGCCATCGCGGGATACATAAAACCGCTGTTCCAGGGCGTCGAGGTCGGCACCGACGGCGCGGCCGTCGCCGAGAAGGGGCTCCGCCAGCGGCTGTACGAGGGCCTAGTCGGGATCGGCACAAAGGTCCTCAAAAACCGGCTGCGGGGAGAGGTCGCGTCCGTGGTCCCGATCTCGGGGCGAGTGGACCGTCCGGAGGTGGCTCGATGGGAGACGGTGGGCCGACTGTTGCAGAACGCCTTCCTCAAGCCGATCGAGCCGGGCTTCGAGCCACAGCAGCGCCCGAGCGGACGCCCGACTGGGAGCGCGGCTCCTGAAGCCCGTGACCGACCGGCGCAGCAGACGAGTCCGCCGGCAAGCACCCAGGCGCCGTGACCGCTACCGCATCCACGAAACCGACTGTCTTCACGCGACACGGCGGGAACGCGGTGGCGCGCAGCCCGACGGGTCAGACGGTGATGTCCGCGAAGAGCGAGGCCGCTGGCGGCGGTTGCGCATCTTCCTGGGCTCCGTCTATGCCCGGTCGGGCCGAGTCTCCGAGGCCCTGCCGCTCCTCGAGCGCGCTGCGGCCGACTCCATTCCGCCCCCGACCTGGGCGGCGGTGCGTCTGGGCGAGGGCTATCTGCTCGCCGGTCAGGTGGGCGACGCGACGGCAGCCGCCGAGCGTCAGCTGCAGGCGACCCGCGACCGGAAGGAGCTCGGGAACCAGGCCTGGGCCCTCTGGCTCTTGGGTGATATCGCCTTACGCCGCGATTCCCCAGAGATCGAAACAGCCGAGGACTATTACCGTCACGCCGTGGCGTTGGCCGAAGAGCTCGGCATGCGTCCTCTCGTCGGCCACTGCCACCTCGGCCTCGGCAAGCTCTATCGGCGCACGGGCAAGCGCGAGCAGGCGCAGGAGCACCTCACCACCGCGACGACGATGTACCGCGAGATGGACATGCGGTTCTGGCTAGAGAAGGCTGAGGTTGAGATGAGGTATCTGTCATGACGAACTGCGAGGAGACTCTGTGTTCGTCCTGCTGAGACTGATCATCAATGCGGTGGCTCTACTCGTCACGGCATGGATCGTCCCCGGTATCCATCTCGGTGCCGCCGGTCCTCACCCGACCAAGCACGACTGGGCCACGTTACTGATCGTTGCATTGATCTTCGGGGTCGTAAATGTGGTGATCCGTCCAATTATTGTTCTTCTGTCCCTACCCCTCGAAATCATTACCCTGGGCCTGTTCACCTTTGTTATCAACGCGTTCATGCTGCTCCTCACCAGTTGGGTCGCGCAGGGCATGGGTGTTGGGTTCCGTGTTGATGGATTCCTCCCGGCGCTGGTCGGGGCGCTGATCATCACGATCGTCAGCTTTGTCTTGAGCCGGGTCCTGACCAAGACCCTGACCAAGACCCTCTAAGAACACGGCACGACGTCATGGCTGGAGAGAGACGGAGGCGGAGATGACTTCCACGTCGTAACCCGCCCGTCAGGACCGCGAGGAGGAGAAGGTGGCCTACCGCTAGTTCTCAGAGTCCTTGGGGCGGTAGTTGGTGCGTTCGGTGGAGGCTTTCTTGGTGTGTTCATCCTCATCGTCGTGATGATCTTCACTGGTCAGTCGTTTGGGTTGCGCAGCGCTCTGCCAGGTGGTGCTGTAGGCGCGGTAATTGGCGGGATCACGGCCGCCGTAACCTCGGCGCGGGCCAGGATGTCCGGCAGCGCTAAGGTCCACTCGGAGTTCTGCCGACTCGGCCCCCGACTACGTGGCCGCGGCCATCCTCTCGACCGACGTTCAGAAGATCATCAAGACGAGATCATCAAGACGTCAAGACGTTCGGCGTCGACAAGTACGGCCAGGCCCTGTTCGTGCCGCACGTCCGTGTGTAGCGGACGACCTTGATGGAGCGCGCCGTGCAGAGCGACCCTGTGTGACGTCTGGCATCCATAGATCGGGCCGACGGACATAGGGTAGCCGCACTCACGGTCGATGGCCTCGCGGTCCTCGCTGAGGACGACGGTCACGCCGACAGTCCTCCTTCGAGGTCTCCTTCGACGTCGCGTGCGTGGGATCGTGGGCTGACATGCCCGAAGTCATGCCCAACCGGGTGCGCCGGGGTACAGTTCGGTGCGCCCCCGTGCGCCGCGCGAAAAGAAACCGCCCCGGAAACGTTGAATATTCCGAGACGGTCTGTACCGCCGCGAAGCTTATGAGACCCCTGCTCTGCCGCTGAGCTACACCGCCCGGAGCAGGAGAGCCGGAACGCGTACCCGAGGGATTCTAGCCCAGAACTGGTTGATTCTGCGGGAATTGACAGGGAAGATGTTTTGCTATAATCCGCCCGGACTATTCATGCGGAGGAGTTTTCACATGCAGTTTCGGATCTACGCGTGGCACGATGACGTCGACCTTCGCCCGAGGACGGCGACACCGAGGAGAACGAGGAGCTGGACGACGACGACGACTTCGACGATGACGATGACTTCGACGACGACGACCTCGACGAAGATCTTGACGACGACGACCTCGACGATCTGGACGAGGACGATCTCGACGATGACGACGAGGAGGAGGCGTCCCAGGCGGACGACGACGAAGGCAAGTAGCGGGTAGCCCACCACGCGACGAGGAGGCGGCGAAGATGGATGCTTGGCTGTTCCTGCTGCGCTGGTTTCACTTTCTCGCCGGCATCACCTGGATCGGGATGTTGTACTACTTCAACTTCGTGCAGGTCCCGTTCTTCGCGGGGGCCGAGCCGGCGGTGCGGACCGGCATGATCACGGGTGGGCTCGTCAGCCGGGCGCTCTGGTGGTTCCGGTGGGGCGCGATGCTGACGTTCATCACCGGCTGGCTCTATCTGTCGCACAGGTTAGGCCAGCTCGGTCTCCAGCCGTTCTTCAGCACGTCGTACGGCTGGGCGATCTTCATCGGCGGCATCATCGGCAGCCTCATGTGGTTCAACGTCTGGTTCATCATCTGGCCGGCGCAGCAGGTCGTCATGGCGTCGGCGGCCCGGGTCAAGGAAGGCGGCCAGGCGATCCCGGAGGCGGCCGCGCGCGGCGCGCGTGGTGGTGTCACCTCCCGCACGAACACCCTGCTCTCGATCCCCATGCTCTTCTTCATGGGCGCCGCCAGCCACTGGGCCTTTTTCACGCCGACGGCGCGGCCCGCGAAGATCGCGATGCTCGTCGTTTTCGTGATCATCCTGGCCATCGTCCAGGCGAACGCCGTCGTAGGACCCGCGACCCCGGACAAGGCGAGCGCGGGCAAGAAGCTGCTGAGCACGGTCAAGGGGACGTTCTGGGCCGGCTTCGTGCTCACCGCGATCTTCGTGATCGCGCTCAAGATCATCTTCGGCTGATCGCAGGCACGTTCGACGCGGAGGCTCGGCGGGGGGATCCCGCCGGGCCTCCGGACGTCAGCGCAGGTAGTCGGCGAGCGCCGCGAGATCCGGCGCCACTGCCGGCAGCGGGACCATGACCTTGGTCGGCCGCTTCGGCGCGTACCCGGGCGGGTACGTCCCGTTCAGGACCTTCGCCTCCAGCAGCGCGCGCGACGAGCCCTTGACCGGCGGGCCGACGGGGCCCGGCTGCGCGGGGTCGCTGTTGTGGCACGCAATGCAGTGGGCGAGATAGACCTGACGGCCCCGCGCGGCGCTCGGCGAAAGCCCGCCCTCCGAGCAGCCTCCCGCCGCGACGGCGAGCGCCACCATCGCCAGCGCCGCGCCCCTCACGCGAGGTCCTCCAGGAGACTCCTCTTCGTCTCGTGGGAAAGCACCGTGCGCGCGCGCGCGTTCGGGTGCTCGACGCCCAGCGCGACCTCACTCGTCCCGAAGCGCTCACGCGCCTCGAGTGGCAGGGCGAAGCGGACGAAGTGGACGGCGCTCAGCTTGCCGCGCTCCTCGTCGGAGTGGCCGGCCTCGAAGTCGCCCACGATCACATGGGGCCCGACGGACATCGTCACATAATCGCGCGTGTCGATGCCGAGCAGCTTGTCGAGCACCGGCTTGATCTCCGCGGCCTCGGCGATCTCGATCATCAGCGTCGCCGACAGCTCGCCCGGGTGCGGGAGGAGGGCGTTGTAGACCCCGACCTCCTCGGCCATCTTCGTCTCGTCCACGATGCGCTCGGCCCGGACCATCTCCTGGATCTGGAACCAGACCGTCGCGCGATTCTCGAAGACGAAGGTGAGGTAGCGACCGACCGACACGCGGCGCGCCTTCTTCAGCTCGACGATCTGGCGGCGGCGGGCATCGCGGACTTTCTCGTACTCGACGAGATTCAGGATTTCGGACGGGACGAGCGAATTCATGCGCTCACTCCTCGAGACCGTAGGCCGTCGCCAGGATCTCGATGGGATGCTTCGGCTTCCGGCCCGTTCCCTGCTCGATCTGGAGCGCCGCCAGCGGACAGTCGGTGGCCGCGGTCGGCGCGCCCGCGGTGGCGATCGCGTCGAAGAGCGGCTGCGCGAGCTTGAGCGACAGCTCGTAGTATTCCTTCTTGAAGCCCCAGGTGCCGTCCACGGCGGAGCACTTCTCGACCACGTGGACCGAGGCGCCCGGAATCGTGCGGAGCACGTCCGCCGACTTGTGGCCGATGTTCTGGGCCCGCAGATGGCAGGGCACGTGGTACGTCACGGCGCCGACCGGCGCCGTGAAGTTCGTGTCGAGCTCGCCCGCCGCGTGCAGCTTCGCGAGGTATTCGAAAAGATCCCGTGTGTTCGCCGCGACGAGCTTGGCGTCCTCGGAGCCGTCGAGCCACGGGTACTCCTGCTTGAGCATGTAGCTGCAGGTCGGCCCGGGCACGACGATCTCACGCCCTTCCCGGACTGCCGCCGCGAGGCTCTTGACGTTGTCCCGGATGAGGGCCTTCGCTTCGTCCACCGCACCGCCATCGAGATATGGCATGCCGCAGCAGCGCTGCGGCGGCACGCTCACGTCGACGCGGTTCCGCTCGAGCACGCCGACCGCGGCGCGCCCCGTCGCCGGCTCGTAATACTCGACGCTGCACGTATGAAACAGCGCGACTCGACGCGCGGCCGCCGGAGGAGCCTGGTGAGCGGCGGGTTCCCGGGCGGTCGCCCCGCCCGCCGCGCTCGCAAGACCCACGGTCTTCCCTGCCGCGTGACGTCTGAACCAGCGGCTGAACGTCTTGCGCTGGAACTTGGGCATGTTCCGCTTCTTGTGGATACCCACGACGGACTGCATGAACGCTCGATGCACGCCCAGTTCGTTCACCCAGTTCGACAGGGGCGCGCCGAGGCTCCCGAGCCGGCCGACGAGCTCGGCATTGCCCAGGAGCTTGTCTTGAAGCGTCACGCCGTCCGTCCGCGCCCCGGCGGCGCGCGCGCGCAGCATGAGCCGCGGGAAGTCGACCTCCCAGCGGTGCGGCGGCGTGTACGGGCAGTGGTTGAAGCAGAGCTTGCACTGGTAGCAGAGATCGACGACTTCCTTGACGTCGGCAGCGGGCAGCTTCTCCACGTCGCCGTCGACGGCATCGACGTCCATCCGATCGAACAGCACCTTGAAGGACGGGCAGAGCGGCAGACACCGCCGACAGCCGCCGCAGATGTCGTAGACCCGCCGCAGCTCCTTGTCGACCGCGGAGAGATCCCAGAACTCCGGATTCCTGATATCGAGACTCGCCATGACGGACCTGTCGCGTTTAGCGACCGCACGGGTTCGCGGCGGGCGGGGCAGCAGGAGGGGTCGACCGGACCCGTTCCCGCAAAGTGGGCGACGGACGCCGCGCGCCCGGATGGAGCCCAGCCACCGCGGGGCAGCGAACGCGCGCCGCGTGGTCCGGCGCCCCCTCCCGCTACCCCGCCCGCCGCGAGCCCGTCGTCAGCTAAATCGCTTCAGCTGGATCCTTCCCGGCGATCTGCTGAAGACCCTTGTTGAACCGCCCGGCGTGCGACTTCTCGGCCTTGGCCAGCGTCTCGAACCACTCCGCCAGCTCGTTGAAGCCCTCGCCGCGCGCGGTCTTGGCCATGCCCGGGTACATCTGGGTGTATTCGTAGGTCTCGCCGGCGACGGCCGCCTTGAGGTTCTTCTCGGTCTTGCCGATCGGCTCGCCGGTCGCCGGGTCGCCCACTTCCTTCAAGAAATCGAGATGGCCGAACGCGTGGCCGGTCTCGGCATCCGCCGTATCCTTGAAGAGGCCGGCGATGTCGGGGAAGCCCTCGATGTCCGCCACGCGCGAGAAGTAGAGGTATCGCCGGTTCGCCGGCGACTCGCCGGCGAACGCTTCCTTGAGATTCTCGTAGCTCTTAGTGCCCTTGAGACCTGCCATAGCTCCTCCTGTATTGGGTGACTGGCGGTCGGCCGCGTTGCCGGCGGCACGCGACGCAGCGACCGTAGTACTCGGTTCGGTGCTCCAGGACCTCGAACCCGATGCGCGCCGCAACCCGGCGCCGGACGCTTCGCTCGGCGCGGGCGGGCACGTCGTAGATCCGGCCGCACGCGAGGCAGGTGAAGTGATCGTGCGGCGCCGTGTTTCCATCGAAGCGCATGCCGCTCGCATCGGCGCGCTCGGCCAGGAATCCCTCGGCGGCCAGCATGCGGAGGTTGCGATGGACGGTCGCGAGGCTCACCCGCGGCAGCCGACGTCGCACGCGCTGGTAGACGAACGCGGCCGTCGGGTGGGCGTCGGTCGCGCGGACGACGTCGAGAATCAGCCGGCGCGGCCGCGTCAGCCGGAACCCGCGTGCGCGCAGCGTGTCGACCCCGTGGTCCTTGTTAGGAATCATTATCAATTACTACATCGTCGAAGCGTACAGACGCCGGCCCCGCGTGTCAAGCGGCTCGCGCTCTGGCGTGCCTGGGGAACTTCCAGTAGACTACCCACCTCAGGAGGACCGTTCGAATGGCTCGGCCCCTCGGGCTTCGCATCCAGGGAGCCCGACAGAACAACCTCAAGAACATCTCGCTCGAGATCCCCCACGACCGCCTCACCGTCGTGACCGGGGTATCCGGCTCCGGTAAGTCCTCCCTCGCCTTCGACACGCTCTTCGCCGAGGGCCAGTGGCGCTACATCGAGTCGCTCTCGACCTACGCCCGGATGTTCCTCGATCGGGTTGACCGTCCCGACGTGGACAAGATCGAGCAGATCCGCCCGGCGGTTGCCCTGGAGCAGAAAAACCCGGTCCGGACGGCGCGCTCTACGGTCGGCACCGCCACCGAGATCTACGACTACCTCCGGCTGCTCTACGCGAAGATCGGCCACGTCCACTGTCCGAGCTGCGGCGCGCCGGCCGCATCGCACTCGCCACAGTCCATCGTCGATGCGTTGCTCGAGGAGCACCCGGGGGCGCGCGCGATGATCACGTTCATCCTCGCCGTCCCCGCCGGGCTCCCGCCCGCGGAGCTCTGGGCGAATCTCACTCGGCGGGGCTTCGCCCGCGTCCGGGTCGACGGCGACATCCTCGACCTCGCCGCCCCGCCGCCGGTCGATTTCGGCGAGCGCAAGGCGATCGCGGTGATCCTCGATCGCGTCGTGCTGGACTCGGCGCAGCGCGGTCGCATCACCGAGTCGGTCGAGGCGGCGCTGCGCGAAGGCGGCGGGCGGCTCGCGGTCGAGGTCGTCGGGGCCGGGACCCGCGAATTCGGCGAGGACTTCCGCTGCAGTGGATGTGGCGCCGTCCTCGATCGGCCGCAGCCCCTCCTGTTCTCGTTCAACCACCCGCTGGGGGCGTGTCCGGAGTGCAAGGGATTCGGCAACGTCCTCAAGTACGACGAGGCGCTCGTCGTGCCGGACCGCACGCTGAGCCTCGCCGACGGCGCGGTGGAGCCGTGGACGCACCCCTCGGGACGCTGGTACCAGCGCGAGCTCATGAAGGCGGCGCGGCGGCGGAAGGTCGACACCGAGACGTCGTGGGAGAAGCTTCCCGAGGCCACGCGCGGGTTCGTCTACGCCGGCGACGGGAGTTTTCCCGGCATCCAGGGCTTCTTCGAGGAGGTCGAGTCGTACCGGTACAAGCTCCACGTGCGCGTCTTCCTCTCACGCTATCGCAGCCAGTCGGTCTGCCGGACGTGCCGTGGCGCGCGGCTCAAGCCCGCCGCGTTAGCGGCTCGGGTCGCGGGGCTCACGATCGCCGAGTTCACCGCGCTCACGATCGACGGCGCGGCCCGGCTCCTCGGCAACCTCGGCCTCAGCGCCTGGGAGGCGCTCGTGGCGCGCGAGATCCTGCGCCAGCTCAACGCCAAGCTCACCTTCCTGCTCCGCGTCGGGCTCGGCTACCTCACGCTCTCCCGGCAGACCCGCACGCTGTCGGGCGGCGAGGCGCAGCGAATCAACCTGGCCAATCAGCTCGGCTCGCAGCTCGTGGGGACGCTCTATGTGTTGGACGAGCCGTCGATCGGGCTGCACGCGCGCGACACCACCCGGCTCGCCGAGCTCTGCCACGAGCTCGCGCAGGCGGGCAACACCGTGGTGGTCGTCGAGCACGACCGCGAGTTCATCGGGGCCGCGGATCACATCGTCGAGCTCGGACCGGGCTCGGGCGAGCGCGGCGGCGAGATCGTCTTCAACGGTCCGCAGGCCGAGTTCCAGCGGGCGACGCACTCGCTCACCGCGCGCTATGTCTCGGGACGCGAATCGATCCCGGTGCCGCCGTTCCGGCGGAGCGGGCGGCGCGCGCTGACGCTCGCCGGCGCACGCCAGCACAACCTCAAGAACGTGACCGTCCGCGTCCCGCTGCACACGCTCACCGTCGTGTCGGGCGTGTCGGGTTCGGGCAAGTCCACGCTGGTGCACGACACGCTCTATCGAGCCGTCGCGCGCGCCTTCAAGACCGACTTCGCGCCGCCGGGCGCCTACGACGCGCTGGTCGGCATCGAGTACCTCAAGGGCGTGCGCCTCATCGACCAGGAGCCGATCGGCCGCACGCCCCGCTCGAACCCGGTCACCTACGTGAAGGCGTTCGACGAGATCCGCAAGCTCTTCGCCGCGCTCCCGCGGGCCAAGGCGCTCGGCCTCGACTCGGGGGCGTTTTCGTTCAACGTCCAGGGCGGCCGGTGCGAGTCGTGTCAGGGCGACGGCTTCCAGAAGGTCGAGATGTACTTCTTCGAGGACGTGTACGTCTCCTGCCAGGAATGCGAGGGGCGGCGATACCGGCCAGACGTCCTCGGCGTGAAGCTCCGCGGCCGCAACATCAGCGACGTTCTGCACATGACTGTGGACGAGGCCGGCGACTTCTTCGCCGCCCAGAACGGCCTCGCGCGACGACTGCAGACGCTGCAGGCGGTGGGGCTCGGCTATCTCCGGCTCGGGCAGGCGGCGACGACGCTGTCGGGCGGCGAAGCGCAGCGGCTCAAGATCGCCGCCGAGCTGGGCGCCCGCGCGACCGGCGAGATGCTCTACATCCTCGATGAGCCGACGACCGGTCTCCACCTCGACGACGTCAAGAAGCTCCTCGGCGTGCTCAACCGGCTGGTCGACGCCGGCAACACCGTGCTCGTCGTCGAGCACCACCTGGACGTCATCAAATCTGCGGACCACGTCATCGACCTCGGCCCCGAGGGCGGCGAGGAGGGCGGGGAGATCGTCGCCGAAGGCTCGCCCGAGACGATCGCCCAGACGCCGGGCTCGTATACCGGCAAGTTCCTGGCGGAGGTCCTCCCGAGGCCCAACGGCAAGAACGGCCCTTCCTGAGCGCCCCGGCCAGCGCCTTCGCCCTCGGGTGGGCGAGGGAGACCACCGACGGACGGGTGCTCGCCGGGATCTTCAATGGCCTGACCCGCCCCCGGCCGGCCTGCTAGAATCGCGGGGATGCCGACCCATCTGTTTATCGTCAACCGACTGCATCCCGATCTCTATGAGGACCTGCGCAAGCGTTTCGCCAGCGATCCGAACGTGAAGGTGACCCTCGACCGTCGACTCGGGGCCCGTCGAATGCGGACGGCTCCGGCGGCAGCCGAGCGTCGCAGAGCGGAACGTCGGTCGCGGCCGGAGGTCGATCAGAAACTTCAGACCGCCTCCCACACGATGATCGTGAGTGGGTCGTCCGAGGCGGCGAGCCTGCGTGAAGCCCGCGAGTGGGTCGAGGGGCTCCACGACCGCGTCGGCGCGATCCGTGATGTTCTCGACAGTTGTGATCGGCTGCGGCGCGAAGTCGAAACGATCAAGCAGGCACACGAAAGGCTCCGGTCGGACGTGGACCAGGCCAAACGAGAGCTCGAAGACATCGACTCCGCCTTCGCCCGCGCCCTCGCGCGCGCGAACGACATCCTCTCCCGATTGCGCGGGGGGTCACCGCAGGGCCCCACGGGCTGAGCGCCGCACTACGCTCGATCCGGGTCGATGACACAATTGGCAACAAAATGGTAGCATCGCGCGGCCGCCGGATAGCGGGGGGATAGGCCCAACGTCCAGAACACCGAGGAGGCACCCGAGGGATGGTCGTCCAGAGTCGCGGGCTCCGGGACAAGTACTGCATCGTCGGCGTCGGAGAGACGGAGTACTCGCGTAGCTCCGGGCGCACGACGCGGGCGATGGCCGTGGAGGCGATCCGCAAGGCGATCCTCGACGCCGGGCTCAAAGCGGCCGACGTGGACGGGATGCTCGACTACCAGGGCGGCGACTCGACGCTCGCCAACAGCGTGGCCTCCGACCTCGGTATCCGGTTCAACTTCTACATGGACGTGATGGGGGGCGGCTCGTCCACTGAGGCGCTGGTCGGCCTCGCGATGGGGGCGATCGAAGCGGGCATGTGCAATACCGTCGCGATCTACCGCTCGATGAACGGATACTCGGAGTTCCGCATCGGTGGCACCGGAGCGCGCGCCGCCCAGCCCGTGCGTGGGCTGGACCTCGCGCAGGTGCCCTACGGGATGCGGAGCGCCGGCCAGAACTTCGCGCCGACCTTCATGCGCCACATGTACGAGTACGGCACGACCTCCGCGCAGGTCGCCCACGTGCGCGTCGCGCACAGCAAGCACGCCTCGCAGAACCCGAAGGCGCTCCTGAAGGAGCGCGTGACGGTGCCGGACGTCCTCAACTCGCGCTGGATCGTCAAGCCGCTCCATCTCCTCGACTGCTGCGTCGAGACGGACAACGCGACATGCATCATCGTCACGTCGGTCGAACGCGCACGCGACCTGAAGCACCGGCCCATCCATATCATGGGCGTCGCGGGGCGCGTGTCGAAGCCGCGCCTGGACTTCCACTGGGCGTATGGCCCCATCTCGCGGGTGGCCGGCTACTACGCCAAGGACATCGTCTTTCCGCAGGCCGGGATCACGCCCGAGGACGTCGACGTCACCGGCTCCTACGACGCCTTCACATTCACCACCATGCTCCAGCTGGAGGAGTACGGGTTCTGCAAGAAGGGCGAGGGCGGCGCCTACGTGTCGAGCGGGATCATCGAGCTCGGGGGCACGCGTCCCAACAACACGTCGGGCAGCCACCTCTGCGAGGGCTACACGCACGGCATGTCCATGGTGATCGAGAACGTGCGCCAGCTCCGCGGCACCGTGGACGACTACTGTCCGCGCGCCGCCGAGGGCATCCACACGTACGACTATTCCCCGCGCCAGTGCCGCCAGGTCAAGGACGCCGAGATCACGATGAACCTCGGCTGGGCCATGCCCGCGACCGGCAGCGCGCTCATCATGCGACGCTAGGAGTGTAAGCCTGCGGTAAAGGAGCCTTTCATGCCCCAACCGGTCCAGTACCGCGGCATGGCGCTGATCGTTCCCGACAACGACAGCGAATGGAAGGAGTTCTATGCGCACGCGCGCGCCCACCGGCTCGTCGTGCGCAAGTGCAAGGCCTGCGGGCTCATGCGCTACCCGCCCACGCACGCCTGCCCCTGGTGCATGGACCTCGGGTGGACGTGGCAGGAGGTGTCCGGGCGCGGGACGATCTACTCCTACGAGATCGTCGCCCATGCGATCCAGCCCGGCTTCAAGGAGATGACTCCCTACGCCGTCGTGCTGGTCGAGCTGGACGAGCAGCGCGGTCAGCCGACGCCCGACGAAGCGTTGCGGGTCATCGCCAACCTCGTGAAGGTGGACTTCACGGCCGCGTCGGAGGCGGACGTCGCGATCGGCAAACGCGTCCGTGTCGTCTTCCAGGACCTCGCCGACCACATGGCGCTGCCCCAGTTCACGCTGGCCGAGGAGCCCGCGGCGGGTCGCGTGTGGAGGCTCCCGGAGTGAAGTTCGGCCTCGGCCTCTCCGTTCAGCATCTCCCCGAGGAGCCGCAGGCGGCCCGCTTCCGCGAGCACATCGAGCAGGTCCGGCTTGCGCGCGCAGTCGGGTTCAGCTCAATCTGGGCGAGCCAGCACTATCTCTCCGATCCGTTCACGTACTTCCAGCCGATCCCGACCCTCGCGCGCCTCGCCGCCGACGCCCGGGGCATGACACTCGGCACCGGCGTTCTCCTGCTCCCCTTGCACCACCCCGTCGAGATCGCCGAGCAGCTCGCGACGCTCGACGTGATCACGGACGGCCGCCTGATCTTCGGTGTCGGCCTCGGGTACCGCAACGTCGAGAACGTGGCGATGGGGCACGACCCGAAGGAGCGCGTCGGTCGTCTGATCGAGGGCCTCGAGGTCGTCGAGCGGCTGTGGAGCGGCGAGCCCGTCGCCTACGAGGGCCGATACTTCAGCCTGCGCGGCGCGCGCATCTCGATGCGCCCGCTCCAGAGCCCGCGCCCGCCGATCTGGCTCGCCGCCAACGGCGATGCCGGCGTCAGGCGCGCCGCGCGTCTCGGCGACGCCTGGCTGATGAACCCCCACGCCAAGCTCGCGACGCTCGAGCGCCAGCTCGAGCTCTTTCGGGCCGCGCGACGCGAGCTCGGGCGTCCGGCGGCGATCGAGACGCCGCTGATCAAGGAGTGCTACGTGGCGCCGGAGGCCGCGACGGCCGTCACGGAGGCGCAGACGGTCCTCGGAGCGAAGTACCAGGCGTACCGGCGCTGGGAACAGGACAAGGCGCTGCCCGCCGGCGAGACCTTCGACGCGAGCTTCGACGAGCTGGCGCGCGACCGCTTCATCATCGGCGACCCCGCGCGGGTCGTCGACGAGATCGCGCG
>WNFC01025718.1_pt1 | contig 14646 bp, 12 predicted proteins | sample 5400541 | NCBI WGS metagenome assembly WNFC01 (sample SAMN13153342, study PRJNA577476) | soil metagenome | isolation source: 120 cm saprolite under Douglas fir tree site 2 hole 2 replicate 1 | place: USA:California | collected 2015-04-18
AGCACGGCCACCTGGAACGCATGCTTGTGGATGTCGATCGCTGCGTACACGATCACGGACCTCCTCTCTTACCGACACCGAGGCCCGATCGTCCTAGACCCGTCAGGACAGAGCCCTTATGACATCCAAAACACGACAGCTACGACCGTGCGCTGCTTCAATCGAACAGGTACGAGTGGAAGCTCGCGCGCGCGGGTCAGATAACCGTTCGGAACGTTGACAACTGTCGCCGAGAGTGGTAGCGATACCCCTGCGGGGTTGCCTTCGAAGGCCACGCCCAGTCCACGAGGGTTGCGTCGCGCCAATATGTTTGCGCCGCCGCCATCGCAAAGCTCGACCGCCCATCGCGGACAGCTTGCTGATGAGTGGCCGGCGTCCAATGAACGCTCCCCTGAGAGGGAGTTACTGCGGCCTCGGCGTCGAGTGGCGCTGGCCGAGAGGAGGCGCGCGGTCTCGCCCGCGCCGATCTCCGTTCGGCATCTGTCAAGCGAAAGGGGAGAGGGATGGCCGCGGTTAAGCAGCGGAAAGGGACAGCACTACACATAGCCGGCCAGGTCGTGAGGCGGGGAACGCGCGACGGAGTAGCCGACGTTCAAGTCGAGGCGCGTCACGCTGACGGCGACGGGGGCGCGCTCGTCACGAGCGTCCTCACCGACGCCCACGGCGACTTCCAAATGGACTTCGACGCCGGCTACCTCGACGAGCTGGTCGGCGGTGAAGACGCCGAGGTCTTCTTCCGAGTCTTTCGCGGCGGCGAGATCGTGGCCAACACCGAAGACTCATTAACCTGTCATCCGAGCCGCGACGCCCATGTCGTGATCGAGATCGGCGACGAGGAAGAGCAAAAGGAGCGCAAGCGGCGTGAAATCCACCTTCGCGGCCGCGTCCGCTGGGCCGACAACGACGAGCCCGTTTCCGGGGCCACGCTGACGGTATTCGACGCGATCAGTGGCAAGAAAATCGGGCGCGCGCGTAGCGACAAGGACGGTGCGGCCGATGCGCGGCTGCGCGAGGCGACTCAGCTTTACGCGGTCGTCAGCGGGCGCGACTTGCGGCAACTGGGCTCGACCCAGTCGACCCCTGTCACTGTCGGCGGTCGCGACATCGAGCTGCAGATCGATGTCGACGCTATCCACCGCCCCGATAAGAGACCGAAGCAGGCGCGGCCGAAGATCGAGCTCGGGCAGATCCCGCTCGACGCTCGGGCTGTCGCTGAAGCCGAGCCCGAAGTCGTGCTCGATGTTGCCCGTGCCCACGTCGGCGTCGACGTCTCGCGTAGGGGCCTCGACAGGATCAAGGCTCTGTCGCCGGAGCTACTCCCGGACGGGCTGATCCAGCGCACCCTTTGTGGAACGAGCGTCCTGACCGCGCTGCGCGAACTGATGCGTCACCGCGGTTGGCCGCGCGACCTCGGCCTCGAGCTCGAGGACATCATGACCATGCGCGGCTTTGGCTACACCTCGGCGGTCTACGACTGCCCCAACTTCCGCATCAACTACTTCATCGACGGCCCGGCCGCCGTCAACGCCGACACCTCGTCGCAGAGTGTCGTCGATCCGGGGCTGACGACAGTATTGGCGACGCTTCCGGCGGGAGCGCCGCCAACGTACATCAAGCGCGTCTGCTTCTGGCTGGAGAGGGCGCTGGCCAATTACATCTCGCCGCCGGCAAACCTCCGCAACCCAGCCGCCTCGGGGAAGATCCCCGTGTACATCAACACAGCCGGGTACGGCAGCGCGACGCCGACGGCGTTCTACCTCAACAACAACCTCAACAACGACCTCCTCTGTGCGGTGACCGTTCACGAGCTCTTTCACATGGTGCAGTTCCAGTACGCCGGCAGCCAAGGAGGCGGCACGTGGGTTTACTCGATGATGGAAGGCGGCGCCGTCTGGGCCGAGGACACCAACACCGAGATGATGAACCGCTACCTCGACGAGGCGGGGACGAACTTCAACGGCGTCGGCGTCCAGGATCAGCCGCAGCAGTCGCTCGAGTCAGCCGGCTACAAGTGCTCCCTGTTTTGGCGCTACCTCTCCGAGCAGCAGTCAGCAATTCCAACGACGCTCGACGAGCCACTGCCGATTGGGCTCTCGAACATCGGCCGCGATGTCTACCGCCCGTTAATCGAGGCCTGCGAGGCCGGCAGCTGGTCGGCTGACGACCTAAAGGGCGCGATTCGAGCGTTGCCGTGGTACCAGGACTTTTACGACTTCGGCTACCTCGACGCCGCGCGCCAAGACTTGACGAGCTCAGAGACGCTGCTCGGCAACTACGTCCTCGCCTGCTACCTGAAGGATCTCGACGAGAACGTGCCCGACCGCCGCTTCGACTTCATGGAAGGGCAGGAGACGATCTACATGGACGAGGTCATCGCCGAAGCGCCGCAGCCCGGCGACAAGCTGGCCTCGGTCGCCCTCGCCGGCACCGGCACCTTGACGCCGACGGCGACCGTCGCCTTCAGCTCGACCGTCTCGCGTTTCAGCAGTCGCTACTACGAGGTGATCGTCGACCCGGCGGTAACGAGCGTTCAAGTGCAGTACACAAGCTCAGGTATCACGAGCGGGCTGGTGCAGATCGCCGCCATCGACGAGGACGGTCAGGTCCGCGAGATCTATCGCCGCGACACTCCGACCTACACGAAGCAGTTCGCCAACCTCCGCGACGGCAAGCGCCTGGTGAAGATCATGATCGCCGTCAGCGGCGCGTCGAGTAGCGGCAGCTTCAGCCTGTCGGTGAACGCCGTCGCTGCCGCTCCCGACGTGATGGTGACGCGTTGGCACTCGTTGTCAAAGACCGAGTACGAGATCGACTCGCGCAACTGGGCCTGGACGTGGGTCTCGCCCGACGTCTGGGTCGACAACGACGGCGACGGCGTCGCCGACGGTGCGATCTTCTTCAACTTCGACAACCAGCTACACATCCGACTGCACAACAAGGGGAACGCCAACGCGTCGGGCATTGGTGTCTCCCTCTGGTACCAGGACGCCTCGGGCGGACTGTCGCCGACCGGGTGGCTGCCGGTGCAGGACACCGGTGGCACGACGCAGACGCTGACGGGCTTGACCCTCGCCGCCGGCGCGACGAACGACTGGGTCGTCAACTGGTCGCCGGCGCCGTCGGGCATGAGTCACCACTTCTGCATCAAGGCGGTCGTGACTGTCCCTGGCGACCCGAACACGGACAACAAGCGGGTGTTGTCGAACTTCGGCAACGTGCAAGTTCGCTTCGGGCGCTTCATCGACATCGACCTGATCCGCCGCAACATCGATGGGCTCCACGCGCGTGACGTCAAGATCGAGGTCGTCCCGCGGCTGCGGCTCGGCCTTGAGGTCGCCCGTCTCGATGTACTCGAGCAAGCGGTTGTGCGCCTGGCGCCGGGCGAGGAGCGGCAGGAGACGATCCGCGTTCTCCACCGACCCGTCGAGGATGTCTACCGACACAAGCCGGTCGAGGTCATGCGCGAAGATGATGGCTGCGGCGAGCTGCCGCGCCTCGACCTCAGGCCCGACCCACTCGGGCAGTACGCGATCGACGAGCGGACGCTGCCGCCGGGGCTGAGCAGCGAGAAACACTCGTTTGTCACGGTCGTCCAGACCGTTGATGGTCTGCCGCAAGGTGGGGCGACGTTCCTGGTCGAGCTCGAGGAGGAGGGGCGTGACGATCAGGAGAGTAAGCGAGACAAACGCTAGCGCCAGCGAAGCGGAGGGGGCGGCCCCTCCGCTTCGGCCCACACCGATTGAGCCTACGCGTTACGAGGGTGAGGGCGCGGTTTCGAAGAGCAAACTTGTCGCGATCTGGCGGAACAGCGACACGGACGGAGTGCCGTGCCTGCCGTCGAACAAGGTCTCAAGGTTTCGCGTCGACGGGGTCGGACAGCGTGCCCGCCCGTGTCCGAACAAGGTTCAAGCGCCGTGTCCTCTGCCGCTTGTTGCCTGATCTAGCGAGGCTTGTGCTTCACACTATTCGCGATCTGAGCTTGGGCACGCGCGAGCACGTCATCCATGGAGGACCTCCTAGTCGATTTGGAGTGAGTGTCCGCCCCGCCGGCATGCGGCCGAATCGGTGTGGGCACGGACATCCTGCGGGTAGGCCGCATTCGCTGGGGGAGTAGCATCGGCGCGGGACGTGCTGCTGCACCTTCTCCTTGTCGTCGCGCTCGTCTTCGGGATCAATCTCCTGCCCGCGTTGGGCCCGCCGACCTGGGCGGTGCTCGTCTTCTTCGGGTTCCGCTATCCCGAGATCCCGACAGGGGCGTTGATCGTGGGCGGCACCGTGGCCGCCGCGTCGGGCCGCCTCGTGCTCGCGTTGGCCTTCCGCGCCTTCGGAACGAAGCTCCCACGCAAGCGGCAAGAGAGCCTGCAGGTCCTCGGTCGCACCCTCGCCGAGAGCCGCACCGGACTGCTCGCCAGAGCCGAGTATTCGCGAAAGGCTTCTTCTCACCGCAGGCGATCGTCACCGAAGTTCTCAGCATTGCTCTGCTGGTTGCCACCCTCCTCATCGACTGGCCAACGGCGATCGACAAGCTGCGCGGCTGGTGGGCGGCCCGGCGCGGACGTCCCGCGCCAGCACCGATCGCGACCAGACCTCGCCGCCAACCAGGTCGATGAAACAGGTGGCAGCCAAAACCGATCAAACCCAAGTCGCCGGCGATCCGGCAAGAACGGATCGTCAAGCTCGTCGCTCGTGGCACGCCGCAGGCCTCGGTCCGGTGTTGTCTGTTAGAGCAACAAAATTGGGGTCTTCGCGACCCCGGTCGCGCTCGGTCAAATCGCAGACCTAACGCGCCGCCGGCGCGGTGAACGTGCCGGCTCCCAGGTCCCGCGCCATTCGAGCGTTCCACGCTCGTTCGATCTGTTGCATGAGTGCTGGGTAAACAACCCAATGCCGGAACGGCGCGATGAGCGCCATGTATCCCTTCCCGAGCGGACCGCGTGGCTTGACGTAGACGGCCATCTGTCCTTGGTAGCGGCCTTCGCCCTGATCGACCCAAGCCAGGTGCATCACGCCGTGCACGGTCTGGTTCGACACCTCCGCTGCAAATTCGACGTCGGTGCGATACAGGGACGCGAAAGGCAGGGAGTCGAAATGCAGATCCGGCGCGGTGTTGCGCAGATCGTCTGGCAGTCGGTCGGTCAGTGAGGTTTCGTTCGTACCCGGAATCGGCAGTTTGCCTGCGGCATCATCCCGACCGCTGTCGATCGGGGCGGAAATCCTGCCGAGGCTGAACCAACTGCCGAGGCGATCGCGGACGCGCCACAGGACGCGAGTCGCGAGGGACTCCGCGTTGGCCGGATCGGAGGAAACCATTAGCTCGAGCAGCGTTTGGAAGTCCTCGGCGCCACCGTGCACGGGAAGGGCCCAGACATCCTCCAGAGTGAAGTCTGGCGCGATTTCGCGGATACGCCAGGGGCAAGATTCGTGTGCTGCGTTCGGAAGCCTCATGCTGATCCTCGATCCATGCGACATCGTATGGATGTTTGGGTGCCACGCAACGCGCGAAAATGGGCGCGGGTCACGCCGCTGGCACTTCGCTTGCCAGAGCGATGGGGGCGATGTCGTCGTTCATCGTGTAGATCTGGCCGCCGGCGCCCCGTCGGATGTCGTCGCTTCTGGGGGCCTTGACTGAGCGCCTTGCCGCGCGCTTGTGACCGGTTGTTCGCTACAACGCCGGACGGGTGACTGGTCGGCCTTGTCCGGCGCTCGGAGCTCGAAGACTCCGCCGCACCGGTCGCGTGGCGCGCGCGTTATTAACCATGCCGGTGGCGCAATCTGCGAAGAAGCTTAGTATATGTTGTGAACTAAGCGGGCAAGTTCCGAGTCGACGTCGGTCCACGCCCGGAGGTGCCGTGAGGATGAAGGGAAGGGCTGGTGGCAACCGGGCGCGCAACCGTTCGAGATTTGCGGCGGGTGAACCGCTCAGCAGTGCTGCGCCCGCTGTTCCTACAGGGGTCATTGAATCGCGTCGTCCTCGCCCACCTGACCGGGCTCAGCAGTGCCAGCGTCACGAGCGTTGTCAGCGACCTGCTCGAGGAGGAGCTCGTTGTCGAGGACGGCACCGAGGAGTCAGATGGTGGGCGGCCTCGAGTCCTCCTCAAGATGAATCCGGATTTCGGTGTTGTGGTCGGCGTCGACGTCGGCGAGACGGGGATTCGCGTCGAGGGGTTTGATCTTTCGATGCGCGAGATTGCCGGTGCCACGGTCGGCGTCCATCCTCAGGAGCACGACGCCGTCGTCGTTGTCGAGCACATTAGTGCGGCGTTGAACCGGCTGCGAACGCAATTGGAAGGCGCCGGCAAACGGATCCTCGGCGTCGGAGTGGGTGTCCCCGGTGTAGTCGAACACGGTCGCGACGTCCATGTGCATGCGCCGAGCATCGGCTGGCGGGCGGTACCGTTGGCGCAGCTCCTCCGCGCGGAGGTCGAGCTGCCGCTTTTCATCGAGAATGGCGCCAAAACGCTTGGACAAGCGGAGATGTGGCTTGGCGCGGGCCGCGGCACCCAACACGCCATTGTGACGCTCTGGGGCACCGGTGTCGGTGCGGCGATCTTTGCCGAGGGCGCGCTCTACCGGGGGGCGGCCTCGAGTGCGGGGGAATGGGGGCACACAAGCATCGTCGTCGGCGGCAAGAATTGCCGTTGCGGGGCCTCCGGCTGCCTCGAGGCGTACATTGGCGCAGAAGCGCTTTTGCAGGAATGGGCGCACGCCGATGACGCGATTTCATTGCCGGCTGATTTCGATCAGGAAGAGTGGCTCGAGCGCCTACTCGAGGTCGCGTTTTCAAGCGAAGCTGCGGCACTCGTGCTCGATCGGACGGCTACCTATTTCGGGACTGCGGCCGCCGACCTGGTCAATCTCTTTAACCCGGAAAGGATCATCATCGCCGGCTGGGTCGGGCTCAAGCTTGGCCCCTTGCTATTGCCGAAAATCCGCGCTGTCCTCGCCGCTCAAGCGCTCGATTACCCTGCCACGCGCGCCACTGTCGAGCTTGGCCAGCTCGGCCATGACGCCGTAGCGCTAGGGGCATCGACACTGGTAGTGGAAGAGCTGCTCGCCGCCGGCGGCCGCCCCCCTGCGCTCATGCGAAGCGCTAAACGCCCACGTCTCGCTTGACTTTCCTTTCAACATAAACTAAGTATTACGGTCGCATCTATCAACGCGGTTCGCTTGACGGACCGCTCTGGCACGAAGGGGGACACGCTGTGGGTGGGACAAGGCGTTACCGATTCGTCGCGCTCCTCGCCGCACTTGGAGCGGCGAGTGCAGTGGCCGCATTGGCAGGTACGTCCGCCGCTCCGGCGAGCAGGACTGCCGCAGGAAAGGCGGACGCTCGCATCGCGATCGCCTTCAGCATGCCGTGCTCGACCTGTGCCTCGCGATTCGAGGAGCAGGACAAGCCCGACTTCATCAAGTCGGTGGACAAGCTCAACCCGAACATCAAGGTGATCGCGAGCAACGCGCAAGGGAGCGACGCCACCCAGATCGCGCAGATCCAGAATGCGCTGGTGAACGGCGCCAAAGTGATCGTCATCTCACCGCTCGATGAGTCGACTGGCAAAGCAGTCGTCTTGAAGGCGGCGAAATACCACGTGCCGGTCATTGCGTACGACGGTCTTCTCACCGGGGTCAAGATCGCCTTTTACGTCTCGTTCGCCAATAGGAAGGTCGGCGCACTACAAGGGAAGTACCTGGTCTCACACCTGGAGGCAGGCTCGACCGTCGCGATGATCAACGGCGATCAGACGAGCACCCCGGGCGTCGATTTCAAACAGGGCGCGCTATCCGTGCTCACGCCCGCCTTCAACTCCAAAAAGCTCAAGCTCGGCTACTCGGTCGACACGCCTCTCTGGAACCCGGCAACGGCAACGACCGAGATGCAACAAGCCCTTACCAAGCTGAACAACGATGTCCAGGGCGTGCTGGCTCCAAACGACGGCATCGCCGGCGGCGTCATCGCGGCACTCAAGAGCCAAAGACTCGACGGCAAGGTGCTCGTCACCGGCCAGGATGCCACTATCGCTGGCTTGCAGAGCATCCTGCTAGGCACGCAGGCAATGACGGTGTTCAAGCCGATCACGCTCGAAGCTGCGGCCGCCGCGAAGGTCGCGGTGGGGCTCGCAACCGCCAACAAGAAGATCATCAAGACGGTCGCAAAGACAAAGGTGAACAACAAAGCTGGCAACGTGCCTGCGCTGCTCCTGCGGCCGATGGTCGTCACCAAGGCCAATGTCTCCGTGGTGGTCAAAAACGGCGGGGCCAAGTGGTCGGATATCTGTTCTGGCCTTCCCTCGAGCATCTGCCCCGGAAAGTAAGCCAGCGCTCCAGGAGACGGTGACGCCGACCACGCCCAAGATGCCCGAGCAGACTCCCCTCCTCGAGCTGCGCGACGTGCATAAACGGTTTGGAGGCGTCACCGCGCTCCGGGGCGTCGACCTCGAGATCTACCCCGGTGAGGTGGTCGCCCTCGTCGGGGATAACGGCGCCGGGAAATCGACCGTGGTAAAGACGATCTCGGGCGCAATTCACGCCGACGAGGGTGAGTTCTTTGTCGACGGCCTCCGGGTCGGTCTAGGGACCCCGCACGCGGCGGCCGAGGCCGGGATCTCCACCGTCTATCAAGATCTCGCACTCTGCGACAACCTCGACGTTGTCGCCAATCTCTTTCTCGGTGCCGAACTCGGCGCCCGCCCTTTCGCCGGTCTGTTGCGTCGGCTGCGCGAACCAGAGATGAACCGCGTCGCCGAAGAGACGCTCGAAGCGCTGGCGTTGCACATACCATCTCGCGACCGTTCGGTTGCGGGACTCTCGGGCGGTCAGCGCCAAGCGATCGCTGTCGGCCGCGCGCTCCTGTGGGGATCGAGGCTCGTGGTCCTCGACGAGCCGACTGCCGCGCTCGGTGTGCAGCAGACCGCGCAGGTTCTCGAGCTTGTCCGGCGTCTTGCAGAGAAGGGCCAGGCCGTACTGCTCGTCACCCACAGTCTGCCTGATGTCTTTGCGGTCGCCGACCGTATCTGCGTGCTCCGTCTCGGCGCTAACGCCGGCACCTTCGTCCGGCGCTCAACCAGCGTCGATGAGGTCGTCTCCGCGATGACCGGCGGCGCCACACTTGCGGGCGCACGGTGAGCGCAACGTCCGCCGCTGGCACGTCTTACGCTCACAGCGTGGGGGACAGTCTGCGCGAACGCCTACGCATGCGTGCTGCAGGCGACCTCGGCCCGCTCCCGGTGATCGTCGGGCTCGCGGCGGTCTGGATCTTTTTTCAGACGCAGAACAGCAACTTCCTCACGGCGAGAAACCTCTCCAACCTGACCTTGCAAATGGCCGTCACCGCGATCCTCGCGATGGCTGTGGTAGTGGTCATGGTTACCGGCGAGATCGACCTCTCGCTCGGCTCGGTTACCGGCGTCACGTCGGCACTTCTCGGCATTCTGCTGACCAACCACCACTGGTCGACTGCAGCGGCGCTGGCCGCCACATTTGCCCTCGGACTCGGTATCGGCCTACTACAGGGGGTGATCACCGTCTTCGTCGGGGTCCCCTCGTTTCTGGTCACCCTTGGCGGTTTCCTGGCTTGGGCCGGCGTTCAGCTTGCGCTGATCGGCCCGGCCGGCAACCTTCCAGTCAACAACGAGACGATCGCCGCCGTCGGCAACTCCTACTTCGGCCACACAAGCGCGTGGTTGCTGGCAGGCGCCGCCATTGTCGCGCTGGCTACAGTTGAAGCCCTGCGGCTGCGCGAATGGCAGCGCGCTGGGGGACCTCCGCCTCTCCTGCACAGCGTGCTGCGCCTGACTTTGGTCGCGGCCGGAATCCTCGGCATCGTTGCGTTCCTGAACAGCAACTTCGGCGTCCCCTACGTCCTCGTTCTCTTCCTCGGTGTCGCCGTCGTGCTCGGCTGGGTCATGCGCCGCACGTTCTTCGGCCGCTACCTCTACGCCATCGGCGGAAATGCCGAGGCCAGCCGCCGGGCCCGCGTTCCGGTCGGCGCGATCCGCATCGTCGTCCTCGGGCTCAGCGGACTCCTCGCCGGTCTTGCCGGCGTTGTCAGCACCTCAAACCTGTATGCGACATCCGCGAACACCGGCGGCAGCACCCTGTTACTCGAGGCGATTGCCGCTGCGATCATCGGTGGCACGAGTCTGTTCGGCGGCCGCGGACGCATCTACCAGGCTCTGCTCGGCGCGCTCGTAATTGCGAGCGTGCACAACGGTCTGGGCCTGCTCGGCAAGCCGGCCTCGACCGAGCAGATTGCCACTGGCTCGATTCTCGTGCTTGCAGTCAGCCTCGATGCCTTCAACCGTCGCCGCCGCGCGGCAGCGGGCACGTGACCCACGACGACAGGACCACATCTTGACCACTTTTCCCGACGGTTTCCTCTGGGGCGTAGCTACATCCGCCTATCAGGTCGAAGGCGCCGTAAACGCCGACGGCCGCGGCCCATCGATCTGGGACACGTTCACGCACAAGCCGGGGACCATCCTGCACGGTGACACCGGGGACATCGCCGCCGACCACTACCACCACCTCGACGAGGATCTCGACCTCCTGGAGCAACTCGGCATCCAGGCATACCGATTCTCGATCGGCTGGCCCCGCGTTCAGCCTGATGGTCGCGGTGAGCTGAACTCCCGCGGCCTCGACTTCTATCGTCGTGTGCTCGACGGTCTGCAAAAGCGGAACATCGACCCGATGGTCACCCTCTACCACTGGGATTTACCGCAGACGCTCGCAGACGAAGGCGGCTGGCTCAATCGCGACACCGCGCAGCGCGAGGCCTACACCGCCGTCCACCACCTACTGCTCGCGCACGGTTTGGGAGTGGCCGCGATCCGCGCAGCCTCTCCTGGGGCTGAAGTCGGTCTCACTTGCAACCTCGCCGATGTCGAAGCTGCTAGCTCGGCCGACGAAGCTGCGGCCGTGGCCGCTGACATGGAGGAGAACCGCCTCTTTCTCGACCCCATCTTCCTCGGTGCCTACCCGGCCGACGCGCCCGACTTCGTGCGAAGCGAGAAACTGATTCGCGAGGGCGACCTCGCCGCAATCTCGGCTCCACTCGACTTCTTCGGGCTGAACTACTACATCCGCGAGTTGGTCGCCGCCGACCACGACGAGCCCAACCGCGGCTGGCGCCGCGTGCCCCCGACCGGCAAACTCACCACCAAGGGTGACGGCGTCGCCCCCGACGGCCTCACCAAGATGCTGACACGTGTGCAACGTGACTATGCGCCCGTGCTCCCGATCTATGTCACCGAGAGCGGCGCTCCCTACGACGACTACATCGATCCTGAGGGCCGCGTCAACGACCCCGAGCGGATCGACTACTTGGCCGCACACTTCCGCGCCGCAAGAGCTGCGATCGACGGCGGCGTCGACCTCCGCGGCTACTTCGTTTGGTCGCTTCTCGACAACTTCGAGTGGGACTCCGGTTACGCGATGCGTTTTGGCCTGGTCTTCGTCGACTACTCGACACAGCGGCGGGTCCCAAAATCGAGCGCGCTCTGGTATCAGGAAGTCATTCGCGCGAACGGAATCCCCACGGACGGCGAAGCGGCACTTGCCGCCGCTCTCGAGTAGCAAGACTCAAGGCAGCACGCGCGCGCGCGAATATCAGATCCCGCGTGGCCGTTCCCCTCGTTCACACCAAGTGCAACCGAGAGGGACCGCGAGCGCACCGAGCTCAGGAAGCAGCGGCCGCAGCAGCCGGTACAAGGCGGCAAACGGCATCTGCGTTTCGAACGGCGCCCCGGAAGAAGCGGTCGTCCGGAGAAGCAACCCCGATGCGAGCGACGCCGACATACGTCACTTGGCGCGTGTACTCAGGCTGAGCGTGAGTCCGGGGGCGGCGGCGGACTACATGCAGATGAACCTCGATGTTGATGTGTCAGAGGTCCTGCCGACGATCCGGGTGCCGACGCTAATCTTTCACCGGACGGGGTTTCCCAGCTTCGACATTCGCGTGCCGCGCTACATGCCAGAACGGATTCCGGGAGCACGCCTCGTCGAGCTCCCAGGCCGCGACTTCGTCACATCGCTCGGCGATCAGGAGCGGCTCTTCAACGAGCTCGCGCGATTTTTCGCCGCTGCGCAAGAAACCCACAGCGAAGAAGCGCGAGAGCCGGAGCGAGTCCTCGCGACGGTGTTGTTCACGGACTATCGTCGGCTCAACGGCCAAGGCGGCGGAACTCGGTGATCTTCGCTGGCGGGAGCTGTTGAGTCTTCACCACGAACGGATCCGCCGCGAGCTCACTCGATACCGCGGCAGTGAGATGGACACAGCGGGCGACGGCTTCTTCGCGACCTTCGACGGCCCGGCGCGAGCAATCAAGTGCGCTTCCGCTCTTACTGAAGCCATACGCGAGTTGGGGATCGAAATCCGCGCGGGCCTGCACACCGGAGAGTGCGAACTGATCGACAGCAAGGTCGGCGGTCTCGCCGTCCACATCGACCCGCGCGTCGCAGCGCAAGCCGACCCTGGAGAGGTACTCGTCTCCAGCACCGTAAAAGACTTGGTAGCCGGCTCGGGCATCAAATTCGAAGAACGCGGAACCCATGAACTCAAGGGAATCCCCGGCGAGCGGCGCCTCTACACCGTCGTCCGCTGAGCCGTTGCGACGCGGACCGCTCCCGCCACGCCGCCAGGGCGGCGAAGACCCTCGAGCGGCGATCGCCGTGACAACCGACGATGCAATGGCGCTAATTGGGCTCGCGCTGCGCTCACACCGCAACGTCTCGATCGGCCCCGAGATGATGGGCCTGCGGCTACTCGGGAGCACCTCCTACTTCATCCTCTCTCGCGACCTCCTTCGCCCCGGCTGTGTCCGTAGTGGTCCGTAGCGGTGCAACTCACAAAGTCTGTTGTCCCAATAGGCAACGGCGAGCCCTCGCGTTGGCACGGTCGGTGACACTTGCGACTCGGCCGACGCTCGCCTATTACGGCGCGATCAGCCTCGCCCGGGCGCTCATCCTCTTGCGGCGAGATGGGAATTATTCCCTCGACGCGCTGCGTGCGGCGGAGCGCCACAACCACCATGGCCTTGAGATCAAAAAAGACTTCCTCGCGATCTCGCCAGACCGTCCCCGACATCGTCGATTCCCTTACCGGGCGCCTGTTCTTCATACCCGAACCGGAAATGTATGTTGCCGAGCCTGCCGCCTATCTCGCGATTCTGTTCTCGCTAAGCATGCTTGCCCGCTACTACCCTGATAAGTGGATGGCGTTCATCGAACAGAACGTCCTAGTCTCAGAGCTCCTGGACACTGTCTTGAACGCAATCGAAAAGAAACTCCCACTTCTGATTCTCGACCAGTTGACGGGGATCAAGCACTATGTCCAAGTCCAGTGATGCCCAGGGGCACGTCGTGACGCTCGCTGGTACCGCCTTGGAGTTACGCGCTCGAGCGAGGCAAAGTCAACCACCCCGAGGAGTGCGCGCAACTCTTCACCGAAGCTTCGCAACTTCCAGATCCCAGATGAACACGTGCAACTCGCGCGCCAGCGGCAAGATCATCGTCGCGACGTAGAGGGCGGGCCGGACCATCCTTTCCGCAAAGCGGCTTTGTCTACAGGAGGATGCGTGATGCTGTTTCGAGCGGGCAGCCCAAGGCGACGAGCCTGCGTGCTTGCGCTAGGTCGACTCGCGCGTCGTCGGCCATGATCGCGGCGCGGGCGAGGTCGAAGCCAAGACCGACGAACTGGTCATGGCGCCAGACACGGGTTCTCTGCGCCTCTTCCGACTGGTCAAGGTCGGCCGGCAACTGGATCTGCTCGGGCTGATCCATGTCAGCTTCTAGGATCGACCCGGGAGGCGATTCCCGTCATGGGCCATCCGGCTCATTTCGCTTCGAGGGAAGACCCATCTATGCGGGCGACGTCGACGAGCGCGTCGCGAACCGGTAGAGCGAAACCGGTTACCCGCGCGCGCCGCCGCGCTGCATGGTGTGCGGCGAGCGGCTCTGGGAACGGGCCGACTGGAGTCCCTTCGCGCGGTTTGAGGCGCTGGGCTAAGACTCACGTCGGCGGACGCAGCGAAGATCAGGCGCGACCCGTACCTGGCGACCTGGGCGGTTCGCTAGGCCGCGTGCCGGTGGACGACGGCGGCGCTCCGCTTGTCCGCAGTGTCGAGTACGCCCATTGCCCGCAAGCGGTAGGTATCTGCTGGGCGAGCCGGCGTTCGATCCCCGCGGCCTGCGCAAGCTCGGTGGTGTCGAAGAGCTCGGGCAGCGCGAGCGGGAGCAGCGCCGCGGCGTCGGCGGGCGTGGCGAGCAGCCGGCGCTCTTCGACGGAGACCACGGGCCTCGACCGTGTATGCGAGCCTTGCCGACGGCCCCCGCCGCGCGCCGAAACACTGTAGATAGACCCCTAGCCGTGAAGCGCTACCTTTTCCTCGCGTCGACCTATTTCGGCCTGGTGATTCTGGCCAACTGGCTCGCCTCACGCTACGTGGTCTCGGTCGGGTTCGGGCGCGTGGCGCCCGCCGGTGTCTTCTGCATCGGTGGTGTGCTGGTCTTGCGCGATTGGCTGCAGCAGCTGCGGGGATTGCTGTGGACGATGCCGCTGGTGTACGCGGCGGGACTGGCGTCCTGGGCGATCGGTGATGCGGCGGGCTGGACGAGCCTGGAGAAGATCGCCGTCGCGAGCGTTGTCGC
>WNFC01010293.1_pt1 | contig 14642 bp, 12 predicted proteins | sample 5400541 | NCBI WGS metagenome assembly WNFC01 (sample SAMN13153342, study PRJNA577476) | soil metagenome | isolation source: 120 cm saprolite under Douglas fir tree site 2 hole 2 replicate 1 | place: USA:California | collected 2015-04-18
CGACCCGCTCCCAGGTAGGTTTGCTGGACGAGCGCGCTGTTCCGGATCTCTTCGGGGGTGCCCTCGGCCAGGACCTGGCCCTGGTGCAAGACCGTGATGCGGTCGGAAATGCCCATCACGAGCTTCATCTTGTGCTCGACGACGAGGATGGTCCGCCCCTTGGCGAGGGCGCGGATGAGCACCATAGTCGAGTCCGTCTCCTCGGGGCTCATGCCCGCCGTCGGCTCGTCGAGGAGGAGCAGGGTCGGCTCGGGCGCGAGGGCGATGGCGATCTCGAGATGACGCTTCTCGCCATGGGAGAGAAAGGCGGCCACGCGCCCGGTCTTCTCGCCGAGGCCCACCGAGTCGAGGACGACCCGGGCGCGCTCCCGCGCCGCGTTCAGACGGTCGGCCCGCGACCAGAAGTCGAAAGCATGCGCATACCCCTGCGCGGCCACGCGCACGTTCTCGAGCACGCTGAGATGCGGGAAGATATTGGTGATCTGGTAGGACTTGGCGATGCCGAGCCGGGCCACCGTGTGCTGCGGCAGCCCGGCGATCTCCCGGCCCTTGAACTGGATGCGCCCCGAGCTCGGCGCCATCTCGCCCGAGATCAGGCGGAACAGCGTCGTCTTCCCCGCCCCGTTGGGGCCGATGATCGAGCGAAGTTCACCCGTGCGAACGGTGAGAGTGACGTCCTGCACGGCGGCGAGGCTGCCGAAGTTGCGACAAAGCCCTTCGGTGCGCAGCAGAACGCCGTCGTCCATTGCGGGTGAGTAACACGGCCCCTCGCGCAGTGTCAAGACGAGGAGGTATTGGCTCTCCCCTCACCTCCCCTCTGCCCAGAGGGGAGAGGGATGAAGCTCAAGAGACGAATCCCTCTCCCCCTCGCGGGGGAGAGGGGAGGGTGAGGGGGCGGCGGCGCTGGACGAATGACAGGCCTTTGCACTACGATAGCCGCGGGTTTCGACGCGTCAAGGAGGAATGCCATGCTCGCTCGGCTGACTGCCCGGCTCTCCGGCGGCATGCAGCCGCGCGTGGCCCTGGCGCGGGCGCTCGTCTACGAGCCGCGGGTGCTGCTCCTCGACGAGCCGCTGGCCGCCCTCGACAAGAAGCTTCGCGAGGAGATGCGCGCCGAGCTGCGGGAGATCCTGCGCGCCGTCGGGATCACCACGATCTTCGTGACGCACGACCAGGGCGAGGCCCTTGGCCTCTCCGACCGCATCGCCGTGATGCACGCGGGAAGAATCGAGCAGCTCGGCCCCCCGCGGGAGATCTACGAGCGACCGGCCACGCGCTTCGTGGCCGACTTCATCGGCGCCTCCACGGTCGTGCGCGGCCGCGCCATCGCCTCGGACCGCGTCGAGCTGGCCGCCGACGTGTCGCTGAAGGTGTCCATCAGCCCGGCGCTCGCCGCCGGGCAGGAGGTCGAGCTGGCCATACGCCCGGAGCGCGTCAGCATCGTGGTCGTGCCCGGTGACAACGTGGTGACGGCACGGATCGTCGGCGTCACCTACCAGGGGCTGCAGACCGAGGTGACGGCGGAGATCGTCGGAGGCCAGCGGCTTCTGGCCTTTGTCCCCGAGCCCGCGCCTCCGGGCCTCGTGCCGGGGCGGACGCTCCTCCTGCATCTGCCCGCGGAGGCCTTCATGTCTCTCACGCCGCGAGCGGCGACCGCATCCGGGCAACGGGGGCTGACATGACCGGAGCGCGCCAGATCGTGGCCGGCCTCGAGAGCGCGGGCGTGACCATCGCGGCTTCGGTGCCGGACACCTGGATAGGCAAGCTCGTGGAGGAGGTACGCCGCTCGTCGGCCATCCGCGTGGTGGATGTGGCCCGCGAGGAGGAAGCGGTGGCCGTCGCCTGCGGCGCGAGCCTGGCGGGTGGGCGCGGCGCCGTGCTCATCCAGAACGCCGGCCTGTTGAATTGCGGTGGCATCCTCGCGGGCCTGGTGGAGCTCTACCGTCTCCCCTGCTTCTTTCTCGTCTCCTTCCGGGGCGACTCGCGCGACCCGATCTACTATCACGAGCCCAAGGGCCGCGTGACGGAGGCCACGCTCCAGGCCTGGCGACTCCGGTATGCCGTTGCCGATCGTGGGCGCGATCTCGCCGCCCAGGTCAGGCAGGGCGTGGAGGCCGCCGCCGAGTTCGCGAGCCCGTACGTCCTGCTCATCAGCGGCGAGGATCTGGCATGAGCGCGCGCAAGCCGCTGCTCGACGCGCTGGTGTCCATGCTGACGCCGCGCGATGTCCTCGTCTCCTGCCTGGGTGCCAATGCGCGCTATCTGCCCCACATGAAGGTGCCCAGCCCCGTCTTCGCGCTTTGCGATTCCATGGGGGCGGCCATTCCGCTGGCTCTGGGCATGGCCCTCCAGCGTCCGGATCGTCATGTCATTGCCCTCGAGGGAGACGGCTCGCTCCTGATGAGCCCCAATGTGCTGGCCACCGTGGCCGCCGCCCGACCTGTGAACCTCAGCATTCTGCTCTGGGTCAACGGGCGCTATGAGTCTTCCGGCGGCCAGGCGCTGCCTCCCGCGCCCGTCGACTGGGCGGCCCTCGCCCGCGCAGCGGGCATTCGCCACGTGGAGAGCGTGCGCGACGTGGCCGGCCTTCGCGCGACCTTTCCGAACGCGCGATCCGCCGGCGAGCCGGCCGTGCTCGTGGTGGACGTGGCTTTCGATCCCGCCGAGGCGATCCCGCCCTATTCCGAGCGACCCGGCGAGATTCGAGCGCGCTTTCGACTCGACTGATTGCGCGGAGCTCGGCGAGCCGGGTCGCATTTTTGCCCGATCCTTCTGACCTTCAAAGAATGACGATCACAGAAGTTCTTTCCCGCGAGAATTCCTTTCCTCCTGGGTAAGAGAGTCGCCAGGCTGGCCACGGCGATTCTCACTAGCTGAAACGACGTCGCCAGAAGATCCGACGCGTCGATTCCTAACCGCCCTCCAACTATCGCGACAGGACCGTGGCATATGCCTTGTAGCTTCATCTCATCTCGAACGCCTTCATTCACAAGGAGGTCACCAGTGAGCAATTACGTACTACGGATAGTGATGGTCTTGGCTCTGATGATTTCGCTGAGCGCCGTCATGTCGGTGAACGATTCATCGGCGTGGGGCAGCGGAGGAAGTAGTGGTGGAAGCGGTGGCGGCGGGGCCGGAGGCGGCAGCGGTGGAAGTGGTGGTGGTGGAGGTGGCGGAGCAGGTGGAGGGGGTGGAACTGGTGGAGGGAGCGGCGCTGGTGGAGGTGGTGGAACCGGAGGAGGCGGCGGTGGAGGTACGGGAGGTGGCGGTGGTGGCGGGGCAAGCGCCGGCGGTGGTGATGGCGGAGGTGGAGGAGGAAGCTCTACCGCAATCGGGGCCGGGAGCCTCCCCGGTGACGCGTGGGTTGCCGGAGACGCCGAGACCGGCAAGCGCCTGGCATCGACGGGAGCATTCTCCTTCAGCCGGCCGCCATCCCTGTCTCTCTTCGGGCTGACCAGGGCCCAGGAGCGCACCTGGGACGCGTTTCGAAGCTGCGCTCCCAACGGAGCGTTCCTCGATCAGCTCCGCGTCGACGGGTCATTCACGTTCCAGGCGACCCTGCAGTCCGACGTGCACGCGATCAAGACCTGCATGACCCGTGTCGGCTATCGGTTCGAATACTGAGTAAACCCGTGGCTCCTGATCGCTAGCGCGCCTTCCGGTTCGCCGCCGCGGTGTCCGGCCGCTCCCGCATGTCGGGGTTCTCCAGGGAGGCGAGAAAGGCCTGTCGCGTGATCTGGGAAAACCAGCGGCCGGTGGGTGATTCGATGAAGATGACGTAGCGCCCGAGCTCGGCGTCGCTCAGATCACGATAAGTGAACAGGAGCGAGGTCATGATGCGAAACCGGTAGCTCTCGTCGATGGCTGGCTGCCTCTCCAGGCCACCTTGGTCCAGAACGCCCCGAGAGACGAGGGGCGTCACGGTCCTCCGAAGCGCGACGACGGCCGCCGCGGCCACGGTGGCCGCGCTATCCGTGACTTCTCCGGCCCGTTCCAGGCGGTGGATCAAGGCGAGCCGGGCCGGAGCCGGGGGCGCGGAGGGAAGGTGATTGATGAAGCCGGCCAGCTCCGATAGCCCGTCCGCCGTCGAGGATGCGTTCTCGAGGGCGACGATGCGCTGGGAGAGCGAACTTCGGAGCCACGTCAGAAGCACGCCGGTTTGCGACTGGCCGAGGTGCCGCGCTAGCGATTGGTACATGTTGCCCCGAAGCATGTCTGCGTTGAATCGCCGCGCAACCATGTTCTCGGCCCCGGCGGGCGGACGGAAACCCAACATCCTCCACTTCTCGAACTCGCCATGGATCATCGCCGCCACCAGACCGACCTGAACGTCGAGACCGGAAAGCCGCATCACCTCCACCGTGATGCTCTCGATGCGACTCAGACCCACGCCTTCCACGCGCGTGGAAACGTCCGCTGGGTCGGCGGGAGCAGATCTCTGCGTCTTCGGCTCGGCGAGAGGGCCGGCCTGTTCCGGGTTCACCTGCCGTTGATAGGCTTCGAACCGCCACGGGTTATCGCTGTAGTTGACGACACCATCATTGTCGACCCACCGATAGATCGCCGCCGAGGCCGAGCCCCCCGTGCCGAGAAGGAACAGCGCGGCCGCCACGATCAAGGCCGCGTGGCGTATCACCGCCCGCTCCGTGCCTGGGAGACGGGAACAGCCATGCGATCGAGCTCCGCCGCTCGCTCGGCCTGTCGGGCCTCTCGCAGGGCAGCCGCCACCTCTTTGACGAGCGCGCGATCGTTCGGATGGTACCGGGCGTAGGCGGCGGTCTGCGTCGCCGCCTCTGCCCAGCGTCCGTCCCGGAGCAGCATCCCGATGAGCCGCTTGCGGGGCGTCGCCGCCGAGGGGGCCGCGGCGACGAGCGGCTCCATCTCGTGCTCGAAGTCGAGGCGCATGCTCTCCACCCACGACAGCCCGAAGAACCCCGACCGGATCCGGACGCGCACGTGCTGACCCTCGCTCAAGAGCGTGTGGACGACCTGGTCGCGCTCCGGGAAGATGAGCACTCGCTTGAGCCCGTCCCGGGCGTCCCAGGAGCGAACATCCGCCCACCAGAGCGATGTCCCCGACACTCCCCACACGCTCACGATCTCGCTCCGATGCTCGGTGGCATCCGCCCGATCGAACGTCCCGTTGAACGTGAGGGCGATGGCCAGGGCGCAATAGAGTGCGGTGACGGCGACGACGGCCCGATCCCCGATCGTCACGGCTCGCTCGACAGGGCGCCAGCGCCGCACAGCCAGGTCGAGAAGACGCATGGCCGTGACGGCGACCAGCCCGGCAATACCTAGAACGAAGAGCGCGAAGAGAGCTTGCCCCGACAGCCAGCCCAGGAGCGTGAGCCACGTCCGGAGGACCGGCATGTTGACGAGCAAGGAGGCCACGAACCCGAGCACGGGGGCGAAGACGTTCAGGATCATGAGGTTGAGGACGGCGAGCGGCGCGAAACGCGCGGCAATCTCGAGCAGGTGGGTCGACACGGACGACGGGGTCGCGCTTGCCACCCGCCGCGCGAGAAGCAAGGCATCCAAGGCCAGCACGATCACGCCAACCAGGGCGGCCAGGGCCAGGAGCCGGTTCGAAGCCCGGTACGTCCCCGCGATCATGGCAAACCAAAAGGTGAGGACGCAGAGCAGGAACAGGGAAAAGACGCGCAGGCGCAACAGCCGCCGTGCCGCGCGATCAATGGAGCCGCTCATGGCCCTTCTCCTCGCCGGCCCTGAAGAGCCGCCACGCGCTTCGCATGCTGCCGGGCGCCGGCCGGATCGCCGAGAAGCACCAGGGCTTTGGCGAGCTGGGCATGCGCCTCCGCGTTGGTGGCGTCGAGGGCGATGGCCTGTTGCATGAGCGTGGCCATGCCGAGGGGATCGCCGAGCCTGGTGACGAGGATGAGCTCGAGGTCCCGAAGGTAGAAGGGATCGGTGGGCGCCGCTTCGAAGGCCTTGGTGATCATCTGGTACTGGACAAGCGGATCACCCTCCTTCTGTGCCTCCACGGCGAGCCAGCGCAGCGCTTCCGCGTGACGGGGATCCGCCGCAATGGCCTGGCGCATGGCACGGCGCGCCGCCTCGTACTCTCCTCGCTTGTCGTGCATGATCCCGAGCGTGAGGTAGGCGTCGGCGGGGCGGTCGCCCGCGGCGATCGCTTGGCGCGCGTAGCTCATGGCGGTGAGGCCGTGCCGCTCGTCGAAGATGCGGAGGTAACGGTGCAAGTGCGCGAGCAGGCAGAGAGGCTGCTGTCCCGGCGGCCGCTCACGCAGCTCACCGGCCAGCTCCATGATGCGGTAGAGGACCGCGTCGCGCCCGCCGGCGGAGCCGGCTCGGAGCGCACGATTGAGGCTCTGGATGGCCGCGCCGGGATCGCCCGCGCGCGCCATGGCGACCGCCCCCAGATAGAGGGCGTCCACGTGGTCGGGGTTCCGGCGAAGAACGGCCGCGAAGGCCCGGACCGCCTCGGGCGGCTTCCCTCGCTCGAGGGCGAGCTCGGCGAGCGTGATCTGGGGCTCGAGGGCAGAGGGCACCAGGGCCAGCGTGGTCCTCGCTCGGCGCTCCGCCTCATCGAGGTCGCCTGCGCGCAGGGCCCAGTAGCCGGCGGGATCGTTCGTGTATGGCAGAGTGACCTGGCCACGCAAACCCGCCTGATACGCTCGGGCAGCCTCGCGGTAGTTCCCCGCCAGGTAGTGCGCCAATGCGCGAGGTCCCGTGCGGGACACCTGGACCAGATCCCAGCTCAGCTGGCTCAGGTGCCAGTAGGCGATGAGCCAGAGGAGCATCAGGGCCGCAGCAACGACGACGGTGGGGCGAATCCGCAGCGGGGAAGGACGCGAGCTGGTAGACCGGTCCACAGCGGATGATCGTGCACGCTCTGTGCCACGGGAGAACGCGCAAAACCCTTGAGTTCATCCCCGCTTCGGGTCTCCCCGCCGTCAGTGTGATGACGAATTGCGCGAGTGTGACGCCCAAGATTGACACCGCCAGTGTGCCGCATGCTGCGTCACTCGATCGGGCGGGGCGCCGTTCACCCAGAAAGTTGACTTCGTCGAGGAGCGTTGATCATAGTGCCTGCATGGAGGGTGAAGTCCCGCGGCCGACCGACGGGTCGTCGTTTTTTCGAAGACCACTGGCGCCGCTAGCGACGGCGCCCTCGGCGGGGAGCGCCGCCAGCTCCACGAGTCCGCCCGGCGCCTCTCGTCCACTGGCTTCTCCACCCCCTCCGCCCGAGCCCGCTCCGCCGCCACCTCAGGTGCCTCCGAGAGGCCCGCAGAGCCCGGAGGCAACACGACCGATGGGAGGACCACCCGGCGAGTCGGCGGTCCGGCAGCCGAGCTTCCGCGGCGAGGGCGGCACGCTCTTCGGGATTCACATCGTCAATGTGCTCTTCACCCTCGGAACTCTCGGCGTGTACTACTTCTGGGCCAAGACACGGACACGTCGGTTCCTTTTCAGCCAGACCGAGTTCGAAGGCGATCGCTTCGCCTACCACGGCACCGGCCAGGAGCTCTTCATGGGGATGCTGAAAGCTCTCCTGGTCTTTGGCGTTCCCCTGCTCGTGCTGCGCGTGATACGTGAAGACCTCGATGTCCACACCGGCATCAAGATCATGGCCGGTATCCTGTCTTCCGTGGTGGGAGTCTCCTTCGTGCCCGTGGCCATCGTGGGGGCCCGCCGCTACCGGCTCAGCCGCACGTCCTGGCGGGGCATTCGCTTCTCGTTCCGCGGCCGGATGTGGCCGCTGCTGAAGATCTTCATCAGCGGCACCCTGCTGAGCCTGGTGACTTTCGGCTTCTACTATCCTTACTTCCTCGTGCGCCGCCAGACGTTCCTTCTCTCCCAGAGCTATTTCGGCAATGAGCGCTTCGATTTCTCCGGGAACGGCCGCGATCTCATGGAGCCCTTCGTGCTCGCCGTGCTCCTGACGCCTTTCACGCTCGGGTTCTACTGGTTCTGGTGGGCGGCGAGCAAGCGGCGCTATTTTTGGGGGCACACGCGTTTCGGCGCGGCGAGCTTTCGCTCGACGGTGACAGGGGGCGCGCTCCTCGGGCTCTATGCGCTCAACGCCCTCATCCTCCTCTGCACCCTCGGCCTCGCGTGGCCGTGGGTCAAGGTTCGAAATATCGACTTCGCCTACCGATACCTGACCCTGGTCGGCCCGCTGGATCTGGAGCGGATCCAGCAACAGGCTCAGTTTCCGTCCACCATGGGCGAGGGACTGGCCGGATTCTTCGATACCGGCTTCGATCTCGCCTGAGCCTTCCCCGAGCGTCCCATCCAGACTGAGTGGCCGGCCGCCTACCTCGACGGAGAAACGGCCATTCGCCACCGGGCCACCGTCCGCCTCATGCGCCAGGGCCTTGAGGTCACGCCGGCGGGCGGGCGGACGCGGCTCTGGCCCTACGCCGAAGTTCGGCAAACCCAGGGCTCCTACGTGGGCGAGGAAGTCCGGCTCGAGCGCGGCGGGCGGATGCCGGAGATCTTGGTCGTGGAGGACCTGCGTTTTCTGCAGAGCCTCCATGAGCTGGCGCCTGAATTCTCGAGGCGCTTCCACAACCCGGCGAGGCGGGGTCGGCGCCTGCGACTCACGATCCTGGCGGCCGCCGGGGTCATCACCCTCTCCGCGGCGATCTATCTCTGGGTCATCCCGTTCCTGGCCGCCAGGGTGGCCATGCGGGTGCCCGTCGCCTGGGAGGAGCAGCTCGGAAAGAGCATCGTCACGTATCTCGCTCCACCCGCGAAGCGCTGCGCCGATCCGAAGCTCGTGGCGGCCATTGACACCATCGTCGGCCGGCTCACCGCGAGCGCGCCCGGCTCGCCCTACACGTTCCGTGTCTACATCGTGGACGTCCCCGTCTTCAATGCCTTCGCGGCGCCGGGTGGTACCGTCGTCGTGTTCCGGGGGCTGCTCGAGCGAACAGACTCGCCCGAACAACTCGCGGGTGTGCTTGCCCACGAGCTCCAGCATGTGGTTCAGCGTCACTCGACCCGGGCCATCGTCCAGCACACGTCGTCTGGCCTTTTGATCGCCGCCCTCACGGGCGATGTGACGGGCCCGCTCGCCTACGGCCTGGAGGCGGCGCGCGTGCTGGGCCAGCTCCGCTACAGCCGCGATGCCGAGGAGGAGGCTGATACCGAAGGACTGAAGATGCTGCTGGCCGCTCGGGTGGATCCTGCCGGCATGATCGCGTTCTTCAAGGCGCTCGACAAGAAGTCAGACAAGGAGTCGGATGCGCTGAAGTACCTCTCGACTCACCCGAGCGATCGCGACCGCATGGCCGCCCTCACGGCCCTCGCCGCCAAGCACCCCCTGCAGCCTGTCAAGCTACTTCCGGAGGAGGACTGGAGCGAGCTCCGGAATACCTGCGGGGCCGCAGGCCCAGCCCGGTAGAAACGGGACAGGTACTAGCCGATGAAGAGGCCGCCGTTGGGGGAGAGCCACTGGCCGGTGAAGAAGGCGCTGTCGTCGGAGGCGAGGAAGAGGGCGGTCTTGGCCACCTCCCCGGGCTCCGCCCAGCGGCCGAGCGGGGTGCGCGCCACGGTGGCCGCGCGCATCATCGGCGAGATGGGCTGGGTCATGGGCGTGTCGATGAAGCCGGGGCAGATGGCGTTGACGCGGATCTTGCGCGAGCCCATCTCGCGGGCGACGGCGCGGGTGAAGCCGAGGATGCCCGCCTTGGCCGCGCTGTAATGCGGCACGGTGTCGAGCCCCATGAGGGCGGCCACGCTCGACATGTTGATGATGGCGCCCTGGTTGCGCCGACTCATCAGCTTGAGGGCCTCGCGCGTGCAGAAGAACGTCCCGTTCAGGTGCACGGCGATCATGCGATGCCAGGCTTCGTCGCTCATCTCCTGGGTGATGTCCCAGTGGGTCTGGATGCCCTGGCCGCTCAGCATCTCGGAGATCCGGGCGTCGGACCGCTCGCGTAGCCTGTCGCGATTCGTCGTCGAGGTTCCCGCGATCCCCGCATTGTTCACGAGCACGTCGAGCGTCCCGAACTCGCGTTCGATCTCGGCGAACATCGCCTTGACCTGCGCGCTATCGGCCACGTCGGCCTGGATGGCGCATCCCCCGGAGGGGATCGCCGCCACCGTTTCCTTCGCGGCCTCTTCACGCACGTCGTTGGCGATGACGCGCGCGCCTTCCTCGGCGAAGAGCTGCGCGATGGCGCGGCCGATGCCCGAGCCCGCGCCCGTCACCAGGGCGACCCTGTCCTTGAGCTTCATGCCTCAGCGATCCAGCCAGGCCGCCATGAGACGCCCGCCATAGTCGTGGCCGATGTTCGGCCCGAAGTTCTTGACGTAGGACTCCCAGGCGACCACGGGCATCACGGAGGGTCCGTAGATCACGTAGACGTGCTGGGAGATCGGCCCAGGCGCCGAAGAGCCCGCTGCCCATCTTCTCGAACCTGCCGAAGATGGTGCTGGAGACGAAGGCGCCGTACTCCTTCAGCTTCAGCTCCGCCTCGATCCCGGCCTTCTTCCAGTTGGAGAGCCCGACCTGCACCGCGTCCAGGTAGTCGGGGCCATAGCCGCCCGTGGTCTCGAGCGTGGTCTTGAATCCGCTCGGAAGACCCGCCTGCGCGAGGAGTCGCTTGGCCTCGCCGGGATCGAAGTCGTACAGCCTCCGTCCTTCCGGGGGGAGCTGATCGATGGGAATGGACCACTCCTTGAGGGCGGCGGGCACGGCCGGATTGGGCACGCCGTGCCCCTGTGACCAGGAGTTCGTCTCGAGCACTTCCTTCCAGTTGGTCGCCACGGCCAGGGCACGGCGCACGCGGACATCCTTGAAAGGATCCTGCTCGAGCTTGAACCACCAGATGCCGCCGAAGACGACGAGGTGGTCTTGCATCTGGAGCCCGGGCTTGCGCGGCTTGACCACGTCGAGGTCACTGCGGCGAACGACCATGCCGTACTCGGGAGCGAAGTCGAACTTGCCGGCGAGCCACCCGGCCAGAGCCGTGCTGGGATCGGTCTCGAGCGTCATGTCGACGCCGTCGACATACGGCAATCCCGGGATGAAGTAGTTGGGATTGCGCACCCAGATCAGCCGCACGCTTGGCTCGTAACGCTCGAGCATCCAGGGTCCGGTGCCGATGCAGCTCTCGGGCTTCTTCAGGTCGCCGAACTGCTCCACCGCCTCCTTGGCGATGATCCAGGTCGAGGTCGAGGCGAGCGCGTCGAGGAACCAGGCGAAGGGCTCCTTGAGGGTGAACTTGACGGTGTGCTTGTCGACGGCCTCGATCTTGTCGACCTGCTCGAGCAGGCCGCGGTTGGGATTAGCGGGCAGGAGAAAGCGCTCATAGGTGTACTTGACGTCCTCGGCCGTCAGCTCCCGCCCATTGACGGGCGGCTTGGGATGCCATCGCACGCCCCGACGGAGCTTGAAGAGATACGTCGTGTCGCTGGGCTGGCTCCACGACTCCGCGAGGTCCGGCTCGATCGGGGACGTCCCCGACTTGACGGACGGCCCCGCCTTGACCTTGACGAGCCGGCTGTGGGTGAAGGACATCGCGACCATGGTGGGAAAGGCCAGGGTCTGCTGCGGATCGAAATGGACGGGATTGACGTGAAGGCGGACGCGGAAGGTGCCGCCCCGCTTGGGAGTCTGGGCCGCCGCCGGCTTCGGATCCAGGAGCGGAAGCCCGGAGCCGGCGGCGACGGCCGCCCCTCCCAGCTTCAGCAGATCGCGACGGCTTATCGATGAGACCTGCGGCTCGTCCATGAGCGTTCCTCCTCGTGCGTGCCGGTCACGTCTGCGGCCTGTCTTGCCTCGTGTTGGCGTTCATGCGGGCGGCTCCGGGCGGGAGGATCGGTTCCGACGCACATGAGCCTGCACGTTCTTGACCACACCTCGCTCCACCTCGATGCGCACTTCGTGGGAAACGATATTCCAGCCTTGTACGGTCGAGAGCCAGCCGATGAGACGGCGGGTCATGGGCTCCGCGCGCCATCCTCGGTAAACCAGCGTCCGATGATCCGGATCGTCCAGGCGCTGCTGCTCCTCGACCTCCGGGCCACAGAGGGCGAGGACCTCTTCGACCGTCGTAACGCCCGGCCTGATGCGTTCGAGCACCTCCCCGTCCAGCAGGACGCCCCCCTGGCGTGATCGCCCCACGCCGCGCGGCGTCCACTGGATGCGCGCGGTGAGGCTGGCGACCACCCTCGAGGCGGCGCGACCGAGTATGGGACCGAGAGCGGGGCCGGCGGCCAGCAGCAGCAAGGGTATCGCCACGAGCAGAAGGCCCTGCAGCCGGGAATAGTATCCGAATTGCACCTCCAGGTGCTGAGGAACCGTGCCCTCGGTGGCTCCCAGGAAGAGGGAGACCACCTCTGTGGTCTCGAGAGTCTCGCTGAGGCGTCGGATGCTAGTAGGTGGATAGATCTCCGCGATGCGCAATGAGTCGGATTGCCCGAAGTGGGCCACGAGCTCGGCGGGGGCGTCGGCCAGCCGCAACGCGCGGTCGCGGTGCTCGGCGTACATCGGGAAGACGGGCCGGTCGCGAACCTCGTGGAAGGAGAGCTGGAGCTCGTGGCGGTCACCCGCGAAGAGGCTCTCGATCCAGCCGACCCGTTTCGGCTTGATGATTCCGGCCACCCGCATGCGCAGCTCCATCATGAAGACGCGATCGGCCATCTGGGGCAGCCACGGGATGCGAATCCAGGTCGCCGGCGGGCTCAGCCCAAGCGCGTGACTGTCCTGCACGAAGGTGACGAACGGCAGCTCGCCCACGAGCTTGGGCGCCGCGTCCGCCCCCTGCGCGTAGAGGTTGAGGGCGTAGAGGGGTAGCCGGCCACCGCCGGTGGCGGCGAAGCCGCGCTGCTCGACATACTGCTCGAGAGTCTTGTCGCCGGGCTTCTTGTCAATCGAACTCGAAATCTCCCCGGGCCAGAGGAGGAAGAGATCCTGCTCGATCCCCCCGCGACTCTTGCCGGACGGCACGTCGAGGGACCAGAGGACCGACACGTCGACGGGCCCGAGGGCCGGGGTGACGGTGGCCCGCACCGTCAGGGGCCCGACCGCGAATGGCGCGTCCGGCTTCGCGGAGAAGAACATCTGCGCGGGCGCGGAACAGGGAGCGGCGGCGAGCGAGACGATGACGAGGAACAGCGCGACGCGCGGGAGCCGGTACTGGGCCAAGTTGCGAGCCAGACGAGGCCCGAGGGAGCCTGCAATGCGAGGCGTACCTGTATGTACGTTGAGCGTTGCAGGCGACCGAGAACGAAGTCTGGCGAAGCAAATTGGCCCAGTACCCACGGGCGGATGATAGCAGACCTGTGCTAGGCTCTGGCCCATGCGCGCAACCTCCGTGCTCGCCGAGTTCATCGTCAAGAGCCGCTGGGAAGACTGCCCCGTCGCCGCCGTGGACGCCGCGCGTCGCGCCATTCTCGACTGCGTGGGCGTCATGCTCGCGGGCTCCGCGGAGCCGGCGGCGCGGATCGTTCAGCAGATCGCGGAGAGCGAGGGCGGCGCACCCCTCGCCACCATCGTGGGCACGCGGCGACGCACGGGCGCCGTGTGGGCCGCCCTCGCCAACGGCACGGCCGCGCACGCCCTCGATTTCGACGACACCAACTTCGCCATGCTGGGCCACCCCTCGGCTCCCGTCCTCTCGGCGGCCCTCGCGGCCGGGGAGCTGGCGCTCGCGGACGGCCGCGCGCTCGTGCACGCCTTCCTCCTCGGCTTCGAGGTCGAGACGACGCTGGCCGAGGTGATCAACCCCGCGCATTACGAGAAGGGCTTCCACGCCACGGGGACGCTGGGGGCGCTCGGCGCGGCGGCCGCGGCCTCCCGGCTCCTCGGGCTCGACGCCGCGCAGACCCGGACCGCGCTGGCCATCGCGGCCACCCAGGCCTCGGGCCTCAAGGAAAACTTCGGCACCATGACCAAGCCCTTTCACGCCGGCCACGCGGCGCGCAGCGGAGTGCTCTCGGCGCTGCTGGCCCGCGAAGGCTTCACCGCCTCCGAGCAGGCCATCGAGGGACCGCAGGGTTACCTCGCCGTCCTGAGCGCCGGGAAGCGAGAGGAGAGCGCCCTCGAGCGGCTGGGCGCGCCCTGGAAGATCCTGACCACGGGCGTGGCCGTCAAGCCCTACCCGTCCTGCGCCTGCACCCACTCCATCATCGACAGCGCCCTCGAGCTCCAGCGGACCCTCCGGCCCGCGCCCGGCGATATCGCCCAGGTCACCATCGGCGTGCATCCGAGCGTGCCGCGCATCCTCATCCACTCGAGCCCGAAGAGCGGGCTCGAGGCCAAGTTCTCCGGCGAGTTCTCCGCCGCGGCGGCCCTCTGCGAGGGCAAGGTCGGCATGCAGACCTTCCAGGACGACAAGGCCCAGGATCCCGCCATCCGGGAGCTGATGAAGCGCACGCGCATGGTGGTGGATCCGGAGATCCCCAGCGAGCTCGAGCGCCACATGTGGACGCGCGTCACGCTTCAGCTGCGGGACGGCCGCGAGGTCGCTCTGGGCCCGCGCCCGGTGCCGGGCCATCCCAGCCATCCGCTGACCATCGATCAGCTTCGGGAAAAGTTCGGCGACTGCGCGCGGCTCGTCCTCGCCGAGGACCGCGTCGACTCCGTGCGCCAGATGGTCGAATCTCTCGACGGCTGCCCCGACCTCCGGAGCCTGACCGCGATTCTC
>WNFC01004885.1_pt1 | contig 14641 bp, 14 predicted proteins | sample 5400541 | NCBI WGS metagenome assembly WNFC01 (sample SAMN13153342, study PRJNA577476) | soil metagenome | isolation source: 120 cm saprolite under Douglas fir tree site 2 hole 2 replicate 1 | place: USA:California | collected 2015-04-18
GCCGCACGGATCGCCGCCGCACCGCCATCATCGCCGCCCAGCCGGTCCTCGGAGGCGACTGCGAGCCAGACGAGACCGCCGCCCCAATCGAAGAAATATCTGACATCGATCCCTCGGGTGAGCGCCGCGATAAGCGCCGGTGCGCTCGCCGGCGGCAGCGACACCCGCCAGATCACGCGCTCGCGGTCATCGCTGAGCACATCGGCGTCGCCGATCTCGCGCCAGATCACCGCCGAGTTGACGCTGTGCAGCTCCTCCATCGCGCCGAACCCGGCAAGCTCGCGCCGGAGCGCGGCGCAGCGGTGCTCGACCGAGGGGCCGGGTCCCTCGACGCGCAGCAAGGTGGCCGACCTGCCGGATGCGGCGACGTGGGACACCGCCGAGCGGCGGGCGCGCGACGCCGGCAGATGGGCGGCGCCGGAGACCTCGTGCGGCGCGTTGAGCGCCGCAATCATCGCCGCGACGCCACCGTGATCGTCGAGGCCGAAGACAACGGCCGTCCGCGTCTTTTCCGGCCGCGGCAAGACCTTGATCGTGACCTCGCTCAACACGGCGAGAGTGCCGAAGGCGCCAGCCATCAGCTTGCAGAGATCATAGCCGGTGACGTTCTTCACGACCTTGCCGCCGGCCTTGAAGCTCTCGCCGCGCCCGCTCACCGCCGCAAAGCCGAGAAAGTGGTCGCGCGCCGCGCCAGCCTTGAAACGGCGCGGACCCGCCAGATTGCAGGAAAGGATACCGCCGAGGGTCGGGCCGGCGAGATTGCCGAGCAGGCCGCCCCAATCGGGCGGCTCGAAGGCGAACATCTGATCGTGGGTATCGAGCGCCGCCGCGATCTCGCGGAGCGGCGTCGCCGCGCGCGCCGTGAGGACGAGCTCGTTCGGCTCGTAAGCGACGATGCCGGAGAGCGCCGAGAGATCGAGCGTATGAGCGACTTGGAGCGGCCGGCCCAGGCTCCGCTTGCTGCCGCCGCCGACGATCTCGAGCGGTTGCTCCGCATCCGCGGCCCAAGCGACAACATCGCGCAGCGCCGGCGCGTCTTCGGGCTTGAACAGGGTCATCAGAAGCGCGGCAGCTCGGGATGCGGCAGCGCGCCGCGATGGACGTGCACGCGGCCGAGCTCGGCGCAGCGATGGAGCTGCGGAAAGACCTTGCCGGGATTGAGCAGCCCGTCCGGATCGAAAGCGCATTTGAGGCGCAGCTGCTGGTCGAGGTCGACCTTGTCGAACATGACCGGCATGAGGTCGCGCTTTTCGACGCCGACGCCATGCTCGCCGGTGAGGACGCCACCGACCTCGACACAAAGGCGCAGGATATCGGCGCCGAACGCCTCGGCGCTTTCGAGCTCGCCCGGCTTGTTCGCATCGTAAAGGATCAGCGGATGGAGATTGCCGTCGCCGGCATGAAAGACGTTGGCGACGCGCAGCCCATAGCGCTCGGACAACTCCCGCGTTCTCGTCAGTACCTCGGGCAGGCGACGGCGCGGAATGGTGCCGTCCATGCAGTAGTAATCCGGCGAGATCCGGCCGACCGCCGGGAACGCGGCCTTGCGGCCGGCCCAAAAGGAGAGGCGCTCCTGCTCGTTCTGACTGGCGCGGATCGAGACGGCCGCGTTCGCCTCGGCGATCGATCGTACCCGTTCGATCAGATGGTCGCACTCGACCTGCGGTCCATCGAGCTCGACGATCAGCAGCGCCTCGACATCGAGCGGGTAGCCGGCCTGGACGAAGGCTTCGGCGGCATGGATCGCCGGCTTGTCCATCATCTCCATGCCGGCGGGAATGATGCCGGCGGCGATGATCGCCGCGACACAATTGCCTGCGCTCTCGTTGCTCGGGAAGCCGACGAGGATGGCGCGCGCCGTCGCCGGCCGGCGCAACAGGCGCACCGTCACCTCGGTGACGACGCCGAGCAATCCCTCCGAGCCGACGACGATGCCGAGGAGGTCATAACCGGCGGCATCGAGCTGCTTGCCGCCGAGCCGGATGACCTCGCCGCTCATCAGAACCATTTCGACGCCGAGCACGTTGTTGGTGGTGAGCCCGTATTTGAGGCAATGGACGCCGCCCGAGTTCTCGGCGACGTTGCCGCCGATCGTGCAGGCAATCTGACTGGACGGGTCGGGCGCGTAGTAGAAACCGGCATGCTGGACCGCATGGGTGATGCCGAGATTGGTGACTCCGGGCTGAACGACGGCGCAGCGATTGGCGAGATCGATGTCGAGGATGCGGTTGAACTTGCCGAGGCCGAGCAGCACCCCGTCGGCGAGCGGCAATGCGCCTCCCGACAGCGACGTGCCGGCCCCGCGCGGCACGATCTTGACGCCTTCAGCCTGGCAATACCTCAAGATGCGAGAGACCTGATCGGTGGTCTCGGGCAAGACGACGATCATCGGCGATTGACGATAGGCGGTCAGGCCGTCGCTCTCATAGGCGCGGCGCTCCGCGTCGCCAACGATGACGCCCTCGCCCGGAACGATGCGGCGCAGATTCTCGGCGATCTCCGCCCGCCGGGCAATGATGCTCGCGTCGGGCTCGGGCATGCGCATGGGCGCTCTTCCCGCACTCCAGGGTGAAGCTCGAACTAGCTATGTAACCGATCGACGCGGAGCGTCAAGACCGGAGGGGAGCGAAAAGAGGGCGGCGGCCCAGCCGCTCAGCCCTGGCGGGCCTTGTAGCGGGGATTGACCTTGTTGATCACGTAGACCCGCCCCTTGCGCCTTACAACGCGGCAGTTCTTATCGCGCTTTTTCAGCGATTTCAACGAGTTGGCGATTTTCATTGCGAAACGTCCTGGAATACGCGGCGCGAGGGTCCGGGACCATAGGGAGAGGACGCGAAACTGTCAACAACGCGACGCTCGCGCGCTTACCGTGATGGCTTATTGAGGATCGCATGGACGCGGTAGACGTGCAGCGCGCCCGATTGCAGGGCGGCGATACGCAGCATCCACAGCTCCGCTTCGTTGATCACGGTTATGAGGTGATTGCGCGCCATCGCCTTGAGGTCGATCTCCTTGAGCATGCTCGCCCAGCCCGCGATGATCATCGAGCGATAGAGCGCGGTGACGTCGACGACGACTCGGATGTCAAAGCCGAGGCTGGTCAGGCAGTCTTGATACTGCTCGATCGACCAGAGAGCCGGCGGAAAGGATTCGCGGGCCATCCAGGCGGCGAGCTCGGGGCGATCGGCCAACGCCGGATCGACGGTGAACTCGTTGAAGAGGAGCTGGCCGCGCTGCTTCAGCCCCTGATAGACGACGCGGAAGAGGCGCTCCTTTTCGACGATGCTGTAGGTCGCTCCGCGGCCGAGGATGCAATCGAAGCTGTTCGACCGCAATTCCACGTTTTCGGGATTGTATTGGCTGATCGTCGCGCGCTTGGCCAGATTCGCCTCGACCGACATCGCCATCCCTCGCGTCGCCCGCTCCGGAGACCGCTCGAGCCCCGTCACATAGGTGCCAAACGCCTTCGCGATGAGGCGCGCCGGGCCACCGAGCCCAGCCGACAAGTCGAGCATGCTCATCGCCGGGGTGAGGCCGAACGGCTTGACCATCTCGAGGATGTATTGCTCGTCACCCGGACTGACGAACCCTTCGCCCCAGAGCCACTGGCCAATCGTCGCGCGATCGAGCGGCACGACGACGGCCTCGCGGGCGGGTCGGGAGGTCGTCGTCTGCGGCGGCGCCGACGGCACTGACGATCTGGCCCGTCCGCCGACCCAAGCCCGCAAGCGGGAAAGCACAGACGGCGGATTGATGATTACCGGCTTCGTCGCAGTGTCCGTCATGCTGGGTCGAAATTCCTCACCATCCTCATGCCCCGGGGAGCACCCTGGCAACCAATCCTTTACACTATTCCGTTACGGTCCCCCGCGAATCAAGCAGCGGGCGCGCACCCGCGCCTTCCCATGACAGATCCGGAGCCGATTTTGACCAATTTGAACTCGAACGTCCTCGTTGTCGACGATTACGGCACGATGCGGCGCATCATCCGTAATCTGCTGACTCAGATCGGCTTCAGCAACATCGACGAGGCACCGGATGGTGCCACGGCGCTCGGCAAGCTGCGCGAACGCTCGTTCGGGCTAGTCATCTCGGACTGGAACATGGAGCCGATGACGGGGCTCCAGCTGCTGCAGGAGGTGCGTGCCGACAGCAAGCTGAAGCCGCTGCCATTCATCATGGTTACGGCCGAAAGCAAGACCGAGAACGTCGTCGCCGCGAAGGCGGCCGGCGTCAGCAACTACATCATCAAGCCGTTCAACGCCGATACCCTCAAGAAGAAGATTGAGAGCGTTCTAGGGCCCCTCTGATGTCGCTGCTCAACCTCACCGACGAGGATTACCTGCTGATCGAGGACGCGATCGCCGCCAACGCCCGCGGCCGCGCCTTCCTGCGCATGCGCGATCAGCGTTCCCGTGTAATCGCCACCGACGACGTCAAGCGCATGGTGCGCGGCATTACGACGAGCGTCAAAAAAGCGGCATTGCCGGAGAATGACGGCGGCGCGCATCTGCGGATTCTCCGGCAGGAGCTTCATGACATGAGCGTCTGCATCCAGCAGACGCGCAGCGAAGTCGCCGCATTGCGTCCCGACGAAACCGGCAACAACCGGATCATGGCGGCCACCGGCGAGCTCGACGCCATCGTGACCGCCACCGAAAGGGCAACCTCGGAGATCCTCAATTCGGCCGAGCAGATTCAGGCTCTGGTCTCGCGGCTGCCCAAGGATCCGGTGACGAAGCCGATCTGCGATGAGCTGGAGAGCCAAATCACCGAGATTCTCACCGCCTGCTCGTTCCAGGACATCACCGGTCAACGCACGACCAAGGTCGTCAACACGCTGCACTACCTCGAGAAGCGCGTGAACTCGATGATCGAAATTTGGGGCCTCGACGCCCTGAACGCGATCGGCGCCGACGAGCGGAGCGACAGCAGACCCGATGCCCACTTGCTCAACGGCCCCTCGCTGCAGGGCGTCAGCCAGGACGACGTCGACGCCCTGTTGGCTAATTTGAACTCGACGGCGCAGTCGGAACCGGCCCCGATGAAAGCCTCGGTCGGTGTCAAAGCAACGGCACCAACCACGGCCAAGGGGAAGTCCGCCCCTGCAGTCGCCAGCAAAAGCGAAGTGAACGGCGTGACAGCCGCCAAAGTCGGGATCAACCAGAACGACGTCGACGCCCTCTTCGACTAGGCTGGCGGCCTCGATCCGCCCCGAATATTCCCCCCCTTGATGCGATAGAAATCCTCCGCCAAGCTATCGCCCGTGTGCATAAACCGTGAGCACGGGGATTCGGAGGAGGCTCGGCAATGAAGGGCGACAAGCTGCGCGAGATGCAGGCACCGCTCAAGGCGCGTTATCGCGAGACGCCCGAAGCAGCGCTTGTCACGCTTCGCGCGAGCGGCGAGATCGGCGACGCGACGCTGACATGCAAGGTCGAAACGGGCCGCGCCCTCGTCGAGGCCGGGTTGCACCCCGCCACTGGCGGTAGCGGGCTCGACGCTTGCTCCGGCGACATGCTGCTCGAGGCGCTGGTTGCCTGCGCCGGCGTCACCTTGAAGGCGGTGGCGACCGCGCTCGACCTGCCGCTGCGCCGCGGCGTCGTGAGCGCCGAAGGCGACCTCGACTTCCGCGGCACGCTCGGCGTCGCCAAGGACGCCCCGGTCGGCTTCCGCGCGATCAGGTTGCGCTTCGACCTCGATACCGACGCTTCTGACGAGCAGGTGGCGACGCTGATGAAACTCACCGAGCGCTATTGCGTCGTCTTGCAGACGCTGCGCGCACCCCCGATCATAACGGCGACGCAGACATCCAGTACGCAGAGCGCGCGCGGGGCGGCTTGAGCCGCGTCGTGCCGCACTGCGGCGTGTACAGCAACCAGACACTGTAATATAAGCATCTTACGGCCCGAACCGGGATGTCGCTGGATGCCGGAAGGCGGACCACATCGACACGACTTAAGAAAACGGAACGATCATAGGGAGGTCATATTGAGCCAGGATATCCATCGCCGGACCATTCGCCGTCGGCAGGTCTTACAAGCAGGCGCCGCCATCGGCGCGCTACAGTTCGCCGCTCCGTTCATCATCCAGGCGCGCGGCGAAACCCCGGTCAAGATCGGCATGGTCGATCCCTTGACCGGCGCCTATGCCGCCGTCGCGCGCAGCGAGGTCGAGGGCGCCAAACTGGCGGTTCAGGAAGTCAACGGCAAGGGCGGGATTACCGGCCGGCCGGTCGAATTGCTGGTCGAGGATTCGGCCAACGATACTGGCACCGGCGTGCAGAAGACGCGCAAGCTGATCGAGCGCGACGGCGTCTCGTTCATCATCGGCGACGTCAATTCGGGCGTCGCCCTGGCGATAGCGCAAGTGACGAACGAGAAGAAGATTCTTCACATCGTGCCAGGCGGCCACTCCGACGCTATCACCGGCTCGGATTGCCACTGGAACGTCTTCCGGGTCTGCAATTCCACCGTGATGGACGGCAACGCCATCGCCGATGTGCTGATGGAGAAGTTCGGCAAGAAGTGGTACTTCCTCACCCCCGACTACGCCTATGGCCATTCGGTCCAGGCGGCGCTGGTGAAGAAGCTCGAGGCCAAAGGCGGCAAGTGGGAAGGCGCTCTCGCGCCGATCGGCACCCCCGACTACTCATCCTATTTGATCAAGGCGAAATCCTACGGGCCCGACGTTGTGATCAACGTCATGGGCGCTGGCGATCAGGTCAACAGCATCAAGCAGTACGTCCAATTCGGCCTCGCCAAGCAAATGCCGATGGGCGGGACGCTGTTCGAGCTCGAAAGCGTCCTCGCCCTGCCCGATGACGCGCGCGCCGGCTGGTGGACCTATGAGTGGTACTGGAACCAGCCCAAGGTCCCACAAGTCGCCAAGTTTGTCGCCGACATCAAGAAGCAGACCAACCAGATCGCCACCGCGCGGCACTGGTTCGGCTATGTCTCGATCCACAGCATCGCGCTCGCGGCAAATCAGGCAAAGAGCATCGAGTCGGTTGCCGTCGCCCATGCACTCGAGAACATGAAGTTGCCGCCCGAGGTCGGGCTGATCCAGAACACCGCCTATTTCCGCAAAGGCGATCACCAGCTGATGTCGGATGTCTTCGTCGGTCAGGCGCACGGCGCCAAGGGCAATCCGGACGATCTCTTCGAGGTCACCGACATCGTCCCCGGCGAAAAAGCGGCGGGTCCTGTCGAGCAAAGCGGCTGCAAGTTGACTTATCCGGCGTAATCAATTGGCCGTTTGGGGGCGCGGTGGTGCGAGTGTCGTGCTCGCCGCGCCTTCCGCAGCCCTGATGCAATGGAAACGGCCGCGCGATGACGCAGCTCATCCTCTATAACACCTTCAACGGGCTGATCATCGGCACGTTCTATGTGCTGATGGCGCTCGGGCTGTCGCTGATCCTCAATCTCAGCGGCGTCATCAACTTCGCCCATGGCGGCTTTCTCGCCGTCGGCGGCTATCTCGCCTATACGCTCTCGCCCTATATCGGCTTCTGGGCCGCTCTCGTCGTCGCACCCGCCCTCACCGCCTGCATCGGCATCGCCATCGAGCGCACGCTGATCCGCCGCCTCTATGGCCGCGATCCGCTTTACAGCCTCCTCCTCACCTTCGGCCTCGCCTTCATCTTCGAGGATATGACGCGTGCAATATGGGGCGCGCAGGGTCTGCCGTTCACCCCGCCGAGCTTTCTCACCCAACCGATCAGCCTCGATTACTTTTTCATCACCTATTACCGCCTGTTCATGATGGCCGTCGTCGGCGTCGTGGTGCTCGGCCTCTTCCTCTTTCTGCGCCACACCCGGCTCGGCGTGCGCATCCGGGCCGGCACGCTCGACCTCGAGACCGTCTCGGCGCTCGGCGTCAACGTACGCGCGCTGCGCACGATGAACTTCGCGGTCGGCATCTTCCTCGCCGGTCTCGCCGGCGTGCTCGCCGGCGGCAATCTCAGCCTCGAGCCGACGATGGGCGCCAACGTCCTGATGCCGAGCTTCGTCGCCATCATCGTCGGCGGGGTCGGCAGCCTCCCCGGCACCCTGTTCGGCGGCCTCCTGATCGGCGTCGCCTCGGGACTGACGACGGTCTGGTTTCCCTCGGCGAGCGAGGCGGTCATCTACGTCATCATGGCTGTCGTCCTGCTCGTGCGGCCGCGTGGGCTGATGGGCGAGGAAGGCGTGATGTCGTGAAGCTGCGTCCCGACCTCGCCGCCATCTGGCTCGTTCTCCTCACCGCCCCCTTTTGGCTGCCGCTCGTGCATGGCTACGAGGCGCTCGGCACGCGCGTCCTGGTGCTCGGTCTCGCCGCCATGTCGCTCAACTTTCTCCTCGGCTTTACCGGCGTTCTGTCCTTCGGTCACGCCGCCTATTTCGGCCTCGGCGCCTACGGTGCCGGGTTGACGCTCAAGTTGCTGGCGCCCAGCACGCCGCTCGCGATCGCTCTCGGCATGCTGCTCGGCATCGCCGCGGGCGCGATGCTCGGCGCGCTGATCGCCCGACGGCGCGGCGTCTACTTCGCCATGGTGACGATCGCCTTCGGCCAGGTTTTCTATTTCATCGCCTTCCGTTGGAACGCCTTGACCGGCGGCGATGACGGGCTGCGCGGCTTCAGCCGGCAGCCGATCGATTTTGGCTTCTTCAAGCTCGACATTCTCAACGACCTCACCGCCTTCTATTACTTCGTGCTCGTTTGCTTCGCGGGCGCGCTCGCCATCATGGCGTTTCTGCTCCGCTCGCCGTTCGGGCGCACGCTATTGGCGATCCGCGAGAACGAGCGGCGGGCGCGCTTCCTCGGCATTCCGGTCGAGCAGCATATCTGGCTCTCCTTCGTGATCTCCTGCGCCTTCATGAGCATGGCCGGCACGCTCTACGCACTGCTCAACAACTTCGCCGATCCGAAGGGGCTCCACTACACGCAGTCCGGCGATTTCGTCATCATGGCGGTGCTCGGCGGCATGCGTTCGTTCTGGGGTCCGCTGCTCGGCGCCGCCGTCTTCGTCGTGCTGCAGGATTATCTATCGAGCGTGACGACGAACTGGCAGTCTTTGATCGGCCTGATGTTCGTCGTCGTCGTCCTCTTCTTCCCGCGCGGCCTGCTCGGTTTCCTGCTGCGAAAGAGTCAAGCGTGAGCCTTCTCGAGGTCAGGAACGTCAGCAAATCATTCGGCAGCCTGGTTGCCGTGCGCGACGCATCCCTGGCGGTCGAGCCGGGCGAGCTGCGCGCGGTCATCGGACCCAATGGCGCCGGCAAGACGACGTTCTTCAACCTGATCAGCGGCCTCTTCGCGCCGAGCGCAGGCGCAATCGTCTTCGACGGGCGGGACATCACAAAATTGGTGCCGCATCGGCGCGTCGCTCTCGACATGGCGCGCACCTTTCAGATCACCGAGATATTCCCGGAACTCAGCATCGCCGAAAATGTTCGAATCGGCGTCGAAGTCGCCAGCGGCTTTCGTCTGCGGCCGTGGCTGCGGCGGGTGGAAAACAACGCCATCAAAGAGCGGATGGCCGAGATTCTCACCCTCACCAATCTCAGCGGCAAGGCCAATCGTATCGTCGGCGAGCTGTCGCACGGCGACCAGCGCGCCGCCGAAATCTCGATGGCGTTGACGCTGAAGCCGCGCATCCTGCTCCTCGACGAGCCGACGGCAGGCATGGGCGACCAGGAGACCTACGAGGTCACCTCGCTCATTCGCCGACTGCACCGAGAGCAGGGTTTCACTATCGTGCTGATCGAGCACGATATGCGCGTCGTCTTCAACCTCGCCGACCGCATCATGGTGCTCGACCAGGGCGCCGTGCTGGCGCAAGGCACGCCGCCGGAGATCGCCGCCAACGAGACCGTGCAGGCCGCCTATCTCGGAAAGGCGGCATGAGCGCGCTGACCGCCGAGCGGCTGCATACCTATTACGGCAAGAGCCATATCCTCAACGGCGTCAGCATCGACGTCGCTGAAGGCAAGATCACGACCTTGCTCGGACGCAACGGCGCCGGCAAGACGACCACGCTGCGCAGCCTGCTCGGCCTGACGCCGCCGCGCGAAGGTCGGGTGACCGTCTTCGGCAAGGACACGACGCGCTGGCCGACCTTTCGCATCGCCGCTCTCGGCGTCGGCTACGTGCCGGAAGGCCGCAAGATCTTCCCTAATCTCAGCGTCGACGACAATTTGCGGGTCCCGCTGCAGCGCCCCGGCCCGTGGACCGCCGCGCGCGTTTACGAGCTCTTTCCGCGGCTCGCCGAGCGGCGAAGCAATCGCGGTCGCCAGCTCTCGGGCGGCGAGCAGGAAATGCTGTCGATCGGCCGCGCCCTGCTGATCAATCCCAAGCTGCTGATCCTGGACGAGCCTTCACAGGGTCTGGCGCCGCTGATCGTGCGCGAGGTCTTCCGCGTCGTCTCGCAAATGCGCGATCAGGGCATCTCGGTGCTCCTCGTCGAGCAGAATGTGCGCATGAGCCTCGAGATCTCCGACCAAGTCTATGTCCTCGACGATGGCAAGGTCATCTACACCGGCCCAGCGGCGGACCTTGCCAACGACGAGGAGCGCGTGCGGGCGATGGCGGGCGCAAGCGCGGAGGAATGGAGTTTGCCTGGTTGACCCTCGCTGATATCTTCGGCGGACATATCGGGGGCGAACGACCGGCGCGGATCGGGAGGGCGTCGATGAGCAGGCGATATCGGTGGAAAACCAGCTTGACCAGCATTCTGGCGGTCTTTGGCGTCGCCCTCGCCATGGCGGCGCCGGCTGCGGCGCAGACCGTCAAGATCGGCGTCATCCTCAGCTATTCCGGGCCGGCGGCCTCGATCGGCGAGCAGCTCGACAACGCCATCAAGCTCTACGTCAAGGAGCATGAGAAGGAGTTGCCGACCGGCGTCAAGGTCGAGATCATCCGGCGCGACGACACCGGGCCCAATCCAGACGTCGCCAAGCGTCTCGCCCAGGAGCTCATCACCCGCGACAAGGTCCAGTTTCTAACCGGCGTCATCTGGACGCCGAACGCCAATGCGATAGCGCCGTTGTCGGCAGAGGCCAAGGTGCCTTTCGTGATCATGAACGCCGCCGGGGTCGGGACCACGCGCCTGTCCCCCTATGTCGCGCGCACCTCGTTCACGCTGTGGCAATCGTGCTATCCGCTGGCCGAGTGGGCGGCGAAGCAGGGCATGAAGACGGCATATACGCTGGTCAGCGACTACGCGCCCGGCTTCGACGGCGAGGAAGCCTTCACCAAGGGCTTCACCAAGGCCGGCGGGACGATCGCTGGCTCGGCCCGCGTGCCTTTGAAGGACCCTGATTTCGTGCCCTTCATGCAGCGCGCCAAGGATGCCAAGCCCGACGTGCTGTTCGTCTTCGCCCCCTCAGGCAAGCAGGTGACGGCGGTGATGAAGGCCTATGGCGATCTCGGCCTCGCCGCGGCGGGCATCAAGCTGATCGGTCCGCAGGACATCGTGACCGACGAGGAATTGCCCAATATGGGCGACACGCCGCTCGGTGTCGTCACCGCGGGCGGTTATTCCGAGGCGGCGACGCGGCCGCAGAACCAAGCTTTCGTCGCGGCTTGGAAGCGCGATTACGGCGCGAACGCGCACACCAACTTCATGGCGGCCTCCGCCTGGGACGGGATGGCGGCGATCTTTGCCGCGGTCAAGGCGCAGAACGGCAAGATCGACCCCGACAAGACGATGCAGATTCTCGCCGGCTGGAAGAACCCCGACAGCCCGCGCGGCCCGGTCGAGATCGACGCCCAGACGCGCGACATCATCCAGAACATCTATATCCGCCGGGTCGAGCGTCAGGGCGACCACCTTGCCAATGTCGAATTCGAGACGATCCCGCAGGTCAAGGATCCGTGGAAGGTGCTGAACCCACAGTGAGGCGAGAGCCCTTGCTTCCCCCTCTCCCTCCGGGAGAGGGCCGGGGTGAGGGCATCGCGCCAGATCAGCGTCGTGCAGCGGCCGCCGCGGAAAGCCCTCACCCTGCCCTCTCCCGGAGGGAGAGGGTTCTATGTTGTGGCTTCGACTAAGCCGCCCGATGGACGCCGCCCTCTCCGCCCTCGTCAGCATCGCCTTCCATGGCCTCGCCTACGCGATGGTGCTCTATCTCATCTCGGTCGGCCTGTCGGTCACCATGGGGTTGATGGGCTTCATCAACCTGGCGCATGGCGTCTTCGCCATGGCCGGCGGCTATGTCGCGGTCAGCCTGATGAACCGCGCCGGGGTGCCGCTCGTCGCCGCCCTCGCCATCGCCTGTGCCGTCGTCGCGGCGGCAAGCATGGTGCTGGAGCGGGCGCTCTACGCGCGTCTTTATGGCGCGGCCGAACTCGATCAGGTGCTGTTTACCATCGGCCTCGTCTTCATGGCCGGCGCGGCGGCGAAGTTCATCTGGGGACCGCTGCCCTTGCCGGTGCGGCTGCCCGACTATCTGCGCGGCCAGATCGAGTTTGCCGGTCGCCTCTTCCCGACCTATCGCAGCGTCCTGATCGTGAGCGGCGCGGCGATCGTCACGACCCTCTGGCTCGCCATCGAGCGCACGCGCTTCGGCGCCCAGATCCGCGCCACCGTCGACAACCGGCGCATGGCGCAATCGCTCGGCATCAACACGGCGCTGCTCTTCACCTGCGCCTTCGCCGTCGGCAGCGGCCTCGCGGCTCTCGGCGGCGCGCTCGGCGCCGACATCCTGGCGATCGATCCGACCTACGCCCAGGAGCACCTCGTATTCTTCCTCATCATCGTCTCGGTCGGTGGGCTCGGCAGCATCCGCGGTCCCTTCGTCGCGGCGCTGGTCATCGGCATCGCCGATACCGCCTGCAAATACCTGATCCCCGAATTCGGCGCCTTTTTCATCTATGCGGCGACGCTCGCGATCCTCCTCTGGCGCCCGCAAGGCCTGTTCGGCCGCACCGCATGATCGTCTTTCCGCGGCAGCGCCGAGCGGTCGCAGACCCGTTGCCTGCCAGCAATTATTTGCGCGCGTCCGAGCTGACGCCCTGGATCTGCGCGGCGGGCGCCTATTTTGCCTTTCCCGAATATTTGGCGCTCGGCGGACAGATCCTCATCATGGTCCTCTTCGCCCTGTCGCTCGATCTCGTGCTCGGCTATGCCGGGATCGTCACCCTCGGCCACGCCGCGTTCTTCGGCACCGGGGCCTACGTCGCCGGCATCCTCGCGGTCCACGGCTGGAGCGAGCCGCTGAGCGCTCTCCTTGCCGCGGCGGCGGCGGCGGGGCTTCTCGGCGTCATCACCGGCGCCATCGTCCTGCGCACGTCCGGCCTCACGCTGCTGATGGTGACGCTCGTCGTCACCCAATTGCTGCAGGAGGGAGCCAACAAGCTCGGCTGGCTGACCGGTGGCGCCGACGGGTTGCAGGGCATCGTCATCGCCCCCTTGCTCGGCGCGTTCCGCTTCGATCTTTTCGGCCGCACGGCCTATCTCTACAGCCTTGCCATCCTGTTCCTCGCCTGGGTCGTGGCGCGCCTCATCGTGCACTCGCCATTCGGCCGCTCGCTGATCGGCATCCGCGAGAATGCGACACGCATGCAGGCGATCGGCTCGCCTGTCTTCCAGCGCCGCCTGCGGATCTATGCGATTTCGGCAGCGCTCGCCGGCATCGCCGGCGCGCTCCTCACCCAGACGACGCAGTTCGTCGCCCTCCAGGTCCTCAGCTTCGAGCTCTCGGGCACGGTTCTCGTCATGCTGATCCTCGGCGGGGTCGGGCGGCTCTATGGCGCATTCATCGGCGCGCCGCTCTACATGATCGCGCAAGACCAGCTCGCGAGGGACGACCCCGTCTATTGGCTATTCTGGATCGGCTTGTTGCTCGTCCTCGTCGTCATGTTCGCGCGCGGCGGCATTCTCGGCATCGTCGATCGGCTGTGGACGGGGACAGGCCGATGAACGAGCAGCCCGCATTGGAGACACGCGCGCTCTGCAAGTCATTTGGCGCGCTCACGATTGCCCGCGACATCGATTTTCGGCTCCCGGTCGGCGCCCGTCATGCGCTGATCGGTCCGAACGGCGCCGGCAAGACCACCTTCATCGATTTGGTGACCGGACGGTTGAAGCCGAGCTCCGGGCAAATCCTGCTCGCCGGCACCGACGTGACCGCGCTGCCGGCGGAAAAACGCGTGAAAGGCGGGATAGGCCGCACCTTCCAGATCAACACCCTGTTCAACGGCCTGAGCGTTCTCGAGAATGTCCTTCTCGCCGTCGGCGAGCGTCACGGCGTCGCCGGCAACATGCTGCGCCATGCGAAAACCTGCCGCGCCGTCGTCGACGAGAGCCAGGCGCTGCTCGAGCGGCTCGGACTCGGCGCCGATGCGGCGCGCCCCGTTCGCGAGTTGCCCTATGGCCGTCAGCGCCTCGTCGAAATCGCTATCGCCCTCGCCCTCGATCCCAAGGTGCTGCTGCTTGACGAGCCGGCGGCGGGCATACCCTCGGCGGAAAGCGGCCTCATCCTCGACGTCATCGAGACTCTGCCGCAGGACATCGCGGTGCTGATCATCGAGCATGACATGGACCTGGTCTTCCGCCTCGCCGAGCGCATCACCGTGATGGTGCAGGGCGCCATCCTGGTCGAGGGCACCGCCGACGAGATCGCAGCCGATCCCCGTGTCCGCGAGGTCTATCTCGGTGCGGAGC
>WNFC01004887.1_pt1 | contig 14640 bp, 12 predicted proteins | sample 5400541 | NCBI WGS metagenome assembly WNFC01 (sample SAMN13153342, study PRJNA577476) | soil metagenome | isolation source: 120 cm saprolite under Douglas fir tree site 2 hole 2 replicate 1 | place: USA:California | collected 2015-04-18
CGTGAGGCTCCGCCGGACAGCGATAACGCCGCGGTCGAAGAACACGTTCGACCATCGCAAACCGAACGCCTCGCCTCGCCGCATACCCGTGAAGAACAGAACCTCGAGCAGCCGCCGCTCCCAGCCCAAAGGGTCGTCCTGGGAAGCCGATTCCAGAATGTGCGCGACTTCATCCGCAGTGAACGGGCTCAGCTTCTCTCCCGGCGCGTCCTCAATCGCGCCCTCGTCGGAAAAGCTCTTGTCAACGTAGAACATGAGGTCCTTGGCGACATGATCAAGCCGCCGCGCCAGCTTCAGGATCGCGCCCAACTCGCGCAACGCCATCATCTTGCGCCGCGCGCTTAGCGGCCGGCCGGACTTCGTTTTCTTGGCGTTCAGCTCGAGCTTGAAGGCGTTGATGTCGTTGACCTTGATCTCCCGGAGCTGCATCGCGGCGATCCTGGCCGATTTGATGTGCGTGCGAAAGATGTCCGTGTACGAATGATGGGTTGAGCGCTTGATCCGGCTCGCGCGTCGCTCTACCAACCAGACCTTCTCTGCGAATTCGCCGAGCGTGATCGGCTCGTCCGTCTGCAATCCCAGGCGCTTGACCCGCGGACTGTCGGGAAAGCGCTTGGCGTAGTCGAAAGTGCCCGTGGCGATTTCACGCTCGATCGTTTTCTGAACCTGTTCTCTCGCGAGCGCCCGGTTTCTGCGATTGTCCTCAAGGCCAAGCGGCTCGCGGAACTTGCCGCTATGACCTGGCAGTTTGAACCCGACTCGGAGGTATTTCTTGCCGTCCTTCGTGACGGTTTCCAGCCACGCCATTCCCTTCGCTCCTCGACTTACTCAGAGGGCACCGTTTGGCCGTCGCAGTGGCTTGAATTGGCGCTTACGGAAGGTCGGCCAGTGGATCAGCATCCGCCCATGCACATCGAAGATGCCGTCTGCTTCGCCAATGTCGCCGAACCGAATCCAGTTGTAAATGGTCTTGGGGCTCAGATGCAGCTTCTTGGCCAGTTGCGGGACAGTCACGTATTCGCTCTCGCTGTCAACCCGATTCTCGCTTTCGTCTTCTCTCGGCTGATCCATGGCACCGAACTCCCTGTGCTGATTTCTTGAGACTTCACTTCAGCATCGCGCTCGTCCTCCACCACGCCGACAGCCGAGTCATCCGCAGCGCGTCGCGTTCGTCAAATTAAATCTCTCCGTACGCCAACTCTGAATCCTTCAACACGTGTTGCAGGTCCGGCAGCGTCAAGGCTTTGGCCATTAACTCACCGAGTGCGCGCCACTCTTCGGGCGAAAACGTGATCGAGATCCCGTTACTCCGGCGGCGAAAGTGGAACGCGTTCTCGCTGGTGTAGCCGAAGAACTCCCGGCCCCTCCGCTGATCGCCGGGTTTGAGCCCGGTCAGCATCGCGGCAAACTCGCGAATCACCGGGTATGGCTCCAGCGGATAGAGCACGCGGTGCGGCTCCAGGTCCAGCAGCATTGAAAACTCATTGCTCTCATCGAGCGCGATTGAAAGCCGGAAATCTCCGACCACGACCGGCGGCGGATGCGGCGGGCGTAAGCCAGTGAAATCACCGCGGCGCTGCTCACGCACGGGCCGTCCCTCGCGCAGGTAATGGCCGCGCGCGGCGATCCGAAACAGTGCAGGCAGGTAGGGCCGCAGCACTTCGTTGAGCGCCTCGACTCCTCTGAGCCGCTCGTCGCCGAACAGGAAGCGCAGGTTGCGCCCGATAAAGACCGGTGGCGATTTGCGAGCCGTCGCGGAGGGCTCCCTCAGCCCTCGAATGCGATGGCGGGCCGCTTTGATGATCGCTTCGACCGTCACGTCCGTCTCTGGTCGTAGCGGCTCGGAGACGAGATTCCAGAGATATTCGTAGTCAAGCTCGCGGTTCTTGCCGGTCTTGAGTAGTGCCAGTGCCGCCACGAACGCCTCTAGCAATACCACATAAGACTCCGCGCCGGGCAATTGGGGCTCTTCCGTCGGTGACTCGCAGCCCTCTTGCAGATAGTAGCCGATGACCTGCCACTCGGCGCGCGAAATGCTTTGATTCCGCTCCCACTTGCGGCGAATGTTGAGCAAGGTCTCAGTCGGGCGGCCCAACAACTCGCTGGCCTCGATGTAGTCGTCCTGCGCGCTCTCCAGAAAGCGCTTGGCGACCTCCGATATGGACATCGAGTCGCCGTCCGTCCTGCCGAACATCTGCCGGGCGTTCTCGAGGCGACGGCGCAGCGCATCCGAAATCCGCACCGACAGGGTCTGCTGCTGATCCTTCATGCCCCCTCATTATGCATATTCCCGTTTCAAATGCAAGCGAAGGAACTGTATCGATACATTATGCGGGTTTGAGGGCCGCGCCACCTCCCATCACATGCGCTTGAGTGAGGACGACCGCGCAGCGATCGAGGATGAGGCGCTCATCGCGATCGTAGCGACGGAAAATCCGGAAGCGCTTACTGTTCGATTCTGCCGTGAGCAAGCGATGCGCGCTTCGTTCGGACAGCAGTGCAGGGCGCCCGTGTCACGGTTAGCATATGCTCCGACATGCGCAGGTAGACTCCGGGCAGAAAGCGGGCGTCGGGCGGGAACCCGAGCGCCCGCACGCATCCCGATGATGCCCGTCCTATTCGGCGAATTTCATGTTCAGGATGTAATCGCACGCTCGTTGCTCCCGGGCGGCGGGGTGGGTAATGAGCTTGCGGTGATCGCGAAGCTTCCGGAGTCATCCCGCGGTGTGCGCGGCGGAATTGCCGACGGTGCGTCAACGATCCCCGCACCCCGCACAGATAGGCCGCTGTCGTTTCCGTCACGCATTCCTCGGCGCTGTGAGCCGCCGACCTAAATGGCCGTAACCTACTGTGCTTCCGATGAGAATATCGCGCACGAAGTTCTTCGCGAAGGCTCTCGATCTGGCGCTCCACGGCGCCGGCATTTTCCATAGTGCGGCCGGCGGTTGAAAACCCGTGCGGACCGGTGTCGCGAACAATTAAAGATGTCCGCGTCATAAACATTTAGAGATGTCCGCGTGATGAGGGTCATCAGATTATGGGCGGACACGTTTACGTCACCTCCTGCTGGAGTTTGGGTTGAGGACTGGATTACCAGCATTTTTCCGCCCGCACTCTCACCCGGGGCCGGAGTGCGGGCGGAAAAACGTGGATTCTGGGTCGGCGCCGGCCAGTGCGTTGCAACGCGCCGGACAGCTTGGCTGGCCAAGTGTTGCACACCGGCGGCGCGCTCCTTATCGGACCTGGGGTGGAGCGACTCCTCACAAATGTACTATACTGTACCGTACAATACCGTACAACAATCAGCGGAGATGATCTCATCATCGTGATATTAGGGGAATGGGTGTGGCGCTTTGTCGGAGAAGAGGGGACGATCGTTCTTGATGAAGTCGGGGGCTGCTAAAAAATCAGTCTCCGGAAGCGCGAGATCACAAGCCCAAGCCACGCGGCCCCGACGATCCATCCCACGGTTACGTCCGTTGACCAGTGCATCCCGAGATAAACTACCGAAATCCCGACGATTAGCGCTGTCAAAATCGCAACCGTCCATAGTCGGCCGCGCCATTCGCTGCGCAGCTCTCCAACCAGGTGGGCCCAAGCGCCATAGATTGCCGCTGCCCTCGCGGAATGGCCCGATGGAAACGAAGAACCCCACCGGGCCGGTATCCATCCGGCTGGCGGTTGCGCGCGCACAATAGTCATCTTCAAAGCGATTTCGAGGATAACCGAGCCGGCGTAAACGAGTCCGAGAATCGTCAGCGGCCGCCAAGTTTTCACCCGCAATCGCATCGCGAGTCCTGTTTCGACAACCACTACCGCAGTAACCTGCGAGGAACCGAGCTTTGCGGCGTGCCACGTCGCATAGAACATCGCACGTCTGCTATGCTCTCTTGCCGCGCGCGCTATGATCGAGTCGAAATTCGCCATCGTAGTATCGGCGAGGAAATGCTGTACCATGACAGCAGCGAGCCATACGAGGAATCCGATCGTGACGAGGCCGCCGCCGAGCCAAAGCACGTCGCCGAGGCCTCCCAGCAACACAGCTTCCTGTATCGCTCCACTGCGTTGCGCCTCATCTGTCGTGAGCGGCGCGGTTGCAATTGGGCGGTCGTCCCGACCTACGTTGGCCCAGAAGATTAACAGAACAGGGACCACAAAGCCGATTAGCCAGACGGTCAAATGCTCTTGCACTGCAAGCACTAGTGTGTAGGTACTGTTCAAGAAGGACCTCGCGGGTTCAAAATCCTTTTTTCTCTCTCTGGGCAGTTCTCCCAAAAAACCGAGTGCGTTCCGTATATCCGTGGCCGAGTGAGCGCGCGCAAACCGACCAGTAACGACTTCTATCGCTGTCTGCGCATCTGTGACAATTATCTGATTGCGGCATTTACCGCTTGCATGCGCATCATCGTGGCCATCCTCAACGGACACCCGGCGAACGCCCACATACACACTGGCGCTCTTCACTTTCTCTCCACTTTAGGAGCAGTATCTAAACACGGTTGCTGCTAGAGCCAACGGACGCCGCGTTAACTTCTTCAACCAGTTCTCATCGTCGCTAGCGCACATGAAAACGGAAATGAACGCTCGCGCTCAATATTCTCGATCCGATATCCTAAAGCGCCTAGTGTGGAGCTGACTGCCGCTTCCTCTAACCGGTTATGAATTTCGCAAATGATAATGGGTTTGCTCCGACGAAGAAGATCAATAGCTCCGCAAAAGGCTGATCCCGCGTGTCCCTCGATATCCACCTTCACGAAATTGGGAAGTGGCAGGTTGGAGTCATCCAGTCTCAGCCGCTTGACCTCAAGCTCGCCGTCTAGCCGGATGCTGCTGACGCTGCCGCGCTCTGAGAACCGCGCAGTTCCCGTACTATCCGAAACCGCGCCACAAATCAGCATGATATTTGGGGTTTCAGCCGTGTTTATTTCTAGGCGAGCATAATTTGTCGGCGAGGGTTCAAATGCGTAAACAGCCCCGCTTGGACAAAATCTTGAGAATGCCAGCGACCAGTAACCCGCATTGGCACCTATGTCGTAGACTACGTCCGTTGGTTTAAGCACGTTGCGGAGAACGGGGATTAACTCGTGTTCGAGATCAGCTCCAACGATGAAGTACTTCTCTGTGGACTCGCAAGTAAACCTCAAACCGAGGAGAGGTCCACGTGTATAACGCACCGACAGGGACCTCGGACCTCCCAGCAGGCGCTGCAGCACGAGTTGCCTCCTGTACCCGCCAAAAACCAAGCGCTCGCGCAGTGCAGAAGGAATACCGGATAGGGCTTTCAGCGCAATGCATCCGATAAGGGAAAAACAGCGTTCGGAGACCACTAGGCCGATTCCTTGTACGGTCATTGGTTCGTCTCCGTTTAGATAAGTCTTAACGAATTAAAAAGCACGAGTCTCCGAGTCTGAAAAGATATGTGAAATCCGACATATGCGGAAAGCAACTGAAGCCATTCGAGTCACCCCTGGTTGCACCAGATTTGTTAAAATTAGCCGACGATACGGTGAAGCGGTTTTTGAGCTGAAAAGGGCCATCGGGAAGTTGGTGAAAAAGCTCGGTTTCCACAGGTGATCAACGACAATTAGATCTGCCGGTCGCATTGACTCACGATTTTTGTTACCGGGTCGATACCGGTTGCCTCACGTAAACTGCTACCCAGCAGCGGAGCTGAGGGGTGGTGGAGGAGATGGCGAGGCAATTGAGCATGGCGACACGCCGAGAGTTGAAAGATGCGATTAGAGAACGGTATCAAGCGGCCACAAGGCGGCGGGAGCGACAGCAGATCCTATCCGAATTCGTACGAGTAACCGGGTATCATCGCAAACACGCGCTGCGCGTGCTGAATCAACCGCCGGCGCCACAAAGCCGGCGTCCACGGGGGCGACTTTACGATGAGGCGGTACGTCAAGCCCTCACGGTGTTGTGGGAGGCGGGCGATCGCATCTGCGGCAAGCGGCTCAGGGCGCTTATTCCGGTTTTGATCGATGCCATGGAGCGCCACGGTCATCTCAAACTCGACGCGGTGGTAAGAACCAGACTGCTTGGTGTGAGCGCCGCCACCATCGATCGACTGCTGGGCCCGGAACGCGACGCAACCGGACGCGCGCGGCGGCGTCGCTGGGGCGCGGGCTCGGCGATCCGGCAGAGTGTGCCGGTACGAACCTTTGCCGATTGGGGTGATCCGCCGCCAGGTTACTGCGAGTGCGATATGGTCGAACACTGCGGCGGGACGAAGGAAGGCGGGAACTTCGTGCATACGCTGACCTTGACCGACATTCACAGCGGCTGGACCGAATGCGCAGCCCTTGTGGTGCGGGAACAGAGTCTGGTGGTCGAAGGGATCAATGCCATCGCACAGTGCCTTCCTTTCGCTCTGCGCGGCCTTGATACCGATAACGACAGCGCGTTCATGAATGAGACGTTGCAGGGCTATTGCGACCAGCACCGCATCGAATGGACCCGCTCGCGCGCTTATCACAAGAACGATCAGGCCTGGGTCGAACAGAAGAACGGCGCGGTGGTGCGCCGTCTGGCCGGATACGGAAGACTGAGCGGGCTTGGCGCGGCCGGCGCGGTTCAGCGCTTGTACGAGAGCGCCCGGCTCTACGTCAATTTTTTCCAGCCGTCATTTAAGCTGGCGAGCAAGCAACGCAACGGGGCGCAGGTGCATAAACGCTATTATCCGCCGCTCACACCGTCCCAGCGGCTCCTGGCCTCCGATGCGGTCGATGAGACGGTCAAGCGCCGCTTGCGCGAGCAATTTGCCGCGCTCGATCCGGTGGCGCTGCTAAAGGCGATCCGCGACGTGCAGCAACAGTTGCTCGCCCTGTCGAATCACGAGACCGGCGCGGCCGCATCCCCGGCACAACCGGAGTACCTCAATGCATTCGCGACCGCGTGGCATAACGATTACCGCGCGCCCAAGGGGCGGAGAAAGACGGTCACCAAGCACTGGTGGAGAACGCGCGCCGATCCGTTCGCGGAGAGCTTGCCGCTGGTGGAAAGCTGGCTGGTGGCGGAGCCCAATATCACCGCCAAAGAACTTATGTTGCGGCTAACCAACCAGCTTCCCGATCTCTATCCCACCGGCGCCCAACTCCGGAGCTTGCAGCGGCGCGTGAAGGTCTGGCGCGCGCAGTGGGCGCGACGGCTCGTGTTCGCCGCAAGCTCCGCCGGTCGAGCCGACCTCGGATCCAGGGCAATCCCGTGAACCAGACGATCTCGGATCATTGATGCCAAGTAGATTAAATCCAAAAGGGAAGGCCAAGGAATGGCGGCTGAGGAAGCCTTCGTGATTGACAGTGCGCGGACAATCGAAGATATCGTACCCGCTCAACATAGATGGCTTTTCACGCGGAGGGGCGAGGAGGGGCAGCCCCTCCTCGCCCCTCCACCCCAGAAAGAATAACGACGATTATCGCAGAGTAACGTTTTTGGCTGAGGCAACACGACCGGCAAGAATAGTTGACGTTGAGCACACAGGATCTCTACGCGCTCTACTGGGAGCTGAGTCGGCGTGGTGTGCTCTGTGAGGTAATCGCAGAATCGCTGGTTCCAGGGCGGCCAGGAGGTCGGGTCACGACAGATCGCTTGACGCGATGAAGCTGGCTCGCGACTAGCGCGGCGGTTGTGTAACGCCGGTATCGTGCCCGACGGTGCACTGGGGCTCTGCGCGATGTCGTTCGCGCCCGCGAAATAGCAAAGCGGGATCAGTTAAGTTAAGTAATCGGAACGGACTGAGACGTTTTTGCTTCGCCACAGCCAGGCCGTCCGGATGGAAAGAAGCCGTGGACGCTAGCGTGTATACAGCGCTACAAGTTCTGCGAGGTGCACCACCTCGATCATCCACGCTACCAGCTTCATCTCGCGCATTCGCGACTCATCAGTTCCGCCAATTTGCGCTCGGTGCCGTAGGCAAACCGCTCGCTGACTGCTCTCTTGCTGAGCCCCGTACGGGACCCGTGCACAGTTTCGCGCGCTCGGCCACATGCTCGTAGTGGAGCTACCCCGATTCAGTCCCGATTCAGTAGACGGTGTTGGGCTGCGGAAACCAGTCTCTTGTGAGCGACTCCTCTCGTAGTTGACTGGTGATAGCTAGTCGAGCGCCGATGGCGGCGGTGAGGATTGTACCAACCCTCGATGAAATCGAACACCGCCATGCTGGCCTCGACCTGGGTCTTGAAGCTTTGGCGGTTGAGCAGCTCGCATTCGAGGGTGGCGAAGAAGCTCTCGCACATGGTGTTATCGAAGCAATCACCCACCGAGCCCATCGACTGTCGCACGCCGGCCTGCGCGCAACATTCGCCGAAGGCTAGCGAGCTGTATTGGCTGCCCTGGTCCGAGTGATGAATCACGCCGGTGGCGCGGCGTTGTGCGAGCGATGTCGAGCGCCTTGAGCACCAGTTGCGTGCGCAAGTAGGTCTTCATCGCCCAGCCCACGATCTTGCGGCTGAGCGCATCGAGCACCACGGCCAGATAGAGAAAGCCCGCCCAGGTTGCCCCTACGAATGCGAACGCCGCGATGGCGTCGCACCGGTCTCCTGAGAGAACCAGGCCGCGGCTTTTGAAAGTGTCTCGCGCTCGTCGCGCAGCACCCGGTTCTCGCGCCGCAGCCGATTGAGTTCCTCGCGCTCGCTGGTGGTCAGACCGTCGCTGCGCAGACGCTCATCGAGTTCCGCCTGCTTGATCCATTGACGGATCGCGTTGGCCGAGGCCTCGAACTCGCGCGCCAGTTCGGCCACGCTGCGCCCGGCGCGCGCCAATTCGACGATTCGCCGCCGGTACTCCCGCGCATACGGTGGATGGGTTCGCGGCATTGGGAAACCTGCTGGTCCTTTTTCCCCAACACCGTCAACGAAACCGGGCCAACTCCATAGCGCTCTCCACGCAGCACCACCCGCTCGGCTTCCAACACTTCATCAACGCACGCTAGGCCCGCTCCGACCGCCGTGTGGTACAGCGCTTCGCGGACCAAGTCAGGCAAGCGCAGCCACAGCTCTCCTCCCCCCGCGGCCCTTCACCCAGCCCGATTCTCCGATCAGGCGAGGAATGCCGGCCACTTAAATCTCAACAACCGTTAGGACATCGGCCCCTTCGTGCTAACAACAGGCACCCAACGTTAGCTTAATCGTGAGAATGTATCCTTTTTTGGCCGATGGGCCGCTAAGATTTATTTGCGAGTTTCACTCAAGATCACGTTACATGAGATCACGTTACATGCATACATGGGCGCTTCTTAGCAGCCGTCGCGCCGAGACTTAATCGATTCGAGTTGGCGTTTCACCGTGTTGAATACGAATTTCTCAAAGTTCTTAATTGTTGCTACCTCGCTCGCGCTAGCTCGTGCACTGGTCCCGCTGGCGTTGCTGAACCAGATTCTAGCACCGCTTGAGGCGGGGCTCGGTGTCCTACTCCTCGTGTTCGCTCTGGAGAAGACCTTCGTTCGGACATTGAGTGCCCGCTTAGCTAGAAATGGCAGTTCCAAGCTTCAGCGAATCCTCGTGATTGGCACGGACGCTCAAGCGGAGCCGTATCTCCATTTTATCAGGCGAAACTCGCCCATGGCGAATGTAGTTGGTTTCCTCTCCACGACCGGTGTGCAACCAGACGGAGATCAGGTCCAGGAAACCCAGTCAGCTTTTCAGACAATACTGCGCAAAAACATTATCGATGAGGTCGTGGTCTGCTCTGCACACGGGTTTGCCGATCGCGACCTTGCAATGCGTTGTGCCGAGAGAGGGATATCATTTCGTGCGCTCGTCAGAATGCCGGAAACCCAAATCGGCCACTATACAGCGGTTCCTATTGGTAGCGGTACGTATCTGCTCTCCCTAGAAATCACACCAAACGCTTCCGTGAAGCTGTCCATAAGACGTACTTTGGACATTATTGGCGGCGCGGTTGGGCTTTTTTTGTGCGGTCTGGTTTACCTTTGGTATGGTCTCCGCATCAAGCGTGAGTCGCACGGGAGCGTTCTTTTTCGGCAAACCCGAGTGGGGCGCAATGGCAGACTATTCACCCTCTATAAATTTCGAACGATGTATGCTGACGCGGAAAAACGACTTGGCGAGCTAAACGCGAGTAATGAAATGCGCGGCTGCATTTTCAAGATACGAGACGATCCCCGCGTAACACCATTGGGAAAACTGCTGCGAAAGAGGCACTTTGACGAGCTGCCGCAATTCTGGAATGTGTTAAAAGGGGAGATGAGCCTAGTGGGCACCCGACCGCCGACCCCTAACGAGGTCGAACTCTACGAGCCGCGCCATCATCGTAGGTTGAGCATGAAACCCGGAATAACCGGCCTTTGGCAGCTGCACGGCAATGGAGAGATCAACGACTTTGATGAAATAGTAAGGCTCGACTGCCGATTCATAGACAACTGGTCGCTCTGGCTGGACGTCAAAATCCTGTGTCGGACCGTACTTGTAGTGCTGGCCGGAAACGGCTGGTGAAACGCCAAGCATCTCGTTTCCCATAAGGCTCCGGCGCCGATAACTTGAGCGCCCGGGCGCTTTGTAGGTGTCTTTGTCCAGGCAAGGAGTTTTATCAGTTCGCCTTCGCTAGAGCATCGCGCATACTCACTGCCTTATGGCTATTGAAACTGCGGCCTATGACCCTGTCACTCCGGTTGTGATTTCCGGTGCGGTCGCGCCAGGAAACGTCATTCCCTGGATAGTAAGCAATGTCCCCTTCCTTTGGCGTGCTGCGGTATCTGTCGGGAAATTAACGACCATACTGGCACTCGCTCGAGTGCCAGTAGTGAACGCCGTGTTGACGAGGACCATCGCCATTTAATGCACGGCGATTTGAACCGCCGCCCAATTGCCCGTGACCCCGTTACTGGTCCGCGTCCCGGTGGCGCCGGAGCTTGACAGTTTTTGGTATCCATCGACCGTGCCGTTGCTGTTGGTCAGAACGGTGAGCGCACTCGGGTTCGAGAGCGTGTCCCAACCGTTCTGGTCGAACTCCCAGACGAGTAGGAGATCGTTTGAATTATTCGCGGTCACGCTCGGTGCGGTCATAGCGCTGCCCGAGCCGGTCTGCCCAGCCACAGCGTCAACCGGAGAACCCGAGGCTCCACTGACTGCGATAATTGCTCCGCCCGGATAATAGGTCCCGGTCCCACTGAAGGTCCACGTCCACGAGGTCGGATCGCCATTTGTATATTGGTGCCAATACGTCCACTGATAGGTCTGATTCGCGATAGAATTATTTCCAATTAGTGTCCAGCCCGTGGGCGCTGTGATAGTTCCCGGCGTGCCATACCCAGCAGTTATTTGTGCAAACAGCACGTTTCCACCTACGGCTGCCGCTGGGACCGAAACTGAAACAGAGGATGCTGGCGCGTTATTCTGGTTGGAATCCTGCGCAAAGCCAACGAACTGGGGATTGACTGCCTGTGCCGGTGCCGGGCTAGGCGTAGGTGTTGCTGTCGGATCGGGCGTCGGCGTCGCGGTTGGCGTCGGCGTAGGAGTTGGGGTCGGAGTCGGAGTATTCTTGTGGTGCGTAGGGGTCGGCGTTGGGGTCGGCGTGGCCCACGGAGTTGGGGTCGGCGTGGCCCACGGAGTTGGGGTCGGCGTGGCCCACGGAGTTGGGGTCGGGGTGGGTGTCGAAGTAGGACGGGGCGTCGGTGTTGGCGTCGGACCGGGTGTCGGAGTTGGAGTCGCACTGGCCGAATTAAAGAATTCGGTCATCTCGGGCGCGGTTGCAGCACCTCCGGGGAAACTCGTCAGGCCAACCTTTTCCATAATCAATCGAAGCGTACTGTCGTGCTGGTATACGGTGGTTGACCCTTGCTGGTAGCCCGCTTTAACTTGCGGTCCGATAGCTAACCATGCTACCCGGCCTCCGCCAAAGCTTGTATCGGCGAAGTCCCCTTCATCCCAAACGATGATTAGCAGCCCGTCACCGCCCGTTTGAAACATCGGAGAATTCAACAAAGGTTGAATGTTCGCTTGTAGCCACGAATCAGCGTTTTGAAGTTGCGTTGGAGAGCAACTCCCGGCAAATCCAGGACATGAGTGACCATCATTCACCATGTTGGGAGCAATATAGTTGATCTTCGCAAACGTTCCATTGCGAAAGTCTGTAGCAAACTGGGTAAATGGGACGATATTCTGTTGTTGGTTGCTGATGTTCTGGACGTCTGTATAATCTCTAAATGGAACATGATCAGAATCATAGTACCCAGTGCTGCAGCCCAGGTATCCGGTGGCAGGAATATCCTCTGCATACTCATGCCACGTGACACCAGCATTTACCAGGTGTCGAACAAGGTTATCCGCGGAAATTGATGGAAATGTTGGGCTTATGCCACATACGTCCGTAGAGACTCCATTATTCGATCCGCTGGTAAGTTCTATGTAGTTCGGCAGCGAAGGGTGATAATTGGCGTAGTAATTAGTAGCTAAAGCACCTTGGCTGATCAGACTGTTGAAATAAGGCATCTCGGTTGTATTTCCAACCACGCTCGAATAACCCGTGTTCTCTTCAAGTAACAAGAACACGTGCCCAACGGACGGGTTCGGAGTCGGGGTGGGACTAGGGCTCGGTGGAGCGCTAGCGGTCGGGTCAACATGAAATTTCGTGAGATTGAATGTGTAGTTTTGAGTAGCGCTATTCCCGAGCTCGGTGCCGAATTCGATTCCCTGAACATAATAGGCTGAATTTGCGCCGTCGATTCGCGCACCTTCCTTCAGGAAATAGAGCAGGTCGATTTGAACCTCGCCAGACGTGATGTATGGATGCCGCGTCGAGTCCAAGATGAAGAACACTGAATTGCCGCCGAAGTAGACCGTGAACGGCAGTGTAGTGGCCGTTCCATTTACGGTCGCGGGCACGGAAACGTCCTCGATATGAGTGCCGTAATAGCCATAGCCGAAGTTAAAGTCCGTCATTACCATGATCTCCTTCGGCGTCGTACTATGCGGAGTGTCTGAAATCCACTCATCGAACGTGATGTCGCCGTGGAAGTCGCTTCCGGTCAGGCTATACGCGAAGTCGACCGGCATCGACGACAACGTGTTAAGCTGCACCGGAAACGGTGGCGCTTGAGTTGGTGGGGCGATACACAACGTCTGAAAGCAGCCGAGGAAGAAAAACGGGTAGGCATTGACCGGGGTGACATTCAAGCCGGTCATGTTGACTGTGGTGGTCACACTTCCTGCACCAGTATAGGCCATAGTGATCGTGCCAATACCTGCACTAAGCCCCCACGGATCAGGATACATCCACCACAGGTTCGTGCCGTTGCTCTTATCGACGACAACTGAAGTGGATTGCGCGCCACCCGCAACGTACGTGTTCGTAATGGGCGCACCGCTGGTTAGGGCGTAGTCGTAAGTGCCCACCGCTCTTGCACGCCCGCATAGAGCAAGAAACACAATGACACACGCCACTGATCGTACAAGCACAGTTCTGTTTGTAGTTGCCATGTTACCCCCCATCCCGCCATCTAGCACCGGATTGCGAGATCCGACGAACCAAGGACCATAGATCCCGAACGAGTAACCGCGCCTAGCGCTGGACAAACGCGCGCGCGACCACGGTCCCGGTTGACCGGAAAATTACGAGTGAACTATGTACCGAGAGCAGTGCTGAAGATTCTGAGGGGCACCACTCCACCGCCTCTCATCCTTCCCACCAATTACCAACCCGCCCTTCCTCTCCCCGCAACAACAAGTGGTCAAGTCCGCAACTTGCTAACATCTACACGCATAAACTCGACAAAACAAGTCTTTTCGGCAAACTACTGTTGATAACTCACAAAATCGATTTGGTACTGAGGCTGGGCTCGCGCAATCTAATCACGTCAAAACCGCGACACTCTGCTTACTATTGACTTAATATTATCTATATCATCAAACCCTACTGTCGATGACTCGCAAAATCGATTGAGGCTGCGCTCGCGCAACCTAATCGCGTCAAGACTGCGATACTCGTCTTCCTATTGACTTAATATTATCTATGTCATCTAACGCATGACGTTCTTGCAGGCGGTTGAGCAGCGGACCATTCGTTTGCGTCGCGCAGAGCTGCCGTCAGACGCTTCCCAGGCTTCCAGCCTTAAAAGCCCACGAGGAGACGGAGTCATGCGCTCACAGCTTACATCCCGACCTGGGCCGGGTTTTCATACAGAGCGAGATCACGCACCATCACTTCGCCGAGCCGGGCGAAGCCGGGATCAAAACGCGGCGGCACCGGCAGCGCCGCTTGGCGGCCGACCCGCAGCAATCCCGCATAGTGCGCAGGATCCATCAGACGCTGTGGCGCGCAGACTTTATTGAGACCTGCGTATCATAGTGACAGATGAGCTTGCCGCCAGAACGAGCGCACCAGGCGCGGGCGCCGGCGCATGCGCCGCAGTGCGCGGCGCGCCTGATAGCTGAGCTGGCCGAAATCGCGCGGGCAGAAGTTGGGCAGCTCGTGATGTTTCCAGTAGCCCCAGATGTATTCGACCGGATTGAGTTCCGGGGCGTAGGCCGGCAAGCGCTCGATCGCCAGCCGGCCCCGCTGCGCGCGGATAAACTCCGTGACCAGCCGCGCCCGGTGCTGCGGCAGCCCGTCCCAGACCACCAGCAGCTTGCCCGGCAGGTGGCGCAGCAGATGGCCGAGGAAGTCGATCACCTCGGCGGC
>WNFC01004888.1_pt1 | contig 14638 bp, 16 predicted proteins | sample 5400541 | NCBI WGS metagenome assembly WNFC01 (sample SAMN13153342, study PRJNA577476) | soil metagenome | isolation source: 120 cm saprolite under Douglas fir tree site 2 hole 2 replicate 1 | place: USA:California | collected 2015-04-18
ATTCTCCTCCTCATCATCGTCATCGTCCCCCTAGAATCGATCCATACGCGTCGGCTACGTCGCCGCCTCGTGCGCCGCGGTGTGGGGCCGCCAGTGCAACGCATCGCGACTCTCGGCCTCGGGCGTTCCCTCCGGTCCGTGGTTACGGACATCGACGGGGCGCACGCAGTGGTCGAAGCGAATCAGGATAGTTCCCGCCGGCCAGGGGCCGGCAAGCGGCACGAGCCTCAAGAGCTGGCATCGTCCCTGCGCGACGGGCATGGTTTCCGCCTCGTGCACCCGGCAGAGGAGGGGCGTGGGAAGATCGGCAAGGTATGCGTAGTCGCCCGGTCGATACATTCGGTGCGGCTCCGAGCAGCCTCCGTGCCCGGTCGCAGGTGCCGCTGAGTGCGCCATCCGACGAATGGAATCCGTGCTGGTCTCGGGACTTGGAGCCTGCGCGAGGAGCCCTCACCCGAGTTCAACGACGCCCCGACCCGGTTCGCCCGGGCCCGGATCATGACTTTTCCTTCTCCGCATCACTCAAAGGAGGGAGGCGCAGCCCGGGAGACGCTCTGCGGACCGCTGTGTCGCTGGAAAACTGCCGGCGGTCGACCGTGCAGACATGTGCGTCGGTTCCGCGGGGCGGTGCGAAGTTGTAAGGAAGGAACGGCATCGCCCTCGCCGCCATGCGCGCGATGAACGACCGGACGATCATCGACCCGCCCGAGGTCCTCCACCCCATCCAGGAAGAGTCTCGGTCCTTGGGGTTCCGGCTCGCCTCGGAGCCCATGACCGGCTCGCTCCTCCGCGCTCTCGCCGCGAGCAAACCGGGCGGCCTCCTGCTGGAGCTGGGAACCGGGACCGGAGTTGGAACCTCATGGCTGCTCGCCGGGATGACGCCCGATGCCCGCCTCGTCACCGTGGACAACGACCCCGCCGTGATGGACGTCGCCCGACGGCACCTGTCCGGCGATGAGCGGGTGGCGTTCCACCTCGAGGACGCCGCCGTCCTCATCGGCAGGTTGCCGGCGGCGGAGTTCGACCTCATCTTTGCGGATGCCTGGGTCGGCAAGTTCAGCCACCTCGACCAAACCCTGCGGCTCCTCAAGCCCGGTGGTCTCTACGTCGTCGACGACATGCTGGAGCAGGACAATTGGCCCGGCGACCACGCCCCCGAGGTCGAGCGGCTGGTGGCCGACCTGGAGGCCCGGCGGACCCTCGTCCTCACCAAGCTCGACTGGTGCACCGGGATCATCATCGCGACCATGCGCGCCTGATCGCCTCCAGGAAGACCCCGTCCGCGCTGGTCGAATCACGCCATTCATGAGATCGTCTCAGTCGGACGATGAGGACGATGGCCATTCCCATGCGGCGCGCCCTCACCCTCGCGATCGTCCTCTTCTGGCTCGTCATGGTGGGCTTGCTCGTCCACGAGCAGGCGCCGCCGCCGAGCGCCCCGCAGGCGCCGCTCGCCGCCGGCACCACCCCCGAGCGCGACGAGTGGTTCGGCGTCGAGCGGGACGGCAAGCGGGTCGGGCGCGCCCACCGGGCGAGCGCGCGCACCGCCACCGGCCTCCGCTTCACGGAGGATCTCCTCGTCTCGCTGATCATGCTCGGCGTGCCCCAGACGGTCCGCACCTCGCTCGATGCCGAGACCGACGACCGCTTCGCGCTCCGGCGCGTTCGCTTCACGCTTGCCTCGCCGGCCACGGCGTTCTCCGCGACCGGGACGAGCGACGGCCGCCGCCTCACCGTGACCTACGGAGCCGACGGCCGGCGGAGCGAGGCCACCATCCTCCTGACGGAGCCCGTCTACCTGCCCGTCACTCTCCGGGCGCGCGTCCTGGCGGGCGATACGACCCCGGGGACGACCTACACGGTCCCCGTCTTCAACCCGCTCGTGCTCCGCAACGAGCCGCTCACCGTGAAAGTGGACGGCCGCGCCGCGCTCGACGGGGTGGACGCGATCGTCCTCACCGAGGAGCAGCACGACCTCCGCGCGCGGGTCTGGCTGACACCCGACGGGAGCGTGCTGCGCGAGGAGGGCTCGCTCGGCCTGACCCTCGTGCGCGAGTCCCGCGAGGCGGCCCTCGCCGGCGACGCCGCGCTGGTACCGCTCGACCTGGTCGCCGCGAGCCGCATCCCGCTCGCCGGGCGGATCGAGGACCCCCGCCACGTGAGCCGGCTCACGCTGCGCATGCAGGGCGCCGCGGCCGCGCGCGTGCCGCTCGACCCGCCCCGCCAGCGCGTGCGCGGTGACCTGCTCCGCGTCGAGCGCGAGCCGCTGCCCGAGCACGCACCGTTCGGCGTGGCGGACGCCGCGCTGGCGCAGTACCTGGCGCCCACCCCCTTCATCGAGTCGGACGACGCCGCGATCGTGGCGACCGCCCGCTCGATCGTCGGCTCCGGGCGCGATGCGACGGCGGCCGCACACGCGCTGGTCGCGTGGGTGAACGAGCACCTGGAGCAGGCGCCGAGCGTGACCGTCCCGAGCGCCCGCGAGGTGCTCGCCGCGCGCCGCGGCGACTGCAACGAGCACGCCGTCCTGCTCGCCGCGCTCGCCCGGGCGGCGGGCATCCCGGCCCGCGTCGTGGCCGGGGCGATGTACCTGGACGGCGCCTTCTACTACCACGCGTGGACGGAGCTCTGGCTCGGGACGTGGGTGAGCGCCGACGCCGTCTTCCGCCAGCTGCCCACGGACGCGACCCACGTGAAGCTGCTCGAGGGCGGGCCCGAGCGGCACATGGAGCTGGCCGGCATCGTCGGCGAGCTCCGCTTCACCGCCGAGGAGAGCGAGCGATGATCCGCTTCATTCACCTGCGCAAGGCGTACGGGCCGACGGTCGCCGTCGCCGACCTCGACTTCACGATCGAGGCCGGCGCCGTGTTCGGCTTCATCGGGCCGAACGGCGCCGGCAAGACGACCACCATCCGCCTGATGACCGGATTGCTGGCGCCCACCGCCGGGACCGTGCTCCTCGGCGGCCACGACATCGGCCGCGAGCCCGAGGCCGCGAAGGCCATCACGGGCTACCTTCCGGACCATCCCTTCCTCTACGACAAGCTCACGGCGCTCGAGTTCCTGCGCTTCGTCGGCGGCCTCTACGGGCTCGGCGGCGGCGAGCTCGAGCGGCGGGCCGGCGACCTGCTCGCGCAGTTCGGCCTCGCCGAGCGGGCGGGCGAGCTGACCGAGACGTACTCGCACGGGATGAAGCAGCGCCTCGCGCTCGCGGCCGCGCTCGTCCACCGGCCCCGGATCCTCGTGCTCGACGAGCCGATGGTCGGGCTCGATCCGCAGGGCACGGTCGCGCTGCGCCGCCTGCTCGTCGAGCTGGCCGCGGGCGGCGTCACGATCTTCCTCTCGACCCACAGCCTCCACGTGGCCGAAGCGCTCTGCGACCGGATCGGCATCCTCGATCGCGGGCGCCTGGTCGCGCTCGGCAGCCTCGCGGAGCTGCGCGCCGCCGCGCACCGCGACCCGATCGACGGCGACGGCTCGCTCGAGTCCGTGTTCCTCGCCATCACGGGCGCGGCATGAGCGGCGCCCCCTCGCTCCTCTGGCTCCTCTCGCCGCGGCTCCTCGCCGCGCGCGGCGCGCTCAGCCGCGGGCGGGCGAAGCCGCTCGTGCTCGGCGCGCTCGCCGCCCTCTTCTGGATCGCCTGCTTTCTCGGCTTCGAACGGACGCTCGCCTACTTCCAGACCATCACCGCCCTGGGCCCGATCCTGACCCAGCGCCTGCTCGTGCTGATCTTCGTGAGCTTCTTCGCGGTCCTGGTGCTGAGCAACGTGGTGACCGCTCTCACCACCTTCTACGACGCACCCGAGGTGAACGTGCTGCTCGCGGCCCCGCTCACCGCCAGGCGGCTCCACCAGGTGCGCTTCATCGAGAGCCTCGTCGCCTCGAGCTGGATGGCGCTGCTCTTCGGCCTCCCGGCCTTCATCGCGTACGGCGTCGTGTACCGGGCCGGCATCGTCTTCTACCTGGGCGTGGTCGCCACCCTGGTGCCCTTCCTCGTCATCCCGGCCGCGCTCGGCGTGCTGGCGGCGACCGCGATCGTGCTCGTCTTCTCGGCGCGGCGGGTGCGCGACGTCCTCCTGGTCGCGAGCCCGGCGCTCGCGGCGGCCGTCTACCTGGGGATCCGCCTGCTTCGCCCCGAGAGCCTCGCCAGCCCCTCGGGGCTCGCCGGCTTCGCCGCGTTCCTCGCCGACGTCGGCGAGCCTTCGCCGTGGCTGCCGACGACGTGGGCCGCCGAGATCCTGATCCCCCTGCTCGGCGCCCGTCCGGGCGAGCCCCTCTTCCATCTGGCGCTCCTCGCGAGCACAGCTGCCGTCCTCTACCTCGGGAGCGCGGCCCTCGTGGAGCGCGTCTTCCTCCGCGCCTGGTCGCGAGCGCAGGAAGGCGAGGCCGGCGGCGGGCGCGACCGCGTCCTGTCGCGCTGGCTCCCCAAGGTGACCGCGCCGCTCGGACGGCCCGCGAACCTGCTGCTCGCGAAGGAGGTGACCGTCTTCCTGCGCGACCCGGGGCAGTGGTCGCAGCTCGCCGTCCTGCTCGCGCTGGTGGTCGTCTACGTCTACAACTTCTCGGTCCTCCCGCTGGACGACGGGAGCGCGCTCGCGGCGGCGATGCGGGAGATGGCCGCCCTCTTGAACCTCGGTCTCGCCGCCTTCGTCACCACTTCGGTCGCGGTCCGCTTCGTCTATCCGGCCCCGAGCCTCGAGGGTCGCTCCTGGTGGGTGCTGCGCACGGCGCCGATCACGCTCGCGGCCATCTGGCGGAGCAAGTTCACGATCGGCTTCGTGCCACTCGCCGTCCTCGCCGAGGTCCTGGTGGCGGTGACGAACCGCTTCCTCGGCGTCCCGCCGGGTCTCACCGCGGTGTTCATGGCGACGCTCCTCCTCGTGGTCGCGGCGATCGTGAGCCTCGGGATCGCGTTCGGAGCGGCGCATCCGCGCTTCGACGCCGTCAACCCGGCGCAGATCGCCACCAGCTTCGGCGCGGTGCTCTACATGATGCTCTGCCTCGCGCTCATCACCGTCGTGGTGGCGTTCGAGGCGTGGCCGGTCTCGCGGCTCTTCTGGCCCCCTGTCGCGGCGGGACCGCTCGGAGGGGGCGAGTCGGCGCTGGTCGGTGCCGCCTTCGGCACCGTCACGCTGCTCACGAGCGCGGCCTTCGTCGCCGGGCGCCGGGCCGGTCTCCGGTACCTGGCCGCGCTCGAGCCGTAGGCCGGGCGCTACGCCGCCTCGCGCGCGGCCGGCGAGCAGATCGCCGCCTCCGCGGTCCGGACGAGGAAGCGCGCCACCGCACCGAGCACCGGCGCCATGTCACGAGCCGTGGCCGCCCTGACGGGGCGCGTTCAGCGCCACCGCGTTGAAGAGCAGGATCCACTGGCCCTGATCGAGGTAGGCCTGGAGATCCTCGCGCGCCCAGCCGAACGGCAGGTCCGCGTTCTCCCAGTACTCGACCAGCTGGCCGGAGAGAAAGACTCGCTTCGTCCGGGTGACAGAGTTCATGACGTTCCTCAGGCGGCCGCCCGGCCCGCGGCCGGGGTGCGCAGGTCGATGCGGGCCCCCTTGAAAATGCCGCACAGCCGGACGCGTCCCGAATTGACCAGGTAGACGACGGTCGCGATCACCTCGGCCTCGCTCCGGGCCTGCTCGGAGATCGCGTTCACCAGATCGAGCAGCGTGATGTTCCGCGTCATGGGGGGTCCCTCCGTGGTGGGCCGGCGCCCGTTGTTGTAATGCTCTGCCCCACCTACGCCTAAGACGATGGCACGGATGCGGATGGGTCGGGCGCGCCTGACCCTCGCGGTCGTCCTCCTCGCCGTGGCTGGCGTTTCCGAGGCCGCGGACGACTGGGGTGGCTGGCGGGACCGGGTCACCCTGACGCTGAGCGACCGGCTCCGGGGCGAGGTCGTCGATTGGTTCCGGCCGCGAGCCGCACCCCGTGGCGCCGGGCGCTACGGTTTCTTCGCGAGCCGTCTCCGCGCGGGCGTCAGCGTGACGCTGCCCCACGTGCAGCTCGTCCTCCAGGGGCAGGACACCCGCCTCGCCGACCTCCCCGGCGACGCCGTCTTCCCGCCGCCCGTCGGCGCCCTCGGCCCGGGGGCGCTCTACTTCCTCCATACCCACGAGACCACCCAGGGCGAGCCTTTCCTGAAGCTCGGGTTCCTCACGCTCAGGCGGAGCGGCCTCTCGGTCACGGGCGGGCGGTTCGAGTACGCCGACGGCCTCGAAACCGAGCCGGCGAACCCGACGCTCGCGTTCCTGAAGCGCTACCGTCTGGCGGAGCGCCTGGTGGGGCCCTTCTCGTACTCGCACGTGTCGCGGAGCTTCGACGGCGGTCGCGTGTCGTATGACCGCCCCGACTGGAACCTGACCGCGATGGCGAGCCGCCCGACGCACGGCGGCTTCGAGGTGAGCGCGAACCGCGAGATCGGCGACGTCGGCCTGGCCGGGCTGGCGCTGACGCTGAAGCGGCTCCCGCACGCCCCGCCGGCCGACGTGCGCCTTTTCTACCTCTACTACGACGATCGGCGGCGCTCCACGCTGAAGGTCGACAACCGGCCGCTGGCGGCCCGTCGCGCGGACACCGATGCGATCGCCGTGCACAGCGTCGGCGGCCACGCCGCCACCGTCATCGACGCCCCGCCCGGCGCGATCGACGCCCTCCTCTGGGGCGTCGTCCAGGCCGGAAAGTGGGGCACGCTCGACCACGCGGCGTGGGCCTACGCGGTCGAGGCGGGCTACCAGCTCCCGCGTCTCGCGTGGACCCCGTGGCTCCGCGCCGGCTACGACCGCTCCTCCGGGGACGACGATCCGACCGACCGGCGGCACGCGACCTTCTTCCAGATGCTCCCGACGGCGCGCCTCTATGCCCAGACTCCGTTCTTCAACCTGATGAACGACAGCGATCTATTCGCCCAGCTCATCCTCGCCCCGCACCGCCGCATCCTCGTCCGCGCCGACTATCACTGGCTCGCGCTGACCGAGCCGCGCGATCTCTGGTACGCGGGCAGCGGCGCCACCAACAACGACGTGTTCGGCTTCTCGGGTACGCCCTCGGGCGGCCACCGGCCGCTCGCCCACCTCGCCGACGTGTCGGTCAGCGTCGAGCTCGGGAGGCAGCTCTCGCTGAACGCGTACTACGGGCACGCCTTCGGCCAGGGCGTCGTGCGGACGACCTTCGCCGGCGCGGACACCGACTACGGGTTCGTCGAGCTTCTCCTGAGCCTATAGCGACCCGAGACCTTGTCTCGGGTCGGGGACGGACGGCGAGCGTGCGGCCCGTTGGATGAGGCGGACGCCGTGCCGCGGCCGGCAAAAGCCGGCGCGGCAGACTTTCCGAGCGTGAGCGCGGTAACTGTAAGGCGACGCATCCGCGCGCGACGCGTGGTGGCTGCCCGGGGCCTCAACGTTTGCCGCGCCGGCTTTTGCCGGCCGCGGCACGGCCTGCGCACGATCCACCGACGTGACACGCTCGCTTCCGATCTTTCCGACCCGAGACATGGTCTCGGGTCGGTTTAGCTCGTCATCACCGTCGGCCCAGTCGGCTGGGGCGGCGCCGGCGTCGGCTCGACGGTCAAGAAGAGCTTCGCGATCGGCGCCGTGTAGGAGTCGACGGGGATCGGGAACTGGGTCACGACCCTCCCCTCGGGGTTCACGCCGAAGTCTCCGCAGGGGACGTTCTTCTCCCCGACGAGCGCCCACAGCCGGTACACCTGGCCGGCCGGGAGGGCGGCAAGCCGCTCGATCGCCACCGCCCCCTTTCCCGAGTCGAGGTCGAGGGCTACCTTGCCGAGCGCCCCGGACCCCGTGCCCGTCCCGTGGAGGGCGAACGAGAGGACGACGTTCGGCTCCTGCAGCATCGCGGTGACGGTCCGCTGGAGCCTGAGCTCCTGCCGCACACGGTAGTTGTCGATCCCGAGCACGATGGCGAGGAGCGCCGCCGCCGCGAGCCCGAACGTGCTCCAGGCCGGACGGACCCGCGCCCGCCGTGCCTTCCGTGCCTCCGCGGCGGCCCGCAGGACGGCGGCGCGGAGGTGCGCAGGCGGCTCGGCAGCCTTCGCATAGGGCACGAGCCCGAGGACGGCGCGCAGGCGCTCGACCTCGCGCGCGACCTCGGGCTCCGCCGCGATGCGCTGCTCGAGGGCCCGTGCCTCGTCCCGGTCGAGCTCCCCGAGAACGTAGTCGACCAGCAGACCTTCGGAGGCTTCCATCTCTGGTGAGCGGCTCATGGTTTCACCCCACGAGGTCCTGGAGGCTGTCCCTCAGGCTGAGGAGGCCCCGGCGCGCCCAGCTCTTCACCGTGCCGAGCGGCGCACCGAGCTGATCGGCGATCTCGGCCTGGGTGAGACCCTTCCAGTAGGAGAGCTCGAGCACCTCGCGTTCCCTGTCTGATAGCTGCGTGAGCGCGGCGCGCACGCGCTCCGCGCACTCTTTCGTCGACACCTGCTGCGGGGGCGTGGCAGGCAGGGCCAGGGCTGGAGCCGTCGTGTGCCAGCGCTTGAGCAACCGCAGATGCCGCCCGCGCGAGCGCAGCCGGTCGATCGCGCGCGAGCGCGTCATGGCGACCAGGAAGCCGGCGAGCTGCCCGCGCCCCGGGTCGTAGCCGTGGTCGCCCGAGAGTGCCACGAAGACCTCCTGCGTCAGATCCTCCGCCTCCTGCGGGCTCTGGAGAACGGCTACGGCCACCCCGTACACGAGCCCGGCATGGCGGTCGTAGAGCGTGCCGAGCGCGCTGCCGTCGTCGCTCTCGAGCGCCGCCAGGAGCTCGGCATCCGTCCGAGGGTGCTCCTCCGAGAGGCGCTGCGCGACGGGACGGAACGGGCGCTCGGCGCTCACGGTGACCCCGCGATCATGCTGAGGCCGACGATCGAGCCCGAGGGACCGCCGATGCTGCCGAGGGATGTGGCGGCCCCCGTGGCGAGGTCGATGTCGTACAGCGTCGAGGCGAAAGCCGCGAGGCCGCGGTTCTTGCCCCCGCCGTCGGTCACTATATCGAACCCGGCCTCTGGCGGGACGTGGACGCCGAGCGGGCCGACCGTCCGCAGGGTGCCGTCGTTCGGAGGCTCCTGCCGCACGAGCAGGTCGAGCCCCGCGTCGAGGTCGAACATCTCCGTCGTCTGCGCTCCGGCCACGTTGTTGGTGTAGGCCGTGCCCGCGATCAGCGGCTGCCGGCCGAAGTGAGGGTCCTCGCGCGCGTAGGCCAGGGTCCGATCCGCCGCCGTCGCGCCGTTGTCGACGTTCACGCGCAGGTTCTGGCCATCGTGGCCGACCAGCCTCAGGCGGTCCGTCCTGGGATTGAAGTCCAGTCCCGAACGGCTCCCGCCGTTGAAGGGCACCGTCAGCGTGCTCACCAGGCGGGCCGCCGCGGTGACGGGGTCGATCGTATAGACGTCCCCGGCCGCCGTCAGGCCGTAGAGGAGACCGTTCGCCGGACGCCGGTCGAGGCCGATGAGCTGCCCGCTCACCCCGCTCGGCTTCCTCGTTCTCGCGTCGCCAGGGTGCTCGGCGGAGAAGGTGATGAGCATGCCGTCTTCGGTCAGGGCCACCAGGATCGGGGAGGCGGCTCCGGTCCTCGGGCCCGCCAACGCGAGTCCAGCCACGAGAAGGCCGATGCGCAGCTGCCCTCTGGCGATGGTCGCAGCTTTCACTGGCAGAGAACCTGCACGGGCCCTTTAGCGAGGTGGCCGGCCGAGCCGCAACCCCGCGGCCGCTAGACATCGCATCGTCCGCATGCCTGCCGCGCGCGCTTCATCATCGTTCCCGGAGACGTTACGTGCGAGCGGCGCGCCCGGATGCAACGTCCGCAAGATCGACTTCACGATCAACGGCTTCTGATCGTCGGCCGTCGCGTGGCTCGAAGGGGGGCCGCCAACCGGCCGCCCCCCTTCGCTCATTGCGGGAGGTGAGGCGAGAGCGCGCCGCTAGGGGACGAGCTGCCGCAAGGGACCCTGATCGTCCGGGAAGTTGCTGGTGTTGAGCACCTGGATGCCGGCGGTGTGGTCGCCGTTGAACGGCGTCACCGTGTTCGGACATCCTGCGGCCGCCGCGTCGTCCGGCGAGTTGAACCACAACCCGAGGTGATAGGTGTGGACCGGAGGGGTCGCCGGGTTCATGTCGGCGTCGGGAAACGTACCGTCATCGTGCACGACCGGCGCCATGGCGATGCCCGGCGCCACGATGAACGTCTCGATGTTGAAGCGGCCGATGAACATGCCCGTGCCCTTCCCATCCGCGCGCGTATCGAGGTCGCCCTGGTACCAGGACAGGCCGAAGGGCCCCTTGGGAACCTGGATGACGAAGAAGTCGAAGGCCGTGTTCGGCGGCAGCCCGATCACGTCGACGTGCATCATCTCGACCGGCCCCATCGTCCGCACGCGGACCCGCGCTTTCGCGTTCGGCAGGCACGTGGTCGCCGCGCCCGACGGCACCATGTTGAAGCAGATCTCCCGGTGATCGGGGTTTGGTGGCGGGCACCTCACTTCCCCGGGGAGGGGTGGTGGAGGTGCGGGTTGAGCCAGGCAGGGGTCTCCCAGGCCGCTCCATGCCAGCAGCAGCGCTAGCCCCCAGCCCCGGCACGATGACTTCGGTATCTCGAGGCGACATGGGTCTTTCATCGAAGTTCCTCCTCGCGGGCCGTTCCCGCTTCTTGATGTGAAAGAGTTGCGAACGCTCTGCGGAGTCAGCGGTACGTCGGTCTCGGGCGGAGCTTTGGATACGGCGGGGACAAACGCGGCGTCAAGCGAAAGCCTCGCTCGCCGGGCCCCCCGCGGCATCGCGAGCTAGAGACCTCGCATTGTCTAACGACAAGACGCGGTTACGAGTCTGCCCCGCTCGCCGTCGGCGCGCCGCCGCCCTCGCGCGGCATCGGCACGCGGGCGCGCAGGCAGGCGCCGCCGCCCGGTCCCGAGGAGAGCGAGACCGTCCCGCCGAGCGCGCGTACGCGCTCGCGGATGCCGATGAGCCCGATCCCGCTCGGGCGGCTCGCCCCGTTTTCCGCCGGCAGCCCGACGCCGTCGTCGCGCACCTCGAGCCGGAGCTCGTCTCCCTCGCCGGTCAGCCCTACCCACACGCGCTTCGCGTGCGCGTGGCGCGCGACGTTGGTGAGCGCCTCCTGGATGATGCGGTAGACCGCCGTCTCGATCTCCTCCGGCAGGCGCTCCGGGAGCCCCTCGGCGGTGAACTTGGTCGCGATCTGGTGCCGTCCGCGGAAGGCCTCGAGGTGCGCCTCGAGCGACCCCGCGAGCCCGTAGAGGTCGAGCCCGGGCGGGCGCAACAGCTGCGACAGCTCGCGCATCTCGCCGAGGGTCTTGGCGACCAGGTGTCGCGCTTCGCCCGCCCGCGTGCGGAGCTCGCCCAGGTCGGGCGGGAGCTTCCGCTCGAGCAACCAGAGGTACGAGGATACCGCGGTGAGCGACTGCCCGAGCTCGTCGTGCAGCTCGCGCGAGAGCCGGCGGAGCTGCTCCTCCTGCACGGAGATGAGGCGCGCGGAGAGCGCGGCGAGCTCGTCCTGGCGCTGGATCAGGCCCGTGCGGAAGCGACCCAGGACGCGCGCGCAGGCGACCGCGAGCGCGGCCCCGATGGCGACCCAGCAGAGGGTGCTCACGAACGGCGCCATGGGGAGACCCTGCTGGCCGAGCTTGGCCCCCACGAGCGCGAAGCCGGCGCAGATGAAGACGCCGACTAGGGTCGTGCGGCGCGCGCTCCAGGAGAAGAATACGACCCCGGCGATGAGCAGGGTGGTGAAGGCGCTCGACATGAGCGAGGGGTAGGTGGGCACCGCGTAGGGCAGGAGGTAGAGGTAGAGGAGGAGGTTCGACGCCAGCCCCAGCGCGAACAGCAGGCCGAGCCTGTCGCCGTGCCGCGCACCCAGCCCGGTGAAGCTCGCCATCAGCACGAAGCCCGCCAGCGCGGCGTGGATGACGTAGATGACGAGGAGGGCGGGCAGCTGGCGGGCGTCGACGGTGAGCGCCTGGAGGGGCAGCAGGCAGAGCGCGGACGCGAGCGCCATCGCCGCCGCGACCCGGAGCTGCGGTCGCTGGTCGATGGGCTCCACGCTGGGCGGGGGAACCGGCATTCCGGGTGACAAGGGCAAATGCGGGGCCGGGGCGCAATCCCCCCTGGCGAGCGAAATCACCCGGCGGTAGAGGGATGCCAGGCGGCTCACGCGGCTGCTCCCACCCCGAGACGCTCGAGCTCTCGCCACGCCGCGCGCTCGCCCGCGGCGATCATCAGCTCGACGGCGCGGGCACCCGGTACGTAGCCGGCCGCCGGGATCGAGGGCGTCACGAGGACATCGGTATGGCCCACGGCCCGACGGTAATGCGAGGGGTAGATGTGCAAGCCACGCGCGTGGAGGGGATGAAGGCCGAGCCCCCGCAGCAGGGAGCCGAGCTCCCACACGTCCGAGGCGATCACGAGCTCGGCGCCCAGCGCGCGGCAGGCTTCCGTGGGCAGGACGCACGCGATCCCGCCGTCCCTGAGCCGTTCCCCGTCGCGCACCACGGGGCGGCGCACCACGCGTTGTGCGCAGCTCGCGCTGATCGCCGAGGCGAGTCGGCCCTCGCCGATCGTGACCGGCTCCCTCGACGGCAGGCGGGTCGCCATCGCCGCGAACGGCAGGCGGAGGTCGGCAAAGGTCTCCGGCAGATGGCGGGCGCAGAACCGCTCCAGCCTGCGGCCATCGAGGAGGCCCGGCCAGAACACCGTGCGCGCCATCTCGGCCAGTTCCTCCCAGCCCATGCCGGCGGCGACGGCCGCTCCGATCAGGCTGCCCGCGCTCGTGCCGGTCACGACTGCGGGCCGGATCCCGGCCTCGGCCAACGCCTTCACCACGCCGATGTGTGCCAGCCCCCGCACCGAGCCCCCGCTCAGCGCGAGCCCGACGCGGCGGGAGCGAAGGAGGTCGCCCCTCACGGCGGCGCATCATACATCACTCCCCCGGCCGGACGCGCCTACAAATCGCCTCCCGAATGTCGTAGCAAGGCCGCACGATGCCTGGGGGAGCACCGGGAGCCCCGGCGGGGGCCCGCCAGGGTGGGTGACGGCCACCTCGGCCTCGGCTTCGTCTGCGTCGCGCTGGCGGCGGCCGCCAACCTGCTCGGGGGTGCGGTGGTCACGTTCCGGCGCTGGGACGACCGCGTCCTGCGCTTCGCCGTCGCGCTCGGCGCGGGCTTCATGCTGGCGGCGGTCCTCCTGAAGATGCTGCCCGAGAGCGCGCGCCTCACCCGACTCGCGCCCGGGCTGGTGCTCGGCGGCTACCTCCTGATCCACCTCTTCGAGCATACGGTGGCCCCTCACTTCCACTTCGGCGAGGAGGTCCATCCCGAGCAGCTCGGCGGGAGCGCGGGGGTCTCGGCGCTGCTCGGGCTCATGGTGCACAGCTTCTTCGACGGCCTCTCGATCGGCTCGGGCTTCGTCATCGGCCGCGCGCTCGGCCTCCTCCTCTTCGCCGCGATCCTCCTCCACAAGGCGCCGGAGGGGTTCGCCATCGCCTCGGTCGTGCTCGCGGCGCGCGGCACGCGCCGCCAGGCGATCCTCGCGGCGGGCGCCGTCGGCTTGGCCACGCTGGTCGGCGGCCTCGCCATCTTCGGCGAGCGTACCCTGGTGGGTCCGGCGCTCGCCGTGTCGGCCGGGGTGACGCTCTACGTCGCCGCCTCCGACCTCGTGCCGGAGGTGAACCGGGAGCAGGGCACGGCCGTCGCGCTCACGGTGTTCGCGGGGGTCGTGCTCTACTACGTGACCGAGCGGCTGCTCTCGGCGGCCGGGATATAGTCTCCGATGCGCCAGCACGAGTTCACCGTCGACCTCCCGCACTCGGCCCGCCGGCTGTGGGCGCTCTTCCAGCGCTACGATTTGTGGAAGGAGTACGCGCCCGCGGTGCTGGACGTGGAGATCGTCTATCCGGGCGACGCCGAGGGGAACGGCCTCCTCCGCCGCGTCGTCTACCCCCTGCCCTTCGGACGCCGAGGCGAATCGTTCGAGCTGGTGAAGAACGTGCGCGCGAACCTGGGCTACGACTACGTCATGCTGCGCACCGGGCTCTCGGGCTCGATGACCCTCGAGCCGCTCGGCCCGAACCGGACGCGGCTCCGCTTCCGCGAGCGGTTCCACATCACGAAGGCGTGGCTACGCTGGCTCGAGGGCCCGATCTACCGCTTCATCAACAAGAAGAACGAGCAGTCCATGCGCGGCGCCGCGGCCTGGCTCTCGGCCCACCGCGAGTTCCGCCCCGACCTGACCGACCCGTAGCGACCCGAGACCTTGCCTCGGGTCGGAAACGGACGCGAGCGTGTGACGTCGGTGGATCGTGCGCAGGCCGTGCCGCGGCCGGCAAAAGCCGGCGCGGCAAAGTGAGGCCCTTTGGGCAGCCGGGGTACGCCGCACCGCACATCCGTCGTCTCCAGTGACGTGCCATACTCCGGAAAGTTTGCCGCGCCGGCTTTTGCCGGCCGCGGCACGGCGTCGGCCCCGTGAAGCGGGCCGCACGCTCGCTGTCAGTCCCCGGCCCGAGACAGGGTCTCGGGCCGACTATGGCGCGCGAGGTACCTCCGCGTATACGAGCAGGTGGGGACGATGCGGAGCCCCTGCGCGCGCGCGTAGGCGAATGCCGCCTCCGTGAGGCGCGCCGCGATCTCGCGCCCGCGCAGCGC
>WNFC01012647.1_pt1 | contig 14637 bp, 13 predicted proteins | sample 5400541 | NCBI WGS metagenome assembly WNFC01 (sample SAMN13153342, study PRJNA577476) | soil metagenome | isolation source: 120 cm saprolite under Douglas fir tree site 2 hole 2 replicate 1 | place: USA:California | collected 2015-04-18
GTATCGGATCGCGGATGCCGCCTATACGCCCGACGTCAGCGATATCCCGCCCGAGAGCTGGCCTTACCTGCAAAATCTCGATTTCTGGATCATCGACGGGCTGCGCTATGCCGGGCATCCCAGTCACTTCAGCGTCAGCGACGCGCTCTCATGGATCGATCGCTTCAAGCCGCGCCGCGCGGTTATTACCAACATGCATTCCGATCTCGATTACGAGGTCCTGCGCCAGAGCCTGCCGCCGACCATCGTCCCTGCCTATGACGGCATGCGGCTGACGCTGGAGCAGGCGGGCTAGCGCACGCCCGTCGGGTCGTGCGACGCACATTTTTTAACTCGCACGCGAGCTGTTTCTTGATCAGTTAGCGTGCTGCACGCTCAATTTAAGTGCATCGCAAGTCTGGAAGCAGCTTTTCAGGCGTATTCCATGTCCCCCGCAGCCTGAATCTGGAAACGTCATGACGCGGTCAACGCGCAACGGCGAGCGCGAACCGTCTAACCTCCCAACTCCTCTCGGCCGGCATATTTGTTGCATCTTTTCGAAGCAACAGAGGAGTTGCGCGAATGACGTCCAGGATCCGCCGCCGTGAATTCATTGCCGCCCTCGGGGTCGGACTTTTCGCCGCGCCTGCGATTGTGCGTGCCGAGGGCGAGCCAATCGTCATTCGCGCGGGTGCCCTGAAGCTGATCCATTCCATCGCACCGTATTTCTACGATCAGTTCGTGCCCGCGGGCTACAAGATCGAAGTGCTGCCGTTCGAAACGCCGACCGAATGCAAGAATGCCGTTGTGACCAAGTCGGTCGATTTCGGCGCGTTCGGTATCGCGGCCGCTTTGCTCGGAGCCGCGGCAGGCGAGCCGGTCGTGGTGATTGCCTCGACCTGCAATCGCGGCATGGCCATCATCGCGAAAAAGGACTCCGGGATCGCCTCGATCAGGGATCTCAAGGGAAAGCGCGTCGCGGTGTTTCCGGGAACCACACAGGAAGTGTTCTTCCTCGAGCGGTTGCGGATGGAAGGCATGACCATCAGGGATGTCGAACCGGTTCGCGTCTCGTTCAGTGAAATGCATATCGCCTTGTCGCGTGGCGACATCGACGCCTACGTCGGTGCCGAGCCTGGTCCCGGCGTGTCGTTATCCAGCGGCGTCGGCTCATTGGTTGAATATCCGTATTCAACGGCCATGGGATCCCTCAACATGGTGTTCGGCACACATCGCGACGTGATCACCGAAAAGCCGGACCTCGTCCGCGTGATGATGGGCATTCACCAAAGGGCGACCGATTTCGCGTCGTCCAACAAGGACGCCATGGTCGCGATGGCGTCCAGCAAGCTCGGGCAGAAGAAGGAGGCTATCGAAGCCTCGGTACCCAATGTCGAACTGACGTGGCGACTTGGGCCGAAGGAAATCGAACAATCGAAAATCTACGCCGACCACATGCTGTCGCTGAAACAGATCAAGCGCCTGCCTGATTTCGCCACCTTCATCGACACCAGCTTCGTCGATGCGGTGAAACCGACCTGATCGTGACCACGCTCGCGTCCCATACCGAGGACGAGACCGCCTCCGCGCCCGAAACTTCATGGGCGACAACATGGTGGCCGCGGCTGCGGCCGTTGCTGCTGGCGGTTACCTTTCCTGCCGCACTGCTGGCGATCTGGCACTTTTCCACCGTGGGGCGGCCCGGCAGCCTGATCCCCCCGCCTTACGATGTCTGGCTTGAGCTGCAAGACCTGGCCGTTGGCGGCATCAATGACGATGCCTATAGCCGAACCCTGCACATCCATTTGCTGGCTTCCATCAGCCGCGTCTACGGCGGCTTCGCGCTGGCTTTGATTGTCGCGTTGCCGCTGGGAATGCTGATTGGGCGTGTCCCGCTGGTCCGCCAGGTAGTCGACCCGACCCTTCAAATTCTTCGCCCCGTCCCGGTCACCGCGTGGCTGCCGCTGGCGATGATCATGTTTGGGCTCGGGCCGCGCTCCGCTTTCTTTCTCGTCTTTCTCGGGGCCTTCTATCCGATTCTGGTGAACACCATTTTTGGCGTGCGTTCCGTCGAACCCCGATTATTCGAAGCCGCGGCGATGCTGGGCTGCAGCGGCTCGGCGCAGTTCTTCCGCGTCGTGCTGCCCGCTGCCCTTCCGTCCATCTTTACAGGCATGCGGCTCGGATTGGGCTTCGCATGGGTCGTGATCGTCGTCGGAGAGATGACCGGCGTGCAAACCGGGCTGGGCGCCATCATCATGGAAGCACGCCAGCTCTCGCGCACCGAAATCGTGATTTCCGGGATGATCGTCATCGGCACTGTCGGTTTCTTGTCCGACCAATTGGTCATGCTGGTCGGGCGACGGCTTCTGTCCTGGAGCCCGTCCCATGGCTGAAGCCACAATTCCGATTCTGGAGATGAGGAACGTCGGCAAGACCTATTCGCAGAACGGGCGGTCGATCGAGGCACTGCGCGGCGCCAATCTGAGCGTGAAAAAGGGCGAATTCATCTGCCTGATCGGCGCATCGGGTTGCGGCAAATCCACGCTGTTGCGCATGGCCGCCGGTTTTGAGGCCGCAACGCACGGCGACAACCTGATGTGGGGTGTGCCCATCACGGGGCCGGGGCCGAGCCGCGGCATGGTCTTTCAGGATTACGGGCTGTTTCCCTGGCTCAATGTCCGCGACAACATTGGCTTCGGTCCAAAATCGCGCGGCCGCACCAAAGCCGAAACCCGTGAAACGGTCGATCACTTCATCGACCTCGTCGGGCTGCAGCGCTTTGCCGATGTCTACCCGCACCAGCTTTCCGGCGGCATGAAGCAGCGCGTCGCCATCGCTCGCGTACTCGCCAACGACGCCGAGGTGGTGCTGATGGATGAACCGTTCGGCGCGCTCGACGCGATGACGCGTGAACGGCTGCAGGACGAACTGGTCGAGATATGGTCGCGAACCGGCTTGACGGTTCTGTTCGTCACTCACGCGATCGAGGAAGCGATCTTTCTGGCCGACCGGGTCGTGGTCATGTCGCCCGGACCCGGCCGGATCGACAATGAGTACAGCATCGACCTGCAGAGACCGCGCGATATTGCCAGCCCCGAGTTCAACGAGTGGCGGCGCATGCTGTCATCGCAACTGCATAGCCATCATGGACGCAAGGCGGGCTGAAGCAAATCCGGCTGGGTCTAGAGCCCGTTTCGATAGAATCGAAACGGGCTCTAGATTCTCTATTTGACGCGTTTTCTTGACGCGAACCGGTCTCCACCCCGGATCAAGTCCGGGGCAGGCTTTCGCTTGAAAACGCTCTCTAGCTAGCGCACCGTGATTGTGATCGGCTCAGACATCACCGGCGGCACCAGCGGGATGTGAGTCCAGTCGCCGAGTACCAGTTGAAGGGTGTGCTTGCCCTCCGGCACGGCAGGGTCACCATGGTTTCGGTCTGGCCGCCGCCGAAATGCTTGTGATTATCGTCGGCAGGGATAGGCTCTTTCATCTGTTCCTCAGTCAAAGCGGCGGCATCGATCAGCAGGTGATGGTGGCCCGTGTTCGGTTTTTCCACACCGGCTGGAGCCACACCCATGCCGGACAGCCCGAACTGCACCAGGAAGGGACTGCTCACGGTGTCGCCGTCCTTCAAATTGATGAAGTAGATTTTAGCTCCCGCCGGCGACGGCGTTTGCGCCGCAACCGGCGTGAAACCCGCTGCGGCGAAAACCGCAAGCAGCGTGAGTGTCGTTCTGAACCATGTGGTCATCATCAACTCCTGTAATAAAATAAATCGTACCGCGCGACGCTATACGCGGGAGCGCAATCGCGAAGCGATAAACTCTTATTGAATTGCATTTTTTAGGAGACATCGATCCATCACGCTTGAATGGCGGCCTTCGTTGCGCCAAGAGCCGTCATTTCAACTTGTGCGAGCAGCAGGTCTTGACGCCTTGAAGATGTAACGGTTGATACCGAAGAAATATCTTCCCGCGTCACTCAAGCGCTCGAACTCGCCATGCCATTCGTTCAGATCATCAGCCGAAATGTCTTTCTTTCGTGCCACGAAATCTCGAATAATCTGTGCCAGTCCCTTACTGTAGCTATCATCATCACATTTTAGGTTGAGGATTGGAAAGACGGCTGCACCGTCAAATCGAAATCCTGCATGGATTAACCTGTATGCCATGGATCTCGGGAGATGCGGATGAGCACAGTGCTCTTCCCATAATTTCATGACCAAGGCCATACGTTCAGGATCTTCTGAGTGCCACACAACGGCATCCCAATCCGTTGCCACAAAAACCGTTCGGCCTCCCGGATTCAAGACGCGAAATGCCTCTGAAAAAACGCGGTCAACATCGGGAACGTATTCGGCAACTTGCGTACATACCACGACATCAAAGGACGCATCTGCTTGATTTACGTTAGTTGCGTCACCGACTGCATATGAAAGCTGCGTTGAAGCTTTTCGTCGATTGCAGAGGGCTATTAGATCGCTTGAAATGTCGATGCCGACAACAGCGCCATGGCGCCCAACGATTTCCCCCATGCTTTCGCACAGATAGCCAGGACCGCAGCCGATATCCAGGACGCGCTCACCGTCGGACAAATTGAGCTGCCGAATTGTCTCAAATCGTTGCGCAATGATGTCCCCGGTGAGATAGGTTTTTTCGAGTTGTCTTGCGGCTTCATTGGTGAATTCGAGCCCGGTCATCTTCACCTCAACTGTCAGACTCTACTCAGACCCTACAAAGAAATGGACCACGAAGAGAGATTCATCTGCTGCGCCCGCAACTGCGATTTTGACGGCTCATCCATGAGTCCGCGCCTCTGGAATCCTCAGGCTGAAATCGCCTTTGCCGATTTGACCTCGTCGCGCAGCATGAATTTCTGGATCTTTCCGGTCGAGGTTTTTGGAATCGGGCCGAACACCACGGCCTTCGGCGTCTTGAAGCCCGGCATCTGAGCGCGGCAAAACGCGATGATCTCGGCCTCGGTCGCGCTGGCGTTGTCCTTCAATTCGATGAAAGCGCAGGGCACCTCGCCCCACTTTGAATCGGGTTTTGCCACCACGGCCGCGAACAGCACCGCGGGATGCTTGTGCAGCACATCCTCGACCTCGATCGAGGAGATGTTTTCACCCCCGGAAATGATGATGTCCTTGGAACGATCCTTGATGATGACATAGCCGGTTTCATCGAGCACGCCGAGGTCGCCGGTGTGAAACCAGCCGCCGGCAAAGGCTTCTAGGGTGGCCTTCTCGTTCTTCAGGTACCCCTTCATCACGATATTGCCGCGGAACATCACTTCGCCGACGGTCTCGCCGTCGCGCGGCACTGGCTGCATCGTTTCCGGATCGATCACGGTCACGGCTTCCTGCAGCGGGTAAGGCACGCCCTGCCGGCGCTTGAGTTGCGCGCGTTGGTCCGCCGGCAGACCGTCCCAACCCGGCTGCTCCGCACACACCGAGGCGGGACCGTAGACTTCGGTCAGGCCATAGACATGCGTCAGCTTGATCCCGATGCTTTCCGCACCTTCCAGCACGGCAACCGGCGGTGCCGCGCCCGCCGACGACGGGCCGCGCGGTGGTGCCCTTCGGCGCATCGGGGGCGTTGATCAGGGTGTTATAGACGATCGGCGCGCCAGCCATGTGGGTGACGCCGTGCCTCTTGATCAATTCGAAAATCTTGCTGGGATCGACTTTGCGCAGGCAGACGTTGATGCCCGCCGCCGCCGCTATTGTCCACGGAAAACACCAGCCGTTGCAGTGGAACATCGGCAGGGTCCACAGATAGACCGGATGCGGGCCGAGATCGGCCGCGAGGATGTTGCTGACGGCGTTGAGGTAGGCGCCGCGGTGGTGGGTCACCACGCCCTTGGGATTGCCGGTGGTCCCCGAGGTGTAGCTGAGCGCGATGGCGTCCCATTCGTCCTGCGGTAGTTGTGCGGTGAAGTTCTCATCGCCTTGCGACAACGCGTCCTCGTATTCGAGTTCGCCAATCCGTTTTCCTCCGGCGAAAGCCGCATCGTCGACGTCGATCACAAACGGCTTTGGTCCCGTCATCAGCGTCAACGCTTCCGCGATCACGCCGGCAAATTCCGGGTCGACCAGGATGATCTTCGCGCCGCCATGATCGAGCTGGAAGGCGATCGAGGAGGCGTCAAGCCGGATGTTGAGCGCGTTGAGTACCGCGCCCGCCATCGGGACCGCGAAATGCACCTCATTCATCGCGGGGATGTTCGGCAACATCGCCGCGACCGTATCGCCGCTGCCGATGTTTCGGGCCGCGAGGAAAGAGGCAAAACGCCGGCAGCGCGCATAGGTCTGCGCCCAGGTGAAGACGCGGCCCTCGTAAACGGCGCTGATATGATCGGGATAGACAGCGGCGGTGCGCGCCAGGAAGCTCAACGGCGTCAGCGGCACAAAATTGGCAGGCGTCTTGTCCAAACCGATGCTGTATTGGCTTTGCTGACCACTCATCGGCGAGCCTCCCTTTGATGCCGCTTACAGAAAACCGATCGAGATCCACGGAAAAATCGCCACGATGATCAATCCAATCAGCAGTGCGAGCAGATAGCCCCAGATGGGACGAATGCCCTCGGCAGGATCGACGCGGCCGATGGCGCAGGCCGCATAGTAGCCTACTCCGAACGGCGGCGCGAACAATCCGATGCCCATGGCGAGGATAATGATCATGGCATAATGGACTTCGTGAACGCCCACCGTCCGCGCGATCGGAAACAGCAGCGGGCCGAACAGCACGATCGCGGGAATGCCCTCGAGCACGCTCCCCAATACCGTGAACGCAACGATCGATACCGCAATAAAGGTCGCGGAGCCGCCGGGCAGGCCGGTCATCGCGCCGGCGAGGGCGCGCGAAAATCCGGATTGGGTCAGCCCCCAGGCCATGCCGGTTGCGGTGCCGATGATCAGCAGGATCGCGCCGGACAGGCACGCCGTCTCCACCAGCATCGGCATCAGCCGCCGCCAGTCGAAGTGGCGATAGACCAGGAGGCCGACGACCAGACCATAGACGATACCGATGGTGGAAACCTCGGTCGCGGTGGCGATGCCCTCGACCACGGCGGCGCGGATCACGAACGGCAGCGCCAGTGCGGGCAGGGCAATGACGAAAGATCTGACGATCTCGCCGCCGGTCGCGCGCGTGACGTGGCTGAGGTCCTCGTCGCGGTAGCGCCACCACACCAGCGCCGACAGCGTGATCGCCAGCACCACGCCCGGCAACAAGCCGCCGGTAAACAATGCCGCGATCGAGACGCCGGTCACCGAACCGATGGTAATGAGAACAAGGCTCGGCGGAATGGTCTCGGTTTGCGCGCCGGTGGCCGCGAGGAGGGCGACGAGATCGCCGGGCTTGGCACCCCGTTGCTTCATTTCCGGAAACAGCACGGGCGCGACCGCCGCCATGTCGGCGGCCTTCGAGCCCGAAATGCCCGACACCAGATACATGGCGCCGACCAGCACATAATGCAGCCCGCCACGGACATGGCCGAGCAGGCTGGCCAGAAACGTCACCATGGCGCGCGCCATTCCAGTCATCTCGATCAGCAGGCCGAGAAATACGAACAGCGGCACCGACAACAGGATCAGGTGGCTCATGCCCTCGTCCATACGGCCGACCAGCACCATCAGCGGCGTCCGCGTCGTCAGCGCAAGATAGCCGAAGATCGCAAGTCCAAATCCGAAGGCGATGGGCACGCCGGTAAAGACGCAGAAGCCGGCGACGCCGACAAAGAAGATGATCAGGTTGAAATTGCCGAGCGGACGCAGCCACGGCTGTGCCAGCCAGAACATGCCGATCAGCAACGCGACCGACAGCACCGCGCCCAGCACCACCCTGAGATCGCCGGCGCGTGCCAGCCGCAGAAACGCAAACAGCGCCATCAGGCCAATGCCGACCGGCAACGCCGCCGCGCGCCAGATGTTGGGGATTTGCAGCGCCGGCGTGGTGATGAAACTTTCTTCGTAGGCGTATTCGTAGGCCGGCCAGGCGACCAGCAGCAGAAAAGCCAGCGCGGCGCAGGTGGCGACGAGATCGAGATAGGTCCGCATCGCGGGCTTCGCGCTGGCCACGATGGCGGTCATTCGCATGTGCTCGGCGCGACGGAACGCGACCGCCGCACCCAGCATCGCCAGCCATAGGAACAGGATCGACGCCAGTTCGTCCGACCAGATCAGCGGCCGGTGCAGTCCGTAGCGCGCGACCACGCCGGCGAACAGGATCACGATCTCGGCGACGACCAGAAGTGCGGCCGGGATTTCGACCAGCATTCCCAGCGATGCCTCGAGCGAGGCCGCAAAGGAGCGGGGGCGAGGGGGCATCGCCTCACCTTCCGCCGCTTGCGTCAATTCGGCGTGCGCCATGACGTTCCCTCAGCCCGTTTCCTGGCAGCTTCTTGGCAGCCCGTTACGACAGTTTGCCGACGGATTTCTCCAGCAACGCCCACGCCTCGTCGCCGTATTTTCCCTTCCACTCGGCATAGAACCCGGCCGAACGCAGCTTCTCGCGGAACGGCGCGACCTCCGGCTGGTTGAACGTCAGTCCCTTGCCGGCCAACTCCTGCCGCAACCCGGCATTCAATTTTGCAACATCTGCGCGCTCGTTGATCCCGGCCGCATTGATGTTCTTGGCGACGATCGCTCGCACATCCTCGGGAAGCTTCTCCCAGGCACGACGATTGGCAAGGAACCAGAAGCCGTCCCACATGTGATTGGTAAGCGAACAGAATTTCTGCACTTCGTAGAGCTTGGCGGTCGAGATGATGGCCAGTGGATTTTCCTGGCCTTCGACGACCTTGGTCTGCAGCGCGGAATAAACCTCGCTGAAATTGATCGACGCTGGAGCGGCATCGAAGGCCTTGAACATCGAGGTCCAGAGCGGCGAGACCGGAACGCGGATCTTGAAACCCTTGAAATCGTCAGGATGGTTGATCGGCTTGCTGGACGACGTGGTTTCCCGGAATCCGTTGTCCCAGATCTTGTCCATCACGACGAGATTGGCTTTGGTGATTTCGCCGCGAATATAGGCGCCGAGATCGCCGTCCATCGCCTTCCAGACCGTGTCGTAATCGGGGAAGGCAAAGCCGATGCCGTTGATCGACGCGGCCGGAACCAGCGTGGCGAGGATCAACCCCGAAAGCGTGAAGAACTCAACGCCGCCAGAGCGGATCTGGCTCAGCATATCGGTGTCGGAGCCAAGCTGATTGTTTGGAAAGATCTGCAGATCGAAGCGGCCGTTGGTTTCGGTCTTGATCGCTGCCGACATCTCCTTGGCGCGCGCGTTCATGGGATGCGCGTCGGGCAGATTGTTGGCATACTTGTAGGTAAATTCGGCCGTTTGCGCGCGCGCGACAAACGGCGCGCCAATGCCACCCAATGCCGCTGACGCCGCGGATGCCTTGAGTAACGTGCGTCGTGAAAAGCCCATCTGGTTCTCTCCCTGATTGTTCTTTTGAAATGATCCTATGGGCCCGGCAGCGCCAGGTCATCAATCGTCTTCGGGTGGCTTATTGCCTGCTTTCAATGGAAATACCAAGCCCTTGAAATACCGAGATTTGGATGCGCTTTTGTGCCGCGGAATTCTATGCAAGGCTGCGCGACGAGAAGCCTGTCGAGGCCGGCGGCAAAGACCGGCGCATTAACGAATAAGGGGAGGGCACAATGACCGATCGCGGGGTGGCAATCGTCACCGGTGGCGCCTCCGGGATTGGCCTTGCGACCGCCAGGGCCCTGCTCGCCGACGGCTGGAAAATCATGATTGCCGATCTGACGCACGCTGGGCTCGAGGCCGCACGCGCCGAGTTGGAGCCGCTACGCGCCAATGCCACGAAATACGTCATCATGGACGTCGCCAACGAGGCCAGCGTGATCGCAGGCCTGGACGGCTGCGAGGACGGCTTCGGGCCGGTCCGCGGCCTGGTCAATTCGGCCGGCATCGCCCGTGACGTGCCTTTCTTCGACACCAGCGTCGAGCTGTTCCGTAAAGTCCTCGACATCAATCTCATCGGTACCTTCACGGTGGCCCGCGAAGCCGGCAGACTGATGCGGGTCCACGGCGGCGGCGCGATCGTCAATATTGCGTCGATTTCCGGCCAGCGCGGCAATCTCGGCCGGTCGGCCTATGGAGCGTCCAAGGGCGGCGTCATCACGCTGACCCAGGTGATGGCCTGCGAACTGGCGCCGGAGAATATCCGGGTCAACGCCATCGCGCCGGGGCCCGTGGAGACGCCGCTGGTCCGGGCGATGCAAAGTGAAGCCAACCGAGCTGCCTGGCTTCAGGAGGTCCCGCAGCGCCGCTACGCGTCGCCCGACGAAGTTGCCGGCGCCGCCGTGTTCCTGCTGGACGACAGCAAGGCGAGCTTCATTACCGGGCATGTCCTCAATGTCGATGGCGGCTTCGCCGCGGCTGGATATTTGCCTGCCAATTAGCTTGAAAATACAGCATTTTGGTACAAGTGCCTGATATTCCTATCGATATAAATATTCCATAATATACCTTATGCGAATCTGTGATATTCAGCCATACGGCATCTTGACTTCGGGCTGTACCTCTCCCAGTTTTTCATATGCTGCACCTGTTCAAGTTCGGCAGGCTTTGGCCTCCCGGGCTTTGCAGGCACCGGAGTCCGATCATGTGGTCGGTACGACGTGCGGCTGACGCGGACGCAACGTCCGTAGGTTCACATCTGGTGAGGAGAATGACGCCACCGGGCATAAGGCATTGACCTTGCTCAACCGCAAGGTCACGGCGCAACTTGAGGTGAACAGCAGCTGCTAGCCGTCATTGCGCCGCCGACAATCCAAACATATCCACGAGACTGAGGGCGCAAAGGCCACGCGCTTTCGAGATCTCATTATAAGCTGGTGTGTACCAGACATTCTTCGCAAGACGAAGAACATGGGCCCCGCGATGCTCTTGATGCACCGGGGCCCAATCATTTCGTGACCGACCCGTCGTGCCCTCGCCCGGCCCACACCTATTGCTCTCCAATGCGTTAGGTCCGGAACATTGGTCCGAGCCTTGAGGTTACCTCAGTGGACGATGGAGACCGCGATGAAACGAAGTCTGATCTGCTTCTGCTTGCTGATGATTTTAGACCAGCCCGGCTACACTCAAACAGCGAAAGCAGCGCCCGCATTCTACGTTGTGCTGAATTCCCTGACGAAGACCTGCACCATCGTTGACAAGATGCCTCGCACCGACACGCCGAACATCACCGTCGCCAGCGACGCGATCTATAAGACGCGGGCTGAAGCCGAAATGGCGGTGAAGACCCTGACGCCGTGCAAACAATAATGGTGTCGAACAATCGATCGGCGCGGTGCATGCCACCCCACTACTGACAGCACGAACTCCTAGCGTCCCCTGAAGCGCGGCTTGCGCCGTTCCAGAAATGCCGCAACGCCCTCCTTGTGGTCCTCGCCAAAACTCGCCAGCGCGAACTGGTCGACGTCCATGTGGCTGGCGAGATCGTCGAGCGCATGCGCCAGGCGATTGACGGTGAGCTTGGTCATCGCCACCGACAGCGGCGGCTGCGCGGCGACTTTGGCGGCGAGGTTCATGGCAGCGTCGAAGGCCTTGCCAGGATCGGCCACCTCCTCCACCAGACCCCATTCGTGGGCTTCCGCGGCGCTGATGCGCTGGTCGGCCAGAATGACTGCCTGCTTGGTTCGGGCCGGCCCCATCAGATGCAGCATGCGCGGGATGCTCTGCCAGCTCATGTTCATGCCGAGACCGATTTCGGGCACGCGGATATGCGCGTCCCGGGCCATGACGCGAAAATCCAGCGCCACCGCCAGTGCGACGCCGCCGCCGATGCAGAAGCCTTCGATGGCGCCGATGGTGATTTGCTCCATCTCCTGCCAGGCACGGCTTAATCGTGGTCCCAGTTTGAGATGCCGGCGCAACGAACCGATATCCATGGTGCTGCGGGACCGGCCTTCGGCGTCCTTCAGGTCGAAGCCGGCGCTGAACGCCTTGGCGCCGCCGGTGAGCACCACGACCGACGTTTCGCTGTCGTCCTCGAAACCGCGCGCGGCGTCGGTAAGCTGACGCAGCGCCTCGGGCGACAGCGCGTTGATTCCGTCGTCACGGTCGAACCGCACCACAGCGATGCGCCCCTCGGGCCCGAGCCCCTTTTCGATCGTTACAAAGTCCGCCAACGTCCGCGCTCCCTGCCCGTTCTTTCCTGCAACGATACCTCACAAATGCGGTCTATCGCTGGTCGGGAAGAAAGATTTCCGCGACCTCGATGGATCACAAATGCCCGACCGTAAGCAATTCCGTCCAGCGATCGCCGAAACCGGGGCCTTCCAAAAAAAAAATTGCGGTTGTGTATCTTTCGCGGGTTGCCGTTCGTCTTATTCGGGAACGCTGCGAGGTTTTGCGGCGCAATTTGAGCCTCGAAATAAGGAGGATTTGAGCGTGGGTCTATCATATCGCTGGGTGATCGTCGGCGCCGGAGCGCTGATGACGTGCGTTGGTATCGGCGCAATGTTCTCGTTGGCTGTGTATTTGCAGCCGATGTCGGTGGACACGGGATGGTCGCGCGCCGGGATTTCAAGCGCAATGACCATCGACTTCCTGACGATGGGGATTGCCGGCTTCGGCTGGGGCGCGGCCAGCGACAGAATAGGCACCCGCCCGGTGGTGTTGAGCGGCGCCGTGTTGCTCGGGTTGGGCCTGTTTCTCGCCAGCCGTTCGACATCGCTGATCGAATTCCAGCTCACCTACGGCATCCTGGTTGGCTTGGCCGCGGGCGCTTTCTTCGCGCCGATGATCGCGGCAGCGACACGGTGGTTCGACAATAACCGCAGTCTGGCGGTTTCGCTCGTGTCGGCGGGCATGGGCATCGCTCCCATGACGATCTCGCCGACGGCACGCTGGCTGATTTCCACCTACGACTGGCGCACGGCAATGATGACGGTCGGCGTTATCGCTTGGGGGCTGTTGATACCGGCCGCGCTGTTGGTCAAACAGCCTCCTGAAACGGCGGGTTCAGGCGGGCCCGAAGCGAACGGATCTATCGCTTCAGGCGCCGGCATGTCCGTCGGGCACGCGCTCCGCACGCCGCAATTCGCGGTCCTGGCGTTGACGTTCTTCTGCTGCTGTGCCGCGCATTCCGGACCGGTTTTCCATATGATCAGCTATGCCATGATCTGCGGTATCCCCGCGATGACCGCCGTCAGCATCTACAGTGTCGAGGGGCTATCGGGGCTGGGCGGCCGGCTTTTGTTCGGCGTGCTTGCTGACCGGCTGGGTGCGAAGCCGGTTCTGATCGGCGGCCTGCTGGTGCAAGCTTTGGCGATCGCGTCTTATCTCGTCGTCAACAAGCTCGGCCAATTCTACGCGCTCTCGATCGTGTTCGGCACGGCCTATGGCGGCGTGATGCCGCTCTACGCCGTGCTCGCCCGCGAATATTTCGGCCAGCGCATCATGGGAACGGTGTTCGGCGCCGCGACCATGGTGTCCAGTCTGGGCATGGCCTTTGGACCCTGGGCCGGCGGCATGATATTCGACACTTTCAACGACTATCGTTGGCTGTATATCGGCTCCCTGAGCGTCGGTTTGGGTGCGATGGCGGTGGCGCTGGCCTTCCCGCCACTTCCCCGGCGGTCTCGCGAACGGCTCCAGCCGGCCTAAATGCCTCTCACAAGTGCCCTGAGGACCCATGTCCGGTTTCCGGCGCCGGAAACCGGACGGTAGTCCCGATCGTGATCCAGTTGGCATTTTCTCCGGTAATGTTGCGGCCGTAGATCACATCGACCGAGAAAATCTCGTTGGGCCGGTAGCGCACGCCGGTCTGAAACCGTGGCCGGACCACGCTTGGTATATCCGATGCGCCGGCCTGCCCGAACGCCTCTATTGTCAGCTGCAGGACATCGGTGAATTTCCAGTCGAAGCCCAGGCCATAGGTCAGATAATGCCGGTCGACCGTGCGGTCCCACAGCCAGCCGGCATTGATGTTGATCCGCATGGTTTCGGAAAGCCGATAGGTCGCAGGCACGACCGCGAAAGCGGTGAGATTGTCGCCAGTTAGCGCGTCGAACGATCCGCCCGCATAAAACGCAAAACCGAATTTGCCGATCCCGGTGGGAACGATATTCCACTTGGCCTTGGGCGCGATGCTGGTGCTCCAGTCGCCGTCGCTGCGAGAGCGGTTGGTCAGCAGGCTCAGTTCCACCGGCTTGAAAATGTTCGCCACGCAGGAAGGATTGGCCACCGCCGAAAAATCGGTGTTGGTCGCCGTCGATATCCAGCTTTCGACCTTGCACGATCCGACTTCTGAAATGTCGGCGGCATCCACAGCATAAGCGCCGTTGGCCGCGCGAGCATCGGCGGACGCCAATAAGGCTGAACCGGCCGTTATCGCGGCCAATGCTATGCGTATTCCCGGAAGCCCCATGCGCCAAAACTAGCAGAGTCTCCACCTCGACATGGACAGAATATTACGGCTATCCTCAGCCCATGACCGGCCACGACCACGATCATCATCACCACGACCATGAGCATTCGGAATTGTCCGAGACCGAACTGCGCGTGCGCGCGCTCGAGACCGTGCTGACCGAGAAAGGCTATGTCGATCCGGCCGCGCTCGATGCCATCATCCAGGCCTACGAAACGAAAATCGGTCCCCACAATGGCGCCC
>WNFC01016785.1_pt1 | contig 14636 bp, 14 predicted proteins | sample 5400541 | NCBI WGS metagenome assembly WNFC01 (sample SAMN13153342, study PRJNA577476) | soil metagenome | isolation source: 120 cm saprolite under Douglas fir tree site 2 hole 2 replicate 1 | place: USA:California | collected 2015-04-18
TTCAGCGCGCCGCCGGATGCGGCCGCGAGCGTCGTGCGAACCTGAGCTCGTCCCAGCGCACGAGTGGCGCGAGCCGCACCAGCTCGAAGAGCGTGCGTACCGCGACCGACAGCTGCCCGCCCTTCGCGCGACCGCCGTAGCGCGCGCGCGGTTCGATGAGCAGCTGCTGAAAGCGCGCGTGGCGCTGCGACGATCGGTAGAGGACCTCGGGCAGAAAGGTCGCCCCGCGCGGACGCGACCGGATCGGCATCGCATCGATGAGCGCCCGCCGGAAGAGGAACACCGAGCTGAATTCGGAGAGGGGCACCGGGAAGATCGCCTTCGCGATGCGATGGAACGCGCGGGACATCACGACGCGGCCGACATGCTCAGGCCGGTGCGCACGGACCCCGACGACGATGTCGGCATCACCGCGTGCAGCGAGGAAGCGCGCGAGATCGTTCATGACGATCTGACCGTCGGCGGGGACGAGGAACACCCAGTCGCCGCTCGCCTTGCGGAGCGAGGTCGTCATCGCCCCCGAGAAGCCGCGGTTCGTGCTGTGGTGGATCACGCGGACCCGCCCGTCCCGCAGCGCGATCGCGTCCGCGAGCGCGCTTGTGCCGTCGCTGCTGCCGTCGTCGACGATGAGCAGCTCGCCGTCGACACCGGTCTCGCCGAGCGCCGCCAGCGCCTCTGCGGCGACGCGCTCGAGGTTCGGCGCCTCGTCGAAAGCGGGCATCGCGATGGTGACGAGCATCGCGCCGAGTCTACGAGCGACATGCGTCGCGGTCAGTCACCCGTTGGACTGGTACTTCCCTAGACTCGCCCACCAGATGCGAGTCGTCGGGTTCGCCGCGATCGCGGCCGTGGGGCTCGCGCTCGGCTATGCCGTTCTCGTTTCTCCAGCCTTCGAGCCCTTCCTCGACGACCAGGTCTCCTACCTGCGGCTCGCGCATGGCCTGGTCGAGCGGGGCGAGTACACGCGCGCGGGCCTCGGTGATCCATTCGCGCCCGAGCCACTGCGACCGCCCGGATACCCGCTGTTCCTCGTGCCCTTCTGTCTTTTCGGCTGCTCGCATTGGGCCGTGGCGATCGCCCAGGCGATCCTCTACGGCGCGCTCGTGCTGCTCGCGTACGGCATCGCGCGAGCGATGCTGACCCGCGGGCAGGCCAAGGTCGCCGCGTGGCTCATCGCGCTCTACCTGCCGATCGCATATTTCGCGACGCTCGCGTACTCGGACCTCCTCGCGGCGTTCCTCCTCGTCGCCGGCCTCGCGGCCTTCCTCCGCGCGCGTCAGACGTCGTCGGTCGCTTGGGGCGTCGCGGCGGGCGCGCTGCTCGGCTGGCTCGCGCTGACGCGCCTCGTATTCCTGCTGTTCCCGGCGGCGCTCGCGCTCCTCGTGCTCTTCGTCGAGGGCAGGCGCGTCTTCACGCGCCGCGTGCTCGGGCCGATGCTCGCGGCCGCGGCGGTCTTTCTCCTCGTACTCGCGCCCCTCCTGTTCTATTCCGCGCGCTACTTCGGGCGGCCCTTCGCATCGAGCAGCGGTTCGGCGGTGTGGCTTGGCGCGGTGCAGGGCGTACATCCGGCGGATGTCGACACGTTCGAGGCGGACGAGCTCGTGGCGGTGAAGGCCGAAGTGGCCGCCTTCGACAAGATCACCGACCGCGTCGATCAGGCCTACGCTTGGATCGACCTCAACGCGAAGCTCGGCGAGCACGGTTCGCGTTTCATCGCGCACGACCCGCTCGGTTACGTCGCGCGCACGCCGTTCCGCGCGCTCGTGCTCTGGGCCGGCGATCTCCCCGTCCCGGTCGACGCCGTGCCATCGTTGGACCCCGCCGTTCGCGTCGGCGCGAGCACGCTTCAGCTCACGCTGCTCTTCTTCGCGCTCGTCGGCGGTGTGGTGCTTGCTCGGCGACGCGATACCGGGTCAATGCTCCCGCTCCTCGTCATCCTCTACGTCAGCGCCGTGGCCGTCCCGCTCGGGACGGAGGCGCGGTACGCGCTCGCCGCGAAGCCGTTCGTGCTCATCGCTGCGGTCCCCGGGCTCGCCTTCATCCTGCGGCGGCGCGCATGATCCGTCGGATCGTGCTCCTTACCGCGGGCATGCTCGTCGTGCGTATCGCGAGCGCGCTCATCGTGTCGCAGCCCGGGTACACCGACTCCTATTACTTCACCGCGGTCGCGGAGCGGCTGGCCCGCGGGGCCGGGCTCACCGCCGACTTCATCTGGTCTCCGATCGAGGCCGACGCGTACGCACTGCCGGTGACCAGCCATCTCTTCTGGGTCCCACTGCCGACCGCGCTTGGCGGTCTGGGTATCGCATGGCTCGGCGCGCTTCTGGGCGAATTCCGCGCCGCGCAGCTCGTGATTGTGGTCGTCGCGCTCGCGGTGCCGCCGCTCACCTTCGCCAGCGCCCGAGCGCTCGGCTGTGGCGAGCGCATCGCGCTCGCCGCCGCGGCGATCGCCGGGCTCGGCGGAGTCTTCGCCCCAGGCCTCGTCGCGGTGGACGCGTTCGCGCCCGCGGCGGTCCTCGGCACAAGCTTCTTCCTCGCGTTCCGTGCCGCGGCCGCCGGCTCGGTGCGTGCGGGTCTGCTCGCCGGTCTCCTCGTCGGACTCCTCTATCTGACACGGAGCGAAGGTGCGCTCTTCGGCTTCGCGCTGCTCGCACTGCTGGGGATTCCGGTCGCGCGGCGCGCCGGGCTCGCGGGCTCGGCCCTCGCGCTCGCGATCGGTCTTGCCTGGTTCATGCGGGACGTCGTCGCGGGCGCGGGCACCGGTGTGCTCGCGCGCTCCGCGCTGCTCGTGCGCTACGAGGACTTCTTCGCCTTCCAACCCGCGTATCTGGGCGCCACGGACGCCGCGACCCTTGACCTGATCGGGACCCGCGGAGCGGCCCTCGTCACGAACGCGGTGACCTTCGCGTTCGCGTTCGCGCTCGTCCTTTTGCCGCCGCTCGTCGTCGGCGTGCGCGCGCTGCGCGATCGCCCGGTCGTACGCGCGTGGGTCGGACTCGCGCTCCTGGTCTACGTCGCGCAGTCGCTCGTGTTCACGCTCCACTCGACGCGTGGCTCCTACTTCCATTCGCTTGCCGCGGTGTTCCCCTTCGGCGTCGCGATCGCCGCGGCGGGCTCGGAGCGCATGCTCGCGTCGCGCCCGAGTGAGATCGCGGCCGCGTGGCTCTGGGGCGCGGTCGTCCTCGTCGGCGCGATCTCGGGGGTCGCGGTGTCACAGTGGGACGCGACCTTCAACGCCGGAGCGCAGGTGAGGGCCGCGGCGGTCGACGCAATCCCACCCGGGCCGTTCCTCGCCATCGATGCCGCGGCCTGGCGCTGGCTCAGCGGCCGCTCGGTCATCGTCACGCCCGCGGACGGTCTCGCGTACGCCGGCTGCGCCGCGGCGCGCACCGGCGCGCGGTCCCTCGTGCTCGAGGCCGCCCACTTCAGCCGTTACGACGATCTCTATGCGCGGGACGTCCGCCCGTCGTGGCTCGACTCGCCGGTGATCCGCGGTTCGACGAAGATCTACGCGATCCGCGACACGCCGCCGTGCGGAACGGCGCCATGAGCGCGCGCCGGCTCGCACCCGTCCTCGTCGCGCTCGCGACGTTCGCGCTCGCGGTCGCGCGGCCGCCGGCCGATTCCGACATGTACTGGCATCTGGCCTCGGGGCGCTGGATGGTCGACCACGGTGACATCCTGCGCACCGACGTCTTCTCGAGCACCGTCGCCGGGCAGCCGTACAGCGTGGGGGAGTGGCTCGGCGAGGTCCTCCTCTATCTCGCCTACGCGGCGGACGGATGGGTCGGCATCGTCCTCCTGCGCGGCGCCCTCGTGGCCGTGGGCGCCTTCTTCCTCACCCGCGCCGCCCTGCGCTCGGGCGCGCACCTCATCGTCGCGCTGCCCGTCGTGATCCTGGCGCTCCTGCTGTCGACGATCGTGTGGACCGACCGTCCGCACCTCTTCACGCTCGCGCTGTTCCCGGTCCTGCTCGACCTGCTGCTGGCGTCGCGTGCGGGCCGCAGCCGCCGGCTCGTCGCGGTCGTGCCGCTGCTGCTCGTCTGGACCGACCTGCACGGCGGATACGCTCTTGGTCTCGCGCTCGTCGTCCTCTTCGCGATCGATGCGGTGCTTCGCCGGAGCGACGCGCGCGCGTTCGTCACGGTCGCGGTGCTCGGCGGTCTTGCGACGCTCCTCGACCCGGGATCGCTCGGACTCGGCGCGGCCACAGCGCACGCCGTGGCGCCGCCGCGCTTCATCGTCGAGGAGCTGCCGCCCGATGTCCTGACCCCGGCCGGCTTCGTGTTCGCGATCTTCATCCTCGGGACGCTCGCCGTCGCGCTGCGCGCGGGCGGCGAGCTCATCGACGCGCTCGTGATCGTGCCGCTGCTCTATCTCGGACTCTCCGCGCAGCGCGACATGCCCTACTTCGCCATGGCCGTCGCGCCGTACCTTGCGCGACGCCTGCCCCTCGCGTGGCCGGCGCTCGGCACGGCGGCCAGCCGCATCACGGTCCCGCGCGCGACGCTGCGGGGCGCGATCGTCGGGATCGCGGCGATCGCGCTCCTCGGTGTCGCGTCGGTCCCGACGGCGCCGGACGAGTCGGCCTATCCGACGGGCGCGCTGACCGCTCTGCGCGCGGGGAGCGGCACGCTCCTGAACGAGTACGACTGGGGCGGATACCTCATCTGGCGCGCGCCGGAGCGTCCGGTGTTCATCGATGGTCGTCTCTTCCCGTATCTGCCTGCCGTGCTCGCGGATTGGAACGCCGCGGTGCGGCTCGGACCCAGCTGGCGGGACGTCCTGGAGCGGTATCGCGTGACGACGGTCCTGCTGCGGCCGGATCGTCCGCTCGTTGGAGCGCTGCGGGAGGATGGCTGGCGGGTCACGGCGAACGGTGCGAACTGGGTGCTGCTGTCGCATCCCTGATGCGTGTCTCGGTGCTCGCGGTCGCCCTGGGCGCGACCTTCGGCGCGCTCGTGTCGCTCCAGCCGATCGACGACAGCGACCTGTTCTGGCACGTCGCGACCGGCCGGCCCACGCTCGATCTGGTGCTCCTCCGAACGGACGCCTTCTCGTGGACGGTGGCCGGCGCGCCGGTCCTGACCGACCAATGGCTCGGCGACGCGGTGCTCGCGGCGGCGCAGGCGGTCGGCGACTGGCGTGGCGTCCTGGCGCTTCGCGTCCTCGCGGTCGCAGTCCTCGTCACGATCGTCGTCGACACGGCGATGACCGCGCGGCCCGGCCGTCCCATCGTGGCCGTCGCCGCGGCCGTCCCGGCGATCGCGCTGTCGCGGTTCGCGTGGACCGACCGCCCCGAGCTCCTCGGGCTGGTGTGCTTTGCGCTCCTCGTGCGGTGGCTGCGCGGCGGCGATCGCGAGTTGCTGCTCGCGATCCCGCTCCTGCTCGTGTGGACGCAGCTGCACGGGTCGTACGCGCTCGGTCTCGCGCTCGTGCTCGCGTCGTGCGCTGCTCGCGCGATGACCGAGCCGCGCGACCGCTGGCGCTTCGCGCCGATCGCCGCCGCGGCCGTGGTCGCCACGCTCATCGGCCCCTCGGGCCTTGCGAGCTGGACCTCATCGGGCGGCCATTTCCTCGCGCCACCGCGCTTTATCGAGGAGGAGGGTGTACCCGACACGAGCACACTCGCGGGTGTGCTCTTCGTCGGGACCCTTGGCATCGTGATCGCGACGGCGCTGCTCGCGCGGCGCCGCGTATCGCTCCGCGATCTCCCGCTCCTCGTACCCGTCGCGTTCGTCGCGCTCACCGCCGCACGTCACACGCCACTCCTCGCGGTCGCGGCAGTGCCGTTCCTCGCCGAACGCTTTCCTGATCCGCTGGCGCGATGGCGGACGGAGACGAGCGCGGCATGGCATGGTCGCGTGGGCGTGATGCTGGCGGCGATCGCCGTGCTCGTGCTATCCATCGGGCTCGCGAACGGACGCGTCGACGAGTCGCGATACCCGCGTGGAGCGCTCGCCGCGATCGTGGGCGGCGCGGGCCTCTTCAATCGTTACGAGTGGGGTGGCTGGCTTATCTACGCGGCACCGCAGACGCCGGTGTTCATCGACGGGCGCCTGTTCCCATACGTGCCGAAGGTGCTCGATGACTACCGTGCGATCCTCGGCGCTCATCCGGACTGGGAGGCAGTCGCGGACCGCTGGGGCGTTCGGGAGATGCTCGTGCGGCCAGGCGATCCGATCGCCGTCCGAGCGCCCGAGCGCGGCTGGCGCGTCGCGTACGCCGACGCGATCGCGGTCGTCCTGATCAAATGAGGCCTCCGGCGCTCGCGCTCGTCCTCGGCTCCGTCGCGGGCGCGGTCGCGGCGACGCAACCGCTCGCCGACACCGACATGTGGTGGCACCTCGCGACCGGACGCGAGACGTTCGCGAACGGGCTGGCGCGCACGGACATCTTCTCCTGGACCGTGCGCGGCGCGCCCATCTCCACCGACCAGTGGCTCGGCCAGGTCGTGATGTACGCCGCGTACGCGGTCACCGGCTGGTGGGGGCTCGCGAGCCTCCGCGTGCTCTGCGTGGTCGCGCTCATCTCGCTGGTGGCCGCGGGCGCGTCGCTCGGGCGACCGGTCCGGCCCCTCGCTCTCGTGCTCGCGACCCTTCCCGCACTCCTCATCACGCGAGCGGTGTGGGTAGATCGACCGGAGCTGCTGGGCGTCGTCTTCTTCGCGGCGCTGCTCGTGCTGCTGCGATGGGGACGGGAAGGGCGGAGCTCCTGGGCCTTTGTCGCGGTGGTGGGACTGATCGGCGTTTGGGCGAACGTGCATGGCTCATTCGCGCTCGGTGTTGTGCTCACGGCGCTCGTGTGCGCCGAGGGCGCGCTCCGCGACGTGCCGCGTCGCAGCAGCTATCTCGCGTGTGCCGCTGCCGCCGTGCTCGTCTCGTTCGCGACGCCTGCGGGGCTCGGGACGTGGACCGCTCCGGGTATCCACTTCTTCTCGCCGCCGCGCGACATACAGGAGTGGGCGCTGATCGACGTGAGCACGCCACTCGGTATCGCCTATATCGTGACCCTCGCGCTGGTCGTCGTTTGCGCTTTCGTCGGTCCGCGCCCGGAAACGCGCGAGCTCGTCATCCTCCTACCCGTCGTGTTCCTCTCACTGACCGCGGCGCGTCAGGCCCCCCTCCTCGCGATCGCCGCTGCGCCGCTCTTCGCGGAGCGCGCGAATGCTTTGTTGCGTGCCCGCGCGACCGAAGCCCTCTTTACGCGCGGCACCCCGTCGCTTCGGCGCGACGGGGTCCCCCCGCGCGCGGGGGCCCTCGGTCGCGCGGGCTCGATCACGCTTGCGATCGCGGCGGGCCTCTTCATCCTCTCGCTCGGCATGGCACCGCGGCAGCCCGACGAGACCGCCTATCCAGTGGCGTCATCGCATTCGATACCAAGTGGAGACGGCACCCTCGCGCGATATGAGTGGGGCGGCTGGCTCATCTGGCAGGGCGTGCCCGTGTTCGTCGACGGTCGCCTCACGCCGTACACGGGCGGCGTGCTCGACGATTACCGGCGCATCATCGCGGCGGGGCCAGGCTGGCGTGATGCGATCGCGCGTCGGGGCGTACACACGTTGCTCGTCTTGCCGTCGGACCCGGTGGCGACACGCGCGCAAGAGCTCGGGTGGGTCGTCCGCTCCCGCGGCGCGAACGCGTTCAGCGACTTCATCCTCATCGCCGTCCCGTGAACGTGCGTTCATATACTTCGCGCACGAGCACGCAGCCGACACGACTCATCAAAGACGGCGACGACCTCGAGGCCCAGTTCGACGCCATCGTCGACGCGCTGCGCAAGGACGTGCGGCGTACGCGGCAGCAGGTCGACAAGTTCGCGCGCGCGTATCAGCGCACCGCCGAAGCGCAGCAGCGCCGCTCGACCGACGGAAAGCCCGACGAGACGACGCAGAAGTCGTACCGGCGTCTCAAACAGCTGCAGCTCGTCGTGCAGCACATCGAGTCGAGCGCGGCGTATCTCCTCGGCTCTGGCATCACGCCCGAGACGAAGGACGGCGAGGGGACGCTCGAGGTCGCGCAGCGCGTCCTCGAGAGCCTCGAGGCCGAGCGCGAGCGTCTCTATCGGGACGTGCACGACGGGCCGGCGCAGGTCCTCGCGAACGCGATCTTCGAGGTCGAGTACCTCGAGCGCATCGCCGAACGCGCGCCGCAGGAGGTCCGGCAGACCCTCAAGGCGGAGCTCGCCGGCCTTAACCCGCCCGAGCTCACCGAGCTTGGCCTCGCCGAGGCGATGCGCAACTACACCTCGGAGTGGGAGTCGCGCTGCGGCATCAAGGTGCTGTCGACGCTCGAGACCACGCCCACCGAGCTGCAGCCGGCGCACGAGCTCGCGGTGTATCGCGTGCTCCAGGAGGCGCTGCAGAACGTGCACAAGCACGCCCAGGCGAGCACCGTCGGCGTGGTATGGCAGCGCTCGGCCTCGTCGTGGGCGCTGCATGTCACCGACGACGGAGGCGGCTTCGATCTGGTGAAGGCCGCGCGCCGCGCGAAATCTGTCGGGCTGCTCTCGATGCGCGAACGCGCCGAGCTCATCGGTGGTTCGCTGCAGATCCAGTCGATGCCGGGCAAGGGCACCGCCGTTACACTCCTGCTCCCAGCGAAAGCTGTCGAGCCGTCGTCGTACGGCGAAAGAGGAAGGACGCTTGGCGGAGAAGACTGACCGCACCATCCGCATCGTCCTCGCCGACTCCAGCCGCCTCACGGCGATGGGGATCGGACAGGTCCTCCAGAAGGACCCCGAGATGGAGCTCGTCGCCACCGCGTCCGACGGCGAGGAGGCGGTGACGAAGACGCTCGAGCTCGAGCCGGACGTGCTCGTCATCGAGGCCGACCTGCCGCGGGTCTCGGGGATAAAGGTTACGCAGCGGATCCGGCGCGAACTGCCCCACGTCGGCGTCGTCGTGCTCACGGCGAAGGACGAGGAGCAGACGCTCTTCGAAGCGATCCGCGCGGGCGCGGCCGCGTACCTGAACAAGGACGTCGACCCGGCCGAGCTCCTCGATGCCATCCGAAAGGCGCGTGCGGGCCAATTCATCATCAACGAGAAGGTCTTCAGCCGGCCGGCCGTCGCGTCGAAGGTGCTCGCCGAGTTCCGCGAGCTGTCCGTGTACGGCCCCGGCTCGTCGCATGTGTTCGCCCCGCTATCGCCGCGCGAGGTGCAGATCCTCGACAACATCGCCCAGGGCATGACCAACAAAGAGGTTGCCTACGCTCTGGCCATCTCGGAGCAGACGGTGAAGAATCACATGTCGAGCATCCTTCGCAAGCTGTCGGTCAACGACCGCACGCAGGCCGTCGTGTATGCGATCAGGCAGGGGTGGATCAAGGGACCGGAGATGGGGAATTGAGCGCGGATACCGTCATGGATGTCGGGAGCGTCCTCGTCGTCGAGCAGCAGAAGGTGGTCGCGGAGATCCGCGAGCTCGACCTCCTCGTCGAGTCGACGCAGACCGAGGTGAACCGCCTCAAGGCGCGCGAGGACCAGACGAAGACACGCGTCGAAGAGGTGCGCGGGAATCCCGGAAACTTCCAGCGCGAGGAGATCTTCGGCGCGACCGACGAGCACGCCAGCGCCATCTCGCGCCGCATGACCATGGAGGGCCAGCTCGGCGCGCTCCAGGGCAAGCGCAAGCTGCTCGATCGCGTGCAGACGCTCCTCACCCAGGCGCAGGCGCACGTCGCGGAGTCCGCCTCGGCGGCGAGACCCGCACCGTCGGACGCATCGCCGGTCATCGACGAGGGCAAGCTGCTCCAGGCGGTCGTCGACACGCAGGAGGCCGAGCGCAAGCGCATCGCGCGCCAGGTCCACGACGGCCCGGCGCAGGCCATGGCCAACGTCGTGCTCCAATCCGAGATCAGCGAGCGCCTCTTCGAGGTCGACCCGCAGCGCTCGCGCACCGAGCTCGCCGCGCTCCGGCAGATGGTGAACAAGACGCTCCAGGAGCTGCGCGGATTCATCTTCGAGCTGCGCCCGATGATCCTCGACGACCTCGGCCTCGTGCCGACGATGCGCCGCTACGTGCAGACGCTCATCGACAAGCACGGCATCCGCATCGACTTCTCGAGCACCGGCCGCGACCGTCGTCTTCCTTCTGACGACGAGGTCGCGATCTTCCGGCTCATCCAGGACTCGCTCGTCGAGCGGATCGAGAAGGCCGCGGCGAAGGATCTCGTCCTCGGCATGACCTGGAAGGACGAGCAGCTCGACATCCTGCTGCAGAGCGACGGCAAGGACCTCCCGACCGACGGCGAGCTCAGCTCGGGCCTGCGCCGCAGCGAGCGCCTCGAGCTGCTCAAGGGAGACTCCACGCACGAGACGCGTCCCGACGGCACCGTCGTGCTGAACGTCCACGTGCCGATCCGGGTCGCGCCGACCATCATCGCGTGACCGTCGCGGCCCTCAGCACCGCGCAGGTCGCCGATCTTCTCGAGTCCACCTGCGCCCTGATCGAGGCCGAGATGACCGCACTCGGCGACGAGGGCTGCCGCTTCCACTTCAAGGCCGGCGAGTGGTGCGTGAACGAATGTGTCGGCCACATCATCGAGGCCGACCGGCGGGGCTTCGGCGGGCGGATCCGTGACATCCTCGCGGGCAAGCCGCTCATCGCGTGGGACCAGGCACAGGTCGCGCGCGACCGCAAGGACTGCGACCGTGTCTCACAGAGCCTGTGGATGGAGTTCATGGGGCCGCGCCACGACTACATCACGATGGTGCGCGCGCTCAAGGCGTCGGAGTTACCGAAGAGCGGGATGCATCCAAAGGTCGGCGAGCTACGAGTGAGCGACCTGCTTCAGGAGTGGGTCTATCACGACCGCAATCACACACGTCAGCTGCTCGCGGTGCAGCAGGAGCGCGTCTACCCGCACATGGGCAACAGCCAGAAGTTCGTGGGGGAATAGGCGCGCGACAGACGAAGGGAGCGGCCCCCGTAGGAGCCGCTCCGCTTCAGTCCTCGACCGAGGTGGTCGCGATCACTCCTGGTGAAGGGCCGGACTGATCACAGGGGCCTCGTCGCCGCTGTGCATGTACTCGAGGTTGCGATCGATGGCGTCCGGGCTCTGCACCGCGCCGGCCGCGGTCTCTTCGCCGGTGAACGCGAGGTTGCGATCCATGGCGTCCGGGCTCTGCACGGAGCTGCCGGTCGACAGGAAGTTGCGGTCGGCAGCGTCAGGGCTCTGCACGGAGCTGCCCGCGGAGAGGAGGTTGCGATCGGCTGCGTCCGGGCTCTGCACGGCACCCGAGGCGGTCAGGTCGCTCACGAGGACGGCGTTGCCGGCCGCGTTGCCGCCGAACGAGAATGCCTTGCTCATGCGCAGCTCGATGCCGAACGACGTGAGACGACCGGTGTCGCGGCTGCGAAGCGCTGCCCTCTCATTATCCGAGAGGTCAAGGCCGCGCAGAGCGCCGGTCGGGTCGGTCGCGAGTTCACGACGGAACGCGCCGTCGTTGATCGAACGCTGGACGACGTTTGCGAGTGCTTGCTTCGACACTTCAGTCCCTCCCTTTATCGAGTGCGCGGACTGTCGCGCAAGCACGAGGCCGGCTCGTCCATCGCCATGCCGGAGGGACTGTGATCCTGCCAACTCTCCCGAGCGATCGAACCGCACGAGTGTCGCGCTCGCTACTCACGGACCGCCGACGTTCGTGAGCGCGATGCCCTGGTAGTAATGCTTCAGGATCTGTTCGTAGTTCGCGCCCTTCAGCGCCATGCCCTGCGCGCCCCACTGCGACATGCCGACGGAGTGGCCGAAGCCCTTCCCGACGAAGTCGAAGCGCGTCGGGATCGAGAAGAGCCACTCATACGCGCGGATGCCGATGAAGCGGCCCTCGCTGTCGAAGGTGTGCTCGTAATTCGCGCGTATCTTCGTCGCGCCGAGGAACTCCATGTCGCGCAGGCGATCCACATCGCGTTCGCCGACCCATTCGCGATCGTCTGTGGGCCGGAGGATCGGCGTGAAGAGATTGCTCTTCAGCCCGAAGTAGTAGCGCATCGCGTCCTTCGAGATCATCCGTGTCGCGGTCGTGCCGACGACGCGCACGAGCGTCGGCCGTCCGGCCGCGGTCTGGCTCAGCACATCGATGCGCAGCGGCACCCCGACATCGATGCCGCGGAACCGCATGTAGTCGCCGAGCTGCGGCGCGGTGAACTCGCGTGACCACTCCCAGCTCGTGCGGCCCCACGAGCTGTCCTTCGCGAGCTCGTCGCCCGGCGAGTCGACGCTCCGCAGATAGGGAAGCGCGCTCGCGAAGATGTTCTCGGAGTCCTCGGTGATGCCGCCGGCGTTCGCCGAGTAGAGCGCCTCGATCGCAGCGCCGCGGTACGTCGCGATGGTGCCCGCGGTGCGGTCGACCGCGCGGAGCGTCGTCCGCACCTCGTTGCCGACGCCGTCGTACTCCTGGTCGCGCGTGTCGCCCTCGAGGTCGTAGTGGTCGTGGTGTCGCAGGTGCGTCGCGAGGTACGTGCGTGCGGCGATGGCCTGCGCCGCGAGCGCCTCGGGCTCCCATGTCGAAGGCTCCTCCGAACCGATGACCGACGCGAGGTAGAGGCCGGTCTCGACCGTGTTCACGATGATCGGGTCGCCGCCGTCGTCGGTCGTGATGTCGAGCGTGCCGCGGTAGCCGCGGCCGTTCACGGTGAGGACGCCGTCGGTCGTGGTGAAGGTCACCGGCACGGCCTTCTGATCGGAGAGGAGCGGCTGGCCAAGCGCATCGTCGTTGTTGCGGAGCAGCTCGATCTCGAACGGGATCGTGATGATCGTCGCCGGCTGGCCGCGCGATTCGAGCTCGGCGTTCCGCGCTTCGCGCACCGCCTGCCGCCGGGCGAGGCGCTCGTCCGGCGTCAGGGTCTCCGGCTTCGGCGGGAGCGTGATGGTCACACCTTCGGCGCGGCGGACGTTTGTGCGCACGACCAGGCGCAGCGGACCCTTGTACAGGACGCGGCCGTCATACACCGTCGCGGTGATGTTCCCGGTCGACGTGACGAGCGTGTAGTTGATGCCGTTCGGCGTGACGTTCACGCGCACGGTCGCGGGGAGCGCGCTGAGCGGAGCGGCCTGCGCATCGATCGGCATGACGCAGGCGGCGACGAGGGTCGCGACGACGAGGCGTGCGAGGAACGAGACCCGCATCACGTCGTGCTCCGATACACCTCCGGCTTGAGCACGCCGATGAACGGCAGGTTGCGGTACTTCTCGGCGTAGTCGAGCCCGTACCCCACTACGAACTTGTCGGGGATCTCGAAACCGCGGTAGTCGATCTCGATCGGCATGATGCGGCGCGCCGGCTTGTCGAGCAGCGTGCAGAGGCGGACCGAGGCCGGTCGCTGCGAGCGCAGGTGCTCGACCACGAACGCGAGCGTGTTCCCCGTGTCGAGGATGTCCTCGACCACGAGCACGTCGCGACCCCCGATCGGGTTGGCGAGGTCCTTGAGGATGCGCACGACCCCGCTCGTCTCGGTGCCCTCGCCGTACGACGAGACCTCGAGGAAGTCGAGCGACAGCGGGATGGGGATCTGCCGCATGAGATCCGCGAGGAACGGCAGCGCGCCCTTGAGGATGGAGACGAGCACGAGATCCTTCCCGGCGTAATCCGTCGCGATCCGCGCACCCAGCTCGCGGACCTTCGCGCCGATGGCGGCCTCGTCCACCAGGATCTCGGCGATGTCACCTGCCGGTGTGGCCGTGCGGACGGCGTTCATCGCTCGATTGTGACCGTTCCGCTCACCAATGACGCGCGACCCACGCGAAGCGCGCGAGCACGACGAGCACGAGCGCGCCGGTCGCGTAGAGGAACGGCGACGGGCCGCTCCCTGCGTCTTCAAACTCGTCAGGCCGCGCCTCCTTGAAGGTATCGGACACAAGGTGACCTCCGGGTCCAGCCGTGGGACTCGGCGTTGCAAGCACGGTGCCGCGCACGACGACCGTGCCGCGCATCGACGGGCCGTGCACTCCGCAGATGTAATCGAACGTCCCAGCGCGATCGAACGTGAGGGAGGCGCTCTGGTTCTGCGCAAGCGTCTGCGTGATGAAGCCGGTCACGATCGTCACCGCGCTGTGCGAGGCGCTGTCGAAGTTGGTCCAGCGGACCGTGTCTCCGGGATCGACGGTGACCGTGACCGGTGAGAACGCGAAGTTCTGGATCGCGACGTCGACCGTACGTGCGCCGCCGGGTGCCGCCGAAGAGGTCGCGCCAAGGACGCTAAGGGTCAGATAGAGCGCAAATGTCGTGGGCAGGAGGAGCCGCCTGGTCACGGCTCAACGATACGAGTCGCTGCGCTAGCGGCGGCTACGGGCGAACGCGAGGCCCACGAGACCCACCACGACGACCGCGCCGATCACAACGAGCAACGGTCCGGGGCCCGAGTCGCTCGTCGCTACGGGGGCAGGCGCGACGGTGGGTGCGCTCGATGCGGCCGCGGCTGGCGCGTTCGTCGTCGCGGCCGGGGCGATGACCGGCGCGACGGTCGGCGATGGTGATGGCGAGGCGGCCGGCGCGGGAGTCGGCGATGCGGTGGGCGCGTCCGTCGGCTGCGGTGTCGGCGCGACGGTCGGCCGTGGGGTCGGCACCGGCGTGGCCACGGGCGTCGGTTGCGGCGTGGGGACAAGTGTTGGCGCCGGCGTCGCGACGCTCTGGAC
>WNFC01005676.1_pt1 | contig 14635 bp, 18 predicted proteins | sample 5400541 | NCBI WGS metagenome assembly WNFC01 (sample SAMN13153342, study PRJNA577476) | soil metagenome | isolation source: 120 cm saprolite under Douglas fir tree site 2 hole 2 replicate 1 | place: USA:California | collected 2015-04-18
GTCACCGTCTGCTCGAGACCGAAGGGGTTGCCGATGGCCATCACCGGCTCACCCACCTGCAGAGCCGATGAGTCCCCGAGCGGAATGACGGGCAGCCCCGTGGCCTCGATCTTCAGAAGGGCCAGGTCGGTCTTGGGATCGCGGCCGATGACCTTGCCCTGGAACTCGCGGCCGTCGGAGAGCTTGACCTGGAGCTGGGTCGCGCCATCCACAACGTGGTTGTTGGTCACGATGTAGCCATTGGCATTGATCATGAAGCCCGAGCCCATGCTGCGCACGGGGCGCTGCGGGCGCGTGCCGAAGTGATCCCGGAAATACCGATCGAACGGCGAGTCCTCGCCGAAGGGCGTGCTCATCTCGGGCGCCGGCCCCTGGGCCCGCTTGGCGCTGACGTTGACCACGGCGGGCTTGAGATCCCGCCCGATCTTCACCCAGTCCGGCGCGAGCACGGTGGGCGCTGCGCCGCCCGTGGCGGTCTGCTCCGTCCACAGGAGCAGCTGGGTGGACTTGGTGACGCCGAATCCATATGTCACGCCGCCCAGAATCAGCACGGCGGCCAGCGCGACGGCTGACCAGGCCCATCTCCGTCCGCGAAACCGATCCAGCATGGTAATCCTCCTCGTGTGTGAGTGCGGCTCGTCCTGCGTGCGCAAAACGTAGCAGGGCCGCCTGAGAGGAGGGTGAGCCTCCCATGAGAAGGCTCTTAGGATGGACCGACGCCTACTTCGGGGGCGCCAGGGGCAGGCGGATCGTGAAGCGGCTGCCCGCTCCCGGAGCGCTTTCGACCTCCACGGTGCCGCCATGGGCGGTGACGATGGCGCGCACGAGGGCCAGTCCGAGCCCCGTGCCGCCCTTGTCGCGCCCGCGCGCGGCATCGAGTCGCACGAAGGGCTCGAAGATCCGCGCGGCGGCCCCCGTCTCGATGCCGATGCCGGTATCCCGCACGGTGATCAGGGCCTGGCCATTCCCCGTCACGAGCGAGAGCTCGACCTTGCCCCCCGCGGGCGTGTACTTGATCGCGTTGTCGACCAGGTTCAAGACGGCGCGGCGAAGGGCGCCGGCCTCGCCGAGGACGGTGGCCGGCTCGAAGGTGTCGGCGCGCATCGTCCGTCTCGAGCGCCTCCAGGAGGAGCGGCTCGAGATCGACGGGAGCGGTCGGAGCCCGGAGACCGGGCGCAGAGCGCGAGAAGATGAGGAGGTCCTCGGCCAGGTGGATGAGATGCTCGACTTCTTCCAGGCTCGAGGCGAGGACCCGGCGATATTCCTCCGGCGAGCGCGCCGCCCGGAGCGCCACTTCCATCTCGCCCTTGAGAGCGGTCAACGGGGTGCGCAGCTCATGCGCCGCGTCGGCGGAGAAGCGCCGGGACTGGGCGAAGGCGGCCTCGAGCCCGGCCAGCATGGCATTGAGCGTATCGGCGAGGTGGTCGATCTCGTCGTCGGCGCCGCGGCGCGCGAGGCGGCGACCCAGATCCTCGGCGGTGATCTGCCGGGCGGCGCGCGACATCTCGCGCACGGGCTGCAAGGCGCGGCCCGCGATGACGGCGCCCCCCGCGGCCGCGAGGCCGACGGCCACCGGCACGAGGGCGAGCAACGTGGTCAGGTAGCGGGACAGCGCAGAGCGCGTGCGCGCGAGCGGAGCCGCGACCTGGATGATCTCGACGGACCGCCCGGCCCGCTGCACGGGCACGGTCAGGACCCGCAGGGGTCCGTTCGCCGGATCTTCCAGCGTCTCGATGGTCTGCCGGCCGTGCGCGGCGTTCAGGCGCGCCTCGAGGGACAGGGGCAGGCTGCCCGGGTGCGGTGAGCCCGAGCGAAAGCGCGACCGGCCCTCCGGATCCAGGAACTGGAAGAACTGGTCAGAGAAGCCGGGCCCGAGCAGCTCGCGGATGGCCCGTTCGACCTCTGAGCCGCCCGCCCCGCGCTCGTCCGTCTCCCGGACGATCTGGGCCACCGCGGCCAGCGACGCGTCCACCTGCTGGAGCAGGCTCCAGCGCAGCACCGAGTAGGAGAGCGCGCTGACCACGGCCAGGATGGCCACGAGCACTCCCGCGTACCAGAGCGTGAGACGCGCGCGGAGAGACAGGGGCTTCACGCGTCCACCCTGAGGACGTAGCCCGCCCCGCGCACGGTGTGGAGGAGCTTTGGCTCGCCCCCGGCCTGGATGCGGCGCCGGAGATACCCGACATAGACGTCCACGACATTGCTCTCGGGGTCGAAGTCGAGCCCCCAGACATGCTGGGCGAGCATGGAGCGCGAGAGCACCCGGCCCGCGCTGCGCATGAAGTACTCGAGCAGCGTGTACTCGCGCGCGGTCAGGCTCACGCGCCGCGTCCCCCGGCGCACTTCGCGCGTGGCGGGATCGAGCGTCAGGTCGCCCACGCGCAGCACCGCGCTCGCGCGCTCTCCGCCGCGGCGGAGGAGCGCCCGCACCCTGGCCAGGAGCTCCTCGAAGGCGAACGGCTTGGTCAGATAGTCGTCGGCACCCGAGTCGAGGCCCGCCACGCGGTCGCTCACGGCATCACGGGCCGTCAGCATCAGCACGGGCGCCTTCACCCCGTCCGCGCGGAGCGCCTTGAGCACGCTGAAGCCGTCGCGCTTGGGCAGCATGACGTCGAGCACGAGCAGGTCGGGCGGCGCATCGAGGGCGTGGGTGAGGGCCGCCTCGCCGTCGGGCGCGACATCCACGGTGTGCCCTTCCTCCTCGAGCCCCTTGCGGATGAAGCTCGCGACCTTCCGGTCGTCCTCGACCACGAGGATGCGCATGAGAGCCAGTTGACCTCCGCGCGCCCGCCCGTGTCAATCCAGCCCCCCGGTCTCGCCGTGCTATCCTCCCATGATGTCCTCGCGCGCGGGGCGCACGTGCCGGACCTGACCGAGCTCTTCCAGCACATCGGCTACGGGGCGATCTTCGTCGTCGTCCTCCTGGGCAATGCGGGAGTGCCCGCGCCCGAGGAGTCCGTGCTCGTGCTGGGCGGCTACCTCGCCTCGCAAGGACGGCTCCATCTCCCCCTCGTCATCCTGGTCGGCATCGCCAGCGCCAGCGTGGGCGACAACCTGGGCTTCTGGGCCGGGCAACACTACGGTCGGCGGCTCCTCGATCGCCTGCCTCTCTCCCCGGAGAGGAAGGCGAAGTACGAGCGGATCATGGTGAAGCATTCCGCGTGGGCCGTCTTCGTGGCCCGCTTCATTCCGGGCCTGCGCACGGTAGCGGGCCCCTTGGCGGGGATCGTGGGCGTGTCGCACACCAAGTTCTTCGTCGCCAATCTTCTGGGAGCCATCTTCTATGTCCCTTGCCCGGCGCTCGCCGGCTACGGCATCGGCTACGGCCTCGGCGATCACATCGAGAAGCTCCGCAGGCTGGCGGGCGGCTTCGAGCGCGTGGCCGTGGTCGCCGTGCTCGGCGCGCTCGTTCTCGTGTGGATCAGGTGGCAGCGTCGCGCCGGGCGAGCCGCCGGTTGAGCTCGACCACGAAGGCGTCGGGGCGCTCCGGCGAGAGCGCGATCAGTCCGCCGCCCGCGCGCAGCCACACGAGGTCCGCGGTGTTGGCGATGAAGAGATAGTGCCGGCCCGTGCGCGGGTTCCAGCGGAGCCCGTGGGCGCCGAAGAGACCGTTGAGGCCGACGCCGCCGAGCCCGCCCACCGCGCGCGGCTGCCGATCGACGGCGGCGATGGCGGCATACGGAATCACGCGCCGGAGCCAGCGTCGCTCGAGCCCCACCCCGTTCTCGTCCAGCGTATAGCCGGCGGGCGCCAGCCCCTGGACCATCCAGAGCGTGCCCAGGAAAGGCAAGGGCAGGATGACGAAGAGCGGATCCCCGCTCATGGCGAGAAGCACGATGCTGAGGGCGAAGGGCACCCCGAAGCCCACACCGATGCCGCCGACGCCGGCCAGCCAGCGCTGGCGCATACCCAAGACGGCAGGGAAGAACTCGTCGCTCACCCTGATTTCACGCTCGCGAGCGCTGCTCGTATAATTCCCGCATGCGCGTCATTCCGGCGGCGTGCGTCCTGCTCCTCGTGGCTTCCAGCGTCTCTGCGCAGACGCGCGCGCCCTACACCACAGAAATCGTGGGTATCCCAAGCGACGCGCTGAAGTTGCGCGCGCTCCTCGGCCGTCCCGAGGGGCCAGGGCCCTTTCCTGCCTACATTAGCAACCATGGCTCCATGACGACCCAGGAGGCCTCGCGACCTCCGCGGACACAGATCACGAAGGGTTCCCTGCCCGACATCCTGGCGCGCACGGGCTTCGTGACCCTCGTTCTCGCGCGCCGGGGGTACATGGGCTCCGAGGGAGCGGCCACAACCTACAGCCAGGGCCACGGCTCGGGCGGATATAGCGGACGCCGCGCCGCGGACGTCATGCGTGGGGCCGAGGAGGAGGCGGGCGACGTGGTGGCCGCCCTCGAGTACCTGCTGACACTGCCCTTCGTGGACCCGGAGCGCGTGGCCGTGGGCGGCGTCTCGCTGGGCGGCCTCGTCAGCATCATGGCCGCCGCTCGAGATGCGCGCTTCAAGGCGGTGATCAGCATGGCGGGCGGGTATCGGCAAAGTGGGCAGGGCGGCGTCGACGAGGGCTGGCCGCTCGTGCAAGGGGTCTGGAAGAGCGGCGCGCAGAAGATCGAGGCGCCCGTTCTCATCCTGTGGTCGAAGAACGACATGATGCTCCACGAGGGCGAGGGACGTCAGCTCGAGAGAGAGCTCAAGCGCGCGGGCAAGAGCGTCGAGATGAAGGTCTATCCTGCCTTCCGCGACAACGGGCACTTCCTCTTCACCCGAGCCGAGGGCTATCCCGTGTACGTCCCCGACGCGGTGAGCTTTCTCGAGACGCACCTCAAGCGCTGAGGGCCGCTCAGCCATCGGCGTGCATCTCTGGTACTTGCGGCTCAGAGATCAAGGCGGAGTCTCCCCGTCCATAGTCTGGCCGAACGTCAGCGCATCATGACTTCGATCAATGTGGTTGACGCCCTACCGTCCCACGCTCGCAAGCCAAGTGCAATTGCAACGATGTATCCACTGCCATCATGATCGGGACTCTCCGCTTGTTTCCTGACCGTGAGTGACTCCGAAGCTTTCCGAGACCTTCGGCAGGGGTCAATGTACGCAGATGGATACACCAAGAGTCACTGCCTCGCGCTTTTCCCCTTGACAGCTTCGTCGGGGCGACTCGGTCATACGGCGGCAACCTACCGCTAGATTAGTCCTACCTCCAACGGTCGCCGAGGAAGGTTGGCGTGCCCGTCTAGCGCGAGTGGATCTCCGTCGCGCCGAAGAAGTACGGGATCTCGAAGGCGGCCGACTGCGGCGAGTCCGAGCCGTGAACGGCGTTGGCCTCGATCGAGGACGCGAAATCCTTCCGGATGGTCCCCGGGGCGGCCTTGGCGGGATCCGTGGCGCCCATGAGATCGCGCAGGCGCGCGATGGCACCCTCGCCTTCCAGGACCATGGGCATGCACGGCCCCTGGGTCATGAACGCGCACAGGCTCCCGTAGAACGGGCGATCCTTGTGGACGATGTAGAAGCCCGCGGCCTGGGCGGGTGAGAGGTGCACGAGCTTGGCGGCCAGGACCTTCAGGCCGGCCTGCTCGAAGCGGGCGATGATCTGCCCGGAGGCGCTCTTGGCCACGGCGTCGGGCTTGATGATGGTGAGCGTGCGCTCTACGGCCATGGGTGGGCGACGTGTCCTTTTCTGATTATTTCTTGCCGACGAGTCTATTCAGCACTCGCCTCACCGGGTATCTACTCAGTCCTCGTCTCAGGGCTTCGCCCTTCAGCTCGAAGTGCCACGCCTCTGGCTCGTCGGCCCGTTTCGGCTCGAAATTCATTTACCCACAACTTTGGCGACGGTGGCGCCCATGTCGGCGGGGCTCTTGACGGTGGTGATGCCCGCCGACTCCATGGCCTTCATCTTCTCGGCGGCCGTGCCCTTGCCGCCCGCGATGATGGCGCCGGCATGGCCCATGCGCCGCCCGGGCGGCGCCGTCTGGCCGCAGATGAAGCCCACCACCGGCTTCCTGACGTGGGCCTTGATGAAGGCGGCCGCTTCTTCCTCGGCGGTGCCGCCGATCTCGCCGATCATCATGATCGCTTCCGTCTGCGCGTCGTCCTGGAAGAGACGGAGGACGTCGATGAAGCTCGTGCCGTTGACGGGGTCGCCCCCGATGCCCACGCAGGAGGACTGGCCGAGCCCGCGCTGGGTCAGCTGGTGCACGACCTCGTAGGTCAGCGTGCCGCTTCGCGAAACGACACCGATGGGCCCTACCTTGTGGATGTGCCCCGGCATGATCCCGATCTTGGCCTTGCCGGGCGAGATGAGGCCGGGACAGTTCGGGCCGATGAGCCGGCTCGTGGTCCGGGCCAGGAAGGCCTTGACGCGCACCATGTCGACGACGGGCACGCCCTCGGTGATGCAGACGACGAGCGGCACGCCCGCGTCCGCCGCCTCCATGATCGCGTCGGCCGCCGCGGGCGGAGGCACGAAGATGAGCGCACAGTCGACGCCGGCGGCCGCCCGCGCCTCCTCGACCGTGTTCCAGACCGGGAAGCCCTCGTGGGTCGTCCCGCCCTTGCCGGGTGTCACCCCGCCCACGACATTGGTCCCGTACTCCTTGCACCGGAGCGCGTGGAAGGCGCCCTCCTTGCCCGTGATGCCCTGGACGAGGACGCGCGTGGATTTGTCGACGAGAATGCTCATCGCGATCCGGCGGTCCGGGCGAGCTCGACCACCTTCTTGGCCCCCTCGCCCATGTCGTTGGCCATGACGAGCGCGAGCCCGGAGTCGGCCAGCATCTTCTTGCCCTGCTCGACGTTCGTGCCTTCCGCGCGCAGGACCACGGGCAGCTTCAGGCCCAGCTTGTTCACGGCCGCGATGATGCCCTCGGCCAGTCGGTCCACCCGGAGGATGCCGCCGAAGACGTTGATGAACACGGCCTTGACGGATGGGTCCGACGAGAGAATGCGAAAGGCGTTCTCGATCTGCTCGGGGGAGGCGCCGCCGCCCACGTCGAGAAAGTTCGCGGGCTCGCCCCCCGCGAGCTTGATGATGTCCATGGTCGCCATGGCCAGCCCCGCCCCATTGACCATGCAGCCGACATTGCCGTCGAGCTTGATGTAGTTCAGCCCATACTTCGAGGCCTCCACGTCGAGCGGCGTCTCCTCGTTGATGTCCCGGAGAGCCACGATCTCCTTGTGCCGGTAGAGGGCGTTGTCGTCGAAGTTGAGCTTGGCGTCGAGGGCGAGCACGCGGCCGTCCTTGGTGACCACGAGGGGGTTGATCTCGGCCAGCGAGCAGTCCCTGTCCACGTAGGCGCGGAAGAGGTCGAGGATGAGCGAGACCGCCGCCCTGAACTGATCCCCCGAGAGCCCGAGGCCGAAGGCGAGGTTGCGCGCCTGGAAAGCCTGGAGACCGAGGGCGGGATCGGTCCACTCGCGGATGATCTTCTCGGGATGGGTGGCGGCGACTTCCTCGATCTCCATGCCTCCCGCCTGGGAGGCCATGGCCACGTGGGTGCCCCGGCCGCGGTCGAGGGTCATGGAGAGGTACAGCTCGGTGGCGATGGGCGAGGCTTCCTCCACGAGCACCTTGAGGACCTTGATGCCCTCGGGCGGGGTCTGCGGGGTCTTGAGCATCATGCCGAGGATCTGGCGGGTCGCGGCCTCAGCACCCGCGGGATCTTCCGCCAGCTTGACGCCGCCCGCCTTTCCGCGCCCGCCCGCGTGCACCTGCGCCTTGACGACCACCCTGCCCCCGAGCCTGGTCGCGATCGCCTTGGCCTGCTCGGGCGTGTCGGCGACGTCCCCGCTCGGCACGGGCACGCCGAACTCGCGCAGGATGGCCTTGCCCTGATACTCGTGGATCTTCATCGCCGGTTTCGGCTCACGCTCGAAACGGAGGCCGGGCGCTCATATCCGGATCAGGACCCACACGGTGGCCACGGTGCCCACGATGGCGCTGCCGTAGCAGAGGACGGCGAGCGGCATCCGGAGTCCGTGAAGACCCAGGTCCTCCAGGATGAAGCGGAAGCGATGGGCCCAGTGGTAGAGCGGGAGCGCGATGAGCACGAACAAATACAATTTGACGACGGGGTGTCCGACGAGCGCCAGCAGCCGCGCGTGACTCACGGACACCCATCCCAGCGGAATGGCCAGGCCGAACAGAAAGAGATGCACCGGGACCAGAAACGCCGCGACGACACCTCCCGCCGAGAAGAGGCTCCACCAGAGGGGCTCGATCGTCTTGCCGGGCGACATGGCCTCAGCTCCTCACGAGCAGCCAGTACAGGATGAACAGCGAGGCCACGACCCAGGCGACGTAGTTACCGGCGACCACCAGCGCGGGCGGCACCTGGCGGTCGCCCACTCGCACCACCTGAACGACGCCCGTGGCCTGGAACCACGTGATCGTGTGATAGAGAACAAACGCCAGGGCGATCACATGGAAGACGATGCACCCCGGAGATTGCAGCTTTGCCACCATGTCCGCGTAGGCCTGAGGCCCCTGCCCGATCTTGTGGACGATCACGAGCAGCTCCACGACGAAGATCGCGACGAAGACGCTGGTCACCTCCCGGAGCATGAAGCGGACATACCCCGGGCGCCGGAGCCACCAGGTCGCCGGCAGCTTCGGGTAGTAGAGGCCGGGGCGGGCGGGACGCGCCTCGCTCATAGGGATCTCCGCGAGCCCGGCTCGCACCGAAGGTGGCCCGTTCCAGGCGCGCGTGGCTTCATTTCCGGCCACCCCACGGCATGAGCACGGACATGGCCCAGTCCTTCGCGCCGGCCACCTTGGAACGCTGGATCGCCGCGGCCGGATCGACGCCTTTCGGACACACCACCGAGCATTCGCCGACGAACGTGCACTCCCACACGCCGACGCTATCGCTCAGGATCGGCTCGCGCACCCGATACCCCTCGTCCCGCGAGTCCAGGTTGTACCGGTACGCGAGCGCGATGGCGGCGGGGCCGACGAAGGCCGGGGCGAGCCCGTAGACGGGGCAGGCCGCATAGCAGAGCATGCAGTTGATGCACATGCTGAACTGCTTGTACGCGTCGAGCTGGGCCGGGGTCTGACGATACTCGCCCTCCGCCACGGGCTTCTCCGTCTCGCGGATGAGCCACGGCTTGACCCGGCGGAGCTTCTCCAGGAAATCGTCGAGGGCGACGACGAGATCGCGGATCACGGGGAAGTTCGCCAGGGGCTCCACCCGGATCGGCCCCGGGTGGTAGTCGCGCAGGAACGCGGAGCATGTGAGCTTGGGGACACCGTTCACCATCATCCCGCAGCTCCCGCACACCCCCATGCGACAGGACCACCGGTACGTGAGCGATCCGTCTACCCGGTCCTTGATGTGGTTGAGCGCATCGAGGACCACCCAGTCCTTCCGGTACGGCACCGAGAAGGATTCGGTACGCGGCTCCCTGTCGTGGCCGGGCCGGTAGCGGGTCACTTCCAGCGTGATGGTCTCTTCGGTCATCGCTCCTCCTTTAATACTTCCGTTCCTCGGGGGGCCACCGGGTGATCGTGACCGGCAGGTAGTCGATGCGCGGGGCGTCGGGAGTCCGGTAGGCGAGCGAGTGCTTGAGAAAGCGCGCGTCGTCGCGCTTGGGGAAGTCGGTGCGGGTGTGGGACCCGCGCGACTCTTCCCGCAGCAGCGCCGAGTTGGCCACGGCCTCCGCCACGTCCAGCATGGAGTCGAGCTCCAGCGCGGCAATGAGCTCCGTGTTGAAGACGGCGTCCCGGTCCGACAGGCCGATGCGGGCGAAGCGCCCCCGCAGCTCCCGGAGGATCTTGCACGTCGCCTCCATGCTCGCCCGCTCCCGGTAGATGCCGCAGCCGTCCTCCATGGCTTTCTGCATCGCTTCCCGGATGTCGGCGATGCGCTCCCGGCCGTCGGCCCTGAGGAACCGGCTATCGAGCCGCTTCCGCTCGTCGCTCACCAGCTGCGCCACGGGATTCGATTTGACCGCCGGCCGCTCCAGGGCGTGCCGGGCCGCGGATCGGCCCGCGCGGGCCCCGAACACGAGCAGCTCGGTGAGGGAGTTGGAGCCGAGGCGGTTGGCGCCGTTGATGGAGACGCAGGCCGCCTCGCCGGCGGCGTAGAGACCCTCCAGGGGCGTCTTGGCATTGATGTCGGTGGAGATCCCGCCCATCATGTAGTGCACCACCGGGCGCACGGGAATCGGCTCGTACACGGGATCGATCCCGACATAGTTCTTCGCCAGCTCGCGCACGAAGGGGAGATTCTTGTCGATCAGCTTCTCGCCGAGATGGCGGAGATCGAGGTGCACGTAGTGGCCATGCGGACCCTCGAACGTCCGTCCCTTCTGGTACTCCTGCATGTGGCAGCGAGAAAGGATGTCGCGCGGCCCCAGCTCCATCTTGCGGTGCACGGGCTTGTCCGTGGGGGGTCCGAGGCCGTAATCCTGGAGGTAGCGGTAGCCGTCCTTGTTCTTGAGGTGGCCGCCTTCTCCCCGCGCCGCTTCCGTGATGAGGATGCCCGTGCCCGGCAGTCCGGTCGGGTGGTACTGCACGAACTCCATGTCCTTCAGGGGAGCGCCGGCGCGGTAGGCCAGCGCCATGCCGTCGCCCGTCTTGATGGCGGCGTTGGTGGTGAACGGGAAGACGCGGCCGCCCCCGCCCGTGCAAAGGATGACCGCCTTGGCCGTGATTGCCGACACCGTGCCGTCGTGAACATTGACGGCCGCCACGCCGCACACTCGACCGTCCTCCACGAGCAGGGAGGTCGCGAACCACTCGTCGTAGCGGACGATGCTGTCGTACTTCAGCGAAGTCTGGAAGAGCGCGTGGAGCATGTGAAAGCCGGTCTTGTCCGCGGCGTAGAGGGTCCGGTTCACGGTCATGCCGCCGAAGGGGCGGACGCTGACCCGGCCGTCGGGATCCCGGCTCCACGGGCAGCCCCAGTGCTCGAGCTGGATCATCTGCCCCGGCGCTTCCTTGACGAAGGCCTCCACGACGTCCTGGTCGGCCAGGAAGTCACTGCCGAAGATCGTGTCCTTCGCGTGCGTGTCGAGGCTGTCGTTGTCCCGCATGACCGCCGCCGCCCCGCCCTCGGCGGACACGGTGTGACTGCGCATCGGATAGACCTTCGAGAGGACCGCGATGGAGAGCCGCCCCGATTCCTCCACGGCGGCGATGGCCGCCCGGAGCCCGGCTCCGCCCCCCCCGATGATCAGCACGTCGTGTTGGTGCGCGTCGTTACCGGGCATATTGCGTCATTCCTTCCTGGTAGAGGTCGCCGCCGTGGCAGTCATTGATCACGATGGCCGGGAAATTCTCGACCTCGATGCGCCGGATGGCCTCCGTCCCGAGGTCCTCGTACGCGACGATGTCGACCTTCCTCACGAACCGGGACAGCACGGCGCCCGCTCCTCCGATCGCGCCGAAATAGACGCCCTTGAACTTCATGAACGCGTCTTTCACCGGCTGCGAGCGCGCGCCTTTCCCCATGGTCCCCTTGAGGCCGAGCTCCAGCAGCGCAGGCGTGAACTTGTCCATGCGGCCGCCCGTCGTGGGTCCGATCGACCCGACCACGTCGCCCGGCCGCGCCGGCGAGGGGCCGGTGTAGTAGATGATCTGGCCGCGCACGTCGAAGGGCAGCGGCCTCCCCGCCTCGATCAGCGGCAGCAGCCGACCATGGGCAGCGTCACGTGCCGTATAGATCACGCCCGTGATGCGGACGCGGTCTCCCGCCTTGAGCGCTTCCACGTCGGCGTCGCTCAGCGGCGGCGTCACCTCCTTGACCCCGTCCGCCGCCGTGGTGATCACCGCTGCCAATTCCCTCTCCCCTCTGGGGAGAGGGCCAGGGTGAGGGGCCCAGCAGCGCGCGGCATCCCACCCTCACCCCGGCCCTCTCCCTGGAAGGGAGAGGGGGAAATGAGAGACGTCTCGCTCACAGTGTCGCTTCCTTGTGCCTGTGCGCGTGGCACTCGATGGTGACGGCGACGGGCAGGCTCGTGATGTGGCAGGGATACGCCAGGATGTGGACGCCGAAGGCCGTGGTGTCCCCGCCGTAGCCCTGGGGGCCGATGCCGAGCCGGTTGGCGCGGTCGAGAACTTCCTGCTCGAGCGCATCAACGGCCGGGTCCGGGTTGGACGTTCCGAGCTCGCGAAAGAGCGCCTTCTTCGAGAGCAGGGCCGCCTTCTCGAAGGTGCCGCCCACGCCGACGCCGGCGATGAGCGGAGGACACGCGTCGGGGCCCGCCGTCCGGATGCACTCGAGGATCCAGTCCTTGACGCCCTCGACACCTTCGGCGGGGGTGAGCATCTTGTACTTCGAGCGGTTCTCGCAGCCCCCGCCCTTGGCCATGATCATGATCTTCATGGTGGCGCCCGGCACCACGTCCATGTGGACCACGGCCGGCGTATTGTCTCCTGTGTTCACGCGGTCGAAGGGCGAACGGACGATCGATGCTCGGAGATAGCCCTCGGTGTAGCCCTGCCTCACGCCCTCGTTGATGGCGTCGGTCAGGCTCCCCCCTGTCACGTGGACGTCCTGGCCGAGCTCGATGAAGCAGATCACGAAGCCCGTGTCCTGGCAGTACGGGATCTTCTTCGTCCAGGCGAGCTCGGCATTCTCCTTGAGGATCTGCAGGACGTGCCGGCCCGCCGGCGAGCGCTCGGTGCCCAGCGCGCGGTCGAAGGCGCGTAGCATGTCGGGCTCGAGGCCATGGTTGGCCTCGATGCAAAGCTTCTTGACGGCGTCCGTGATAGCGGACGTGTGGATGTCGCGCATGGCCACCTTGAGCTAGTGGGAGCCGGCCGCCTGGGCGTAGAAGGCCTCCGCCCGCTTCTGCATCTCGCGCGGCGCCACAGTCTCCTTGCGCGTGGCCAGCGTCCACTTCTGACCGTACGGATCCTCCACGCCGCCGATGCGGTCGCCCCAGAACATGTCGGTGACCGGCATGATCGGTTTCGCGCCGGCCGCCACCGCTTTCTCGACGGCCGCGTCCACCGCCTTGACGTAGATGTAGAAGTTGACCGAGCTCCCGCCCAGCGTCTGCGCCGACTTGGCCCCCATGGCGGGCTCTTCCTCGCCCAGCATGAAGAGCGAATCGCCGATCTTGAGCTCGGCATGCGCGAGAGTCGTCCCGCCCGGCTTCATCAGCCGCATCCGCTCGGTGGCGCCGAAGGCCTTCTTGTAGAAGGCGAGGGCCTCGAGGGCGCCGCGGACGCAGAACCCCGGGGTGAGGGTGTGATAACCGGCGGGGGCGCCCGCGACGGGCCCTGGCGCCTTCTTCGCCCGCGAGGGAGCCGGCCGCTTCGCCTTCGCCTTCTTCCGTGCCTTGGCTTTTGTCATGATCCTTTCCTCCCCTATAGCTTGAGCTTGTCCACGAGCTCCCGCACCGCGGCCGCGGACTTGTCGAACGCGGCCTGCTCCTCGCGGGTGAGGGTGATCTCGATGATCTGCTCGACTCCACTCCGGCCGAGCTTGACGGGAACGCCGACGTAGAGTCCCTTCACGCCGTACTGGCCGTCGAGGTAGGCCGCGCACGGCAGGATCTTCTTCTTGTCCTTCAGAATGGCCTCGACCATCTCCACCGCGGAGGCGGCGGGAGCGTAGTACGCGCTGCCGCTCTTGAGGAGGCCCACGATCTCCGCGCCGCCGTTCGCGGTGCGCGTCACCAGCGCCTGGATCTTGTCGGGCGGCAGCAGATCGGTGATGGGGATACCCGCCACCGTCGAGTAGCGCGGCAGGGGCACCATCGAGTCGCCGTGCCCACCCAGCACGAAGGCCGTCACGTTCTCCACGGAGACCTCGAGCTCCTGGGCGATGAAGGTGCGGAAGCGGGCCGAGTCGAGGACGCCCGCCATGCCGACCACCCGCGGGTGCGGGAACCCGGACTTCTTCCAGGCCAGCTGCACCATGGCGTCCAGCGGGTTCGTGACGAGCACGAGAATGGCCCCCGGCGAGCGCGCGACCACCTGCTCCACGACGCCACCCACGATCTCGGCATTCTTGAAGAGGAGATCGTCCCTCGTCATCCCGGGCTTGCGCGCCAGCCCCGCCGTGATGACGACGATGTCCGAACTCGCCGTCTCCTCGTAGCCGTTGGACCCGACGAGCACGGCATCATAGCCGTGCACGGGGCCCGCCTGGGCCAGGTCGAGCGCCTTGCCCTGGGGAATGCCTTCGACGACGTCGACGAGCACCACGTCGCCCAGCTCGCGCTCCACCGCGTACTGGGCGACCGAGGCGCCGACATTGCCGGCGCCGACCACGGCGATCTTGGGACGACGGTTGACGGCGCTCAGCGGTTCTGCTCTTCCCACGGGCATGTGCGCTCCTTTACAGCTTTTTCATGTTCTCGATGATGGCGGCGCCGAACTCCGAGCACTTGACTTCCTTCGCGCCGTCCATGAGCCGCGCGAAATCGTACGTCACGACCTTCTGCCCGATGGTCGCCTCCAGCGCGGTGATGATCCGATCGGCGGCCTCCGTCCAACCCATGTGGCGCAGCATCATCTCGCCGGAGAGGATGACCGAGCCGGGATTGACCTTGTCCTGCCCCGTGTACTTGGGCGCCGTCCCGTGCGTGGCCTCGAAGAGGGCGTGCCCGCTCTCGTAGTTGATGTTGGCCCCGGGCGCGATGCCGATGCCGCCCACCTGCGCGGCGAGCG
>WNFC01013387.1_pt1 | contig 14633 bp, 13 predicted proteins | sample 5400541 | NCBI WGS metagenome assembly WNFC01 (sample SAMN13153342, study PRJNA577476) | soil metagenome | isolation source: 120 cm saprolite under Douglas fir tree site 2 hole 2 replicate 1 | place: USA:California | collected 2015-04-18
TGGCCGGGATTATCGGGGCCAAGATTCTATACATCCTGGTGGATTGGAACTTCTACGTAAATCATCCTGGCGAGATTTTCAGCTTAAATACGTTGCGCGCAGGTGGGGTGTTTTCCGGCGGCCTGCTGGCGGCGCTGGTGTGTGCGGCGTGGTATATGCGCAAACATCATTTGCCCACGTTGGCGACCTCCGACGCATTCGCTCCCGGATTGGCTTTAGGACACGCGATTGGACGCGTGGGATGCTTTGCCGCCGGTTGCTGCTGGGGCAAACCGACGCACGCTTTTTGGGGCGTGAGGTTTACTAACCCGCTGGCAAACGAATTGGTTGGCACTCCTCTCGGTAAGGCGTTGGAACCGACGCAGCTTTTTGAGTCGGCGGTGGAGTTGGCGAATTTCTTTGTTCTCGCCTGGTTGCTTAAGCGGAAGAAGTTCGATGGGCAGGTTATAGGTGCGTATTTGTTTCTTTATGGCGTGGCGAGGTTCTTTCTGGAATTCCTGCGCGATGATCCGGGGCGAGGCCAGGTATTCGGCAACGTGATGACGGGAACGCAGTTGATTTCCATCTGCCTGGTGATTGGTGGCGGGTTGATCTGGTGGCTGCGTCCGACGGCGAGAGCAATTCCGGCGCAAGCTGTGAGGTAATCCTCATTTTCTGCGAACGTGTCCATCAACCGTGGACTTTCCCACACAATTTGTTGTGAGTCTTGAGGATGCCGACAAACGGCTGGACCAATTTTTGGTCACCCAGTTTCCCGAGATTAGCCGTGTGCGAGTGCAACAGCTCATTGCAGAAGAAAAAGTGAAGGTCAACGATGCGGCAGCGAAGGCCTCTTTGCGGCTGCGCGGCGGGGAGCGGATCACGATCCTGGGGCCTGCGGACGCGCCCCAGTTGCGTGCGATTCCCGAAGAAATCCCATTAGACATTGTTTACGAGGACGAGGATCTGGCAGTGGTGAACAAGCCTGCGGGAATGATGGTGCATGCGGGAGCGGGCGCGACCGAAGATGCGCGCAATCGGGGAACGCTGGTGAATGCGCTGCTGCACCGCTTCGGCAGCTTGTCTGGGTTAGGCGGAGAATTGCGGCCAGGAATTGTTCACCGGCTGGACCGGGGGACGAGTGGACTGATCGTCGTCGCCAAGAATGATCTGGCGCACCGGCGATTGGCCGTGCAATTTGCGCAACGCAAAGTGAAGAAGAAGTACGTGGCGCTGGTGCATGGTTGGATAAAAGCTGATTCGGGGACGATTTCGAGCAGCATTAGCCGGGATCGGGTGCGGCGGACACGTATGAGCACGCGGCGTGCGGGTGGCCGAGAGGCCATCACGCACTATCATGTGCAGCGGCGTCTGGATTCACGTTACGGCAAGTTCAGTCTGCTGGACGTGAAGATTGATACCGGGCGCACCCACCAGATCCGAGTGCATTTGGCGTCGCTGGGGCATCCGGTGGCGGGAGATACGCTGTATGGAGCTCCGAAGGAACTGCGAAGCAAAGCGAATAAGGGTGAGGATTCAGCAGTTTCGTTGAAACGAAATTTTTTGCACGCGGCGGCTCTGGAACTTGAGCACCCTCGGACGAGGGAAATGCTCTCGTTCTCGCGTTCCTTACCACAAGAATTAGAGGACTTTCTCGGCACTCTTTGAGCCGCCATCAAGTTTGCGTTCCGGCTATAATTGAATTTCCCATGAAATTGCGCGGCATGTTTTTGCGTATTGCGGTAGCCCTACTGGCGCCCTTGGTGGTGGCGCAAAGCGCCGGGCAGGAGGAGCTGCCGTCGGCGCCTTCTGCTACGGTGGAGCAAAATCGAGCCAAGCAGAAAGACAGCAATAAAGCACCGCCAGCGCAAGCTGCTCAGCGATCACAATCCGCGCAGACGAACCCGCAAGGGCAAGCCACCCCCACCGAGCCTCAATCGGATAATCGCATAGCAGGATCGCCGCAATCCGACAACATTGCGGCAGCGTCATCGCAACAAGCGCAGAGCCAGCCTGGGGCGGACCCGAAGACGGCGACGACCGGAGACAGCGAATCAGCGGCGCCGCCTCGGAACGCAGAATCCAAAAACGACACCAATCGAAATACCGATTCAGACAAAGAGGGCCTCGACGAGTCTCTGCCTACGGTGCGCAAGCGAGTTGACGAAGTGAACGTGGTGTTCACAGTAACGGACAAGCATGGGCGGTATGTGAAGGATTTGAAGAAAGATGATTTCCGCGTGCTCGATGACAGCAAGCCCGCCGAGCAAATTCGCAGTTTCCATAATGAGACCGACCTGCCCTTGCAGGTGGGACTGCTGGTAGATGCCAGTAATTCGGTGCGTGACCGGTTCAAATTCGAACAGGAATCGGCGATTGAATTTCTCAACCAGACCATCCGGCCACGCTACGACAAGGCATTGGTTGTGGGGTTCGATGTGACCCCCGAAGTGACCCAGGATTTTACCGACAATACAGAAGCTCTCTCCCGTGGGGTGCGCGCGTTGCGGCCAGGGGGTGGGACCGCGCTGTTCGATGCACTCTACTTTGCGTGCCGGGACAAGCTGATGAAAGCGCCGCAAAAGGGTCCGACGCGGCGCGCCATAATTTTGCTGAGCGACGGAGATGACAACCAGAGCCATGTCACGCGGGAAGAGGCTATCGAGATGGCGCAACGCGCGGAGGTGATCGTCTACACCATAAGCACCAACATCAGCGGCATGAAGAAATCCGGGGACAAGATCCTGGAGCGAATTGCGTCGGCGACTGGAGGCCGGGCCTTCTTTCCTTTCCAGATTCGCGACGTGGCCGACGATTTTGCGGTCATTCAGGACGAACTACGCAGCCAGTATGCGCTCTCCTACAAGCCGGCGGATTTCAGTTTTGACGGCCGCTATCGCACCATCGAAATCCTGGCCCAAAATCACAAGAACCTCCATGTCCGCGCACGCCGTGGCTATTACGCGCCAGCGCAATAGTCCTAACCATTCTGATGGCTGGATATTCTGGCACCCCACTCCCTAAGAAACTCGGCATCAAGGACGGCTTTCGTTTGGCACTGCTGAGACTGCCGGCAAACGTTGAGGCGGAACTCAAGAGGGCAATTGCCGCTTGTGAAGTAACGGACACAGAGCCTTTCGACTTTGTATTCCTATTCGTCAAGACGCAGGCTGAATTGAAGAAAGACTTCGTGCGCATGGCGAAGCAATTGACGCCTGCGGGTATGTTATGGGTCGCGTGGCCCAAGAAAACCTCAGGTGTCGCTACCAACTTAACCGAGAACGAAGTGCGCAGGATTGGGCTGGAGGCGGGACTGGTGGATGTGAAAGTGTGTGCCGTGGATGAGGTGTGGTCGGGATTGAAATTCGTGATCCGGCTCAAAGATCGGACAAGTTAATCTCGCTGAAGCCGGTCTGTTGACGGTGAGGAGCGTATTCTCCGGCGCAGTTGGCCTTTTTGTCCTGTGGAACTTCTTAGCTATGTTGGGAGTTCAAGCGGCCGCAGATTTGGCCTTCCGCTCAGACTTCTTTCTGAGAGATATGTGGAACACCAGCCGTTCACTCTCATTCATCTCACGACCTGTGGCTCGCTTAAAGATTACTTCAATGGGTAGTTTCTCGTACCGGGACTTGCGAGGCTTGTCGCGCAGGGCTTCGTTAGCCATGTCCAAACACCTCCCTGAACCGACAGAGTCTTTTACTTACGCCCTTGCCTGCAATGCAGATATCTCGCCTGCCCGCGGGCAGCTCAAACGCAGGTCAAGCCGCAGATTCGAGCAACTCCTGCATACTCGCACATAGCGATTGAACGTCGTCTGATTTCGATTTCACCACACTGACGCCAGCGGCGTGTGCCTCCCGTTCGAAGAATGGACTCTTAAACATGGTAAACATGACGAGGGGCACTCTGGGCATAATCTGTCGAAGTTCGCGGGCAGCTTCGAGACCGGTCATCACCGGCATTGACTGGTCCAGAAGAATCAAGTCAGGATGTAGCCGTTTTGCCTGATCGACGCCGTCGCGACCGTTCTCCGCCTCTCCGCAAACTTTCCAATCGCTCTGCTGCTCGACAAGACTGCGCAAACCCTGGCGAATGGCGGCGCTATCATCGACGATGAGAATGCATGTCACATAAGCCTGATTTCCCTTAAGCTGTATCTATCCTTCTATCAACCCATCCATCTCACAATCGGGTGAATACTGTACGCTAACGTACATTTTCCCGTCTATTGACACTAGAGCCCCGAGCGTATTGAATCGTACGTAAACACTTGGGACTAGTCTTTAATGTTAAAAGCGAGTAGCGTTGAGGGGTCTCTTCTAGCATCTTTCCGCCGCGCCCAGTGGGTGACGGTTCCTTGCAAAATCAGACGCGGCCTGCGCCGCTGCAAGGAACGGTCATGGTTAAGAAGTCATCTCGCCTTCCGATTAGATCCTCCGCAAAGCCGCTTTCGAGGGGTGCGGACGGGCACGCCATGCACAACGAAATTCTGCTTGGTTTACCGCGCGCCGAATTCGACGCTGTGTTTGCTAAGTTGGAATTACTGGAGATGCCGACCCATGGAGTGTTGAATGACGTGGGGGAGCCCATCGAGCAATGCTATTTCATGAACAGTGGTTTGGCCTCAATTCTCAGCGTGCTGAGCGATGGCAAGAGCGTGGAAGTGGGCCTGGTGGGAAAAGAAGGGTTTGTTGGTCTGCCGCTAGTGGTCGGTCTTAAGACCAGCGCAACTCGCGCGGTGATTCAGATTGCCGGTACGGCGTACCGCGTGACCGCTGCGAATTTGGCGGCAGTTCTCCGGACTTGTCCGCAGCTGGAAAAAAGTTTGAATCGCTATTCGCAAGCCTTTGCGCTGCAAGCCACTCAGGTGGCTGCCTGCAACCGAGTACACGACGTGGAAGAACGAATGGCGCGGTGGCTGCTCATGAGTCAAGACCGCATAGGCGGAGATCTCGTACCGCTGACGCAGGAATTTCTGGCGCACATGCTGGGCACACGTCGGGCGAGCGTGACCGTAGCCGCTGGAATTCTACAGAAAGCTGGCCTCATCACCTATCGGCGCGGAGCAGTGAAGATCATGCACCGCGGCAACCTGGAAGACGCCGCATGCGAATGCTACGAGATGTTGGTTAGCCAGGGGCGAAACTGGAAAAAGGAATCGCAATGACTTGGTTCGATAGCATACAAAGCCTCGGAGCGGTGGCGTACCGACAAGCGCCCTCCTCGAACCTAACATTCACTTCAGACGCCGTAGGAGTAAACCGTGAATACCCCCGATTCGAAATCCCCTGATAGCGCAAATTGGCGAGATCTGTATAAAGCTGCAATTCTTGAGCTTGACCCAACAAAAATGTTCGAGCGTGCGGCCGAGGCGGAGAAAGCTCTTCGTCAACGGGCCAAAGAATTATTTCAAATGCCGGGGGACAACATCGAAGAGGAACAGGCACTCGATGACGCAATGTACGCCTTGCACACACTACAAAGCACCGGCAGGCGCAGTTCTCATATGGGTGAACGCAACCCGCAGGCCGGGCGTCATATGAGAACCGGTGTCCCTTGTGTGCGAACTCGACGGTAGCCTTTCTGCTCACCAAAGTTAACTTTTCCGCAACGCTCGACGGTGAGAATTTCGTTGATGAGACTCAGGCTCTCGCGGCTTTTATCTGTCCCAGGTCGCACATCTTTTTCTTGCGGGAACGGGATGTAGTCCCGAAAGCGTTGCGGCAATCCGCGGCGTGACTTCCCCACAACGGCCACGAGCCGTCATTTCTCAAACTTAAAGCGGTTACTAGCGCTGCATGGCGTAGTAGCCGGTGCGGGCCTGAACCTTGTATCCCTGCGGAGCGCGAATTTCGACTTTGCGGAAAGTGCCGTCACGCTTGGAGTTGGTAGGGGTGTAGCCGATGTTGTATTGGGTGCGTAGTTCCTGCGCAATCTGGTCGAATCCCTGCTTCAACTTATCGAGTTTATTCCCGACTTCGATGACGCGGCCGCCTGTCTCCTCAGCAAGTTTCTTCATCTGGCCGCTGCCAGAATAGCCACCAAAACCATAGAAGCCGCGATCGGCAATGAGCAGGACATAACATATGGAGTCGGCTTTCTGAGCCGCCTCGATGGCGTCAGCAATTCTCAGCTTGCTGCCCTCGTCCTGACCATCGGTCAGCAGGATCATGGCTTTGCGACCAACTTCACGGGCGAGCTCATCGTGAGCGGCGAGATAAACAGCATCGTAGAGCACCGTGCCCTTGGGAGTAGCCGAGCATGGCAACGGGCCACCACCCAGCCCGGGAGCCCCTCCGCAGCTCGATGGAGGCGCGTTGATTTTTGCCTGTTCGAGGGCGCCACGCAACAGGTGGGTCGAGTTGGTGAAGTCCTGAAGCAAGTTGACATCGACGTCGAAGCTGATCACAAAGGCCTCATCTTTGGGCCTGAGGATTTCATTGAGGAACGCGCTGCCAACCTCTTTTTCCATTCCCAGCACGCGTTGTTGGCTGCCGCTGGAGTCGATCAAAATGCCGAGGGTCAGGGGCAAGTTGGATTCGGCGGTGAAATACTTGATGGTCTGCGGCTTTCCGTCTTCGAAGATATTGAAATCGCTCTTGGCCAGGTTGGGAATCAACGCGCCACGTTTGTCCTTCACGTTGAAAAATAGCTGGACGACATCCACGTTGACTTTCAAGGTGTCGACAGATTGATCCTGATCGGAACTGGGGGCGGGCTGAGCCGGGACAGATTGGGCGGAAAGTTTGACGACACAGCACATCACTAGGGCGGCGGCTAGAACGGGCACAGCGCGGAGTTTCGACATAAGAAAAATCTCTCGGGGTTTTTGTTAGTCTATCTCTTAACCTTAGATGCACCAAATTGACAGGTTCGAGCATCCCAAGTCAGAGTGCTGTGTCCCTATGCTGGGTCGGAGATCAATTTTGGCTTACATTTCGGGTAGGCCGGCGCGGGTGTCACTTCTGCTGTTGCTGTGCAGCCTGTACGCCGCAGGCGCGTGGACGCAAACGCAAGAGCAGCAACAAAATATCCCGGATGCGCCTTCGGCTTCCCGGCCACCGCAGCAGTTTCCGAATAGTCCGGCCACTTCTAAACCGGCAACCGAACCGGCTAAGGAAGCGCCTCCCGCGGAAGTTCCTCGGTCAGAACCAGTACCGCGCTCAGATGAGCAGCCCTCTGCGCCGCCGCCTATGCCTCCGATCAAGACTGTGCCAGAGGGTGGGGCTACGCCCGATGTTGAGGACTCGTCGGACAACACCGGATCGCGATCGGATCTATACAAAATCCCGGTAAATGTAAATTTTGTGCTCGTTCCGGTGACCGTCAAAGACAGTGAGGGACGCCTGGTCAGCGGACTGCTGCCCAAGGATTTCACGGTGCTGGAAGACGGCGTCAAGCAGCAGCTTCGCTTTTTCACCAGCGAGGCATTTCCGCTTTCGGCGGCGGTGATTCTGGACTTGAGCATGCCGGACTCGGCAGTACAAAAGGTGAACAAGACTTTCCCGGCGCTGGCTGGCGCCTTCAGCCAGTTTGATCAGGTTTCTCTCTACACTTACAGCAGCGCGGCCAGCCGGCTAGCCGATTTTGGGGCGGTCAGTCAGAAGCTCACGGCCACGCTGAACCAACTGAAGGCTGTCCACGGGAACAATAACGGGCCGCCGGTGGTGAGCGGACCGCTGGCATCGCATGGGCCAATCGTAAACGGCAGACCGATTGATAGCCCGGTACAGCCGGTGAATACGCCTCCGCGGGAGGCGCACGTGCTGAACGATGCCGTCCTCATGGCTGCGTTGGACCTGAGCAAGCAGGAGCGTTCGCGGCGCAAGATTATTTTCATCATTAGTGATGGCCGTGAATACGGGAGCAATGCGTCGTATAAGGACGTTTTGAAGGTCCTGCTTTCGAATAACGTCACGGTCTATGCCCTTGGAGTGGAAGGCGCCGCCGTGCCCGGATATGGCAAGCTGCAACGGATCACCCATCTGCCGCGCATCGGTTACGGCGATATTCTGCCCAAATATGCTAATGCGACGGGGGGTGAAGTGTTCAACGAGCTCTCTCAGAAAGATATCGATGACGCGTATGCGCGCATTTTTGGCGAAGCACGCAACCAGTACACGCTGGGTTACAGCACTCGGTTGACCCCCAGCCAGAAGTACCGGCAGCTTGAAGTGCTGGTGCACCGTCCGGGATGTAAGTCATCGTCGGAGCGGCCGTGCGTCAGCGTTTATGCCAAAGATGGATATTATCCGCTGCCCCCGGGGCGCTAGTGTGAGGGGTCAGAGAGGGCGGCGGCTCCCATTAGTAACCGCGGTAACCTGCCAGTAACGCATACCCCTGTGGTATAAAACCAGCAGCACCAAAGCGTAATTTTCACGCGAGGCGTTTCGAGGGTGTGGACCGTCCGCGGCAGTTCTTGAGGAAAGTCTTGAGTTTTATTAACTTTGCAGCCCGCGAAATAAATTGCAAGATCGTGTATTACGGCGCCGGGCTTGGCGGCAAGACGACCAACCTGCAGTTTATTTATCAGAAGACCGCGGAACAGCAAAAGGGCAAGATGATTTCGTTGGCGACGGAGACAGAACGTACCTTGTTCTTTGATTTCCTGCCGCTGGATTTGGGCTCGGTTAGGGGATTTAAGACGCGCATTCACCTCTACACGGTGCCGGGCCAGGTTTTCTACGATGCCAGCCGCAAGCTCATCCTGCGCGGAGTGGATGGCATTGTTTTTGTGGCCGATTCTCAACAAGAGCGCATGGATGCCAACACTGAAGCATTGGATAACCTGATGTCCAATCTGAAAGAACATGGCTATGACTTTCAGAAAATCCCCTACGTCCTACAGCTCAACAAGCGGGATCTGCCCAACGTACTGCCGGTAGATAAGCTGGCGAAAGAACTCCGCAGGAAGAATGAGCCGGTCATTGAGGCAGTGGCGTTCCAGGGGAACGGTGTGTTTGACACGCTGAAGGAAATCGCCAAGCAGGTGCTGACGGAGTTGAAGCAGGCGGGGTAGGACGGGGCCAGTGGCTGGTGGTCAGCACCTTTTTCCTGGCGGCCTAGCATTCCAGGTATTCAACCCCTTTTCCGGACATCGGCGGTGACGTCGTTATCAGACTCAGCGGTGGGCATAAGCACTGAGCACTGGCAACCGACCACTGTCCTATCGCATTCTGAACGTTCTCAGCATTTGTTCAAAGGCAGGGCGGAGTGTGCCAAAATCCTGGTCAGGAGAAATGAAGATCAGGTAAAGCAAATTGCCGTTGCTGCGCTTCGCCGTGACCAGCCAATCGCGTTCCCGCGCAACTCGCCCATTCTGATCCTGCAGGGGTGAGTTCCCGATCAAATCAATCGATTTTCCTGCGAGACCGTTCAGGCGAATATTTTCATCATGCCCGATCGCTCTCAAATCAGGGTTGGACTGGCGCAAAGATGCGAGCAGTTCGTGAGTAGCCTGGTCCAGAGTCTCGTTAGGATCTTCCGGCTGGAAGCCGTTGATCATCACGCCGTAGGCAACGGCATTCTGAGAAACTCCGCCACGAGGAGCGATAGTTACGGCTGAATTCCGGTCACCGAATACTTGCCAGTTGTCAGGATAGGAAAGCTGAAAAGCATCGTGGTTGAGCGTGCGCATGCTGCTGCTGGGAGTAATGTCACCTGCGGACCGTCCAACGTTTGGTTGTCCGTTTTCCGGCTGTCCCGAACTATTTGAGTTTTGCTGGGCGGCGATTTGTTGCGCGGTAAGCGGCTTCATACCCATGACCCGCTGCTTTGTCTGGCGGAAATCGGCGCTGTCGGTACGGAACTGCTTCGGCGCGAGCGTCGCTACTTCCCGGGAAACATATTGAACGCGGTTGCCGGGATCGGGGTGGTCGCTCAGAAACTGGGGAGCGCGCGAACCCCCTTGCTGCTGGATCTTGGTAAAGAACTGTGCCATGGCATGAGGATCGAACCCGCTGTCGTACATGATATCGGTGCCGAGGAGGTCTGCTTCGCGCTCCGCTTGGCGGGAATTTTTCAGGAAATAAGAGCCTACCCCGAAGGAGATACCGAGTTGCGCCGCTTGGGAGAGAGCGCCTCGTCCCATGAGTCCGCCAAGGATAGCCAGTGGGAGTTGTGCGGCCATTTGCTTGGTGGCTTGGCGAGTGCCATGACGCTGTACGACGTGTGAAATTTCATGGGCCATCACTCCGGCCAGTTCGGCTTCGTTGTCCGCCGCCTGGATGGTTCCGAGGTTCACGTAAACCGGCCCGCCTGGCAGAGCAAACGCGTTGATCTCTTTCTGATTCACGACATGGAAACTGTAGGGCCACTTCTCGCCGGGAGCATGGGCGGCAAGTTGTGCACCCACATACTGAACGTATTTCACGACTGGGTCGGAATCCGGCAACAAGGGTAGTTTCCGTCTGACGTCGGCTTGCGCCTGCTGGCCTGCCTGAAGTTCCTCCTGGGGCGAAAACATATCGAAGCCGTGCGTCGGAGTAACTCGGGCTTCCAGCAGGGCAGGCGCCGACATGGACAGTGCTAACAACACTGCCAAGAAGCGGGCCCCAAGCGACCTGGTTCTCATGATTCCTCCTCGATTGCCCAAGCATTGTAACGACATGCTACTAATTTAGATGCGGGCCGGAGAATTGTTTGTACTATGGGGCTGGCTGTTTCGGAATGGCGGATTAGTCATGCGGAAGCTAGAAATGAAAAAGGTGCCGATTATCAGCACCTTACCTACCTCGAATCTCAAAAAACTATTTGACCTCAGGCGGTGAGGTGGCCCCAAATTCGCGCCTGCTCGCTACACCACGAGCCGCGCGCGCAGCCAAGGGAGGCGCTGCCGCTGCCGCGCCGTAGCGTTCGAGGAGCACTGGCACCATGGCGCCTTCGGCTTCTTTCACGAACATCAACCCGCCTTCGGCATTAAGATCAACTCGAATGAAGTCACCTAATTTCACTTGTCCGGTGGCCACGAGGTTGGCGAGAGGGAAAACCAGGTGACGCTCGATTGCGCGCTTCAGGTGCCGCGCACCATATTTTGGATCGGTGCCCTCATTCAGTAGAAAACTTTTTACTTTCGAAGTGCAGTTAAACACGAACTGGCTCGCACCGGAGACCATGAGAATCCGCTGCTGCACCATTCCCAGCTCGATTTCCAGTATCTGTTGCAGGTGCTCGGGACGCAGCGTTTTAAACACTACGACTTTGTCAATGCGGTTCATGAACTCGGGCGTGAACTTGCGGCGGGCCGCATCCACTGCCGTGCGGTCGATCTTCTCATCCAGGGAGTTATCCACCAACTGGGCTCGCTGGGCGAAACCCATACCACCTTCCACCAAGGTGCACATCTCTCCGGCACCCAGGTTAGACGTCATGATGATGATGCATTGCGAGAGATCGACACGGCGATTGTCGCCTAAAGTGAGCGTGGCTTTGTCAAGAATTCCCAGCAACAATTGCCAGAGCGCGTCCGAGGCCTTTTCGATTTCGTCAAATAGCAAGATCGACAGTTTCAGCTTCTCCGTGTGCCACTGGTTCAGTGCTTCCTGAGTGAGCAACGGGTGGGTTTCGCGGTGACCGAGGTAGCCCGGGGGCGAACCGATCAGCTTAGCGATCTCATGGGAGTGCTGGAACTCGGCACAGTCGATCTTGATACAGGCGTGGGCGTCGCCGAACATGGATTCCGCCATAGCCTCAACTACGCGAGTTTTGCCGGAACCGGTAGGGCCTAGGAACAGCAGGTTCCCAACCGGGCGTCCCGGGGGGTTGAGACCGGCCAGAAACATCTGATAGATTTCCGCAACCTTTTCGATGGCCTGGTCCTGGCCTACGATCTTGCGGCGGAGGGCATTGTCAAACTCTTTGGCATCATTGCTGCGACGGGTCGGGTCGAGCACAGTGGCGAGGTTCGTTCTCATAGGGTCTTTTAGGCCCACCTGATGGTGGCGGGCCGTTCTACCTCTTCCTGGGAAAGTGTGCCAATTTGCTGCACAACCGCGGGCGACATATTCTGTCACTTCAAGCACCTTGGTCACTGCAAGCGGCTCGCCATCCTCACGCGGGCTGCTATCATCTTCCCTTTCTGCGTCATTAGATGCGGGTAGACGAAAAGTGGAATCACAGGGGAAGCGGCTTGTAAGCAGGTTAAGATAAATTATTTGCGTATCCGGGAACTATTTTGGTCTCTGTATACAGTAATAATGGTAGCCACTGTACTTGGTCGGAAGTAACTAGCAGCCAGACTTAGCGAGCGATATTATCCGCTTGGGTTTCATAATGGAGAAAAAACTGCACCGCCTGGATGCCATTTCGATTGGAGTCGGGGTCGGCCTGCTGATTGTCGCTGGCGTTTGCTGGATTAGTTCCGGATCCTCGGCGGTTGCTGCCCAAGCCACAGCCGCACCGCAAAATGTTTCAACTTCCAAGATTGCGCTTCCGAGCAGCCCGCCAGCAGAGCCGCCGGCACTTTCGCCGGGCTTGAACACTCTGGCGGGTGCGACGGTGTACGTCGCCAAGCGAGGCGAAAGTATTCCGCTGGTGGCACGGCAACTGTTGAAGAGAACTTCGTATTTGACCTCAGCCGAGTTGGGAGATGCCATCCGTAAGGCTAATGGTGACCGCCAAAACAATATACTCAAGGCCGGGGAATCGCTCACGATTCCGGGCGTGCTGGATGCCCCGATCGTGGAAAAGCCGATTGCAGTGCCTCGCGATTTCGAGGTCCGGGCAATTTACTTAACTGGTGTGATGGTGGCCAGTGAACGCGGATTGCGCATTATCCGCCGCTGGCGCGAGTTGGGGGGAAACGCCGTAGTATTCGATATCAAGGATAGCGATGGAATTGTAAATATTAGCTTCGACCATCCTCTTTCTGGCGAGCGCCGGCATCCTTACATTTCCGATCTGCCCAAGCTGATGCATTACTTGCACTCTCAGGGCATGCACGCCATTGCCCGCATTGCAATCTTTCGCGACGAGCATCTGGCGACAACCCATCCTGAGTTAGCAGTGAAATCGCACCGCACCGGCCAGGCCTGGAGAGAGAATGGGAAGCTGGTGTGGACCGACCCATCCCAGCCCAAAGTGCAGGACTACAACATTGCATTGGCAAAGAAGGCCGCCGAGTCCGGAGCGGATGAAGTGCAGTTTGACTATGTCCGCTTCCCTGCCGAGGGCGAACAGAAGGATGCCAGCTTTGTGTTTCAGACGGACCACCCCGACTGGCATCGCACAGATGTGATTACTGATTTTTTGAAACACGCTTATGGAGAGATTCATCCCAACGGCGTTCTTCTGTCCCTTGATGTATTCGGAGTAATGGCCTGGCAGCGCTCCGTGGACCTCGCTCATACCGGCCAGGACATAGTGGGAATGGCAAAGTTTTGCGATGTGCTTTCCCCGATGATTTATCCATCACACTTTTTCGGGATGGATGGCTACGCGCATCCCGGCGATGCGCCCGAGCATTTTATCGGTGAATCCATGGATCGCTTTGAACTGATCACCAAAGGCAGCGGTGTCGTGATACGCCCATGGCTACAGGCGTTCCGTTGGCGCACCAAGACATATTCACCGAAATATATTGAAGTGCAAGTCCAGGTTGCCAAAGATAAGGGTGGGATCGGCTTCTTGTTCTGGAATGCCGCCAACGACTACAGCAAACCCTATGCGGCCATGCCCGAGATGGGCGCCGCCAAGGGACGATACTTCCGCGGGGATGAACTGCCAATTCCCGTCCGCGCCGGGATAGCGCCGGGAGTAGCCGCCACGGTCGATCCGGGCGCTGGGGCGCACTGAACTCGGCGTCGCAGCTATTTTCTCTGGAAAGCGTGGCGTGGGCGGAAACGCCCCGCTGCCTGCGTCGTTCACGCTCGCATCAAGTCGCACGGGCGGGACGCCCGCGCCTACATTGTTCTTCTGGGGTTCCATTTTGGAACAACTAAAGACTCGATGTAGGCGCGGGCGTCCTCGCCCGTGCCAGCCTTTGTGCTATTCCTGTCAAAGAATCTACGAATATCGCTCATCTTCCACACTATCAGAGCGACTGCAAAGCCATTTTTGTGACGTTTTCCACCCACCATCGCTGGGTACTTCCCCCAGCCGCTCGAGCCATCGCGCTGGAAGCGTGTGTTTGGGGTAATGAAAAGCGCTTCGCGCTGCACGGGCTAGTAATCATGCCGGATCACGTTCATCTCGTAATGACTCCCCTTTATGACGGAAGCGGTTTTTATTGCATTCCGGAAATTATGCAGGGGATAAAGAGCAGTTCAGCACATAAGATCAACCATGTATCGAATCGCAAAGGGCTGGTCTGGCAGAACGAATCATTTGATCGGGTGCTGCGACGGGAGGAAAGGATTCAGGAGAAAGTGGACTACATCATTCAAAATCCAGTTCGCGCGGGTTTGGTGAATTTTCCGTCGGAGTATCGGTGGTTGTGGGTTGCGGAGAGTTTAAGGGTGAGCGCGTGATGGCATAGGCGCGGACGGGTACATCATTCCCGGCGTTGCATAAAAGTCGCACGGGCGAGGACGCCCGCGTCTACATTGCGTTGTCGTCACGCGCTGGCTTTATCCGATAACGGCAGCGGTTCCTCGCCGTTCTTCGGCGTTTCCAACTCCAGTTGCTCCTGACCGCTGAGGACCGTCACTCGTCCGCGA
>WNFC01004898.1_pt1 | contig 14630 bp, 14 predicted proteins | sample 5400541 | NCBI WGS metagenome assembly WNFC01 (sample SAMN13153342, study PRJNA577476) | soil metagenome | isolation source: 120 cm saprolite under Douglas fir tree site 2 hole 2 replicate 1 | place: USA:California | collected 2015-04-18
GGGGCGGGCTGCGTACAAGCACAGGAAGCCAGCCGCGACAGGCAGCTGCCAGCCAGCGGGATCCACGGCACCCGCAGCCACGCAGGGTGAGCGCAACGGCAAGCGTCAGCACAATGCATCCGGCGCCGAACGCCGAATATTTGTCTGCGATGGCAGCATGGAACATTCGCTTGTGGGCTTACAGACCATCCGTTTATGGCGCGTGCTTCACGCTGAGATCGATGTGGGTGATCATCTCCGCTGCGATTGAACCTGGTCCGTTGCTTTAGCGCTGAACCTGTAGCCGTCGAGCTGACCGCCGGATTATGACGGGTTGGCGCTGGCGGTGACTACGGTGGTCGGCGCGCGGCCACGCTGAGCATGGTCGCGGGCACTGGTGCGAGGAGCACCGTACCCTCAAGGCGGTCACTGTGGCGGCCGGGCTGGCCGTCCCGCACGCCGCCCAGGCCATCCGCGTCGCCCGCCGGATCTGGCCTGTTTCCGGCAAATGGCGGACCTCACGATCTACGCGGTGGCCAGCTTCACCGTCAGCCGGGCCAGTCCCTCCCAGCTCGCCGGATGGATACCCGGCCACTGGGCCGTCGAAGCCCTGCACCACATCTGCGCCGTCACCTACGGCGAGGACTCCTCCCAAGCCCGCACGGGCGGCGCGTCTCCTCGGCTCTTCCAGGCGGATCAGAGCCCGGTGAGCTGGTTCGGTGGCGGATGGCTGGTGCGAGGGTGGCCTGGCCGAGTGCCGCGGCTGCTGCAAGGGCACCGCAGATCAGCCACAGGGCGGGTGCCCCGAGGCCGAGCAGCAGGGTGCCGGCGAGCGGGGCGAGCAGTGCACCGAGTGCCGAGGCGGCGCCGTAGACCCCCAGGTACCGGCCGCGCAGGTGCGCCGGCGCTAGGCCGACGACGATAGCGGCGCCGGCCGCGGCCATGGCGATCTCGCCGAGCGTCCAGACGCAGACCGCGCCGGCGTAGCCCACGACGGTGGCGGCCGGGGCAGTGGCGGCGAACCCGGCGCCAGTCAGCACGTTGCCGGCTACCACAACCAGGCTGGGGTCGCGGCCGGCCAGCCAGCGGGCCGCCAGCGGCTGGACGGTGACGATCACGATGCCGTTGACCGCCATCACCAGCCCGTAGGCGCGTGGCGGCAGGCCGCGCTCGTGCATCGCGATCGGCAGGGTCGTGAAGGCCTGCTGGTAGACGGTCATGTAGCCAAGGGCCACGAGCGCGAACGCGGCCATGACCCGGTCGCGCAGGACGTCGCCGAATCCGCCAGGGTTGCTGCCACGGGCCGGCGGGCGGGGCCGGGTGGCGGGCATGGCCCGCCAGGCCAGCGCGGCGAAGGCCACGCAGGTGAGGGCGTCGGCCCAGAACAGCCAGCGGAAGCCGGCCTGGGCGAGCATGCCGCCGGACAGCATGGCGGCCGAGAAGCCGAGATTGGCGGCCCAGGAGATCAGGGCATAGGCGCGGGCGCGCCCGGCCGCCGGAATCAGGTCGGCGACGAGTGCCTGGGCGGCCGGGCGGTAGATGTCGATGGTCGCTCCGGCCGCGAAGGCCGCCGCGGTCACTGCGGGCGCGGCGGTCAGGTAGCCGAGCGTGATGAGCGAGGCTGCGTTGGCCAGCATCCCGAGGGCGAGGGTGGGCCGCCGTCCCAGCGTGTCGGCCAGCAGGCCGCCCAGCATCTGGGACACGATCAAGCCCAGCGCGTAGATGGCCAGCACGCCGCCCGCCGCCGTCACCGGGAAACCGCGCACCGCGACGAGGTAGATGCCGAGGAATGGCTCCACTAGGGTGCCGAGCCGGTTGATCAAGATCCCGGACCACAGCACCCAAAACAGCCGCGGCAGGCTGCCGGATCGGCGGCCAGGGCCGGGCCGCACGGGCCGGGCCAGAGGGTGGCCGGTCGCGCTGGTCATGTCCGGAGCCTGCACGGCCGCAGCGCGGAGCCGAAGACATTTAGCTGTGGCTTAATCTGCGAGCTGCGGCCGGCCCAGCCCGCAGCCGGGCACCCTGGGGCGGCGGCTTACCGCGGCCGCTGCACGACGGCGTGACCGGCTGGCCGCCGGGCAGGGTGAGGTCGGTCTGGTCATCTGCTGGCGTCGGCCAGCATGTCGCCGGAGCGGGTGCGCCGGTACAGCACCTGGCGGCCGACCCGGGAGCGGGTGACCATGCCGGCGTCCAGCAGCACCGACAGGTGCTGGCTGACCGCGCCGGGTGTGACCGACAGGCGGCGGGCCAAGGTGGTGGTCGAGCACGGCTCGGCCAGGGCGGTGAGCATGGCCGCCCGGGTCTGCCCGATCAGGGCCGCCAGCGCCTGCGGGGACGGTGGCGCGCCGGTCTCCCACAAGGTGGCGATGCCACGGGCCGGGTAGGCGAGCATCGGCTGGTAGGGCTCGATCATCTTCCTTACGCCCGGCCAGGTCATCACGGTCGGGACCAGCAGCAGCCCCTCCCCGGCCAGCGAGCCGGAGTGGTGGTGCGGGTCGGCGGCGGTCAGCCGGCCACGGCGCCAGGTGATGGTCTCGTGCAGGTCCTCGAACAGGGCCGCCGTCCCGCCGATCGCCAGCCGTTTCGACCGCCACAGCACGTCCCCTTCCAGCAGCCCGGCGATCCGCGGCCAGTGCGGCGCCAGGGCGATGTCCCAGTACGCCTGCAAGGTGCCGGCGAGCCGGGCGATCGCCGCTTGCGGGTCGGCGCGGATCCGCCCGGCCACCACCGCGGGCAGGCCGGGCACCCCGGCCAGCTCGGCGGCCGCCCGGTCCGGGGGCGTGGCCCGCACCGCCTCCAGCTCCTCGGCGAAGTCCGGCAGCGGCGAGGCCGGCGGCGGGGCGAGGAAATCAGCGGTATCGCCGTGCACAGGCACCAGCGCAAACAGCTCGGAAAGGTCAAGATCTGCGACCAGCGGCCGGGTGGCGCGCACCCACGGCAGGTGCAGCGAGTGCGAGCCCGGGGCACGTAGCACGATCAGGCTCATCACCGCCTCGAACAGCGGCGAGAAGGCGAACCGGACCCGGGACACGTCGTCCGCGGTGAATATCCACTCGATCACAGGCCACATCTTTTAGACAGAACTAAAAGTATGGCGGAGATCAGATGGCGCGTCCAGTGTCGATCCATAGGCGCTGGCTCCGCCCGCCCAGGACGGCCAGTACTGCGATGCATGACCAGGAGGGTCACCAGCCTCGTCTGATGAATCGAGGAGGACGCGATGCATCCGATGTTCGCCGAGCTGTTCATGAAGCCCGATGAGCTGCTGGAAGACCGAGCCGATGAGCGGCGCCGAGCACGACAGTCACGACAGCGCAGGACGGTCTCCGCCGCCCGCGGCAAGTCCGGCGGCCTGCGGGCGGTCCTCGTCGGGCTAAGGACATCGTGACCGCCCTCGCGCCCCCGGCGGCCGGGCACCCGACCTCGGCGTCCATCGCCCAGCAGGTGGCTAGCACAGGAGGAAAACAATGACCGTTAGAACTGCCGTCACCACCGCCCCGGCCCCGGACCGGCTGCAAGCCGCCGTCAACGACGCTGCCAAGCACCTTTACGACGCGGAAGCCGCCCTGCACATCGCCCGGCAGACCGGTGTCGGCTCCTGGATCAGCGCCGCTTACGACCGGCTGCACGAGGCGATCGCGGGCCACCTGGCGGCCGTGGACGCGCTCGAAGGCCGTAACCGGCGGTCCCGCCGGCCCACCCGTGCGCCCGCTCGCCTGCGGCCGCGTGAGCCTGGGGCAGCTCGCCGCCGACCCTAGCTACCACGAGCACGCCTACCTGCTCACCGCCGCGGGCCTCGGCCCCGCGGCCTGACCCCGCTAGATCAGGCACGACAGAACTGGAGGAACAGTCATGACAATCGCAGGCAAGACAGTCCTGGTGACCGGGGCCAACCGGGGCATCGGGCAGGCGCTGGCCGCCGAAGCCCTCCGCCGGGGCGCCAGCCAGGTGTATGCCGGCACGCGCCAGCCGCTGGCTCACCCCGACCCGCGCGTCACACCCCTGACCCTGGACGTGACCAACGCGGCGCAGATCCAGGCAGCCGCCGGCCAGGTCGGGTCTCTGGATGTCCTGGTCAACAACGCCGGAATCGCGCTGTATGACGACCTGACCGACCGGGCCGCGGTCGAACGCAGCCTGGCCGTCAACTTCTACGGCACCTACGGCGTGACCGAGGCCTTCCTGCCGGCGCAGACGCGGTCCGGCGGGGCCATCGTCAACATCCTGTCGGCGTACGCCCTCGCCCCGCTCCCGCTCATCCCGGCCTACTCGATCTCCAAGGCGGCCGCGTTCAGCCTGACCCAGTCGCTGCGCGCCCTGGTGGCCGCACGCGGCATGCACGTGCATGCCGTGCTGACCGGCCCCACCGACACCGATATGACCCGGGGTTTCGACATCCCCAAGGCCACCCCCGAATCGGTCGCCCGGGCCATCTTCGACGCCGTTGACACCGTGGAGGAGGACATCTTCCCCGACCCCATGTCGGCGTCCATGGCCGAGTCCTGGCGCAACAGCGCCGCCAAGGAACTCGAGCGTGAGAACGCGGCGCTGGCACAAGCCGCGCTCGCCCAAGCACAGCCCGCCGCGTCCTAAGCGAAGGGCAGGGGCTAAAGGTGAACGCCGGGCGGGCGGTAGGGCGGCCAGGGGGCGGTCACCCGGCCAGCACGCAGCCTCAGCGCGGCAGCAAGCAAAGGAGCAACGGCCCATGACCTGCTTTGCAGCGACCGAACCGTGGGAGATCCTGCCCGGCGGGGATTCATGACTACCACCAAGCCCCGGGACACCCTGGTCCATGCCGGCGCTGATGGCAGCCACAACGGCAGTCCGTCACAGGCGGGGCGGCGGACGGTCGCCCATGCTGCTGGCCAGCCCGGGGCCGCGTACCTGCCGATCGCCGAGCACGGCCTGATCGGTGACCTGCACACCGTCGCCCTGGTCGGCACTGACGGCACGATCGACTGGTTCTGCTGCCCGCGGTTCGACGCCCCCAGCGTGTTCGGCGCCATTCTGGACACTAGCCGCGGCGGCTACTGGCGGATCGCACCCGAGGGCACGGCCGCCAGCCGCCAGCTGTACCTCCCCGACACCAACGTGCTGCTCACCCGCTTCGCTGGGCCGGGCGGCGTGGTGGAGGTCGCCGACTTCATGCCGGTCACAGGCGGCCAGCCGCACCGGTCACGGATCATCCGCCGGGTCACAGCGGTCACAGGCACCGTTCCCGTCTTGATGGATTTGCAGCCGCGTTTCGGCTACGGCCGCGCCCGGCACAGCGTGACGGTGCACGATAGCGGCGCGATCTTCCGCTCGCCACAGCTCAGTCTGTCCCTTGCCGCTACCGTCCCGGTCCAGGCGCGCGGCGGCGGGGTCGCCGCCTGGCTGCGCCTTCAGCAGGGCCAGACCGCGAGCTTCATACTGTCCGAGGCGGCAGCCGCCGGCCTCCCCACCCCGGCGGACGAGGCGGAGGTGGCCGCTCAGTTCGACGCCACGCTCCGGTGGTGGCGGGCCTGGATCGCCCGCTCCTGCTACCGGGGGCGATGGCGGGAGATGGTGCACCGCTCGGCGCTGGCGCTCAAGCTGCTCACCTATCAGCCCACCGGGGCGATCATCGCCGCACCGACGATGGGCCTGCCCGAACAGGTGGGCGGCGAGCGGAACTGGGACTACCGCTACACCTGGATCCGCGACGCCGCGTTCAGCCTCTACGCCCTGCTGCGGCTGGGATTCACCGGCGAAGCGGAGGCCTTCATGTCCTGGCTGGCCGACCGGTTCGCCGACGCTGCCCGCGAAGCAGGCGGACCGGGCCCGGCCGCGCCGCTGCAGATCATGTACGGCATCGATGGCCGCATGAACCTCACCGAACACACACTCGGCCACCTGGCCGGCTACCGCAACTCCGCCCCCGTCCGGCTCGGCAACGGCGCGGCCACCCAGCTACAGCTCGACATTTACGGCGCGCTGATCGACTCGGTGTACCTCTTCAACAAGCACAAGCCGATCCACCACGAAACCTGGGTGGGCATCGCAGCGATCGTGGACTGGGTCTGCGCCAACTGGGACCAGCCCGACGACGGGATCTGGGAGACCCGCGGCACTCCCCGGCGGTTCACCCACTCCCGGCTGATGTGCTGGGTGGCCGTCGAGCGGGGCCTGCGGATCGCCCGCCACCGCGGGCTGCCCGCCGACGAGCGGCGCTGGCGCGCCGCGCGCGACGCCATCTACCAGCAGATCATGACGCGTAGCTGGAACGCCAAACGCCAGGCCTTCACCCAGCATGAGGACGGCGACGCCCTGGACGCCGCGGTGCTGCTGATGCCGCTGGTCAAGTTGGTCGCCGGCGACGACCCACGCTGGCTGTCCACCCTGGACGCGATCGGCGCCGAGCTCGTCTGCGACAACCTGGTCCACCGCTACCACCCCGCCAGCTCACCAGACGGGCTGCCCGGCGGCGAGGGAACCTTCTCGGCCTGCTCGTTTTGGTGGGCCGAAGCGCTCACCCGGGCCGGGCGCCTCGACCAGGCCCGGCTCGCCTTCGAAAAGATGCTCACCTACGCCAACCACGCCGGCCTGTACGCCGAGGAAATCGGCCCCGACGGCGAAGCACTCGGCAACTTCCCGCAAGCCTTCACCCACCTGGCCCTGATCAGCTGCGCGGTCAACCTCGACCGGGCACTGGGCTGACCCCGAACTGCCATTGGAGAAGACCTAATGAAACCGACAATATTCGGCCGGAGGCACCGGAACGCAACTTATCACCCAGGCCCTCGACTGGCCTTCCCCGCTGAGGAGAGGCCATGACCACGAACCGGGCCCAGGTGCCGGCCGCGGCTGGTGTTTCCGCCGGCGCGAGGTTGCCGTTGTCGGCGACTGAGCGGACCCGCCACCGCAGGCTCTGGCATCTTGGCAGAGCCGACCGAGAGTCGCTGCACGCGGTCCTGCGCGCCGGGTTGGTCGCCCACCTTGGGGTGATCATCGACGGCTGGCCGATGGTGATCCCCACCGTGTACGGGTTCGACGCCGACACCTTGTACCTGCACGGCTCGGTCGCCAGCAGGAGCCTGAACACCGCCGGGGCCGACGTGTGCGTCACCATCACCTTGTGCGACGGGCTGGTGCGGGCCAGGTCGGTGTTCGAGCACACCATCAACTACCGCTGCGCGATGATCTACGGCCAACCCCGGGTGGTCAACGACGCCGCCGAGAAGCTGGCCGGGCTGCGCTTCCTGGCCGAGCACGTTGCGCCCGGCGTGTGGGATTACGCCCGCCAGCCGAGCCGCAAGGAACTGGCCGCTGTTCGGCTCCTGGCGCTCCCGCTGGCGGAAGCCTCGGTCAAGATCCGCACCGGCCCGCCCGACGACGGCGCCAGCCCGGATGCCGCGCTGGGCCTGTGGGCTGGCGAATTGCCCCTGGCCACCACTTGGCGGCAACCCGTCCCCGATCCGGCCCTGCCGCCTGGCATCCTCGTTCCCGCGCACATCCGCGCCCGCGCTGGCACACACGCCGACGTGCCCGTCCGAGAAAGCCTGGTTGCCTGGTGAGCCCGCTGCGGATCCGGCGGCCCGCGTGCGGCATGGCTGGCTTGCGGTTGGCCTGTGCCCGTGCGCGCAGGCGGGACAGGTCGCGGCCCGCTCGGGCCGTGCGCATCGTGTCGCTCACGGCCTGGATTCGGCTATGTGCATCCAGACACGGGCGGGCGGTGACCCGCGCATGGCAGCGGCGGTCATAGCGGTGGCCATGAACCCGGGTCGCGGCCGGCGGTTCGCAACCCGCCCGCGCGGGCCGCCGTCGCCCCCGCGCGGCCGGGCCCGCGTGCCAGGAACCGGTCAGGGCGAGCTGGCTGCCCGCCTGGCCAACAGCGATGGATAGTCCAAACCAGGAGGAGATCATGGCGAACTCGGCTCCGAGCGGGGCTAGCGACTATAACGCCAAGATCATTGAGGAGTTCCGGGCGAACGTCGGCGGGATCTGGGCGGGCACCACGATCATTCTCACCCACCATATCGGCGCCAAGTCCCGGATCGAGCGCGTCACGCCACTGGCTTGCCCCCCTCAGCCAGGCGGCCGCTTCGCGATCTGGGCCGCCAACGGCGGATCGCCAGCCCACCCAGGCTGGTACTACAACCTCAGGACCAACCCCAGGATCACGGTCGAGGTGGGTACCCGCACGTTCAGGGTGCTAGCGGAGGAGCTGAGCGGCACCGCCCGCGCCGAGCTGTGGCCGAAGCTCGTCGCGGAGTCCCCCGATCTCGGCGCAACCCAGGCCAGGACCACACGGCAGATTCCCGTCTTCATGCTGACCCGCCAGGACTGACCTGCGACCAAAGCCGCTGGTGTGAGACGTCATGGGCCAGGCCAGGCTGCGGTAACGGCAATAGGAGATTAACAATGACCGGACACAAACCGGAACGCGTGACTAGTGGCTGGCGGCCCGGCTGGAGCTGCTCAAGGCCGAGAAGGCGCTGACCCGGCGCAGCGACGAGCTGGCGCGGCGCCGGCAGGAGCTGCCCTGCCGCGGCCTGATACATGGCCAGCTGCGGCGGGCGCCTGCCGCCGGCTGCGAAGGTCGAGGGAAGAAATCATGAGTGATCAAACGCGCATGGAGGCGATCATGAAGGATCAGGCAAAGAACGGCGCTACCGGCAAGCCAGGGGTGCCTGTGGTGGTGGACCGGGCCGCCTTTCAGACGCAGCTGGATGCGCTGCGGGTGCGGGAGAAGGCGCACACCCGGGAAGGCGACGCGATCGCGGCGGCCCGCCGGCGCTTGCCCATGGTCGAGGTAGACGCCACCCTCGCGCTGACCGGGCCCCACGGGCCGCTCACCCTGCTCGAAGCGTTCGACGGGCGCCGGCAACTCATCGCCTACTACTTCATGTGGAACCCCGGCCGGCCCGCGGCCGAGCAGTGCGAAGGCTGCACGTTCTACACCACCCAGGTCGCGGAGCTGTCCTACCTGCATTCCCGCGACATCACCTACGCGGTCTTCTGCCAGGGACCCTATGACGAAAGCATCCGCTACCGCGACTTCATGGGCTGGGACATGCCCTGGTACTCCGCACACGCCTCCCTCGGCGCGCTCCTCGCCGGGCGCCAAATCGGCTTGTTCCACCTCGTGTGCTACCTGCGGGACGGCGACCGCGTCTTCGAAACCTACTGGACGACCCGCCGCGGCGTCGAGGCAATGGACTACAGCTACGCGCTCATGGACCGCACCGTCTACGGACGTCAGGAGCCGTGGGAGGACTCGCTCCCCGGCTGGCCACAACAGTGCTCCAACACGCGGACTAACGCCGGCTCGCCCGCTTGGCCACCAGTGTCAGTGTGGCCGGGCGGGCGCCCCACCGCCCAGTGGTCGCGACTCGAAGCTGGACACTCCGACGACCTCGGCGCCCGGGCGCCAGAACCCGGCACTCGCACGGGCGCAGCCCGTCGCAGCATAGCCAAGGGGGAGCGACTGACGTGAACGCCGCCCAGCCTGGCCGCAGGCTTCCCGAGGCAGGACGCTGGCGCCGCCGCGCGGTCAGCGGCCCGGCCCCGTACCGGGCGGACCCGGCAGCGGCTCCCCGCTCCCCAGCCATGACGAGCGCGAGGACGGCCACGACGGCGAGCGCCGGGAGCGCCGCGGCGGCGGCCGCGCTGACCGCGGCGCTTGGGCTCGCCGCCGCGTCCTGGGTGGTCTCGGTCTGGCAGATGAACGGGATGGACATGGGGGTGGCGACCCGGCTCGGCTCGTTCGCGTTCTTCGCCGCCGTGTGGGTGGCGATGATGGCGGCGATGATGCTGCCTGGCGCGGCCCCGGCCGCGGCGCGAGCCGTCCACGGCCGAGGTGTGCGTGCGGTGCCGCTATTCACCTTGTCCTACCTGGCGGTCTGGGCACTGACAGGCGCCGTCGTGTACGCGGCCTACAGGCCGCACGGGACTGCCGCGGCCGGCGCGGTGACGATCGCCGCCGGTGCTTATGAGTTCACGCCGCTCAAGCGCACCTCCGCCGGCGCTGCCGCGAGATCGCCGGGTCGGGCTTCGGGTTCGGGCTGTGCTGCGTGGGCTCCAGCGCCGGGCTGATGGCGATGCTGGTGGCGCTGGGCGTGATGAGCATCGGCTGGATGGCCGTGATCGCCGTCCTGGTCACCGCCCAGAAGCTCCTGCCCGCCAAGGCCGCCCTCGATGTGCCGCTGGCGGCTGCGATCACCGGGCTCGGGATCCTGATCATCATCGCGCCTTCGGCGGTTCCCGGGCTTGCCCGCCGATGTGAGAGCCCGCCGGCGGCAGGGGACCACGCCCACCCGTAGCGACAAGGAGAAGAGACAGGGCAATGACCAGTCACAAGACCGGAACACGCCAAGAATGGCTCGCGGCCCGGCTGGAGCTGCTCGAGGCCGAGAAGGAGCTGACCCGGTGCAGCGACGAGCTGGCGCGGCGGCGGCAGGAGCTGCCCTGGGTCCGGATCGACAAGGAGTACCGCTTCGACACCGACGAAGGCACGGCGTCCCTGGCCGACCTGTTCCAAGGGCGCTCGCAGCTGCTCATCTATCACTTCATGTTCGGGCCGGACTACACGGCGGGGTGCCCGTCCTGCTCGGCGATCGCGGACGGCTTCGCCGGCAGCATCCCGCACTTCGAGCACCACGATGTCGCGTTCGTCGTGATGTCGCGGGCGCCGCTCAACAAGCTCGTCGCGTACAAGCGTCGCATGGGATGGGACTTCCGTTGGGTCTCCTCGTTCGGCAGCAGCTTCAACTACGACCTCCACGTGACCATCGATCCCGGAGTGGCACCGGTTGAGTACAACTACACGGACCAGGCGCGCCTCGAGGCGGAGAACGTCGCCTGGCGCGACTGGTCGGGCGAGCAACCCGGGATGAGCGCTTTCGCCCGTGACGGCGACGACGTGTTCCACACGTACTCCGCGTGCGGTCTGGACGCGCTGTGGACGATGCAGCAGTGGCTCGACCGCGCGCCGCTGGGCCGCAACGAAGGCGACGGGTCATGGTTCCATCGACACGACGAATACGAAAGCCAGTGACGCGTGCCGGCCCAGGCGCCACCGGGCCCACAGCCGCGTGCGCCGGCCCGCCCGGCCCGGACGCCGCTGCCCGCAGCCGGGCCGCGCGCCAGGAACCGGCCAGCGGCCAAACCATGGACACGCAGGGAGGAAAAAGAGTATGAGTGACCAGCCGAGCGGGGCCAGCGACTATAACACCAAGATCATTGAGGAGTTCCGGGCGAACCAAGGGCGTGTCGATGCCGAGTTTCTCGAAGGCGCCCGGGTGATCCTCCTCCACCATATCGGCGCCAAGTCCGGGATCGAGCGTGTCACGCCGGTGGCCTGCTCCCCCCGGGGAGAGGGCCGCTTCGCTGTCTGGGCCGCCAATGGCGGATCGCCGACCCACCCAGCCTGGTACCACAACCTCAAGGCCCACCCCAGGATCACCGTCGAGGTGGGCACCCAGACGTTCACCGTAGTGGCCGAGGAGTTGCACGGCACCGCCCGGGCTCAGCTGTGGCCGAAGCTGGTCGCGCAGTACCCTTCCCTCGGCGAAGCCCAGGCCAAGACCACGCGGCAGTTTCCGCTGTTCCTACTGACCCGCCAGGACTGACCCGCGACGCTAGCCGCCGGTTGCCCGGACACCTCACCGCCCAGTCGCCACCCGCCGCCGAACTCACCCCGGGACCCGCCCCCGGCCGCGAACGCCGCAACCCCGCCCCCAGAACGGGCACTCCAGTCCGCCACGGCGGTTAAACGAACCGCCAACACAACCGGAGACAGCCGTGACCACGCAGTTCCACGACCTGCCGCCGACGCCCGGCAAGGTGCCAGCCAGCTGTGACGACGTGACCGCGAACTAGGGCCGGGCCATGCCTGCCGCCGTAGATCCCGCGGGCGCGGGGCCGCCGCCGTCGGTGACCGAGCGGACCCGGCACCGCAGGCTCCGCGCGCTGGGGCAGGCCGACCGGGCGTGGCTATATGCGGTCCTTGACGCAGGGATGGTCGCCCACCTCGGGGTGGTCATCGGCGGGTGGCCGATGGTGATCCCGACCGTGTACGGGTTCGACGCCCAAGCCCTATACCTGCATGGCTCGGTCGCCAGCCAGAGCCTGAACACCGCCGGCACCCCGTCTGCGTCACCATCACCCTCACCGAGGGGCTGGTGCTGGCCCGGTCGGTGTTCGAGCACACCATCAACTACCGCAGCGCCATGATCTACGGGCGGCCCCGCCTGGTCGACGGCCGCGCCGAAAAACTCGCCGCCCTGCGCTGCATCGCCCAGCACATCGCGCCCGGCCAGTGGGACTACGCCGCGGCCCAGCCGCAAGGAACTAGCCGCCGCCCAGCTGCTGGCACTGCCGCTGGACGAGGCCTCGGTCAAGGTCCGCACCGGCCCGCCCGACGACGGCCACAGCCCGGACGCCGCGCTGCGCCTGTGGGCCGGCGAACTGCCGCTGGCCACCACCTGGCAGCAGCCGGTCCCCGACCCGGCCCTCCCGCCCGGCATCCCCGCACGGCTGGGCCTGAAGCAGCCGTCCTGTGGTGCACAGATCACCCGAATCTGCGCCTACACACTCCACGCCGCCAGGTCCCCGTGGTCCGCGCCGAACGGCGGCTCGGCGAGCGTTCTCTCTGTTCGTCCTGTCACGTAGCGTGATGCCATCCAGCGACTCGGCCCGGTCGGCCGGCGCTCTGGCATAGCGCGACAGGTGTAGAGGTCGTCGCCGTGCCCAGGTGCCCATCGATGGCACGGGCGAATGTCCCGGGTCCCGCCGACCGGATCCGGCCCAGTCCCGGCGCGCGCGATATGCGGCATGCGAGCGTTGGTTCAGCCTGTCTGCCGACCGCGCGGGTTGAGAGCGCATCTGCACGCCGCACGCAGCGATGCCAGGCGACGGGGACTTGCGTCAGGCGAGAATGTGCGCCTCACTTACGTCGAAGGCCGCCGCGGCCAGCGAACCCGCCGGCGACACGCAGCCAGATGAGTGGACAGCGGACAGCGGCGGGACCCTGGCAGGAGCGCGCGGACCAGTCCTGCCGTACCGGTCCCGGGCTCGCCCGGGAATCCTTGGCGGGGTGTGAACGATGGTGTCCGTGCAGATCGGATTTCAAGGTGGGACACATCCGGCGCATGTACGGGCGGGGGGAGTGGCGGGCATTGCCTGCGGCAGGCCGGTGGCTTGGCGGCGTGCCCGGCCGGGTCCAGGACGGCGGTGGGACGGTGAGATGCAGCAGGACTCAGCTGGACTTGATGGGACATGATCCAAAACCTGCGTCGCGCTGACCAGGCATACTCCGGGACTACGGACGCCACACGGACAGAACGCGGTATTGACACGGCGGGAAATGGAGAAATAGCAGGTCAGTGGGTATTCCGATGGGTTGGGATCGGCTCACTGTAAAACCGTCGGCTTAGCCTACGTTGGTTCGAACCCAACACCTGCCACCAGTGACCACCCGTAGTATCAGCAGGTCAGCGCTAGTCGGCCTTCGCTGGTCATCTTAGGTCTTCCTCTCGGTCGATGAAAACGGCTCTAGGTGCTCAAGTTCACCGGGACGTGGCCGGATGCGGAAGGACACGCTCGCTCTCGTTCCATACGCTGCTGGTATGGATGACGTGGAGGTCCGCGAGCTTCGGTACTTCATCGCGGTAGCGGAGGAGCTGAACTTCACTCGCGCCGCGCAGCGCCTCGGCATGGCACAGCCCCCGCTGTCCGCGGCGATCGGCAAGCTAGAGCGCAAGCTCGGCGTCCGGCTGCTGGACCGGACCAGTCGCCGGGTCATGCTCACGCCCGCAGGCGCGATGCTACTGGCTGAGGGGCGGATCGCTGTCGAGAACCTGGGCGCCGTGGTCCAGCGCGTTCGCCGTCAGGCCGTGCCGGACGAGCTCCTCACCGTCGTCGTCAAGGCAGGGGATGGCACCGGCCTTGTCAGGCAGATCGCCCGGCGGTGCGCCGCGGATCCGCAGGTTCCCGAGGTGCGGATCATGTTCAGCCGGGCCGGCGACATGACCGCCGCCGTGCGCGATGGAGTCGCTGATGCCGCCATCCTGCGGGCGCCCTTCGACTCCCGCGGCCTGGACACCGAGGTGCTGCTGGCCGAGCCGCGGGTGGCGGCACTGCCCGCCGACCACCGGCTGGCTGGCCGCCGCGAGATCCGCAGGGCAGATCTGGCGGGAGAGCCGATGCCGCGCTGGGCAGATCCGGCAGCGACAGCCGCGCTCGCATTCTGGACCGGAACAGACACTCAACCCGGTCCCGGCGTACTGGCCGCCCCGCCCGATCCCGGGAACTGCCCGGACCAGGCAGGCCCCTTGGTCAGCGACATGAACCAGCTGCTCGACGCGGTCGCGCTCGGCCAGGCCATCGCGTTCATCCCGACCTCCGTCGCGAGCCGCCATGCCGTGCCCGACCTGGCGTTCGTGCCGGTCATCGACCTGAGCCCGAGCACGGTGGTGGCAGCCTGGCCGGAGGGCTCGCGGTCACCCGCCATCGCCCGCTTCCTCCGCACCGCCGCCGAAGTCGCCGCCTCACACGGCAGCCGCTAGACGCTAAAAACTAACGCCACTACCTGACCGGCACTCTAGCGAGGGAACTGGCGTCGTCCGGAGGCGTGGCGGATCGCCATGACCAGCAGGCCGACGTTGCAGTCGATGCCGGTGACGGCCTCG
>WNFC01014572.1_pt1 | contig 14629 bp, 16 predicted proteins | sample 5400541 | NCBI WGS metagenome assembly WNFC01 (sample SAMN13153342, study PRJNA577476) | soil metagenome | isolation source: 120 cm saprolite under Douglas fir tree site 2 hole 2 replicate 1 | place: USA:California | collected 2015-04-18
GATCGTGGCCCTGCTTGGCAATGATTTTCGCCGCAAACTGAAGCCGCTGTCGGAATCGCGCTGGGCGCACGACCCGTTCGCCCGCGGCTCCTATTCGCACGCGCTGCCCGGCCACGCCGGCGATCGCGCTGTGCTCGCAGCGCCCGTCGATAACAGATTGTTCTTTGCCGGAGAGGCCACCTCGCCAAACTTTTTCTCCACCGCGCACGGGGCGCGGGACAGCGGGGAAAGGGCGGCGGGGGAGGTGCTCACCGCAGTAGGGCCGAGCGCTAACCTTTGAAAACTTCGTTTCTGTGAAATTTTAGATAGTGTGCATTGGGATAAAGAGTGGGATCATTGGGTAGATTGATCAATCCGCTCTGATTCAAGAAGCGAACGGCATCGTCGGGAACATGATTCTTGGCAACCAGGATTTTATAGTCGTCACCAATCGAAATAAGTCCTCGATCAAACATCCAGTGCACGGTACCGGATAGAGCCAATCCATTGCGAACGGAGTCCGGGCCATTCGACGCCACGGGCTGAATGTGCGCCGCCTGGACCTCGGGGCGACCTCCTCCATTAATCAACCGCAGGCCCGTGATCGCGCACCGATTCGAGTAGGCGGCGCGTACGTTATGCATGAAAGACCGTTCACGGAATGGCCGAGAGACCATCATTTCGACAATTGGTCGCTCGAATGGCACGGGCGGCTCCGAGAATCCGGGCTGGGCGCCTTCTGCCGCTAGATTCCCGCCAAGAATTGGAGCAAAGCCAGACTTCAATATTTGGTCGAACTCATCATCCGGAATGAGGCGCACGGCTCGACCAAAGGCACCTTTGTTGGTACTGCCATCGTCCTTCTTTAGCGCGCTCTCGTAATATTCGTCGCCCTCGTAGAATGGGACAACCGTGTCGAAATCCAGATAAGTGCTCCCATCAATGATTGCAAAAAAGTGATCTGCTAGGGTTTCGTCTTCAATCACAGATTCAACGCGAGCAACGCCAAAATAGGATTGACGACCTCCGCGACTCGAAAGTTCTACGCTAGATCTGCGCGGCTCATAATAGACGATATAATCACCGACGGTCTGCCGAACATAGTTTAGGTATGTACGCGGAAAATGGTATCGTTCCTCGGGCAGATCCTTATAGCTTGGACTAACTTTTGTGGTGAAAACTGCTTTGGTCATAAACTAAAGCCTGCGACGGCTCGCTATCTCGCCCCGCCTCAACTTAAAGCAGGTTTGATTGTTTAGATAGTCGGTGCTCTCTAACCCCTTACTCCATCACCCTGTCCCTGAATCCCGCATCTGGCACAAAACACTCCTCATACTTCCCGAAAATCCGGTAGCGGTTGCGGGCGACGAGATTGTAGACCGCGTCGCGAAGTGGCTTCGGCACGGAGCGCATGGCGCGCACCCAGCCCCAGCCCGGCAAATTCGACAGCACCATCAGGGCGCCGTCGGATTTGAAATAGGCGGCACCGCCATGGACCACGGCATTGGTGTCGGGATCGTCAGGGTTAATACCGAACGCCTGCGCCAGCCGCGTGCCGTAGCCGGACTGGATCGCGGTGAAACGAAACCGCCGCGCCACGTCGCGCGCCGCGACGAAGCGGATCCAGCGCGAGCAGAACACGCAGACGCCGTCATAGAGGATCACGTCGTCGTCCGGCCACCGGTTGGTCGCTGAGGAATCCATTGGTTTCCTTAAAACGCTACCTGTTATCCAGCGTCAACAACGCCACCAGCATCAGGACGATCGCCGGCCCGGTCTTGACCAGCGCGCCGAGCGGCTCGATCCACAGATCCGGCGTCCGCATCGCCGCTCCCACCATGTAGCCCAGCGACGCCACGATGCCGGCGATCAATCCGGCGGCGCAGGTGCGGCGGAATGCGATCAGCACGCCAATGCTCATATCCATCAGGCTGGTCAGAATCGTGACCGGCGCGACCACAGCCTGCGGAAACGCGTGCGCGGTCAGGATACCAGCGCGCCCAGCACATGCAGATATTTGACGATGAAATAAAGCGTCATCGCTTTTTCGCCGCGGTCGGCGCGAGCGCCTTCAGCGCGCGATCCAGTTCCGGCCCGGCCGTTTTTGCGACGGCCTCCGTCTCAGCCAGCCAGTGGCCTTCGCTGCCGGATGCCGGCAGCACGCGAAAGTCCACTTTGCCGCCGCCGCCACGGAATGCCTCGGCCATCTGCCGCGACAGATCGGGCGAGAAATAGCTGTCATTGGCCGCCACCAGCCATGTCACCGGCACGTGCGTATCCTCGCCGAATTCAGCCGCGGACTGGATCAGCGTGTGCGGCGCGCAGACCTGGTTGGGAAGGTCGTTGGCGTGGCCGCCGCGCCCCGGCGCGAAGGCAATGATCGCCGCCACGCCTTGCGGGTTCTCGCCGGCCAGCGCCAGCGCGCCCCAGGCACCGGCCGAGTGCCCGACGATGACCGTGCCGTCCTGCCGGATGAAAGGTTGTTCGCGAAGATAGCTGAGCGCGGCTTTGATCGAGTCCGCCGTCGCATATCCGGAGCGCGAATAGTTGGCTTCGCCGCAGCCGCCCTGGTCCTCGAGATATTTTCCGCCGGTCGCGCCATGGCCCGGGCGCTCCGGCACCAGCACCGCAAAACCGCGCGCGACCAGCCAAGCCGCCAGCGCGCGGTATTCGGGCTGCGGCATTTGCGCGCGTCGCAGCACGTTTTGAGTCGAGGCGTGGGCGATCAGCGCCAGCCGAAACGGCCCATCGCCGGGCGGGCGGAACAGCAGTGCATGCGCCGCGGTGTCACGATCAGGCGACGGCACCAGCCATTGCTGCATGCGACCCGGCTCGGCTTCAGCGCCTTGCGCGCCGAACCGCGGTTGCGCCGTCGCGGTCTGCGCACAGATGATTCCGAGCACAACCAGAACGGAAAACGCTTTGCGCAATGGCATGAATTTCCCTGACGTCGACCGGAGAGACCGACTCGGATTCGTGGGACAGAATACCCACGGCGAATCAAATCCAGTGCATTTTTCCGTGAACGCGGCCGGCCCAAAACCGTTGGTCCGTATCGTTTTGCACAGCCGGCGTTCATGTAAATGTCGCTTAAAGCACATCTCTGTCCTCTTTCGGCACAACCAGACCGTAAAACTGATGCCAAAAATCCACAGGTTAACCGATAATTAACGATGGACCTTGATGCGGACGCGCTGACTTGCTTTGATTAGAACCATGAGCACAACCCTGATCGAGGTTCGGCCGGCCAGAGCTGCGGACGCAGCCGCGGTGGCGTCCACCCATGACGAAGCCTGGCGCTCGGCCTATCAGGGTATCATTCCCGGTGCCGAGCTTGAGAAGCTGATTAACCGTCGCGGCCCGCAATGGTGGGACAGCGCGATCCGCAAGGGCAGCCGCGTCAGCGTGCTGGTGTTCGGCGACAAGGTCGCGGGTTATGCCAATTACGGCCGCAACCGCGCGCGCAGCCTGCACTTCGAAGGCGAGATCTACGAGCTTTATCTGCGGCCGGAATTTCAGGGTCTCGGCTTCGGCCGCCGGCTGTTCACTTCCGCACGACGCGACCTGCTGCAGAGCGGCCTGAGGAGCATGGTGATCTGGGCGCTCTCCGACAACGATACCGCGACGGAGTTTTACCGCGCCCTCGGTGGCCGCATGGTCGCGCGCTCGTCGGAGAAATTCGGGCCCAAGTCGCTCGACAAGGTCGCCTTCGCCTGGACCAATTGAGTTCGCCGACCTTCGGGGGGCGCTACTCCGCCCTGGACCGAGCTGCCGCCTGCCGATCTAAAGCCTGATCTCAAAGCTATGCGGAGCATCCATGCGCATTGAGGCCATCTCGATCGGACTAGATCCGCCGCGTGAGGTCAACGTCATCATCGAAGTGCCTGTTGGCGGCGAGCCGATCAAATATGAGATGGACAAGGACGCCGGCACGCTGGTGGTCGACCGGTTTCTCTATACCGCCATGCGCTATCCGGGGAATTACGGATTCATTCCGCACACGCTGTCGGGTGACGGCGACCCTTGCGACGTGCTGGTCGCGAACACCCGCGCGATCGTCCCGGGCGCCGTGATGAGCGTGCGGCCGGTCGGCGTGTTGCTGATGGAGGACGAAGCCGGCGGCGACGAAAAAATCATTGCCGTGCCGTCGTCGAAGCTGACCCAGCGCTATGACAAGGTGAAAACCTACAGCGACCTGCCCGAGATCACGCTGCAGCAGATCCAGCACTTCTTCGAGCACTACAAGGATCTTGAACCCGGCAAATGGGTGAAAGTGCTGCGATGGGGTGGCGCCGAGGATGCGCACCAATTGATCCTGGAAGGCATTGCACGCGCCAAGTCGAAGTAGCGATTGATTCCCAGTAAATGTAGGTTTGGCAGTCTTTCGTCATTGCGAGCGAAGCGAAGCAATCCAGCAGCGTATCAGGAAGCGAAGGCGTGGATTGCTTCGTCGCAAGTGCTCCTCGCAATGACAGACGATGCGTCACTGCGCGCCCTACACCCCCGGCGCCGCCAATCCGTGAATGGCGCAGGCGGCGCGTAGTGTGTTGACCAGCAGGCACGCCACCGTCATTTGACCGACGCCGCCGGGCACTGGCGTGATCGCGCCGGCAACGTTCGAAACCTCCTGGAAGGCGACATCGCCGACCAGCCGGGTCTTGCCGCCAGCGCCGGGTAACCGGTTGATGCCGACATCGACCACCGTGGCGCCCGGCTTGATCCAGTCGCCGCGCACCATTTCCGGTTTGCCGACGGCGGCGTAGACCAGATCGGCGCGGGCGCATAATTGCGCCAGCTCGCGGGAGCGCGAATGCGCGATCGTCACCGTGGCGTTTTCGTTGAGCAGCAATTGCAGCAGCGGGCGGCCGACCAGATTGGAGCGGCCGATCACGATGGCGTTCATGCCTTGCAGCGATGCATGCACGCTCTTGGTGAGGATGATGCACCCGAGCGGCGTGCACGGCGACAGCGCGGCGAATCCACCGGCAAGGCGTCCGGCGTTGTTGGGATGCAGCCCGTCGACATCCTTGGCGGGATCGACGGCGTTGATGATGGTTTCGGTATCAAGCGATTTGGGCAGCGGGAACTGCACCAGAATGCCGTGCACGGCGGGATCGCGATTGAGTTTGGCGATCAGCGCCAGCAGGTCGTTCTGCGCGACATCCGCCGGCAGCACATGCTCGAACGACGCCATGCCGGCGGCTTGCGTCTGCTTGTGCTTGCTGCGGACATAGACTTCGCTGGCGGGATCGCTGCCCACCAGCACCACGGCAAGGCCGGGCGTGATCCCGTGCTCACGCACCACCCGCGCAACCTCCCCGGCAACGCGGGCACGAAGTTCAGCGGCAATGATTTTTCCATCGATGATGCGGGCCGTCATCTCATTCCTCTAACTGTCAATCCGACTTGGCCGCGGTCAGCTTTCGCAACGCTTCGCCAAGCTTGGCGGGATCGCCGTCGACGGCAATTTGCTTGAGGCGCGATGTGGTGCCGGAGAGAATCCGCACTTTAGCCTTGGGGACGCCCAGCGCTTTCGCAAGCAATTCCGTGACGGCGCGGTTGGCCTCGCCACCGTCGGCGATGGCGCGGACCCGCACTTTCACCACGGTGCGGCCATTGGCGAGCGTCTCCAGTCCGTTGATGTCGTCGCGGCCGCCGCGCGGCGTGACCCGCAGCGCGACACTGATGCCCTGGGTGGAGTAGCGCCAAGGATCCATCTAGCATCCATCCTGCATCCCTGCAGGCGATCAGAATACGCTGGGATAGATGTAATAGGTGATCACCCGTTGGATGAACAGGATGATCAGGATCAGGATGATGGGCGAAATATCCAGCCCGCCGAGACTCGGCATGAACGAGCGGATCGGCGCCAGCACCGGTTCGGTGATCCGGTACAGGAACTCCGCCACCGCCGCCACGAACTGGTTGCGCGTGTTCACGACATTGAAGGCGATCAGCCAAGATCGAGAACGATGAGAATGATGTCGAGAACGGCACGCATGCTGGCTTACTCGGGGGTTCGGGTCGCGGAAGGGGCTTCCTGCTAAATATCGGTTCCCTCCCTCCTAAACAAGGGAAGTTCCCGGCAAATGCCGCGGAAAACAGCGATTTCACCGTTCTTGACTTGACCTAGGCGCGGATTGTAAATGGCGCCGATTGTCCGCCGTCACGTTAAAGGCGGTCGCGATGGGGCCATAGCTCAGCTGGGAGAGCGCGTCGTTCGCAATGACGAGGTCGGCGGTTCGATCCCGCCTGGCTCCACCACGCTTCGCCCTTCGGGGCTACGCGTGGCGCAGCCGCGCAAAGACCCGAAGGGCGAAGGGTGCCCGGCATAGCCCGCAAGGGCGGCGACGGGCTGCAGAGGCCGCCACCCTTTTTCCGAGCTACTTCCCCGTAAACCGCGGCGGCCGCTTTTCCATGAAGCTGGCGACGCCTTCGCGAAAATCGCTGCCGTGCAGCGCGATTGCCATCTCCCGGTTGGCGTCGATGGTGGCTTCGGCCAGGGTCTGGAACGGCACATCGTAAAGCTGCCGCTTGATCACGGCGATCGCGCTCGGCGACACGAAGTCGGCAAGATCGCGCGCGTAAGCGTAAGTCTGCTCGCGCAGTTGGTCGGGCGGATACAGCCGGTTGACGAGACCGATCCGCAGCGCCTCGTCGCTCGAGACCCGCCGCGCGGACATCAGGAGATCCAGCGCGTTGGCATGACCGACAATGCGCGGCAGCATCCAGCTGATGCCATGCTCCGCAATCAGCCCACGGCGAGAAAACGCCGTCGTAAAGACCGTGTTGTCGGCGGCAAAACGCAAATCGCAATACAGCGCATGCACGAGCCCAATGCCGGCGGCGGCGCCGTTCAGCATGCCGATAACCGGTTTGGGAATCGACGGATAATACGCGTAGCGCGTCTGCCAGTCGGGCCTGCGGTTCATATCGAACGGCGGCACGCTCTCGCCGCGCCTGATGTCGCTGGGATCAAGCCCCTTCAGCCGCTCCATATCGGCGCCGGCGCAGAACGCACGTCCCGAACCGGTGAGCACGATGACCCGCACATTGTCATCCGCTGCCGCGGCTTCCATGGCGTGGCGCACGTCGCGCTCCATGATCGGCGTCCACGCGTTCATGCGCTCCGGCCGGTGCAGCGTGATGGTCGCGATCTTCTCGCTCACGTCGTAGAGAATATGCTGATAGGTCACCCGCGATCTCCCTGTGCTCGCCGTCGTCGTTGCGACCGCTCGTTATTGTTGATTTCATACAACCGACCTGGCGCGTGAACCTCTTGGCCGCGCCAGAAAGTCCAGTGTTTCCGGCCGCTCTTTAAGCCATCCGGTCCAGCGTTTGAACACTTTTGTCATCCGGTCCGGCGCAACGCCGAGCTGCGTCATAGCGACGCCGCCGTTGACGGATTCGCGATATTCGGCGACCAGGCCGTCGCGCACGATGAAGCGGCTCATGCCGTCGATCACGACGCGTTGGCCTTTGAACTGCTCTATCTTCGAAGTGAAACTCGACAGCGACCAGGCATATCCTTTGATGCCGTCGAACACCGGATCGAACATCTCCCAACGATAATCGGCGGCATCGCGATGAAACAGATCCTGCATCATATGCGCGATATCGGCCCGGCCGCTATGCGTGCCATAGATGTAGTCGTAGTAAATCGCGTCCTCGGTGAAATGGCTGGCGAAGCGCGCGCCATCGCCTGACTCAGCCGACAGGGTGAATTCGTTCAGCAGGTCCGCGAATTCATCGCCGGTCATGTCGCATCCCCCTGCCCGCCGACGGATGGCGGCAAGCTTGTTTAGGTCGACATTATCACATTTGTGAATTTGAAAAGGTTTTCAGCACCGAGGTGGAAGACGACGCGGCGTTGCGCCTGCTATTCCGCGGCTTCCGACATCACCGACAACGGCGCTCGTGCAAGCCAGCCGTCGAGAAATGCCTTCAACCAGGCGCGCTCGGTCACGTCATGGACCGCGCGATCGGCGAAGTGGTGATGGCGCTCCCGCGCGCCCGGCAATTCGAACCGCGCATGGCCCCGCGTGGTCCAGCGATGCATCATCGCGTAGGTCACGTCGGGATGAAACTGGAAGCCAAAGCAATGCTCGGTTCGGAACGCCTCCACCGGAAAGTCGCTGCCCTCGGCCAGCAGCTCGGCGCCGACGGGAAGTTCAAATCCCTCGCGGTGCCAGTGATAGACATGATCCGGCCAGCCCGGGCAGATCGCCAGCCCCGCCGCGGTCGGGCGGATCGGGTAATAGCCGATCTGCGCGCGGCCTTCCGGATGAGGAGCAACCTTGGCGCCGAGCTGCATGGCGAGCATTTGCGCGCCCAGGCAAATTCCCAGGAACGGCCGCTGCTCCCGCAGCGGGACGGCGATCCAGTCGATCTCCTGGCGAACGAAATCATCGGGGTCGTTTGCGCTCATCGGGCCGCCGAATATAACCGCGCCGGCATGGCCATCCAGCGTTTTGGGAAGCGGGTCGCCAAACCGCGGACGCCTGATATCCAGCCTGTGTCCGAGCGCCCGCAACGCATTGCCGACCCGGCCGGGCGTTGAGGTTTCCTGGTGCAGGACGATCAGCACCGGTAGCAAAGGTTCAGCGGTTGCAGACGCTGCTTGTGAAGACAAGACTTGTTGCGAAGACAAGACTTCTGAACGCGGGACTTGGGCCGTGGCAACTCCGCCGGGAAAGTGCAGCACGGTTTCGGCGTTGATTTTGCTCGACTGAAACGACATCGATGTCTTCTTGGCGGCTACCGAGCCGGAATCATACCTAAGTAGTCGTTAATTTGGTGTGAGTTCGACCCGAACGAGTTCAAAGCAAATCGCGGGCCAAAACAGGCTCCGGAAGCCCCTTTTCAGCGCTTGCGCAGCTGAAAGAGCCCGACCGCTCCCAGGATGAACCCGCGGGGGAACAGCCGGAGCAGAAACGGCACGATCTTGATACCGAGGCCGGGCAGCACGGCGCGCTTGTTGGCCATCAAACCGCGATACCCGGCCAGCGCGACATCCGATGCGGACACATTGAGGACCGCCGAATCAAATCCGGGCGCAAATCCCGCCCGCGCCTGAAACTCCGACGGCACTGGGCCGGGACAAAGCACGGTTACGCGCACACCGCGAGGCGCGAGTTCCCGGCGCAACGCCTCTGAAAACGACAGCACATAGGCCTTGGAGGCGTAATACACCGCCATTCCCGGCCCGGGCAGAAAGCCGGCAATCGAACCGACATTGAGGATGCCGCCGCGATGACGGATCAATTGATCGGAAAACCGCAGCGACAAATCGGTCACCGCGCGGATGTTGAGCGCGATAATGCCAAGCTGTTCGACGCGGTCCATTTCAATCGCATTACCGAACAAGCCGAAGCCGGCATTGTTGACGACGAACTCAACCTCGACGCCCTCGGCGGCCAAGGCCCCGGCGATCTTTTCGCCAGCGTCTGATTGTTCGAGATCGCAGGAAATCACAATCGGCGCAGCACCGCCAGCGGCGGTGATTTCGCCGGACAGTGTTTTCAGGCGATCCGCGCGTCGCGCCACCAGAGCTACGCGATGGCCGTTCGATGCGAACACGCGCGCCAGTTCGGTGCCTATGCCCGCCGAGGCACCGGTAATCAGCGTCACACGTTCAGTCACGATTCAATGCTCTTAAATCAATTGCACGTTATGCGGCCAACATTGGACGAGAGCATACGCCTTAGGCGGGATGCAAGTCACCTGCAAGCATACCGGCGTATTCAAACGCGCAGTACCACCCAACTAAATCGTGACATTATGAGGTTTATCGCGCCTCGCGACCGCCTGCTGCCCCGCACATTAAAATTTCGCCATGTCCGGTACCGCGCAATCTAGGGCTCCAGGCGGCCCGACGGCAGCGCGTCAGCTTGTCGCGTCCGCGATATCCGGGCCGTCTGGGACGGCGGTGGATAGCCTGCCCGCGATACGGCGCTTGAGCTCGATCCGATCGCGCGAAGACACCCCGAGCAGGTCCGCCGCGCGCCAGACGACGTTGTCCTCGAACTCGCTGACCTCGCCGTCGACATAAACCAGCTCCCACATCATTTCGACGATGCGGAGTCTGCCTTCCTCATCGACCGAGCGCATGATGACGCTGGTGAAATGATAGAGATCGACCGCCTCACCCTCGACCAGCGTCGCGGCCGCGATCAATTGATCCGCCGTGCCGGGATCGAGCTCAAAGCGGCTTTCGAGCAGGCTATGAAGCTTGCGTTTCTCGACTTCGGAGGGTTCGCCGTCGAGCGAAATGACGTGAATCAGCAGCGCCGTCGCCGCCAGACGATACCCGGTATCGTCGAACGATCGAGTTTCTTGCGCGGTAGGGGAAACAACGTCGGCGATGAAATGGCGCAGTCCGTCCAGCATCAGTCTTCAACCAAAATGTTCGAGGTACTTGGCTTCGCGATGGCATCCATCGCTCAAATATGGGTCGAGAATCAGACGCGCGCAATCCATCATGGTTCCGCACGCGCATTACGATTCGGCAATCTGTCGTCGCTGGCGCGAAATTCGTCACGAAATCTCGTAAACGATGATCTTGTCGGCGATGCCGCGCAGCGCCGCGTGCTTTTGGATAGGCTTAATCGCCGCCTTGTCGAGGATTGCAGCCACCCCGGGGGCGTCGATCACCGGCCCCGTGATGTGGATGGCCTGCGAGGTCGCCAGGCCCTGGACCCTTGCGGCGATGTTGACGGTCTGGCCGAAATAATCCTGCCGCTCGTTGAGCATCACCGCGAGGCACGGACCTTCATGGATGCCGATCTTGACTACCAGATCGTCGGTCCCTCGTTCGGCATTGAGCGCGTCCATCGCGGCGCGCATTCGCAAGCCGGCGGCAAGCGCATGTTCTGGCCTGACGAAGGTCGCCATCACGGCGTCGCCGATCGTCTTCACGACGGCGCCTTTCTCCGACGAAATGATTTCCAGCAATGCATGGAAATGCGCGCGAACCAGATCGAACGCGACGAGATCGCCGACCCGCTCATATAGCGCGGTGGAGCCCTTGAGGTCGGTGAACAGGAACGTCAGCGAGGTAATCTTGAGGCGTTGATCGATGTTGAGGTTGTCGGCCTTGTAAACGTCGCGGAAGGTCTGGTTGGTCAGCATCCGCTTGGCGGTCAGGAACGGCTTGCGCTTGCCGATCAAATGATGAAGCGCATCGGCCGCGATGAAGACCGACGGCAGCACCCGCACGTCGGTCTGATTGTCGAGCGACAGCCGCAGTGGTCCGGGACGCAATGTCATGGTCCCGACCGGCGCCTGAAACTTGTTGTAGATCAGCGATAGTTGCTGGCGCTCGCTGGTCGGCTCACCCTGAACATCGATGAATTGCGCGGCATGCGTCACCGGCTCGAACACGATGATGAATTGCGCCGGCAATTGCAGGGACAATATCGCCTTCTCATGGGGTGGCAGCTCAAGCGCGTCCAGCACCACGTCATTAGCGAGCGACGCGAACGACTCCTTGTTGAGATCGACGCCGGAACTCCAGAAAATCTGCTTGAAGTATTCCCAGATCGGCAGCGCGTTGGGGTCATGCGCCGCGATCCGCCTGACCCGGGGACTGACGGTGAAGGCGACTTCAACCTGCTCGTCGACCGAGGCCTCATACCCGCAGGCGCATAATCCGCAGTGATAATCGTCGTGACGCAGCGACTTCAGGGTAGAGTGGGCGTCGAGCACGCCACTGCAGCCAGGGCACAGCACGTTCCAGGTCAGATCGAACAGGCCCAGCCGCGATGCATGGAGGAAGCCGGAAATCACCCGCTCTTCGTCGAGCCCGGTCCGCGCCGAAAAGTCCAGCACGTTGATACGGTTGAGCTCGTGGTCCTCGCCCTTCTCGATCAGTACCCGGATCGCATCGGCCACCGATGGGTCGGCGGTCTGCTTCAGCACCGAAAACTGGGCTTGGATGTCGCTCATGACGGGAGTTTAATGTAGATTGCCCATGCGTCCAAGCAATGCCCTCTCACCGAGGCGTGATGCGGAACATCGGCGAGCGATCGGGCTGTGTCGTCACCACGCCGACGGGAATCACCGGCTTCTGGTCGAGAAGCTCGATCCGGAACGCGCCGATGATCTTGGCGAGCGCCAATGTGGCTTCCACCAGCGCGAAATGCGCGCCGATGCAGACCCGCGCGCCGACGCCGAACGGCAGATAGGCGAAACGATCGGCCGGCGGCGCGCCCGGCATGAAACGCGACGGGATGAACGCGTTCGGATCGCGCCAGAGCTTTTCATGCCGGTGCAATAGCCACGGCGCGATCAGGATCACGTCCTTGTTCTTGACCGGCCAGCCTGCGACCGTATCCGGGCCCGCGGCGGCACGCGCAATCAGGAAAACCGGCGGATAGAGCCGCATCGTCTCATCGACCACCGCGCGGGTAAATTTCAGCCGCTCGAGATCGAGCGCGCCGGTCACGGTCGCGCCCTGCACCTCGGCCGCCAATTGGTCCTGGCTCGCCGGATCGAGCGCGAGCAGATAGAGCGACCAGAACAGCGTTGTCGCGGTCGTCTCATGACCGGCGAGAATCATGGTGGCGACCTGATCGCCGAGCTGTTCGTCGGTGAAGGCGTCGCCGGTCTCGGGATCGCGCGCGGCCACCATCAAATCGAACAGATCGCGCGGCGGCGCGCCTTCGTTCTTGCCGGCGGCGCGGCGTTCCGCCATCAGCATCGCCACGAAACTCGTCCAGCGCTTGCGGAAGCGGGCGCGGGAGAAATCCTGCGGGCTCGGCCAGCCCAGCGGCAGCATCAGGTCGAGCAGATGCGGCCGCGCCAGCCGCGCGCCATACTCCATGACGAAATCGCGCAACGTCGGACCATGGCGGCTCATCTCGAACGAAAACATGGTGCGCCCGGCGATCTCGAGCGTCATCCGCTGCATGGCTTCGCGGAGATCGACCGGCTGGCCGCAGGTGGCCCGGAGTTTGGCGATCGTCTCGTCGGTCACCGCGATCATGTGCGGAATAAGCGTCGTAACGGCGCGCGGCGTAAAGGCCGGCGCCAGCGTCCTTCGCTGGTGCTTCCACGCGCGACCCTCGGCGATCAGCAGGCCTTCGCCGAGCACCGGACGCAACACCCGGAAGCCGGCCGGCGTTCGCGTGTAGTTCTCGTAATTGTCGACCAGCACATGCCGGATCGCATCCGGCGCGTTGAGAATAAAACTGCTGTGCCCGAAGAAGCGGCCCTGGAGGATATCCTCTTCGTAAGCCCGCTGTCCCCAGGTGCCGATCACGCTCTCGCGCATCGCCACCAGCCGCCCGAAGAAGGTCATGGTTTCGGGCGCGCGCGGCGCGCTGGGAGGCACCAGCGGCTGACGCGTGACGGGCATGTCCCAGGCTTCGGCTATGCTCACTGACGGCCTCGCGATCTCAGACGTTGAAAACGTAGATATGATACGGGCGGCGCTTCGCAATCATATCGGCCCCCGGATCCAGGCACCATGAAGGCGTGGACCTGGAAAATGCCTAATACGTCAGCTCCGCGACCGTAATTCTGTTTTCCGAAGCCGGCCACGCGCGCGCCACGATTCGTTCCTGATTGAACAGCGCCACAACGCCGCGTCCGGTCTCCGCGGCTGAAAGCCGCAAGGTGGTGACCGAGTCGGTCGGCACCCCGGACTTCACATCCGCCGGCTCCTTGCCGTCGAGCAGCACCACATCGCGCGGCAAGCCGAAATATCCCCGCGGCCGCGACATCAAGACGATCGCGCCGGCTCCGGCGTCCGCTGGTCCCAGAGGGCGCGCGGCGCGAAGATGCACGACGTCCGACGAGCGCGGAAACGGCGAACGGTAGAAATGCGTGGTGGTCGAACCGGCTGATGTGAGCACGATTTCAAGATACCAGGATGGATCAACCTCGGCCGGACCCCAACGTCCATCCTCGGCGGATTGCGAGCCATGGATCGCAGCGCCAATGCGCTCGCCGGTATCCGGAGATATGCGGTAGATTTCCACCGCCGCGCCCGCCACCGGACGATTGGTTTGAACTCCGCCTGGCGTACCCGTGATGAGGCCGCTGAGTTTGACCTGCGCTTCCTGGGTAATCGCGATGCGGTCCGGTTCGCGGCCAGCGATGAATTTATAGATCTCGCGGAATGCGCGTGGAGAAAACGCCGTCTCGCGATGATCGACCGCGCCGAGCACAAGATTGGTTGCGCCCTTCAGCGCCGGGCCTTCCGCCGTGATCCCGGTTGGCGTGCCCGGCTTGGCGACGAAGCGGCCATCTTCTTGCGCATATTTGTCGATGCCGTCGCTGCGCAACGTCAGGAACGACGTGCCCGGCGTCACCTCGCTCTCGCCCTCGTTGAGCCCGCGCAGGAACGGACCGCGGCCGTTGAACTCACCGCCGAGACCATCGTCCCAATCGTAAACGCCGTGGTTGGGAACTCCACACAGCACGGCATGGCTGACATCCCCAGCGCCGCCGTTCTTGATATAGCCGCGGATGGGATTACCGCCGCGGGAATTGCCGACCAGAGCCACGCGCGACGCCCCGGTGCGGCGCTTCAACTCCTTGATGGCGTCGCCGAGTTCGCGGCGCTGATCCTCGGTCGAGGATCGGTTTGGTTGCGGCACTGTATCGTCGGTTCGCGCCAGCGGATCGGTGAAATTGATCGCAAACA
>WNFC01019554.1_pt1 | contig 14629 bp, 12 predicted proteins | sample 5400541 | NCBI WGS metagenome assembly WNFC01 (sample SAMN13153342, study PRJNA577476) | soil metagenome | isolation source: 120 cm saprolite under Douglas fir tree site 2 hole 2 replicate 1 | place: USA:California | collected 2015-04-18
AGAAAGTGGATAAGATGTTCCCAAGACAGTTCTGTGTTTGGGAGAGCCGCGTTGACAAAATCGACGGAGAGCCGCCCGCCCAGCAATAAAAGGGGCGACAGGGTGAGCGACATCGAAGAGGGCTCCTTCAAATATCAGAATCAGCGGCCCCAAGTGTTCAATAAACCGGTTAAAGCTATCATAACGGTTATGTGAAAGCTAGCATTCCCTGATGTGCCTCAATGTAACTTTTTGCAGGCAAGGAGATCAGATATGCTGGCAGGTGCGAACTGACTCATGAAACATCCAGTGGCAGGCTTGACTCTCATCGCACTTTCTCTATTGGCGGCTCCGGCGATTCGCCCACGCGCGCAAGAATCTTCAAAGACACCGGAGATAGCTCGCACACCGGTAGTCGTCGAACTGTTCACCTCCGAAGGTTGCTCAAGCTGTCCACCTGCGGATGCTTTGCTGGTCCATTTGTCCGAAGCACCGCTTGCCGGGAACGTTCAGTTGATCGCGCTGGAGGAGCATGTCGATTACTGGGACGATCAGGGGTGGGCCGACCCTTTCTCTTCGCGAGACTGGACGTCGCGGCAATACGTTTATTCGGGGACGCTCGGAAACCGCACCCCCTATACGCCGCAAATGGTTGTGGACGGAACGGTGGAATTTGTTGGCAGTCACCCGCAGAAAGCCCGGCAGGCCATTCTGGAAGCCGCAAGCAAGCCAAAAGTCGCGGTGACCCTGGAGCAGCGTAGCGCGAATAAAGCAGGCGCGGGAGACTTTTCTGTGAAGGTGGGAAAGCTGGAAGGAACAGCAAAACGTGATGCAGCGGAAGTGTGGCTGGCCATTACGGAAACAGGATTGCATTCCGCGGTGACTCGCGGTGAGAACGCTGGCGAAGACCTTCACCATGCCGCGGTCGTGCGCTCCATGCGCAAGATTGGCGAGGCGAAAGGTGACGGCGAAACTTCCTTCGCTGGAGACGCAAGTGTTCCTCTACAGAAAGAATGGAGGCGAGAGAATCTGAGGGCCGTGCTCTTCGTGCAGGAGAAAAAGAGCCGGCGGATTCTTGGAGCCGCAGAGATCCGCATCGGGCAATAATTTTAGACAGATTCGTTTCCATTTTGAGCTGTGCTCCCGTGGAGCGTCCTATTCCGGGAATCCATCCTTCTCAGGTACTATCAAACTCGGCTGTAAGAATGATTTAATCTACCCTGAGACTTTTGCCTTCAATAATCCGTCTCAACCTTAGAGTCAAAGCTGCTTACGGCGAAACACCCAGCACGTCATACCGCACTATGGGGCTTTATATATTTTCTCGAGGTGAATGTTGGACATCGAACCTTTAGCAAACACTTCTTCGACTCCCCCTTTTCAGGCGCCACCACCCGAAGGAATTCTCGGTAAGATTTTTTTGAACGACAAAGGAATGCGCGGCGGCTGGCGACTCTTGATTTACGCGGCTTTCGTGGCTGGACTCGGATTCGGCGGTGGAATCGTCCTGCAGCATTTTATTCATCCCGCACGCGGTATTTTTTCTCTCGGCTATTCTTTCACCTTCGAAGTGTTTTCTTTCATGGTCGTTTTTGGCGCCGCCCTGATTATGTCTCGAATCGAGGGCCGCTCTCCAGGCGCTTATGGCTTGCCGCTGAGAGGCGCCTTCGGAAAACTATTCTGGCAAGGCTGCCTCATCGGACTTGTCGAAATTTCCGTATTGATGGGCTTGATAGCGGCCTTTGGCGGGTATTCCTTTGGCGGCCTTGCCCTGCAGGGCAAGGAGTTGCTGCGTTGGGGAATGTTGTGGGCGGTCTTCTTTATTTTTGTGGGCCTGTTTGAGGAATTCTTGTTTCGGGGATACACGCAATACACACTCGCGGACAGCATCGGTTTCTGGCCCGCCGCTGTTGTGCTTTCGTGCTCGTTTGGGGCCGTTCATTTAGGGAATCCCGGCGAAGGCCCGGTGGGGGCAGCTGGCGTTGTAGCGATCGGACTCATTTTCGCCTTTACCTTGCGGCGCACCGGAAGTCTCTGGCTGGTTGTCGGGTGGCACGCGAGCTTTGATTTCGGCGAGACATTCCTTTACTCGGTGCCGAATAGCGGCATCGTCTTCGAGGGGCACCTGTCGAATGCATCCTTACACGGCGCCAAATGGCTCACGGGAGGCACAGTGGGACCAGAAGGCAGCGTCTTCAGCTTTCTGACCATGGGGATTCTTGCTGTTGCAATTCATCTGCTTTTCCCGGCGAAGAAAACAGACCCTGCACGGACGCAAGGAAACCAAGCTAATTAGTGCACGAGTTCCGAGGCGTGTACCAAGTGGACGCCCCGCTCTTGTGCTTGCGGCAGAACTTCGCGCAGAGCCTGGAGCGTCGTGGGATGAGGATGGCCGATGGCCACGGCCTCGCCCTTTTCGCGGGCGCCGCGCAGCGCCAATTCGAGCTGTTTGCGGATCGCGGCCACTTCGGCGACGTCGTCCAGGAAAGGCACGTTTCGGAAGGCAGAGCGAACTCCAAAGTCCTGTGCCGTATCGTAAGCCACGGTAGCGGCAGTTGTGCGGCTGTCCACGTAGAAGAGGTGACGGTCGCGCAAGACGGGCATCAGTTCGTCCATCAGCGCGGCGTCGGCAGTGGCCTGGGATCCTTGATGATTGTTGACCCCGGCGGCGTCCGGAACATTTTGCAGGAATTGATCGACCATCGCCGCAACTTGGGGCGCGGGCATACCCGGGCGCAGTTCATGCGCTTCAGGCGTTTCGTTCGCGAGGGACTGCATCGGCAGGTGAAGCATGACCTGGAACCCACGGCGCTCGGCTTCCTTGGCGATGTCCAGGGAGTGTTCGTGATTGGGCAACACAGAAATAGTGAGCGGATAACCAAGAGCGAAGACGGCTTCGGCAGCCGCGCGGTCGCTGCCGAGATCGTCAATAATGATCGCAAGCCGCGCGATCGCCGCTACATCCGAGCCAGGCGTCGGGCGCGCCACGATTTCGATTCCGACCGCCGGCACGCCTGCATGTCGAAACTTAAATTCAAGGAGATCCCCGGTTTGAATCGGAGGATCTTGCGTCAGATGATTCCGAGTCGCGACGGCGTTTAGACTCTGAAGGAGCTTTGCGACTGCCGCACGGTTCGCGTCCGCCGAGGAATCATTCTTCAACACGATGCGCAGGTAATCGGTACTTCCGGATTGCTGGCTGGAAGCGCCTTGGCGCAGTTTAATAGGGGTCCCACCGGGGACCGCTAAAGAAGCCGCGGCCGCCAGATCACGCGTGATTTGATGAACTTGCGCGGGCGTGAGACGGGTTTCTTGCTTCTTTTTGCAGCCACCGAAAAAAAATGCCACTAGAAAGCAAATTCCAAGCAGTGCGAAACTTATTGAACCTTCTATCCTGATTCGAAAGCGATACAGGCTTGGTTGAACCGAGTCGTGCCGCCGGACCACGGAAAACTAAGCAGCCTTTTTCGTGGGGGCCTTCAAAAGGTCAAGCGCTCGGTGAAAGATGGGGTCTTCCGGAGAAAGCGGGCGCGGACCCAGGCCGGGCTCCTTCTGCGTTTCAGGTGCCGGCGCAACCTCTTCCTCGCTCGTGTCCGAATCATCTTCTGGGACAGCACGCACCACTTCCGTTGGCGTGACGCCTTCTTCCATGATCGATTTGCCGCCGGGATTATAGTAGTTCGCGACGGTGAGGATCAGGGCCGCGCCATCATCCAGGGTTATGAGCTTTTGCTCGGAGGCAAGACCGAAAGTGCGCTCCCCAACCACGTCCCCGCGATGGTTTGCAACGATCGAGGAAGCCAGAACCTCCGCTGCCCCCGATGTGGTGGCGTCAATCAAAATAGCTACGGGATTCTTCCAAATGACCTGCTTGGGCTCGGCAGAAAAAACCTGTGTCGAGACCGTCTGGCCGCGCAGCGTTGTCAAGGTGCCCGAGGGAACGAAAAGACGAGCGATTGAAATTGCCTCGGAGACCGGACCACGGCCGCATTCGCGCACGTCCAAGATCACCTTGTGAATGCCCTGTTTTTCCGCGTCCAAAAGACGATTGCGAATTTCATCCGCGCGGCCTGCGTCGAGCGTAAGAATGCGCAGAACCAGAATGTCCGGATCCACCTTCTGGACGATGGTCTTCGGCGTAGCCAACTTCTCGCGGACGAGATCGACTTCCTCCGGCGTCGCCTTGCCGCGCCGGATCACGCCAACCTTGACGCCCGTGCCCGGCTGGCCACTGAGAAGATTCATGGCTTGGCCCACAGACATGTCGCGGGTCGTAAATCCGCTGATGGACTCGAAAATATCGCCGCTGCGAATTCCCGCCTTCGTGCCCGGGCTATCTGGAAGCACGGAGAGGACAATGACGTAACCATAGCGCTTGCTGAGCGTGAGGCCCGTTTCGCCAGTGCCCACATTCGCCAGCTTTTTCTTGTATTCCTCGTATTCGCGTGGCGTCAAATAACTGGATTGAGGGTCGAGAGATTCAAGCATCCCGTGCAAGGAGCCGGCAGTCACCGTACGCATGTTGGGGTCGTCGACGTAGTCTTGCTGGATTTTCTGCAGAACTTCGCCGTACACCGTGAGCGACTTATAGGCTTTGTCGTCCGTCGTGCGGCCCAGGAGGCGGTACCCTATCGCGGCGTAACAAAAGATGGCTACAGATACGCAAAGAATCCCAATGCGAGCTGCTCGACTCATGCCTCACCCTTCCAGACGAAAATACAAAGCGCAATTATATCACTGTCAACGATTGGGACGCGCATGCAATTGAAAAGGAAGCCAGGAAGAAAGCGAACGCGCCAAGCACATCTGGGGGTGAGACACGCTGAAACCACGAAATGTTGCGCAAAAGCCACACCAGCCGACTTACATGCCGTAATGTCACTGATAAACCGTTGATAATAAAGCACAAACAGGTGATTCATTGGCCAACAACTTGCTAGAATAGTCCCGGGGATAATGTTCCAGACTAGCATCGCCAGAGAGTCGTCCGCCGAAGGTGTGGGCCTCCATACCGGTGTGTACGGTCATGTCCGCCTGTTGCCGGCGCCGGCCGAAACGGGCATCGTCTTTCGCCGCGTTGACCTTGACAATTTCCCTATCGAAGCGCAGGGGCACAACGTCGCTCGCGTCAGTTATGCCACCAGCCTCATGAAGCAAGGCGTTTTGCTTTCGACCACCGAGCATCTGCTTGCCGCCATCTATTCTTGTGGCATCGACAACATATACATCGACATTGATTCCATCGAAGTGCCTATTCTCGACGGCTCGGCGGAGCCCTTCATGCAGATGCTTGAGCACTCCGGCGTTCGCAAACTGCGCCGGAAGCGGCGCTATCTGAAAATATTGAGGCCATTGGAGGTCACAGAAGGAGACCGCCGGATCGGCGTCTATCCTGCCGACGAATTTCGCGTGCGCTGCTACGTGGATTTTCCGCACCCACTGGTGGGCCAGCAGGAAGTGGAAATGCTGGTGGGGCCCGATACATTCCGCCATCTCCTGGCGCGGGCGCGAACTTTCTGTTTCGAACGCGACATCGAGCCGCTCAAGGCTATGGGCCTCATTCGCGGCGGCTCGCTTGAGAACGCCATCGTGCTCACCCGCGACGGCGTTATGAACGGTCCGCTGCGCTTTCCCGACGAGTTTGGACGGCACAAAGCGCTGGATCTGATTGGCGATCTCGCACTGGCGGGTTTGCCGCTTCTCGCCCGTGTCGAAGCCCACAAAGCCGGCCACGCCTTGCATACCCAGCTCGTCAGCCGCCTCTTGGCAGATCCATCCCTATGGACCATCACGACCGGTGAGGCCTCCCGTCCCGAAAGCGAAGCCTACCTCACCGCCCTCTCCCCCGCCCCCGCCGCTGATTAGGGATTCGCCGCGTCGCAAACAACCCTCCGTTGCGAAATAGCCGCCGCTCCCGCAGAATGGCTCAAAACCATGTCCAACAATGATCTAGCCATTGTGATTCTCGCGGCCGGCAAAGGCACGCGGCTGAAGTCCAGCCTTGCAAAGGTGCTGCACCGCGCCGGTGGACGCACGCTTGTCGAACAGATTGTGCGCGCCTGCGAACCGCTGAAGGCGCGCGAGACCGTGGTCGTAGTCGGCCATCAGGCAGAAGAGGTCGCGGCGGTAGTCGAGCCGCGCGGGGCATGTACCGCGGTGCAACAGCCGCAAAACGGCACCGGCCACGCCATGCAAGTCGCGAAGCGTTCCTTAGGACGAGCGAAGTTTGCCGTTGTGCTTCCGGGCGACGCCCCCCTCGTGCGCACGGATACCTTGAAGGCGCTGATTGCCGCGCATCGCAACGGAAACGCCGCCGCAACAATTCTTTCAGCCGTGCTTGCCGATCCCTCCGGCTACGGCCGCGTCGTGCGCAAAACCGAAACGGCTGTCTCTGCCATCGTCGAGGACTCACAGCTCACCGAAGAACAGCGCGACATCAATGAAATCAATTCGGCGATTTATTGCTTCACACTCGAGAAACTCTGGCCCGCGCTGGCGCAGGTAAAGCCCAATAACAAGCACCGCGAGTTATATCTCACTGATGCCATTGCCGCGCTGAATACCAAGGGCGAGACCGTGCTGGCGCACGTGGCCGCCGATTCGCGCGAAGTGCTTGGTTGCAATACACGTGCTGATCTCGCCGAAGTCGACCGCGTGTTCCGGGAGCGGAAGCGCAACGCGCTGATGGATGACGGCGTCACCATCCAGTTGCCGGAGACCGTGCTGATCGATCCCGACGTGACCGCGGGCGAAGACACCATCATCGAACCCGGCGTTCAGTTGCTGGGCAAGACCAAAATCGGCGCGCACTGCACCGTTCGAACGGGCAGCGTACTGACGGACGCAATCCTCGGCGACCACGTCACCGTCGAGCCACACTGCGTGGTGGCGGAGAGCCGCCTCGACGACGGCGTCATCATTGGTCCTTTTGCGAGGCTTCGCCCGAACAATCACCTGAAGGCCGGCGCGCGCATCGGCAATTTCGTCGAACTTAAAAATAGCACCATCGGTGAAGGCACCAAAGCCATGCACCTCTCGTACCTGGGCGACGCGAAAATCGGAACGAAGAGCAACATCGGCGCGGGCACGATTACCTGCAATTACGATGGCTTCCACGCGTCGGGGACGGCGCGTATATCGCCGCAGGTTCGACCATTACGGAAAACGTGCCTCCGCATGGATTGGGAATTGCCCGCGGCCGCCAAATCAACAAACCTGGTTGGGCCGCGAAAAAGCGCCGTGAACATGCCGCCGAAAAGCCAAAGAAAGGACCAACTAGAAGAAAACGGCGCCGCACTTCAAAAAGGCGCAAGTAAACACTCCAACGAATTCCGGCCTTTCATTCCAGCCATTGGCGCAGCATCCCGCGACTCGCGCCGCTGCGGTTTCACAACTTGAATCATTGAATCCCATTCCAGCGGATGCTATCGTCCGCGGTACGTGAAGCGGAAGGAGTCTCTCCTTGGGCAATTGGGTCAACTGGTTGCTGGTGATTGCCGGCATCATCTGCGTGATCATTGAACTCGCACTTGGCGCGCTGACCGGCCTCGATCTCGCGCTCGTAGGCGCGTCGCTTGCAGTCGGCGGCGGAATTGGCCTCCTCACCGGCTCCGCAAACGTTGGCATGCTCTCCGCTGCTGGCGCGGCGTTGATTTATTTTGCGCTGTTTCGCAGTTGGCTGAAGTCCCGGCTGACGGTGCGCGACCAACCCACCAACGTGGATGCAGTGCTTGGCAAAACCGGCGTCGTCACCAAGCGCATTGCTCCCCGCAATACCGGCCTCGTGAAAGTCGGCACCGAAGAATGGCGAGCAGAACTCGCCCAGGGCGATGACACGGCCCGCGAAGTCGGCGCAACCATTACCGTAAGCTCCGTCGAAGGTGTGACTCTCAAGGTGAGGTGAATCCGCATGGATACAGGAATTTTCTTTGGGTTTTTACTGGTAGTCATTTTGCTGTTTTGCTGACGGCGCTGGCCAAGGGCGCGCGCACTGTTAAGCAATACGAGAAGGGACTAATCACTCGGCTGGGGAAATATCACGGCATGGCGCCTTCGGGGCTGACGTTCATCATCCCTTTCATCGACGACATCATGCGCGTGGACATGCGTGAGCAGGTCATCACTGTGCCGCCGCAGAAGCTCATCACCAAAGACAACGTCACTGTCGAAGTGGACGCCGTGGTCTATTACAAGGTGATTGATCCGGTGAAGTCGCAATTTGAGGTGCAGGATTTCGGCTACGCCTGCACCACATTGGCGCAGACCAACCTCCGCAATTTAATTGGCGATCGTACGCTGGACGAAACACTCGTCGCACGCGACATGATCAACAACAATCTGCGCCACGTGCTCGACGAAGCCACCAACAACTGGGGCGTCAAGGCCACGCGAGTCGAGGTGCAGAAAATCGAGCCGCCGCGGGACATCACCGACGCCATGTCCCGCCAGATGAAAGCGGAACGAGAAAAACGCGCCGCCGTGCTCGAAGCCGAAGGCATCAAGCAGAGCCAGATTTTGCAGGCCGAGGGAAAGAAGCAATCGGAGATCCTGAAAGCCGAAGGTGACGCCCAGGCACGGGTCACTCGGGCAAACGCCGAAGCGGAAGCCATCAAACTCGTCTCCACCGCCGCCGAAACTTATTTCAAGGAGCGCGCAGAAACTATGCGCCGCCTCGAGGTCTTGAACAATACTCTCGCGCAAAACACGAAATACATCGTGCCTTCCAACTCCAGCCTCGTTAACGTTCTGGGCCTCGACGGGGCGGTTCATGCTTTGCCCAAACCCGTTCAGGATGCGTCCGTGCCTCCCGCCTCGGGACCCGCGGGCCGCTCGCTGTAGATGGCCGGACGGTTCGGATGTGCTAAAATAGGAGTTCCCGCAATCCCACAGGGGGCTGGCACCACATGAAATTTGGAGTCGTCGTTTTCCCCGGGTCCAATTGTGACCACGACGCGTTTTACGCCATTGGCAACGTCCTGCAGAAGCCCGTCGAATTTATCTGGCACCAATCTGAAGATCTCGCGAATTGCGACGCCGTTATCCTGCCGGGCGGATTTTCCTATGGCGACTATCTGCGCACCGGCGCCATTGCCCGGTTTTCGCCGGTGATGAAGTCCGTCGAGAAGTTCGCCAGGAGCGGCGGTATGGTCCTGGGTATCTGCAACGGCTTCCAGATTCTTTGCGAAGCGGGTCTGCTCCCCGGCGCGATGATGCGGAATAGCGGCTTGCGGTTCATCTGCCGCCACGTGCACATTCGCGTCGAGCAGACAGACACACCGTTCACCAACTCCGGTCAAAAGGGCCAGATCCTCAAGATTCCCATCGCGCATTCCGACGGCAATTACCATTGCGACGAGGCCACTGTGGCCGACCTGGAGAAAAATCACCAAGTGATTTTCCGCTACACCACTCCCGACGGTTCCGCAAGTCGCTTTGCGACTGCGCAGGAAGCTGACAACGCCGGCAATCCCAACGGCGCAGTTCACAATATCGCTGGAGTCTGCAACCGCGAACGCAATGTCGCCGGACTCATGCCCCATCCCGAGCGCGCCGTGGAATCGGCGCTCGGCTCAGCAGACGGCTTGGTCATTTTCCGTTCCATGGTCGAAGCTCTCGTCGGCGCCGCAAAGGCTACAGCTTGACTGGTGCGGCGCAAGGAATTTTCTTTGTAAGGGCACAGGATTGCTGCGCCCTCCACATCTAGGCGCATAGATGGCCACAGCAAGCATCGAAATTAAAGTAACGCCCGACATCGCCGCCGAGCATGGCATAACGCCCGAGGAATACGCGCGCATACGGCAAATCCTGGGCCGCGACCCCAACATAACCGAGCTGGGTATCTTCAGCGTGATGTGGAGCGAGCACTGTTCCTACAAGTCAAGCAAGGTTCACCTGAAGCGCTTGCCCACGTGCGGCAAACTCGTCGTGCAAGGCCCGGGAGAAAACGCCGGCGTCGTGGACATCGGCGCCGGCCTGGTAGCGGCCTTCAAAATCGAATCGCATAATCATCCGAGTTACGTCGAGCCCTTCCAGGGTGCAACGACCGGCGTTGGCGGCATTTTGCGCGATATTTTCACCATGGGCGCGCGCCCCATCGCTGTCCTCGATTCGCTCCGCTTCGGTGAAATCACGCCGGGCAAAAACACCACCACAGAGGACGCCGCGAAAAACCGCCGCATCCTCGACGGCGTCATCCGCGGCATCGGGAGTTACGGAAATTGTTTCGGTGTTCCTACCGTTGGTGGTGAAGTCGGCTTCGAGCCTTGCTATTCGCAAAATCCCCTCGTTAACGCGCTGGCGCTCGGCATTGCCAAAAAGGAAGAAATCTTTCTCGCCAAAGCCAAAGGCATCGGCAATCCCGTGATCTACGTCGGCGCAAAAACGGGCCGCGACGGAATTCACGGCGCGTCACTGCTGGCCTCCGCTGAATTCACCGAAGAATCCAAACAGAAACGCCCCAACGTGCAGGTCGGCGATCCGTTCATGGAGAAGCTGTTGCTCGAAGCCTGCCTCGAAGCCATGCAGACCGGTGCCGTCGTTGCGATTCAGGACATGGGTGCCGCTGGCCTTACTTGCTCGACGATGGAAATGGCTTCGCGAGGCGGCACCGGCATCGAGATCGATCTCGCCAAAGTTCCCCAGCGCGAAACTGGCATGACGCCTTACGAAATCATGCTCAGCGAATCGCAGGAGCGCATGCTCCTTGTCGCCGAAAAAGGCCGAGAACACCAAGTTCTCTCCGTTTTCAAGAAGTGGGGCCTCGATGCCGTCGTTGTCGGCCAGGTCACCGGAGGCGGCATCGCCCGCGTCAACAACAATGGACGCGTCGCCGCGGAAATTCCCGCGCATCCCCTTGCCGAGGAAGGTCCGGTCTATCGGCGCCCCATGGCAGCGCCTGCACCGCGCATCGAAACGGAAAAAGATTGGTTCGCCTTCGCTCCCGAAGGCGCGAACCTCACCGCGAATTTCATGAAGCTGCTAGCCTCGCCCGCGATTGCTTCCAAGCGCTGGATCACCGAGCAGTACGACACTTCCGTGCGCACAAACACTTTGGCGGGCCCCGGCGCGAGCGATGCCGCTGTGGTGCGTATCAAGGATCCGAAGACGGGCGCAGTGAAGCGCGCTCTCGCGCTTTCTACGGACGGCAATGGCCGCTGGTGTCAGTTGAATCCGCGCGTCGGGGCCATGCACGCCGTCGCAGAAGCGGCCCGCAACGTTGCATGCAGCGGCGCGCGGCCCATCGCCGCCACGAATTGCCTCAACTTCGGCAGCCCGGAAAAGCCCGAAGTAATGTGGCAATTCAGCGAAACCATTGATGGCATCGCTGAAGCCTGCACCGCCCTCGGCACACCCATCACCGGCGGCAACGTTAGTTTCTACAACGAGACTCTCGGCAAATCCATTTACCCCACGCCGGTCATCGGCGTCCTCGGCATCCTCGACGACGCTTCGCGCGTCCTCAAGATCGCCTTCCGCAACGAAGGCGACCTCATTGTCCTTCTTGATGGCGACACTCCCTCTTCCCGTCATTCCGAGCGAAGCGAGGAATCTGCTTTTCTAATTGCCGAGGCCGCCCGCGAATTTTCCTCCTCCGAATACTCTAAGACGATCGCTGCCCTCGTCGCCGGCGGACCACCTGCCGTCGATCTCGCCGCCGAGAAGCGACTCCAGGACTGCCTCGTAGCTCTCGCCGCCGAAGGCGCGGTGCAATCCGCCCACGATATCTCCGACGGCGGCCTCGCCGTCACCCTCGCCGAATCCTGTTTTGCCTCCGCTCTAAACTCTGCGTCCTCTTCTGTAGGGGCGCAGCATGCTGCGCCCCTACTCGGCGCAATCGCAACTCTGGGCGACGATTCAGTTCCCGCCGAAGGTGCCCTCTTCAACGAACGCGGCGCCCGCGCCGTCCTCTCCGTCACTCCATCAAAACTTGCCGCCGTTCTCCATACTGCGAGACAATACAATGTGGCAGGGCACGAGCTCGGCAAGGTCACCCGTGACGGTTCGTTCCGCATCGAACGTAAGGGGCGCGCGGTGATCAACAGCCCTATCGAGATTCTGCGCGACGCCTGGGCCTACTCGCTTGAACGGACTCTGGTAAAACGATGAATCGTCTGTCTTCCATCCTTAGACGATTTGCCAGGACTTATCTGGTTGCTGTCGGGGGAGGTTTTGCCCTCGTGACCTTGATAGGTTTAGTCGAAAACGGAAGGACAGTGTTTCAATATACTGACAAGACCGACGTTCAGTACTTTCTTTGGTCAGGTCTTGTCCTTCTGGTCTCCGTGCTAGCCCTGTTGGCAGGAGTCGCGATAAACAAGTTTCAATGGTGGGGGCTAGCGTTAGCAGGTGGAATAGGAATTCTGGTGATTGGCTCCAGCATCTCGAGTTTTATTTCAGACCCGCTGGAACCTCACACCTTCACGATTTTGGTACCAATGGCAGCGATTCTTGTTTGGGCGAGCCTTCCTGCTACGTGGCTGGAATTCAAGCGACAGGGCGCAAAGACTTCGTGACCTTGCAAACTATCTTCGACGATCATTTCCACGACGAGTGCGGTGTCTTCGGCGTCTTCGGGCACCCGGAAGCGTCGAATCTCGCGTATCTCGGCCTTTACGCGCTCCAGCATCGCGGCCAGGAATCCGCGGGCATCGTCTCCAGCGACGGCAAAGAGTTGCACGTGCACCGCGCGATGGGCAAAGTCGAAGAAATTTTCCAGCCCAGCGTCCTCGCGCAACTCCCGGGAAGTCTCGCGATCGGCCACACCCGCTACTCCACGGCGGGCGACAAGGCTCTTCTCAATGCCCAGCCCATCATGATTGATTGCAACAAGGGCAAAGTCGCCCTCGGCCACAACGGCAACCTCACCAACGCCGCCGAGTGGCGCCGCCGCCTCGAGCATCGCGGCTCCATCTTCCAGACCAACAGCGACACCGAAGTCATCGTGCATCTCATCGCACGCTCGCAGGCCCGCAATCTTTCCGGCGCGCTGGGCGACGCCCTCAATCAAGTCGAAGGCGCATATTCCCTTCTCGTGCTCACGCAGGATGAACTTTACGCCGTCCGCGATCCCCGCGGCTTCCGTCCATTGGTGCTTGGAAAATTGACCACGCCCGGCGGCTTTGTCTCGTGGTTAGTGGCCTCCGAAACCTGCGCCTTCGACCTGCTGAACGCCCAATACATTCGCGAGATCGAGCCCGGCGAGATGGTGCGCATCTCCAAATCAGGCATCGAGTCCATCCACTTCGCCCCTGAGAAACAGCTCCAGCAGTGTATTTTCGAGCATGTCTATTTCTCCCGCCCGGACAGCATCATTTTCGGCCGCTCCGTGAACGAAAGCCGCGAGATGCTCGGCCGTCTCCTCGCCCAGGAGCATCCCGTCGACGCAGATATTGTTGTTCCCGTGCCCGATTCCGGCGTGCCCGCGGCTGTGGGTTACGCGCTCGAATCAAAAATCCCATTCCGCATGGGCCTGATCCGCAATCACTACATTGGCCGCACCTTCATCGAACCTTCGCAAGCCATCCGTAATTTCGGCGTGAAGCTCAAGCTCAATCCTATCCGCGGCTTGATCGAGGGCCAGCGCGTGATCCTTGTCGATGATTCCATCGTTCGCGGCACCACCAGCCGCAAGATCGTCCGCATGGTCCGCGAAGTCGGCGCAAAGGAAGTCCACGTGCGCATCAGTTGCCCGCCGACGATTTCCCCTTGCTACTACGGCGTGGATACGCCTACTCGAGAGGAATTGATCGCCTCCTCGAACACGCCCGAAGAAATCTGCAAATTCCTTGGCGCCGATTCGCTGGGCTACGTTTCTCTCCCGGCGCTGCGCCGCGCGGTCAGTGATACCGCAGGCAGGTTCTGTACGTCTTGTTATACGGGCGTCTACCCGACGGATCTGGTGCAGCTTGAGGTGCGCGAAAGCGCTCCGAACGGCAAGCCCGGCGAAACTACTCTTAGCAACGGCAGCGAACCCGCGCCCGCAGAGCGGCCGGTGGTGGTGGAACGTGAAAGCTGAAAAAAAGAAGAAGCAAGAAGAAGCAAACTTGCCCGTGAAAACCAAGATTCAGCGCGAGATCATCGCGTGGTTCTGGGTCGGCCTCGTCTTTCTGCTCATCAACGGCACGATCGGCCAGGCGCGCGTCATTCCTTCTGGCTCGATGGAGAACACGCTGCTCATCGGCGATCACCTCATCATGAGCCGCATCGGCTACGACGCGGGCGTGCCTTTCACCAACTGGCACATGCCGCTTTGGCGTAATCCCAAACGCCAGCAAGTCATCATCTTCAAACCGCCGTTCGCCCCAGATACACCGGACTACGTGAAGCGCGTTATCGGGCTTCCCGGAGATACCATCGACATTCACGATGGCGCCGTCTGGATCAATGGCCAGAAACTCGCTGAAAAATATACAACTGGCACGAGCGAGCCGTACGAGTTGCGCACTCCGTACAAGGTTCCCGCGGATTGCTATTTCGTGATGGGCGACAATCGCGGAAATTCCTACGACAGCCGCTTCTGGGGCTGCGTCCCCCGAAGAGACATCATCGGAACGCCCGTCATGATTTACATGTCGCTGAATGTTTCGGCGGAAGCTTGGGAGCCGGGACAGATTCGCGAGCGGTTTTTTGCTTACGCGAATGCCTTGTTGCA
>WNFC01027524.1_pt1 | contig 14629 bp, 18 predicted proteins | sample 5400541 | NCBI WGS metagenome assembly WNFC01 (sample SAMN13153342, study PRJNA577476) | soil metagenome | isolation source: 120 cm saprolite under Douglas fir tree site 2 hole 2 replicate 1 | place: USA:California | collected 2015-04-18
TTTGCTGCTTTTTTCTCCTTTTTGAGACGTTTGCGCTCTCGTCTTGCCTCTTCATCCTCATCCTTCACCTCCTCTGTCTTGTCCTTTTTCTCCTTTTTCCGCTTCTTCTTCTCGGTTTCTTCTGCACCATCCTCGGCCACGGCTGTAGAAGTGTCGGCATCGACAGCTTCAGACTTTCGTCTGCGTTTTTTGTCCTTAGATTTCTCCGGGGAGCCTGTTTCGGTGGTGTCAGGTTGCTCGGCTGCCACAACGGGAAGTGCCACGACCGGCGGTACGACCGTTGACTGCCCTGTAAGCTGCTGGGAAAATACGTCAGACGCATAGACGCATTCGTCTGCAGGGGACTCATCGAACCTCTCGTGTGTAGTCAACATAGTCTTTGCTCCACTCTACGGGAGTAACGCCGTCGATTTTCTCACCGTGCTTGCCCAATTTGCCTTCTTTTACCAATTTCTTTTTCTCCATTGCCTTGGGCCCAAGGCCCCAACGTCTAGGATACGTGTCCCGTTCCATGATGCAACGCTTGACTTTCGCAACTACGCCGTGGTCGCAAGTGGCAAGTTCAACAGTCGACATTAGTGCGATGGCCAGGGCAATAGCCTCTCCTTTCGTAGTCATGAGGACCACTTCTTCGTGGACGGATATGTCGACTTCATAGCGGAGAAGCCCGGGTATCATGAGCTTGGCACCGTAACAGACGGCATTGACGGCACTGTCCTTTACCACAATGCGCTTGTAGCCAACTAATAAGGATTCCAATGGGCGGATGACGCGACGCAGGAAAGATTCTATGCAACTATATTAGTGTTGTCATTCGAGAATAGCGTACAGAACTCATACCGTCCCGTGTGTTATCATATGTCCATTGAGCGTCCAACACATCGTGCATGGTAACCATGTCATCGTTTTCTGACAGAGCGCCGCTACGTACGCGCCTGAGTTCTTGCATGTGACCGCCAACACCGAGAAGGAGGCCAAGATGTACGCAGAGTGTCCGAATGTAAGTACCGGCCTCACAAGAGACCCAGAACACGGCGAGGTTGCGCTTTTCATCAAACTCCAAAAGTTTAGATTCATGGATGGTGACGTACTCCTTACCTAAGTAATGCCATTAGCGTCGTGGTTGTCGCGCAGATACACAAGCTAACCCACCAGCGCTCTGCTGAGACTTTACGAGCCTCGTTGCGCGGTCAATGCAAACTATCAGACACCCTGTAACCTTGGGATCAAGAGTACCACTGTGGCCCGTCTTTTCAACTCGCAGGATTCGTCTGAGCCAGGCGACAACTTCGTGTGAAGATGGGTTTGATGGCTTGTCCAAGTTAATAACACCAGACCTGCAAGTAAAGTACAGTCGGTTATAGCCAAGTAGTAATTACCCTAAACGCTGACTTTATGTAGGACGTGATGTCGCGTTTGAGGGGGCTGCAGCCGGAAGGAATGGGTGTAAAGTGGCTTGAGCGAACCAGAAGCTTGTCATAATTTTTGAGAAGGAGGGGCCATTCTGCTGTGGACAATACTGGCTGCACAGCTTCCGGTTTTATTGAAAAATCACCTTGTTGTTGGGCGAAGGCGACACTGGCTTGCGAAAGTGCGGGGCTCATCGTCGCGTGTCGCGCTCAAATGTTTGGACGTGATGGCGGCTGTCGTGCTCACTGTGGGAATATCGGAAATCACCGAAAAGAGCTACACAGTCGACAAAATCCAATTCAGCCGCGAACCTTACTTTGTTAGACCCGATAGACAGACACTCCAGCCATGGTCAGTGCATTGGTTTCGCTTTGCTGAGTCCCATTCTCAGTAGGCTGAACCATGTTCTCTAGCCCAAGGCAGCCGCATCTAAAACTCCTGCCGCCAAGCACAAATTCGTCGTTGATTACTCACGTCCCGCAAACGACGAGATTTTCGACGGGGCTGCATATGAGAAGTTCCTCCATGATCGTATCAAGGTCGACAAGAAGGCGGGCCAACTAGGTGACAAAGTCAAAATCACGCGTGATGGTCTGTATTCCAAGTGGCATCCCACTATATTGGCTTGGGCTGACGAATCAAATAGACAAGAATCATAAGCTTACTGTGACCGCCAATATCCCCTTCTCGAAACGATACCTGAAGTACCTCACCAAAAAATTCCTCAAGAAGAGTACATTACGGGATTATCTTCGGGTCGTTGCGTCCAGCAAGGACGTTTATGAGCTACGCTTCTACAACATTGAGTATGTCGTTCCTCCCTTTGGTTGGGATTTGTTCACCTGACACTTCTGTAGGGGACCCGATGACGATGAGGAAGAGTGATTCCTGCGTGATCAGTTGTAGATTCATGGTGCCAACTGTTTGCGTATCCTACGTACTATAGTTTATAGTATCGTTGAGGAACACGAGTGCGGCGCGGCCTGATCTCCGGTCCATCATGTCGCTAATTTTGTATCAACTCATCAATACTCAACCGTCACGCCTGGGGAACAGCCCTATCTCATAAATCTCGTCGTCAGCGTTGACAGATGGGTAAAACGGCGCTCAAATTAGCGTGTGAAGTTGAGAGGCCGGCCCCGAGGATCGCTTTCCGCGCCGTAATTAACGATCATGATATAGGTCAAGGTCAAGTTGCGCCGGGCCTAACGTCTGTATCACCTTTCCCCCTATCCCTCAATGTCCCGTACTAAGGCCCCAAAGCCTCTTCCCAAGTTTGAAGTCGGTGTGTTCCTACTCTACTGTACCCGTCTCGTGCAGAGTTAGATCCAATCCAGGCGACGACTACAAGCTCCTCCATAGTTTGGGTGAAGGCGCTTATGGCACCGTGGTCGCTGCTTTACACAAGCCATCCGGACGGCAAGTTGCGATCAAGAAGGTGCTCCCCTTCGAACATACCCTGTTCTGTTTGCGCACACTGCGTGAACTGAAACTGCTGCGTTTCTTCTCGGAAAGTTGTGTAAATGAGAATGTATGTTGCACCTCGTGCTTTGTCCCTCATGGCGTTGGTTGACATTACGATGTCTAGATTATCTCCATCCTGAGCATCATTAAACCAACCTCGCTAGAAGACTTCAAGGAAATATATTGTATGTGCATCTAGCCATCGATATATCGCTCCCTCGTTCATGGTGTATGGTAGTCGTCCAAGAATTGATGCAAACTGATTTGCATCGCGTCATTCGCACGCAGAAATTGACCGATGACCACTGCCAGGTGAGATTGCCGACAATGTTTCGGATCATCGATATTGACGTAATTTCATAGTACTTCATCTACCAGACCCTACGCGCGCTCAAATCTATCCATAGCTCGGGCATCGTGCACCGGGACTTGAAACCAGCCAACCTCCTTGTCAATGCCAACTGCGACCTGAAGGTGTGCGATTTTGGTCTCGCGAGGAGCGTGAAGGCATCAAGCGCGGAAGGAGGGAAAGATGTAGGGATGATGACGGAGTACGTGGCGACGAGATGGTACCGCGCCCCGGAGATCATGCTGTCGTTCAAGATGTACACGAAGGTGCGAGCGCCGCCTTTCGTTGCCTCTGATCCTTATGAACCGTGCACGCCACGCACACATCAATCAGTCCATCGATGTCTGGGCGGTGGGTTGCATCCTCGCCGAGATGTTGTCCGGCCGTCCTTTGTTCCCCGGGCGCGACTACGGCCACCAACTGGATCTCATCCTCGACATCATCGGCACGCCCACTCTAGAGGAGTTCTACGGCATCACGTCCCGCCGCTCTCGCGATTACATCCGATCACTGCCAATCCGCAAGCGGCGTCCATTCACCGCGCTGTTTCCTCAAGCCTCGGTAGAAGCGGTCGATTTCCTCAACAAGACTTTGGTAGGCCACGCGCACTATTGCCATCGCCTCTTTTCCTTTGACGCTAACGCCCCTTGTCAGACCTTCGATCCGAAAAAGCGATTGACAGTTGAGGAAGCGCTCGAGCATCCATACCTCTCGGCTTACGTACGTGCCCTTGGTGTCTCTCGTCGTCCTGTGCTCAATTCTACTGTGCATCGACAGCATGACCCTGATGACGAGCCAGCTGCACGGTTTTTGGACCCTAACGGCTTGGACTTCGATGGTAAGCAATACAATCAAACGCCCTAGCTTCCCTCATCTCATCTTTGCACCAGATCCAAAGGATCCTCTTGACAAGGCCCAACTTAAAGAGCTTCTCTATGAAGAAGTCATTTCTTTTGTCCCGACTATTTAAACTTCCACACCTGCTTCATTTTTCGCAATATCTATTGTCATGAATTCGTCTTTGGGAAGGCTAGTGGTGTCTTGGCATACCCGGATACCCATTGCGCGCGTGTAATTATGTAACTTAATTTCGCACCTCACTCTACTGTTAGTAGGTTTGGGTCCAAAAGATGTGGCAAAAACCAAAAACACTTGATGATACATTCCTAGCTACAATGATAAGAATAACAATATGGGTCACAGCTATGTCGATTGATCGGTACTACACTCCATTGATCAAAATCTCCAGAAACCAGTGGCGACGCCCTCAATGCCAAAGTCACCGAATCTCGTGTCTCCTTCCAACTCGGTGCCATACATCGTGCGTCGGACCAGGGCTGCGGGTGTCTCTTCGACTCTTGTTGGTACCGAAGTCATCCCTAACCCCGCACCCACGTCGTTGCTGGACGCTCTCCGCCGGCCATCGGTCGAATCGGAATCAAGGCTCATGTCATGAGACGGGTGAGGGGGCGTGCGGAGGAAAGAGGCAGGATCAATCGCAGATCCATGAGCAGCTGAGGAACCAGGTGGGTTCCTGCTTTCCGGCAGGAAACCGAAAGGGCGATAGGTCTCGCTTTGCGACGACCGCGTGACGACAGTCCGGTGGGGCATTGGAGCAGGACTAGGAGAATGCGGTCGTTCAGGGTACGGAAGGGTACTGAGAGCTGGCGAGCTCGACGGATCGGGTAATGGGATTCAGCTGGGTGGAGGTTGGTCGGGTTGTCGAAAAAGTCGAAATCTTGATCCGTGAATATCACGTCACCAACCACGCGATCACTTGAACGCTGCCCCGAGGCTGCTGTTGTAGGCAAGGCATTGGGCTGTCTTGACGGAGTTGTCTCAGGCGGTGAGCCGTCCCTAATTGTATCGTTCTCTGGTTGCCCCTGCGTTGCTGTGTTTGAAGGACCTGCAAGAGGTGCCTCCGATGTATCGTCCGCCGACTGCTCCAGCTTCCCACGCTTTCGGCTCGGACGGTGAAGACCCGTGCAAGACTCTTTGTCTGTTGTATCCTCCCGATCAGTCTCCAGTATAGTAGTTGTGTCACAAGGGTCTGCAGATCGTTGTCGCTTTCCCAAAGTGCTTGTTGGCATTGGCACTTCACGGGAAGGTGGTTTCGCTGGGGACCCCGCGGGAGGTGGCGGATATTCGAACGCAGGGCTTGATTGGAGCGCTCGTGAGTGTCTGCTTGGTTCGGTTGAACGGTGCGCTCTGTGAGGGAGTATGAATCGCTGAAAAGCTCGAATCATGAGACTTTATGACTTACCTAGCGTTTGCAGGATGGGAGGGGCCGTCAGGCGCAATGCTTATTGAAGCCGCAGAGAGGTTCGTAGGGTCATGCAAAGGTTCTGAGCCTCGAGCCTGCCGGGCGCGACTTAATTCCGATTGTAGTTGCTCCATAGAGCTTCTTAAGAGTTGAATGGATTCGGCGTGCCGATGTAACTCCCGCAACTCGTTCATTACTGACACAATCTTTTCATTTAGTGCGGCTACTTCTCGAGAATGGGCTGATGCCTGTTGCTGGAGTTGCCTCTGCAGCGATGCAACCGTGCGTTGTAGGGGCCGTACCTACAGAAGTATGAGAAAGAAGAGAAGGCGATGGGGGAATACACACTTGTTCTTCTACAATTTGCCTGACATCCGCCTGGTCTGTATTGATGTTCATGGTGGAGGCCCTACGTATACGGCCATTCTCGATCGTCCGTGGCTGGGATGTCCCGTGATTGGACGGGGGTTGTGGTACATCTTCCGGAGTGCCTGGGGGGGTGCGATTCAAGTCTCTCGTTACCAATGAAGCACATAAGCACAGACCTGCACAAGAAACAGAAAATTGGTCTGAGAAGGGCAAGTGACAGGGGAAATGAAAAGGTCCAGACCAACCTTCCACAACAGGCGCTGGCGGGGGTTTTGCACCACGACCACTCCGTGACCGTACGGCCTTCGCAATGCTGACCGATCTAGTCACTGTCCGGGGGGCACTTCCCCCGGCGACGGGTGGACGCCCAACGCCCAACTGTAGCTGGGCATCGCGAGCTTTCCTAGTCCGGGTCATAGGGCCGGGATGGAGGCCCGACGGGGCTTCGGACTCGGGTTTGACGGCATGGTGGGCCTCATCCTCATCCGTATCTGAGTGTACAATCATAGTACTCGTCGAGTGTAAACGCGACCGGTTCGAAGATTGTCGAACCGCGCTGCGATTGGACGGGGGGCGTTGGCGCGAAGTGCGGCGAGGGGATTGTGAACTAGTGATTGTAAGTCCCCGGGAGAGGAAGGAAAACGGTAGGTGGAATACGAACGGGGGAGAGTCGAGGAGTAGTTCAATCATTGCTTCAGTCTTGAGATTCGCTTTGAGGCCACGTTCCTGCACGGTTTAAACGCGTGTGGATTAGAGTTGACGGAAGTGAAGACAACACGCACCTTGCATACCCTCTGTAGATCCGACCGCTTCATACCCTCGAGGAGTTCCCTTGTCAGTAAAGACCGGTTTGTCATCTGGGAAACGGGGTGTGAAGGGGAGAGGGAAAGAGAGAGATTGGATTGAGTAACAACTCGTGACCTGATTGGCCCTCCACCCGAACCGTGTTTGAACAAGATCATCACGTGACTCCCTCCCCGTCCCTGTTCAACTCGGCCATTTCAACAAACTACTCCCCAACGTTCAACCGTATGGCTTTTTGTCGTCGCTGTGGTGACATCGTCTCGGGTCCTCGCTGTAGCAAGTGCGGAGGTGCCCCCGTAGGTATGTTCTCTATTCCATCTTTCACAGAAGCTCTTTATTCTCTCAAGCTCCCGTGATACAGTGGAACAAACAGTCTGCCCAAGGCGCCAACAAGGACAGATGGTCCCAAACCTATGTCGCCAAAACCTCAACCCCCCAATCTGCTCTACCGAAACGCGTCGTAGCCCAGCGTCCGTCTCGATTACCTTGTTCTCGGGATGTTACGGCTCTCGCTTCTCGCGTCTCAGAACACATTGCTTCTGCCACCAACTCGCTCACTTCCCCCCACATCAAACACAGTAGCGTTAGCGAGGAAGCTATCTTGTCAGCTCCCGATGTCATTTCCTCCCCATACTCCTCCGAACTCTCCAAGGTCTACGGCTCAGTGCTTCAGCCCAAGGAATCATTAGAGAGCTTTCATTGCCATGTCTGCTCTGCGCCATTCTCGCCAGATGCAACCATATATCCCGATCCCACAGACGCCTCTGGAGGGCGGTACATGTGTCGTTCTTGCTTCTCTCAGAATGGTGGGTCACGCGGAAACTGCGTCGAATGTTCGCGCCCTGTGTTAATCCTAAAAAGCGAGGGCGGGTTCGTCGAGAATGCTGGTCGGGTTTGGCATAAAAAGTGCTTTCATTGCTCAGGATGCGGCAAGAGTATCGGCGATAGACCGGTGGTGGATCTCCTAGGTCACCCGTCCTGTGCCGAGTGCTTTGACACATGCCTCAACAGGCGCGATAGCCCTGGGAAGTCCGGAACTTCAGCTTGCAAAGAGAATGTTGACAATCTAGGCGGGTCCAAGCCAGCCTCAGCATCATCGAGTCCAGGAAAAGCTCGAAAAGGCAGCTCAACTATTGAACAACTCGAGCAAGTACTCGGCATTCGACGCCGCACCAACCCCGATCAAGCGACTCCCCCTTCACACCAAACGTGTTCTCCGCCGGCCCGTCAACCACCCATCCCAAATGATGTCCTCCCTCATCCCACTTCGGCCCTTTCGAAGGATGTAGCTGCGCACTCACCGCTGAGCTCAACTGGCGGGACAAAGAGTCCAACTAAGGCCACCCCGAACGATATCGAATTGGCAAGGAAGAAATTCCTGAAACAGAGGAGGTCACCCCCGGACAAGAGTGTACAAGTGACACCGACTCGTAGTGGGCGTCCCGACGGCGATACATTAGAGACTCCTACTAAATCACCAATGCGCTACTCGGATTTCCGCTTACTTCGTCACAAAGACTCGGCGTCATCAGTAAGAACAGATCGAGATTCAATGCTCTCTCTTTCTTCTGCAGCCTCGATCCCCTCACTCACCTCCGATCATTCGGACACGGCGACAATTTCTTCTGAACTCTCTTCTCCTCCCCCCAGTGTATGCGGAGAACACGACGATCCGTTCAGCCTTCCGCCCTCGTCTCCCCCTTCGAGTCTCTCTGGAATACCAATCAACTCTTCGTCTTCTAACACGAGAAGCCCGGACCTTAACAACGAAGCGTTTCATGTTTCCACGAAGCCACCAAATTCTATCAGTGCCCATGTACACTCCCCGCCCCCCAACGCGACATGTGCGAAATGCACTCTCCCTCTGTTCGACGTGGCACATGGGGGAAGATATGTCTCAGTACCCGAACCTTCATCCACCGGCTCGCTCCCTAGAACGTATCACGCGGATTGTTTTAGATGCAGGATCTGTAACGGTTTGTTTGAAGAAAAGGAAGCCGGCCGTGCCGTCTTCGTACGCGGTGTCAGAGGCGCCTGCCACCTGAGCGTGAGTTCTTCTTTTCATACAGGGAGGGCTTTGTTGAGCCGCATTTTAGTGTGCTCCTATGGAGAAGGCCATTTCTCGCAAGCCTGTGCCCGTAACCCCTCGCCTGAGTGTGCATCGGCTCTCGGGGACACCCTCGCAACCCTCGCAGGAGCATTCACCATCCACAGGCTCACCTTCGGCCGCTTCGTCTACGACGCCCTTATCTAGTCGATATTCAGCTCCCCGCCAATTTGCAGCCAGCGTCTCAAATCCTATGCCTCGTTTTGGCACGTCGACACCTTGCCCAGGATGTTCCCAGAGCGTATCGCCTATGGAGCGTGGCGTTGTGCCAGGTCCTCAAGGCCAACGATGGCATTCGTCGTGCTTGGTCTGTGGTGGCAAGCAGGCAAAAGGGCGTGGCGGGAGGAGGGTCAACGGTCAACCAGGCTGTGGCAAACAACTGGACAGTTCTGCCAAAAGGGACACTGGTGCGGGGGGTGTCTGGTGTCGAGATTGTTTGGTATGTGCTCTTTCCATTCACACTCTTGGGGGCTTTATGTGATCTTTGGTCTGAATTTAGTTGCTCCTTCCCCATGAGCTGCGGTCCTCACAAGCATCTCCGACGCATTCATCCTCTTCGAGGCCCAGGGAGCCTGATCCGGCGGCCCATTCGGGACATGACCGTGTTTTATCCCAACACACTGGCGTTACAACCATTGCCCGCCAATTTACAGGGTTGCCAGGTGGGACTGACACCGCTCTTGCTAGACATATCACCGGCGGCCGCCTGAGCCCGACGAAGCAACTGGGTACCCCGACCAAAGTTGCCGTCCAATTTACTGGTGCAGGTTCGAGGGGAACCATCCGTCCCCGACCCAAGTCTGCTATTGGAATGAGAGGTGAAGGTCGCGGGATGTTTTTGATGCAGCAGTTGACTGGAGGGGCGCTCTGTGAGTGATCCTGATCTGAGGAAATGACATTGGACAGTACTGTTTAGGCGCCTTGTGTGTGTACTGTATTAGTAATAGATCAGTGAGAATGAATGGGGATGCGCGGGATGCGCAAAGCTGTGCCCAGTTGACTCGCTTTGACCATGGAGACCAGATTGCAGGGTCAGTTTCGATTCTCGGTGCTTCCCAACACTGATGGAACGGTCTCTGCCTGTATGACTACCAGAGATGACCCGTATCCTCTCTTTTCATCACTCTCGTCGTATCTCCTTTCTCTTCCTTCACACTTCTTCTCGTTCTTCTTTCTTCAAGGCTTTCAAGCTTGTCTGCTGAGACATCAGCAGGCTGTTGTCGATTTGTTCTTCACCGCAGGCGGGTCCACGTCCAAGATCAGTACCATTCGTGCGGCGGTAGTCGTCGACTGCTGTACCGTCCCTCTGGTTTTGGGGCCTGGTGGGATCCCTGCCTTTCAACCGAGATGTCACCTCCAACCTCGCTAGAGGCGATCAACCCCCTATCGCTATTTAACGTCGAGCCAAACGACTCCGCCGTAAGGACTGTGCTGACTGCTGTGCTTTGTGGTGTCTCATGACTTTCTTTGCAGATCGAAAGACTACTAGCCGATATTCCTGCGTTGTCGGTCGGGCTACTCGGTTTTGCTACTTTAACGTTTTTCATGATATTGAGGAAAGCCAAGCTGTCAGTTCTCCAAAGAAGTCCACGTGAACACACTGACTGACTCGCCCTTTCTCTGTGTCATTCAGGGCCCCTTTTCTCCTTCTCGCATCCGTTCTCTTCACGTTTTTCGCGGCAATACTGGACCTCGCACGCCTATCCCTTGGACACGATGAAAGATCCGGTCGCATCCTGACCGACATCACGAGGATTAACCGTCAGCTTCATATGGCCCGCGAGGTCCTATCCAGCATTGCATCTTGTCTACGTTTCCTCTATTTCTGGGCTTTTGTTGCTCAGCCTCCGCTCTGCGAGCGGGGCACGGGCTCTTTTTTGTTTTTACACAGCGGAAGTTGGTTACGCTGGGGACTGACAGGGACGGTGTTGCGATGGATCACCCTTCTGGCCTCACTTTCAATACTGGTACTCCAAATCATTTGGCGTCTGATGATGCTGGGTCACGGCCGGTATAAATTTAGACCTGTCTACAACGTCGAAAGTGCCCTCGAGATAACAGCCTCAGTGATTTATATCGTCAAGTTATTTCTGAATTCGACGCTCGTAGAGATGGTTTGTCGACGGGAAACACTCTGGCAGTACTCGGCAGCATTGTTTGCCCTACTCATCAATTTGGGTATCGGGCTTGGAAATCTCCTACTTTGTGAGTTATTCCTATGGAAGTATGCTAGTTGAGTCATTGTTAACTTGTGCTATGAAGTCAACTTCTCAGACATGTCTCTCGGTCGCCTTCTGCTTGCTACTGAGCTTTACATTCTCATAGTCTCAAGCATGGTTTTTTCCTTCTATACCAGGGACCCTGCTGCAACCCCCTTGCCCATATCACGCGAAAAACGGGTGTCTGCCGAGACGTTCTTCGATTTCTAGCCAGTTCGGATCGTCATACCAAGACGGGAGATGGCAGAGGTCCGACCAGGAGGTTGGACGCAGCGTCAATTCATTCCCCTCTGGGGAAAGAGTTCCCTCTATGCCGCCGTCCAGTGTCAACTCATCTGTCACCGAGGCCATTACCCGAGCCATTTCCGAGGGCTTCTCCTCACCCACTATTCCTGTTGGTTCCATGTACAACAATACTCTTACGGCGGCAGCTATGACCACTTCTCCGGACTCCCCAACTCTTCCTCCCGATCGTATCAGTGAGGCAGGGGAAAGCAATCGTTCATTCCAGAGGACAAAGCAACCGAGCGACGGATCTATCGCGTCTTCCGGCTTTGAAGATCTATTGCGCGAGCAAAAGGAGAAGGAGTTGGACAGGAGCATTGCGGCTCTGCGGGGGATGTTTGCACCAGGACAAAGCGGAGAAGAAGTAGGGAGTAAAAGCCCGAGCACCGCCTCCGATCTCCCTGAGCGGAGCAGGCTCCGAGAATCCTCCACAACGGCATACGGGCCTATATCAGCTTCAAACAGGAGTGAATTCTCCCTCAGCGTCTTTCCTGATCCACCCGAAATGCCTCCGATTACGGCGAACCTCAGCAGAAACCGCCCACAAGTCTCTACCCCGTCAGCTGTGACACCTACCCAATCATCTTATAATATTGGAGAACAAGCTTTCCCTGTTTCCACCGGAGAGGGCGATGATGTCACAATTTCGACATTTGGGCACCGCACGGTGTCGGCTGGAACGCGCTACGACGTGACTTCGTTCATTGGAGGTGCGCCTGCCATACTTTCCTTTCGGGACATCGGCCACTAAACTCCTTGTAATAGACCTATCGTCCCCTGATCCAGGATCGGCTGCTAAGATTGCGATGTATCTCAAGGGTTCTGACTCAGGCTCGGAGGCCGACAGTGCCGATTTGGCAACCATCGTAACCGTCGAGCAGGCACCGTCAAACGCCGTGATCTCTCGGCCACATCTTGTGGAGAAGACCGCACTTGTCCCCGAAGACCCCATTTCTCCGAGCAGTTCCACCCCAGCTCGACCACCTGACCGCTCTGCTCGCGATCCTCCCTCCAGACAGCGTTCCCCGACTTCCGACCTTAGGAGATCCCCACCACCAGCATTCTCCCGAGCAGCGTCGGCTCGTGCATTGGTTACCCCAGATGGACGTATCGTGGGGTTACCTCCCCACCCAAAACTGGATGACAGGCTACTGGGAGATCAACAGATGGGGAATGCTCTTAGCACCGCTGTATATGAAAAACGTTAGATGGGCCCCTGTTGTTACCATGACACTTTTATGCGTGAAGGACTTCTTATCACTCTTCGGCTTGCGAGCAAGTGTATCCTGTATCTGATTCTTGTACTCTACTGTACACCACCATTCGTTCCTTCTCAGCTGTATAATTGTTTCCGGTTCAATGGGACTCATCAAATCATCTAGTTCATGCCTTTCCAGTTTGAAGTGGTGCCGCACGACGACCTTTTTGAAACGACACACGACGTTCATCTTGTGCCCTTTGGACTGTCCTTAGTCTGACGCCGAACCGCACGGCGTGTGGAGGCGATTGCCTGGACGGTCGTGCCCGAGAATCACCGTACAAGCACTCAGGCTGCTAGATAAGGAAGCCGCATAGGTTGTACTGACCTGAGAGCCAGTCTCTGGACCTGATCGGATCTCACGTTCAGTGTTATATATGCACCGGGAACGTAGCTCGGGTTCTGTAACCGTGTGGCCCACATAGCGATCAAGTCGCATCAATTTCGGGTTGCAATCTAGCCGTATCGCCACGCTGCCGTTCATCAACGACCGCCGCGCCTACAGGCACATCTCAGTTGTCCACGTGCTCACTGACAGGCTCTGGATCTACGTCCGAGTCCAGAAGTAGAGTAAAGCGTATTCTTCCACTTGTATTGCGGGTTCAAGTTGTCCCAAGCGATGCGTACTACTTGCTTGGCGAAAATAGACCCAAACCGTGACGTGCCAGTGGGCGGTTGGCAGCCGCAGCCGGATGATAAACGAACTCGAAGCACTTCACTGTGACTGTACTTCATTCAATTGGCCCACTGGCCGCTGCGACCATAGACTGCCACTAGCAGCAGGCGCCTTTCTGTGAAATCGACTGACCGACACTCGCTCGTCTTCTTCGAAAGTATCATCATGATACTCCTGCCCTGTGCTTGCTTCTTTTTTTCATTGAAATTGACAGGATGCTTCTTTCATTCGGTGGTATCGCTCTATTCCCTTTCAACAGTTGTCCAGACAGCTTATCAAATATACATTGGTAACGACAGTGCAGCCACCATCTTTGACTCTGTGCTCTATGTACATCCGACGAGTTGTTAGGCAACCAGTCAGCCTGAGCTATCCTGGCCATCCCGTCACGCTGATTATCTCTCTTTCTGTCCGTGGTACTGGTACTGGGATCATATGTCGTCCGGTTTAGCGTGCGCTCCCTCAATCACTCGTCCACCCAGTCCACCTTTGAAACCCTTGTCTGGCCAAACCTGACGGATTCGACTCGGATATCGGCTTGTGCAACCTGTCATCCGTGGGTTTCCTGTACCGCGTGTTTTGATGCAACCACAATAGCATCCCTTTAGAGCTTGGGGCTAACGGCGTTGACCTTCGCCTTATATTCACATACGCATACGGACACGAATTCCCGCCACATGATGCAACTGACCTTTCTGATCGATTCTTCATTCGAACGCTATTTGGTTTCAGGGTTGGCAAGCTGCGAACGTACCAGGTGTTTGTGTTCCAGCCTATAACTTGCGGTTCAAAGGACCCCTTGGGGCAGGAAGACGTTTGCAGATGGATTGATGATCACGAGATGATTAATAATGTACATGATTTTATTACTGTAGTGAGATTGAATGACGTCATCCTTATTCGTCTGCATCGATGGCCAGTTTCCCTGATTATTATGATTTCCTCCACGTCCCAAAGGATGCCTCCACAGAGGACATTAGACAAGCTTACAAGAGGGAATCTTTGAAGTCGGTATAGATCTCGCTATATCGTGGCTTGCCTCTTATATTTCTTATCTATTACTGCCCTAGGACCCACCCGGATAGGCTCTTCAATGCGTCCGTCGAAGAGAAGAGGGTGGCTACGGAGAAGTTTCAGGTCAGTGCGCCCCACTCGTGGGTTCACCGTCCCAGGTACTCTAGATAGACTTGATAATCTACCCAGGCTGTCGCAGACGCGTACTATGTGCTCTCTGATCCACAACGACGCCGCGAGTATGACAGGTTGTCCTCGAGTAGACCTTCTTCCGAGAGGACCAGCGACCCAAATGCATCGGGCAACTTTTTCCGCACGTTTGCCAGCATGTTCAGCAGCGGCGCGGCCAATGGACAGGCCGGGACTGGCACCGAACAACCGGGACAGAGACCAAACGCAGATCACGTTTTC
>WNFC01022051.1_pt1 | contig 14627 bp, 13 predicted proteins | sample 5400541 | NCBI WGS metagenome assembly WNFC01 (sample SAMN13153342, study PRJNA577476) | soil metagenome | isolation source: 120 cm saprolite under Douglas fir tree site 2 hole 2 replicate 1 | place: USA:California | collected 2015-04-18
GTCCTATTCTTGTTTCTTTGGATTGTGCTGAGAAGATTCGCTGCTAGTGAGGGGGTGACGCTGGTTGGCGATACCGACCTTCAATTGCTTGTGAGTCAAACTTAGCTGGTTTTAATTGTACACCAGAAGTCAAGGTTTTGCAGAAAATGTTTGCCAAAGACGTTTTTCATCCCCGATGCCTAATCAGCGCCACAAAAACCACACCCAATTTCACTCGGAGTATCCATCAGAGTTGCCGTCGTCTTCCTCGTCGTCGTCCGTGTCTTCATTGTCTTCCTCCTCGTCGTCTTCTTCTTCCTCCGGCTCTTTTCGCAGGCGGGCATCCACAGCCGCCATTCGATCGGTAAGGTCGGGATTGACGAATTCTGGAATCATTCTGCTTATTTTATACCGTAAAAGGAAGACGAGCCGGAAGTTCGTAGGGGCGTTCCATTTTGAAACAAGCGATGGTTTTTACAATGCTTTTACATATTTCACTGGACAACAACCAGCTATTTTGTGGTTAGCTTGAGGCATCCCACGCTCGAGGTTTTCATGGGAAGCTTTTACGCTGACGTAATCTCAAAAGATGCGCGCTTTGCTTCGTCCGTCCGCATTGGCGACCCTTCCCTGCTCGAACCAATGACCCGACAGCTGGTGGCACGCCTTGTGTCTGCAGCCCAGCAAATGGGAATTGAAGTCATGATTTACGAAACGTATCGGAGCCAGGATCGCCAGCAGGAGCTTTTCAATAACGGCGCATCCAAACTTCGAACCGTCGGCGTTCACCACTACGGCCTGGCCTGCGACATTGTTCGCTCAATCGGCGGCGAACCCTGCTGGAAAGGTGATTTCACTTTTCTGGGACAACTCGCGCAGAGCTGCGGATTGATCTGGGGCGGCGACTGGGGCGCTCCCCACATCAAGCATAGTTTCATCGACAGCGTTCATGTGCAGCGTTGCACGGTGGCCAGGCAAGGCGATCTCTTCGCCGGCGTCTGGTATCCCGACGAAACTTACAATCCCTACGACGATGTGCAACATCTCTTTGCCACCGCGAACAAGCAGCCTGCAAAGGCGGCCGCCAGCGCCGGAAGATCACAAACAAACAGCAAACAGGCGTAACCAGGCTTCGCGCCCTGGCAGCTAATCGGTCGCCTTCCGCTCCTCGCATCACGATTCCGCACAGGATTTCAACGCATGCATTACTATGTTGCGTTGCGATTTACTGTCTCCCGCTCGTAAAGGACCTGATCGACTATGCCTCGAAACGATGCAAAGCTTGCCGCCAACCGCCGTTCGTTCCTGAAGACTGCTGTGTGTGGTGGCGCGGCCGCGACCCTAACCCCGCTCTATCCGGCGCTAGGAGCGTCGCGAGAAATTCTTCCCGCGGTTTCAGTTCCCGACATCAAGCCTTTCGAACTCGATGAAATCACGATTGCAGACTTGCAGGATGGAATGAAGTCCGGCAAGTTCACGGCCCGATCTTTAGTCGAGAAGTACTCGGCGCGCATTGAGGAGATCGATAAACACGGGCCGACCATTAACGCCATCATCGAACTGAATCCCGACGCACTGTCGATTGCCGAGGCCCTTGACCAAGAGCGTAAGGCCAAAGGTCCGCGTGGCCCAATGCACGGCATCCCCGTGCTGATCAAAGACAACATTGACACCGCCGATAAAATGATGACCACCGCCGGTTCGCTTGCCCTGCTCGGCTCGAAGCCACTGCGCGATTCTTACGTGGCCCAGAAACTTCGCAGTGCCGGAGCCGTGATCCTGGGCAAGACCAATCTCAGCGAGTGGGCAAATATTCGTTCCAGCCATTCCACCAGCGGATGGAGCGGCCGCGGCGGCCTGACTAAGAACCCTTACGCACTCGACCGCAACCCTTGCGGGTCGAGTTCCGGTACCGGCGCTGGAATATCCGCCAATCTGTGTGCCGTGGGAATCGGCACGGAAACCGATGGGTCGATCGTCTGCCCGTCGTCCTCAAACGGACTGGCCGGAATCAAGCCCACTGTTGGCCTGGTCAGCCGTAGCGGAATTATTCCCATCTCGCATACTCAGGACGGAGCCGGGCCGATGTGCCGCACCATTCGTGATGCCGCTACCCTGCTCAGCGCGCTAACCGGCGTCGATCCCGGAGATTCGGCGACCACCGCGAGCGCAGGCAAGTCCCCCACGGACTATACCCAATTCTGCGATCCCAACGGCCTTAAGGGCGCACGCATCGGCGTGGCGCGTAAATACTTCGGCTTCAGCGATGCCGTCGACGCTCTCATGGAGCAAGCCCTCGATGCTATGAAACAACAGGGAGCAACCCTGATTGATCCCGCTGATATCGAAACTCTGGGTAGGTTCGATGAAAGTGAACTATTGATCTTTATGTACGAGTTGAAGGCCGATCTCAATACCTATCTCGCAGGTCTCGGTGCCAACGCTCCAGTTCGCACCTTGAAAGACATCATCGACTTCAACGAGCGCAATCACCAGAAGGAACTCCAACACTTTGGGCAGGACTTATTCGTGAAAGCCGAAGCCAAAGGCCCGCTTACCGAGAAGGCCTATCTGGAAGACCACCAACTTGCCCGCACCGAGGGCATCGACGCCACCATGGATAAGTTCCACCTGGACGCGATTGTCGCACCCACCGGCGGCCCCGCATGGCTCACCGACCTGATCACCGGCGACCACTTTGCCGGCGGAAGCTCGAATGCCGCCGCCGTCGCGGGCTATCCCAATATCAACGTCACTGCCGGATTCATTTCCGGCCTGCCCGTCGGAATTTCTTTTTTTGGACGTGCCTGGAGCGAGCCGACTCTCATCCGCCTGGCGTTCGCTTTCGAACAAACTACAAAGGCTCGACGGGCTCCGCGCTTTTTATCTACTATCGGCGCTGGATAACGAACCTGACTGGCCCAGCTCTCCCAATCCGCAACGCCGTCCCAGATTAGCTCCAGCTACCCTTGGCCGCCTTAGCGTCACTGCTCAGAAATCCCACCTATTTGTGTTGTCGTGTTAGCCTTACCTGCAAGGGGGTGTTAATGATGATGAACAAAGTGGTTGCTTCCCTGCGGAAAGAGTACTCCCGTCTCGAACGAGAGATGGGACAAGTAGGGAAAGCACTCGATGCTCTCGGTCACGCCGGCGGGAAAAAGCTCAAAAGCACTGGCCGTACCTTGAGCAAAGATGCCCGCAGGAGAATTGCCGAAGCGCAAAGACTACGCTGGGCGAAAGTCCGCAAGGCTGCCGCCAAGCTAGTCAAGACGTAAGTACAGTATTGCTTTCGCAAGCACCGCAGCCGGCCTCGTTCGTAACTTCTCCCAAATCTTGCGGACGAGGCCAAGCTTCGGAGGCTACTAAGTCCAACGAAACCACTTGAGCGCCAGCGCGTACGAGATCCCGCCCCACAGCCCCAACACCGGCAGCCGCGGCCACTGATGGATCAACGGCGTACCTTCAAGAATGCTGGCTCGTAGCGCATCGTTAAGAGCCGTCGGCGGCGGCAACTTGATCAGCGGTTGAATCGCCGCAGGAAAGCGCTCATACGAGAAGAACACTCCTGACAAAATGCACATGGGCATCATTACGAGCTTCATGAGCCCGCATGGCGCGGGGAACTCTGCACCAGGGGAAACACAAACGCCCAGAATCGTCTTTTAATGTAGAGGCGCGCCGGCGGGGTCGGTGAGAGCAATTAATTTGCCGATGGGATACTCTTCCTGTGTAAGCGGAATCTCAGGCTCCGAGTTGAGGATAGTGAGCACAGCCCCGCTGTGAACTCCTCGCAGATGCAGGCGGTCGCCCTCAATGCCCACCACTCGATATTTTTCGTCAAAGATTGACAGCGCCTGTAGTTTCATTACTTGCTTGGATGCTGCCTTTCGGGTCCTAGACACTCGGGAATTAACCCCAGTACCAGTCGGAGGTTCCAAAACCGGACTAAAACTTTCTCTCAGGGGTTTACCCTATGCACTCTTGCTTCAGCTCCAAACTGAAATTTTGCTCGATTCTTGTCGCGTTGAACATTCGGACCAAATTGCTGGCCTGGCATCCTTTGCCGCTGCTATGTTTCGCCATATGCCGGGGCCACTTCGGTACTCATTTCTCGTGGCAATGAATCTGTTCTTCCTTATGTGTGCCCTGTTGCTGCCGATCCGGTTGTGGGGGCAGACCGACTGCGAGGCGGGCAACGGACTGCTGAATTTTGCTCAACCGGCATCGATCAGCGTCGAGGAGTTGATTCGAAAATTTGCAACGGCCGAATCCGTTACGAAACAAGCCCGCCTGAATTACACCTACAAACAGGAGGTGCTGGTGCAGTCCCTTAGCGGCAAGGACGTGACGGGAGAGTTCCATGAGTTGACGAACGTTTCCTATGACGAAAAGGGCAGACGTAAAGAGGAAGTGACGTTCGCCGCCCAGAATTCATTGCGTGACATTCAACTGACGGCGGAAGACTTGGAGGACGTTCGCGTGTTTATGCCACTTCTGGTAACGCGCGAAGATCTGCCGCAATACAGTCTTACATATGCCGGGCAGCAGCATGTGGACGACCTGGACACCTACGTGTTTCACATCGAGCCGAAGAAAGAACAGAAAGACCGGCGATATTTTCAGGGACGGATTTGGGTGGATGCGCAGGATTTTCAGATCGTGAAAGTCTGCGGCAAGAGCGGTCCCGAGAAGATCCCCAAGAAGAAAGGTCAGCGGCCGGATCTGCATCCCACGTTTGTCACGTATCGCCAACAAGTGGACGGGCAATATTGGTTTCCAGCGTACACGCGATCCGACGACACGCTGCGGCTTAAAGCGGGCTCAGTACGCGTCCGGGAAACGATTAAATATACCGGCTATAAGCGGATCAGCGGGCGGTAAAGAACGATGTGAAAGAATCTGCACAGTTGACACTTCAGCAGAATGCAAAGAGAATCATCCGATCTTGTTGTCCCCTGCTTCCAGTTCACGCTGGATTTCAACAAGCCTTTCGTGGGTTTCACTACTTGCTGATACGGGTATCGTCAAAGACTCTAAGGAGACTCCTACACATGAAGCACCGATCTACAGCTCTCACCTTCCTGGCTGCGCTACTGGTGGTGGCCAGCGTGGCAAGCACGGCATTCACCCAGGACGCAACCGATACCCTGCGCGCGCATCCTCGCTACGCGCGGCCTACCCCGCACCTTCGCAATGACATCGCGCCCCCGGCCACTCCGCTGACCACGTGGAACGGATCGTTTAGCTATAGCGGCCACACGTACAAGTACAACATGGTCGGAACATCTCCTACGACCGGGGTTTCGACCACGGTACCCGTGTTCTTGATCCCGATCGCCTTGCAGTACAAGAGCGGCACAACTACGACCACCTTCAGTCCTGCGCATGTGCTTTCGAATGGGCAAACGGTTATCGCTAATACCGTGGCATCGCCAGTCTTCCAGAGCGGCATCGACTTCAACCAGGGCGGAACGGACCTGGGCAACACTCAGTACATCGATGCCTACCAGCGCGGGAACTTCTGGAGCCGCGTATCGAAGGCTCCGGGATACCACTTGTTATTGGGAGCGCCGCGGGTTGCCCCGGTTCAGACTATCGTAGTGCCCTCGGCGGACGGCCGCATAGGGACTGAGTTTGGAGTAAAAGTTGGACTGGCGGACATCAACTGGTTCGATGCGCAAGTCAACGCACTCATCACGAAGTTCACGGCGATTCAACCCAACACCTTGCCGATTTTTATCACCTATGACGCATACCTGACGGAATCCGGAGGATGCTGCATCGGGGGCTATCACAGCTCGACCGGCAGCACGACGGCGCCACAGGCCTACGCACACTTCACCTATATCGACAAGCCGGTGTTTGCCCAGGACGTGTCCGCTCTATCGCACGAAGTTGGCGAGTGGGCCGACGATCCCCTAGTCGTAAACATCAATGGCAACCCAGTGGTCTGCGGGATCCTCGAAAATGGCGATCCGGAAGAAGGCTTCGCCAACTACGGTGCCTTCCCCTACACTTTGGGCGGTTTTACTTACAATCTGCAAGATCTGGTGTGGCTGCCTTATTTTGGAGCACCCGCCAGCACTTCAGCGAATAGCTGGTTGACGTTCCAGGGAAATCCTTTCCATCTAGGCATCTGCAGCAACGGCGGCTAGCGTCGTTGCTAGGCAATAGCACCCGCCCCCAGGGGCGGGTTTTTTATTTTTGGCTTCGAAATGAAATAAATACAACGCGACCCCCCGCTCACGCAGAGAAATACCAGCCAAGAAAATCAGCAGTCTGCGAAGTATCCTTCAGGCTCTGGAAAATTTACGAAAAACGGAATTGGCTGCGTCAGTTACAAAATCAGAACAAGACAGAGGCTTAGGGCATTCGTGTATTGACTTGCGATCGAGCGCCGTATTAAGAAACGTTAAGTTGAGAAGCCTGCGCCAGCGCGGCGATGCCCCAGTCGCAACCCAAACGGCAGGTTTCTTCCTGCGTCACGACGTTCAAAAGGCAATAACCTAAGGAGTGTTGACTTATGACTGAACAATCAATCCAGGAGGTTTGCGAGATGGAAGAAGCGAAAGGGAAGCCGGCGTTGGTCTTTCTCTTACTCTTAGTCTGCTGCGTATTGCTTTGGGGAGTTCCCGGGCAAGCGCAGGGTAACGGTCCGGAAGTTTCTTATGCGGTTCAGCACGCGATTTCGCCACCGCTTCGCGATATGGTGGAGAATCCGTTCGGCTCGGTGGAAAGGCATGTGGTTCCCTTAGGCAGACCGAATACGGTGCCTCGTAGCGCGCCTCAACCCGATCCTGTTTTGCAAACATCGCTGGGGCCATTGGTTTCCACTACTGCAGGCCTCAACTTTTTGGGCGTCGGAGTGGGCATCACTCCGACCTATAGCGATTGCTGCGCTCCGCCTGACACCAACGGTGCCGTCGGCGCCACGCAGTTCGTGCAATGGGTCAATCTGGATCTCGCTGTATTCTCTAAATCAACAGGCGCACTCGTGAAGGGGCCAATCGCGGGCAACACGTTCTGGTCAAGCCTAGGAGGCCAGTGTGCCGCCCACAACGATGGCGACCCAATCGCCCAGTACGACAAGGCGAACGGGCGCTGGGTGCTTGCACAACCAGTGTTTGAGAAGCCCTACACGTATTGCATCGCGGTATCTACAACTTCAGATGCAACTGGCGCCTACAATCAATACGCATTCTCGCTGCCTCGGCTGGACTTCCCGGACTATCCCAAACTGGGGATTTGGCCGGATGCGTATTACGCTTCATTCAACATATTTAAGGGAAACAGTTTCGCAGGCGCACGCGCGTGCACCTATAACGGAGCGGCAATGCGGTCAGGTGCTTCCGCCGCTCAGATTTGCTTCCAACTTAGCACCAGTTTCGCAAGCCTGTTGCCGTCGGACTTGGATGGCGCGACAGCTCCGCCAGCGGGCTCTCCAGATTACTACGTAAACTTCGGGAGCAATTCTTTGAACCTCTGGAAGTTCCACGTTGACTTCACTACGCCTGCCAATTCGACTTTCACCGGGCCTACGAACATACCGGTGGCGGCCTTCACTCAAGCGAGCAGCATTCCACAGCTTGACACAACTCAGACACTGGATTCGCTCAGCGATCGCGTGATGTATCGCTTCGCTTATCGCAATTTCGGGACGTATGAGTCGTTACTTGTAAATCACTCGGTGACTCCCGGTAATGGAGCCGTCTCCGGAGTCCGCTGGTATGAGATTCGTAGTCCGGGCACGACTCCGACAGTGTTCCAATCGGGCACATTCGCTCCCGATACCAACTCTCGGTGGATGGGGAGCATTGCGCAGGACAAGCTCGGAGATATTGCCGTGGGCTACAGCGTGTCTAGCAGCACGATGCATCCGGCGATTCGTTACACCGGACGGGTTCCGACCGATCCGTCGGGAACGCTGGAGACGGAGGCCACAATTATCCAAGGGAATGGTTCGCAGCAGGTCAACCTGAACCGTTGGGGCGATTACAGCAGCATCTCGATCGACCCCAGCGATGACTGCACGTTCTGGTACACCACTGAGTACTTACAGGCGGATGGGACGTTTAATTGGAGCACGCGAATTGCGTCCTTCAAGTTCTCGGGGTGCGTCTAAGGCAGCAGAACCATTCACATGACCCGCTCCGCATGGGGCGGGTTTTTTTGCGTGCGTCAAGAGCCTGAATCGCGGAGGGCACCGATACGGAAGCGAGCCAAACACGCGACTAATGCGTCGCAAAGAACGCTTCTTGAAATGACAACTAAACTGCGCTACTAAAATTAATTGCGGTTTGAACGCGTGCCGTATTTCTGGAAGACCGAATCGCGGGAGATGACGCCTTCGAGTTGATGCGAGTTCGCGCGATTGACTATTGGGATGAGGGGGTAATCGTTCATGTAGCGGAGAGCGGAATCGAGCGAAAATCGGGATAGGGGCTGGGCAAAGACTGCGGGGAAGAGCGGAAGCGAGGGTGTGCTCTCCCTTGCCTTCCTGGAAAAGGCGCTGGAGCTGGTCGTGGGTGATGGTGTTCCAGCTTTGGGGAGCGTCCACTGCATATCTCGTATCGCGATATTATCTGATGACCGGAGGGAGTTGAGCACAAAGTTAGCTCTGAGAGCCAGCGGTTCAGGTAAGATACTTCGTCTGCGCACAGCGCGGGGTGGAAGGCACTTCATCCACGATGAATCGCGAATATCACAAGGCCTACAGCCAGGAGCTGCACCGCGAGATGGAGGCGCTGGTTTTTGGTCATGCGGGTAAGCCACTGCTGGTTTTTCCCACCTCCATGGGAAAGTTCTTTGAATATGAAGACCGCGGAATGATTGGTGTGCTCGCCCCAAAGATTGAACGCGGCGAGCTTCAAGTTTTTTGCACGGACGCGGTCGATACTGAGAGCTGGTACAACAAGGGCGTGCATCCCAAGGTGCGCGTGCTGCGGCACCTGCAGTTTGAGCGCTATATCCTGCATGAGTTCGTTCCGTTTATCCGCTGGAAGAACCAAACCCCAGGTCTGGCGGTCACCGGTTGCAGCTTCGGAGCGTACCAGGCGGTGAATTTTGCCCTCAAGCATCCCGATGTTGTCACGCATTGCGTGAGCATGAGCGGAGCTTTTGATATTCATCAATTTTTGGATGGGTATTACGATGACGATTGCTACTTCAACTGTCCGCCAGACTATCTCCCGAACCAGAACGACGATTGGTTTTTGAGCCGCTACCGGCAAATGAAAATTGTGCTGGGGTCGGCGAATTGGGATATGTGCCTGGACCAAAACGTGAAACTTTCGGCAATGCTGAATGGCAAGGCTGTGCCGCACTGGCTGGACGTTTACGGCGACGATTCGAAGCATGACTGGCCGCTGTGGTTGAGTATGGTGGGGAAGTACTTTTGAACGTGCATCGTAGAGACGTAGCCTGCTACGTCTCTACCGGCGGCAAAGAGACGTTGCAAGCAACGTCCCCATAGGAGAGACTTGTGGCCACAAAGAAAATTGGAATTCTGTTTGGGATGGAGAATACGTTTCCGCCGGCGTTGGTAGAGAAGATTAACGCCATGAAAGTTGACGATGTTACGGCTACCTGAAGAACGCTGCGCTGCACGGGACTATAGTGGTGAACAATCCATTCTGGTGGACGGCGGATGACAAGTTTTTCAATTACGCACTCGCTGCCAAGCTGGGCGTGGCCATTCCGCCCACCGTAATTCTGCCGCACAATAAACATCCCGAAGGAACGACCGACCGGTCGATGCGCAACCTGATATTTCCACTGAACTGGCAGGAACTATTCGATTACGTCGGCTTCCCCGCTTTCCTGAAACCTTATTCCGGTGGCGGATGGAAGCATGTTTATCACGTGCACTCTCCGGAAGAATTTTTCCAGCACTACAACAACACTGGCGATTTGTGCATGACGCTGCAGCACGGAGTTGTGTTCGAAGAGTATTACCGCTGCTATGTGGTGGGGCAGGAAAAAGTGCACATCATGAAGTATGACCCTAGGTTGCCCCATCATGAGCGTTATGTGAAGGGGAATCCCCCGCCGTCGTCGGCGGCGCTGAAAGAGCGCATCGAGAAAGATTCGCTGACGTTGTGCCGGGTGCTCGGTTACGATTTGAACACCGTGGAGTTCGCTGTGGAGGGCGGAGTGCCGTATGCGATTGATTTTCTGAATCCCGCGCCCGATGCGGAGATTACCTCCGTGGGACAAGAGAACTTTGAGTGGATTGTAAATGCAGTTGCGGAGATGGCGGTAAAGATGGCGGTGACCGGGGAAGATCCGGCGCGAGAGATGCGCTGGGCTAGTTTCCTGGCGGAGAGCCCTCGTGGGTGGCCGAGCGGAAGCGGGGGAAGGCGGCGAAGTAATGTGGGTCATCCCCAGCCGAGCTGCGCTCGTCGAACAGCCGAGGGCGGCTGTCTCCACATGAATCGCACTATGAAGAAGACGAGAGGCAAAGGTGCTCCGAAAGCTGTCGAGGAGTACCTCGCGAATGTTCCGGAACCGGCTCAGAGCACGTTGAGGCACGTTCGCGCGGTAATTCGGTCGGTGGTGCCGGCGGAGACGACTGAAGTCATCAGCTATGGCATTCCGACTTTCAAGTACAAGCGAGGGCTCGTCGCGTTTGCTGCATTCACCAACCATTGCAGTTTCTTCCCGCTAGGTGCGTCGGCGCTCGACTCGTTTAAAGAAGAGCTCAAAGAGTTTCGTGTCTCGAAGGGCACGCTGCACTTTCCGTTGGATAAGCCTTTGACGGATGCCATCGTGAAGAAAATTGTGAAGGCACGGATTGCCCAGAACGAACGACGCAGCCGACCCTGATATTCCGGTAGTGCTGTTTTGAAAATTTGCCCCAACGAAGTAGCAACATGACGCGATCAAGAAAGAAAGCTAGGTATTGCTAGTGCGGTTCTGCTCGGAAGTATCTTCGTTCCAGCGTTCGCTAACTGGCGACAGCCAATTAGTTTTGCTTCTGTCGGAGTGTCAGCGGTGCTCGGTCTGCTTGCCGCGCAGCAAGGCAGCAAATGGTGGCTTATAATCCCCTGCGTCATTGTGGCTGGGCTTGCTGTGGGTCTATATCTTGCGGCGCATTCATTTTGATTCAAAACGGCCCACTACCAATATTCCGAATCGATTTCCAGGCATTGCTATACTGTTAAGGCTCGTTTCTGCCAGACTTGCGCAGGAAGCGATAAGGATGGGGCGGGAGCCGTGGCGCTGCCGGCGAAACCAAGGTTCCTCGCTTCGCTCGGAATGACACCTTTATCGCATGACCAACGAATTGTTTAACACTCAATGAAGCCCACTTTCAGCATCGGGATTGAAGAGGAATATCAGACGGTGGATCCTGAGACGCGGGATCTGCGGTCGCATATTCAGGCGGAGATCCTCGAAAAGGGACAACTGATCCTGCAAGAGCGGGTGAAGGCGGAGATGCACCAGTCGGTGGTCGAAGTGGGGACTGGGGTTTGCAAGAATATCAAGGAAGCCAAAGCGGAAGTGAAGATGTTGCGGCGCGATATTATCCGGCTGTCCAGGGAGAATGGGCTGAAACTGGCGTCGGTGGCGACGCATCCGTTTGCGGACTGGCGGGTCCAGGAAATCCATCCCGACGAGCGATATAAGAACATTGTCGAAGACATGCAGTTGGTGGCGCGGGCCAATCTGATTTTTGGGCTGCATGTGCACATTGGGATTGAGGATCGCGAGACCGCGATCCACATGATGAATCATGCCCGGTATTTCTTGCCGCACCTGTTGGCGCTATCGACGAACTCGCCATTTTGGCTGGGGATGAATACGGGGCTGAAGTCTTACCGTTGCAAGGTGTTTGACAAGTTTCCGCGAACCAATATTCCGGATTACTTTCCCAGTTGGGGCGAATACGAGAACTTCATCAAGCTGCTGATCAAGACCAACTGTATCGATAATGCCAAGAAGATCTGGTGGGATATCCGGCCGCACCCCTTCTTCAATACGATCGAGTTCCGGGTGTGCGATATACCGATGCGGGCCGATGAGACGATCGCGCTGGCGGCGCTGATCCAGGCAACGGTAGCGAAGCTCTATAAGCTGCACACGGCGAATCAGGGATTCCGCCTTTACCGGCGCGCGCTGATTATGGAGAACAAGTGGCGGGCGGCGCGCTACGGAATGAACGGCAAGCTGATCGATTTCGGCAAGCAAACAGAAGTGCCGGCGCGGGATTTGATCCGTGAGTATCTGGAATTTGTGGACGATGTAGCCGACGAGCTCGACTCGCGCGAGGAGCTGAACTACATCCATACCATGCTGGAGCGAGGCAGTGGCGCGGACCGGCAGTTGCAGGTGTTTCAGGAGACTGGAGATTTGAAGAAAGTTGTCGATTACATCATCGAGGAGACGGAAACCGGGCTGGCAGAAGACGAATCCGCCGCCGAGAGAAAAGTAGGCTAATGACTATCCCCAACCAATTCAACACCCTCACCCCTTCGGCAAGCTCAGGGCAGGCGCTGTCGCAAAAGACCCGACAAGGATGGGGCACTCGCACCAATCACACCTCTTTTGACCCTGAATACGTGCCGGGGGCGCGGAATGCAGTGAGTGTTTGCCTGCGCGTGCAGGCAGAGGAAAAGGTTTGCGTGATCACCGATGAGGACACGCTGGAGATCGCGGCGGCCATTGTCAGCGAATTGGAAACGCTTGGCGCGCCTTACAACGTGTGGGTACTGGAAGATCTCGCTCCGCGGCCACTGCTGGACCTGCCGCGTGAAGTTCTCGATGATTTGGAGACCAGCCAGGTTTCGATCTTTGCGGTACAGGCGCAAAGAAATGAACTGCGGTCACGCATGCAGATAACGGATGTCGTGAACCGGAGGAAGATCCGGCATGCCCACATGGTGAACATCAACCGGCAGATCATGCTGGAAGGCATGCGGGCAGACTTTCAGAAGGTGGACCGGCTGAGCGCCAAAGTTGTAGAGATGGTGCGCAAAGCGCAGCGAGTGCGGGCGACGACAGCGGCGGGAACGGATCTGACGGCGGAGTTGAATCAGAATTACCGCTGGCTGAAGACCAGCGGAATTATCACTCCGGAGAAGTGGGGGAATCTGCCGGGCGGAGAAATCTTTACGACGCCAGGAGAAGTGAATGGGACGTTCGTAATCGATGGCGTGGTCGGCGACTATTTGTGCGCGAAGTTTGGCAGCTTGCGCGAGAATCCTCTGACCATCCGTATGAAGAAGAATCGCCTCACTGAGGCGCACTCGGAGAATCGGGACCTGGAAAACGACTTTTGGAATTATACTCACACCGATGAAAATAGCGACCGCGTGGGCGAGTTTGCCATCGGAACGAACATCGATTTGAAGGATGTGATTGGTCAGATTCTGCAGGATGAAAAGTATCCCGGCGTGCACATTGCGTTTGGAAACCCGTACGGCGCTCACACGGGTGCAGAGTGGGATTCGTCGACTCATATCGATGTTGTGGGGCGGAAGTTCAATATTTGGGTCGATGAACAGCAGATCATGCAGGACGGAAAGTTTTTGGTGGAGGCGTAAGGATGTCTCGCGGAAGACGGCAGATTCCCTTCGGCTCCGCTAAGGGCAGGGCTCTAGCTTCGCTGGGAATGGTAAATCTCATTTCGGAATAAACAGACCTTTCACTGGTGTGCAAGGCGCGAAGGTGGAACGCCCTCGCGACAGCCGGCGAGACGCCGGCGCTACGCGGAACGTAAGCGCTACGATGATCCCTTCCCTCCGAAAACAGTTTAACGCGGCTTTTACTCCAGACAAATATTCCGCTTTATTGCGGCGGATTGATGAGGCTTGCGGAACTCATGTGCAGTTTCGCCTGTCAGAAACTCCCTGCTTCTTCCCACAGTTCCTGCTGGAGCGCATGGCGAACAATGGCAAGGAACTAATCCGGCAACTGGTGGACAGTGCGGAATATCGGGCACGATCGAATGTTTCCATTCCGGCGGAGTTCCGAGTGCCGAACGAACCTGAGCACCCAATGTTTGTGCAGGTGGATTTTGGGCTGGTGCGGGACACAAGCGGCAACCTGCAGCCGAAGCTGGTGGAACTCCAAGCCTTCCCCTCCCTGTATGCCTACCAGGTGACGCTGGCGCAAAGTTACGTTGAAGTGTTTGAACTGGATCGATTGGAAGGCGGAAAGCCGCTGCAGTTCTTTTTGAGCGGGTTGGATGAAAAATCCTACCGCGAACTTTTGCACCAGGCGATTGTTGGTACGCATGATCCCGAAAACGTGATTCTGATGGAAATTCATCCCGACGAGCAGAAAACGCTGCCGGATTTTCTGCTGACTGAGAAGATGCTGGGGGTCAGAACGGTTGATATTCAGACGATCAAGAAGCAAGGTTCGCAGCTTTACTACGAGCGCAACGGAAGCCTTGTTCCCATCCGGCGGATTTATAACCGGGCGATTGTAGACGAGCTACAGCGCAGGAAAGTGAAGCTCGCGTTCGATTGGCGCGACGATCTTGATGTGGAGTGGGCGGGGCATCCGAACTGGTATTTCCGCATCAGCAAGTTTTCGATTCCATATCTGCGGCATAAGTCGGTGCCGAAGACCTGGTTTTTGGATCGTCTGGAACAAGTTCCCGACGACCTGGAGAACTATGCGCTGAAACCTCTGTATTCTTT
>WNFC01009158.1_pt1 | contig 14623 bp, 16 predicted proteins | sample 5400541 | NCBI WGS metagenome assembly WNFC01 (sample SAMN13153342, study PRJNA577476) | soil metagenome | isolation source: 120 cm saprolite under Douglas fir tree site 2 hole 2 replicate 1 | place: USA:California | collected 2015-04-18
CCTCGTAGCATTGCAGCCGGATCAGGTTGGCGTGGAGCATCCGGGCCATCACCTTGGCGACCTCGGTCTTGCCCACGCCCGCGTGCCCCTCGATCAGGAGCGGCTTCTTGAGGGTCATCGCCAGGTGAACCGACGTGGCGATGGCGGGATCCGTGACGTAGTCGGCGCTTTCCATCATCTGCTGGATCTTCTCGATCTCGGCTCTCATGGCCCTCTCAGTCTACACCGCGTGGTCGGGACGGGTTGGCGGGTCGAAGCGCGCTCGGATCTTCTCATAGTCGGCCGGGGTGTCGACGTCCTGCGGCATGGGCAGGTCCAGCGCCACCCATTCCACGCGGCCGGGGTCCCGGGCGATGACCGGGCGCGCGCCCTGGTCGCCCTGGAGCGCCAGGAGCTCGGCGAAGATGACCCGGTCGAACAACACGGGGTTGCCGGGTCCGTCCTGGTAGCGGGGCGCGACGATCGGTCGGCCGCTCGCGCGGTGGGCCGCCAGCAGCGCCGGGATGATCGTCGGAGCCAGGGCCGGCTGGTCACCCAGCGCGATCAGCACGGTGTCCACGGTTTCCGGCAGCGCGGCGATGCCGGCGCGCACGGAGCCAGCCTGTCCGGCCTCGGGGGTCGGATTCACGACGATCCGTGCGCCGAGGCCGGCCAGCGCCGCCTCGATCGCAGCCGGCGCAGGTCCGGTGACGACCAGCACCGGGTCGAGACCCGCGGCCCGGACGCCCTCGACCGCGTGGCGCACGATCGGCTGCCCGCCGACCGGGAGCAGCAGCTTGACCTGCCCCATCCGGCGCGCGAGTCCCGCGGCCAGCACCAGCGCCGCGATCAGGGCCGATCCCCAAAGAAGAACCCCGCGGGAGGTCTCCCGCGGGGCCCGGGGTCGATCGGACGGCTCAACTGAAGGGCTACTTGACGGCCGCGGCGGCCGCCTCCATCGCGCGCTTGGCGAACACGCGCAGCAGGTGGCTCTTGTACTCCACCGATCCCTGCAGGTCGGCCTGCACGTCCACGCCCTCGGCCGCCTTCTCGGCCGCCGCCTGGATCGACGCGGCGTCGGTCCCCTTGCCGGTGATCGCGGCCTCGACGCCCTTGGCGCGCACCGCCTTGGTGCCGGCGCCGGTGATGCCCACGCTGGCCTTGCCTACCTTGCCGCCGTCCACGCTCAGCACCGCCGCGACCCCGACCACTGCGAAGCGCGAGGCGGGGTGCGGGAACTTCATGTAGGCGGCGCCGGTCTTGGCCGCGAGGGCGGGCACGCGCACCTCGGTCAGGATCTCGTCTTCCGCGAGCGCGGTGGTGAGCAGGCCCTTGAAGAAGTCGTCGGCCTTGATCGTGCGCTTGCCCTTGGGTCCCTCGGCCACCATCTCGGCGCCGAGCGCGATGATGGCGGCCGGGTAGTCGGCCGCCGGGTCGGCGTGGGCGAGGCTGCCGCCGATCGTGCCCATGTTGCGCACCATCGGGTCGCCGATCTGGGCCGCCACCGCGGCCAGGACCGGGCACTTCGACTTGACCACCGGCGAGGACTCGACCTGGTAGTGCGTCGTCATCGCCCCGATGACCAGGGTGCCGCCCTCTTCCTTGATACCGGAGAGCCCGGAGACCTTCCGGAGGTCCACGAGGTGCTTGGGCTGGGCCAAGCGCAGCTTCATGGCCGGCAGCAGGCTGTGTCCGCCCGCCAGCAGCTTGGCGTCGTCCTTGTGGCGCCCGAGCAGGTCCAGCGCCTCCTTCATCGTCCCCGGCGTGTGGTACTCGAACTGGGCTGGGTACATTGTCGGCGTCTCCCTTACTTCTTCGATTTGGCGGCCTGGGCGGTCTTCCAGACCCGCTCCGGCGTCATCGGCATGGCGTCGATGTGATCCACGCCGAGCCCGGACAGGGCGTCCACCACCGCGTTGACCACCGCCGGCGTCGAGGCGATGGTGCCGGTCTCTCCCGCGCCCTTCACGCCCAGCGGATTGACCGGCGTGGGCGTCTCGGTGCGATCGGTCTCGTAGAAGGGCAGCATGTCGGCCTTGGGCAGCGTGTAGTCCATCATGCTGCCGCTGACGAGCTGGCCGGAGTCTCCGTCGTAGACCGCCTCTTCCCAGAGCGCCTGCGCGACGCCCTGGGCGATCCCGCCGTGCACCATGCCGTCCACGATCATCGGATTGATGACGTTACCGACGTCGTCCACCGCGAGGTAGCGGAGGATCTTCACGTGGCCGGTGTCCGGATCCACCTCCACCACGCAGGCGTGGGCCCCGAACGGGAAGCAGAAGTTGGACGGATCGTAGAAGCTCGTCTCCTCGAGACCGGGCTCCACTCCCTCCGGGTAGTTGTGTGGCACGTACGCGGTGAGGGCGACCTGGCCGAACGGGATCGCCTTCTGGGGCGACCCCTTGACCACGAAGCTGCCGCCGACGTACTCCATGTCCTTCGGATTCGCCTCCAGGAGGTGGGCCGCGATCTTCTTGCCCTTCTCCTTGATCTTGTCGAGCGACATCACGATCGCGGTGCCGCCCACCGAGGCCGAGCGGCTGCCGTAGGTGCCCATGCCGAACGGCACCCGGCCGGTGTCGCCGTGGACGATCTCGATGTCGTCCATCGGGATGCCGAGCGAGTCGGCCACGATCTGGGCCATCGTCGTCTCGTGCCCCTGCCCGTGCGAGTGCGAGCCGGTGAAGACGCTGACCTTGCCGGTGGGGTGCACCTGGACCTTGCCGGACTCCCAGAGCCCGGCCTGGGCCCCGAGCGAGCCGACCACCTTGGAGGGCGCGATGCTGCAGGCCTCGATGTAGGTCGAGAAGCCGATGCCCATCAGCCGGCCCTGGGCCCGCGCCGCGGCCTGGTCGGCCCGGAACTTCTTGTAGTCGAGCATGCCGAGCAGCTTGTCGAAGGCGCCCAGGTAGTTGCCGCTGTCATAGGACAGGGCGACCTTGGTCTGGTAGCCGTCGGAGAACTTCGGGATGAAGTTCTTCTTCCGGATCTCCACCGGGTCCATCTTCAGCGCGGCCGCGGCGGCGTCCACCATGCGCTCGAGCAGGTAGCAGGCCTCGGGCCGACCCGCCCCGCGGTAGGCGTCCACCGGCGTGGTGTTGGTGAAGACGCCGGTCACCTCCGCGTGGATGGCGGGCCACTCGTACACGCCGTTGAGCAACGTGGCGTACAGATACGTCGGCACCGCGGGCGCGAACGTGGAGAGATAGGCGCCCAGGTTCGCGGTGGTCTTCACCCGCAGCCCCAGGAACTTGCCGTCCCTGGACACCGCCACCTCGGCGTCGGTCACGTGGTCACGCCCGTGGGCGTCGGTCTGGAACGCTTCGCGGCGCGACGACGTCCAGCGGATCGGCCGCTTGATCTGCTTGGTGGCCCAGGTGCAGACCGTCTCCTCGTTGTAGAGGAAGATCTTGGAGCCGAAGCCGCCACCCACGTCCGGGGCGATGACCCGCACCTTGTGCTCCGGGATGCCGAGCACGAAGGCGGTCATGAGGAGCCGGTGCACGTGGGGGTTCTGCGAGGTCACCCAGAGCGTCCAGTCCCCGGTGGAGTCGTCGTAGCGCGCCACGCACGCCCGCGGCTCCATCGCGTTGGCCACCAGGCGCTGGTTGACGATGCGCTTCTTCACCACGACCGGGGCCGCCTTGAAGGCGGCGTCGGTGGCGGCGCCGTCGCCGATCTGCCACTTGAAGGCCACGTTGCTCGGCGCCACCTCGTGGACCTGGGCCGAGCCCTTGGCGGCCGCCTTCTCGGTGTTGGTCACCGAGGGCTGGACGTCCCAGTCGACCGCCACCAGCTCCGCCGCGTCGCTCGCGGCCGACTGGCTCTCCGCGATGACGATGGCCACCGGGTCGCCCACGTAGCGGGCGGCGTCGGAGGCGAGCGGCATGTGCGGCGGGATCTTCAGCTCGGGCAGGAGCCAGCCGCAGGGCAGCGAGTTCACCCCGGTCATGTCCTTGCCGGTGAAGATCGCGACGACGCCGGGGGCCTTCGACGCCTTGCCGGTGTCGATCTTGCGGATCTTCGCGCTCGCGTGCGGGCTGCGCACGAAGACCGCGTGGGTCATCCCGGCGAGCTTCAGGTCGTCGGTGTAGTTGCCCTTGCCGGTGATGAACCGGGGGTCTTCACGCCGCTTGATGCTCGCACCGAGCACACGGGCGGTGGCCATGGTCGCCTCCTACTTCCCCGCCATCTTCTCGGCGGCGTACTGGATGGCCTTGACGATGTTGTGGTAGCCGGTGCAGCGGCACAGGTTGCCTTCGAGATCGTGGCGGATCTGGGCCTCGGTGGGCCGCGGGTTGCGCTGGAGCATCTGGTGGGCGGACATGATCATGCCCGGTGTACAGAAGCCGCACTGCAGCCCGTGCTTCTCCCAGAAGCCCTCCTGGATCGGATGGAGCTTCCCGTCCTTGGCCAGGCCCTCGATGGTCAGCACCTGCGCGCCGTCGCACTGCACCGACAGCAGCGTGCACGACTTCACCGCGACGCCGTTGAGGTGCACCGTGCAGGCCCCGCACTGGCTCGTGTCGCATCCCACGTGCGTGCCGGTGAGGCCGGCCAGCTCCCGGATGTAGTGCACGAGCAGCAGCCGCGGCTCCACCTCGTGCGATTGGGGGGCACCGTTGATCGTCATCGACACGGTCTTTTTCACCGCGCTACCTCCTGAGTGAAGGGTCCGAGGCCGGGAAAGCGCCCCCAACCGTAGTCCCGGCGGGGGGTTCTGTCAAGGGGACGAGAGGAGCCGGCGGCCCTCGGTGCGCGCCTGCTCGAGGACCTCGCGCACCGCGAGGCCCCGGTCGCGCGCGATGCGCCGGATCTCCTCGAACTCGGGCGTCACCGTGATCACCCGGCCGTCGAGGCGGGACACCTTGAAGGTCACCGGTCCGTGGGCGGTGTCGAGCCGGACCATCTCCCGGTCGAGCCGGGCCCGCTGGTAGGCGGTCCACCGCACGCCGATGGTGGAGGACTCCTCGAAGAGCAGTCGGGAGAGGTCGGCGACCCGGCCCGGCTCGCAGAGGGCGGTCAGGACCACCCCGGGCCGGCTGCGCTTCATGATGACCGGGGTGAGCCAGGCGTCCAGGGCGCCGCTCTCGAGCAGGCGCTCGAGCAGCGGCTCGTAGAGCTGGGGCGACATGTCGTCGACCGTGGTCTCGACCTGGATGATGGTCTCGGTCGGGGCCCCGGTCGGCGCGGCTACCGCCGTCTCCCCGACGAAGAGCCGGAGCACGTTCGGGGTCTCGAGCTCCATGGTCCCGGCCCCGTAGCCCACCGCGGTCACCCGCATCGCCGGCATCGAGCCCGCGCCGGCGGCCAGGGTGGTCAGGATGGCGGCCCCGGTCGGGGTCACCAGCTCCCGGCGGATCCCGGTGTCGAGGGTCGGGAAGCCCTTCAGCAGCTCCGCGGTGGCGGGGCCCGGGACCGGGATGCGCCCGTGGGGGCCGTCGATGAACCCGCCGCCCACCGGGAGCGCGCCGAAGTGGACCGCGTCGATGCCGAGCAGATGCAGGCCGATGCACGCGCCGGTCACGTCCACGATCGCGTCGATGGCGCCCACATCGTGGAACTGCACCCGCTCGGGGGTGGTGCCGTGCACCCGGGCCTCCGCGTCGGCGAGCCGACGGAAGACGCGGGAGGCCATCTCCCGGACCTTCGGGGCCAGGTGGCTCCGCTCGAGGATGGCCAGGATCTCGCCGAGGCCGCGGTGGCCCGGGGGATGGCGCGGCTGATGCGCGCCCGGGTCCGGCACGCGCCCCATGTAGGCCGGGTCGCGATCATAGCCGGCCAGGTGCACGTCGACCTTGGTGGCGCGGAAGCCCGCCTTCATCACCTCCGAGCGCTCGAGCCGGTAGCCGTCGACGCCGAGCCCGGCCAGCTCGCGCTCGAGGGTCTCGAACGGAACGCCCGCGTCGACCAGGGCGCCCAGGATCATGTCGCCCGAGGCGCCGCTCGGGCAGTCGAAGTAGGCAAGCTTGAGCACGGGTCAGCGGAGCTTGGTGGCGAGCTTGTTGATCTGGTTGGCCTGGGCGGCGGCGCCGTAGCCGTTGTCGATGTTGACCACCGAGACGCCGGGGGCGCAGGAGTTCAGCATGGCGAGCAGCGCGGCCACGCCGCCGAAGGAAGCGCCGTAGCCCACGCTCGTGGGCACCGCGATGACCGGCCGGTCCACCAGGCCGCCCAGGACACTCGGCAGGGCGCCGTCCATGCCCGCCACCGCGACGATCGCGTTGGCCTCGTTGAGCCGGTCGAGGTGCGGCACCAGGCGATGGAGGCCGGCCACCCCGCAATCGAACAACCGTTCAACGACGTTGCCCATCACCTCCGCGGTCACCGCGGCCTCCTCGGCCACCGGGAGATCGGAGGTGCCCGCGCTCACCACCACGATGAGCCCCACCCCGTCCCGCGCGGTGGGCTTCACCACGACCAGGCGCGCGGCCTCGTGCACGCGGCACGGCAGCCCGCTCGCGACCAGGGCCGCGGTCACCGCGGGCTCCGCGCGGGTGGCCAGCACGTTGTCGTGGTGCTCGGCCAGGCGCTCCACGATGGCCACCACCTGCTCCGGGGTCTTGCCCGCGCAGTAGACGGCCTCGGGCACGCCGTGGCGCAGCGAGCGGTGCAGGTCGACACGGGCGAAGCGCAGGTCCTCGTAGGGCAGCGCGCGCAGCCGGGCGAGCGCCTGCTCGGGGGTGAGCGCGCCGGCCGCGACCTCCTCCAGCAGGGCCCTTACTTTTTCCCGATCCACCGGAGGGCCTCGTTGGCGCTGCCGCTGCGGAAGCCCTGCAGGTCGAGCGTCACGTAGAGGTAGCCCAGCTCGCGGAAGCGGCGGACGATCGCGCCGTGCCGGTCCTCCTGCCAGAGCCGCGGCATCTCCTCCGCGGGCAGCTCGATGCGGGCCAGCCGGTCGTGGTGGCGCACGCGGAACTGGCGGAAGCCCAGGCTCCGCACGAAGGCCTCCGCCGCGTCGATCTGGCGTAGCTTCGCGGCGGTGATCGCGTCGCCGTACTGGAAGCGCGAGGAGAGGCACGCGAACGACGGCTTGTCCCAGGTGGGGAGCCCCAGCTCGCGCGAGAGCGCGCGGATCTCCTCCTTCCACAACTCGGCCTCGATCAGGGGCGCGCGCACGCCGCGGGCCTCGGCCGCCTTCATGCCGGGCCGGTGGTCGCCGAGGTCGTCCATGTTGGCCCCGTAGACCATCTGCGCGTCGCCCGCGCGCCGGGCGATGGGCTCGAGCCGGGTGAACAGCTCCTCCTTGCAGTGAAAGCACCGATCGGGCCCGTTGCGCGCGTACTCCGGCCGGTCCAGCTCGCGCGTCTGGATCACCTCGTGGTGCATCTCGAGCAAGCGGGCGAGCCGCCGGGTCTCCTCGAGCTCGGCGGTCGGATAGGTCTCGGAGTCGGCGGTGACCAGCAGCGCGCCGTCGCCGAGCGCGTCCTTGGCGGCCCGGGCCAGGAAGGTCGAGTCGACCCCGCCGGAGAAGGCCACGATCACGCGGCCCATCCCGCGGAGCAGCTCCAGGAGCCGATCGTACTTGGGCGCGAGGGCGGCGACGTCGGTCACGCCGGTCATCCCAGCATCGCCGTGGCCAGCTCGGTCAGCGGCACCATCGGCCGCGCGCCCACGTGGGCGATGACCTCGGCGGCGGCGAGCGAGCCGAGCCGCCCGCAGGTCGGCAGATCGAGCCCCTGGGCGAGCCCGTAGAGCACGCCCGAGGCGTAGAGGTCTCCCGCCCCGGTGGTGTCCACCACCGCGTCGACCGGATGCGCCTGGACCACGTGCACCCGGTCCCCCTGCACCAGCACCGAGCCCTTGGCGCTCCGGGTCAGCGCGGCCAGCTCGCAGTGCCCGCGCACGTGGGGCAGCGCGGCGTCGAAGTCGTGCACCTGGTAGAGCGCGCAGATCTCGGCTTCGTTCGCGAACAGGATGTCGACGTGGTGCTGGACCAAGTCGAGGAAGGCGGCGCGGTGCCGCTCCACGCAGAACGGGTCGGAGAGGGTGAGCGCCACCCTGCGCCCGGCCGCGTGCGCGATGGCGGCCGCCGCCCGGAACGCCTCCTGCGCGTCCGGCGGGTCGAACAGATAGCCCTCCAGGTAGAGGATCTTCCCGCGCGCGATCAGCCCACGGTCCACGTCGGCGGGACCGAGGCGCACCGAGGCGCCGAGAAACGTGCTCATGGTGCGCTGCGCGTCCGGCGTGACCAGGATGAGGCAGCGCCCGGTGGGCGGCCCGCTGGTCGCCCGCGGGGTGTCGTAGCCGACGCCGGTCGCGCGCAGGTCGTGCCCGAACACGTCGCCGAGCTGATCGTCGCGGACCTTGCCCACGTAGTGCGCCCGTCCGCCGAAGGAGGCGACGCCCACCACGGTGTTGGCCGCGGAGCCACCCGATATCTCCACCCCGGGGCCCATCGCCTCGTAGAGCGCGCGGGCGCGGGCCTCGTCCACCAGGCGCATCGTGCCTTTCGCGAGGCCCTGCCGGACGACCAGGTCCTCGTCGGCGTGGCTCAGCACGTCCACCAGCGCGTTGCCGATGCCGATCACGTCGAGCTGGCCGCTAGCCACGGCGGCGCCCCCGGGCGGCGGCCGGCCGGGGCGCAGCCGGGAAGTAGCGATCGAGGAGCAGGGCCAGGCTCTTGCGCGTGCGCGGGGGAAAGAGCTTCGGGCTCGTGATGACCGCGCTCGCCAGCGCGTCCCCGCAGCCCGCCTCGCAGGGCTTCCCCACCCGCGGGATCATCCGGCGCAGCACCACCTTGGCGGTCGCCACGTTCTTCAGCAGGTTGGCCACCACCGCCTCCACCGTGACCGCGGCGTGGCTCTCGTGCCAGACGTCGTAGTCGGTGGCCAGCGCGAGCGTCGCGTAGCAGAGCTCGGCCTCGCGGGCGAGCTTGGCCTCGGGCATGTTGGTCATGCCGATGACCGAGACGCCCCAGCGGCGGTAGATCTGCGACTCGCCCTTGGTGGAGAACTGCGGGCCCTCGATGCAGATGTAGGTTCCCCCGCGGTGCACCCGCGCCCCCGCCTCGCGCCCGGCGGTCTCGAGCAGGTCGCCGAGGCCCGGGCACACCGGATCGGCCATTCCCACGTGCCCCACGATGCCGCCGCCGAAGAAGGTCGAGATGCGCCGGCGGGTGTGATCGTAGAACTGGTCGGGGATCACCAGGTCGAGCGGGTGGATATCCTCCTTCATGCTGCCCACCGCGCTCACCGAGACGACCCAGCGGGCGCCGAGAGCCTTGAGGCCCCAGATGTTCGCCCGGTAGTTGATCTCGGTGGGGCTCAGCCGGTGGCCGCGGCCGTGGCGGGGCAGGAAGATGACCCGCCGGTCCTCGAGGCGCCCGGTGCCGAATCGATCGGACGCCTCGCCGAAGGGCGTGCGCACCCGGACCCAGCGGAGATCCTCGATGCCCTCCATCTCGTAGAGCCCGCTGCCGCCGATGATCCCGAGGGCGGGCTCGGGCGCCGCCGCCGCGCGCCGGGCGCTCACGCGGGTACCTCGAGGAGGCGCCCGTACGTCCGCTCGCCGCGGACCTCGGCGATCTCCACCGTCGCCATGCGCCGTCCGAGGCCGTCCGGGCCCGGGAACAGCACCTCGACGTAGTTGGACGTGAGCCCGGAGAGGAGCCCGGTCTGGTGGTCGCGCGCCTCCAGCACCAGGACCTCGCGTGCCGAGCCGACGAGCGCGCGCCGGAAAGCGTGGCTCTTCTCCCGGCCGAGGCGCCGCAACCGCCGGCTGCGCTCGCGGATCGCCGCGGCCGGCACGTGGTCCGGGCGCCGGGCGGCCTCGGTGCCCTTGCGGTCCGAGTATGCGAAGACGTGCAGGTAGGAGAACGGCAGCGAGTCGACGAGCGCGAGCGTCGCCTCGAAGTCCTCCTCGGTCTCGCCCGGGTGCCCGACGATGACGTCGGCGCCGAGCCCGAGGCCGGGCATGGCGGCGGCCAGCCGATCCACCAGGGTGCGGTACATCCCGGTGTGGTACGGCCGCCGCATCAGGCGCAGCACGCGGTCGCTCCCGCTCTGGAGCGGCAGGTGCAGGTGCGGCGCCACCACCGGCAGCGTGGTGACCGCGTCGACGAGATCGGCGGTGAAGTAGGACGGCAACACCGAAGAGAGGCGGAGCCAGCGCAGGCCCGGGACGCCGGCGAGGCTTCGCACCAGGGCCGCGAGCGACGTCCGCGGGTACAGATCCCAGCCGTAGTGGCCGATGTCGACGCCGGTCAGGGTGACGTCCGGATACCCGGCCTCTGCGAGCGTGCGTACCTGGTCGAGCACGACCTTCGGCTCCTGGCTCCGACTCCCCCCGCGGGCGGCGGGCACGATGCAGAAGGCGCAGCGATGCTGGCAGCCGTCCTGGATCTTCACGAAGGGGCGCGACCGGCCGGTCATCCGCGCGACCGGCGCGACCGGGACCGCGCGGGCCTCGCGGATGTCGGCCACCGCCACCGCGGGCCGCGCGCGCTTGACCAGCGAGTCGAGCAGGTCGGGCAGCCGGTACTTCTCCTGATTGCCCACCACCAGGTCCACGCCGGCCAACGAGGCCACCGTGTCCGGATCGGTCTGGGCATAGCAGCCGGTCACCACCAGGAAGGCCCCCGGATCCTCGCGGGTGATGCGCCGGATGGCCTGACGGTCGGAGAAGTCGGCGCGCCCGGTCACCGTGCACGTGTTCACCACGTGGACCCGCGCGCGGCTGCCCGCGGGCACGACCCGGAAGCCCCGCCCCTCGAGGAGCGCTCCCATCTCCTGCGACTCGACCTGGTTGAGCCGGCAGCCGAGGGTGGTGAGGGCCACCGTGACCGGCTCGCTCATGCCGGCACCACCTCGCGGAGCTGGCCGCAGGCCGCCCCGATGTCCTCGCCCTTGCTCCAGCGGATGGTCGCGGTGATGCCGTGCTCGAGCAGCACCGCCTGGAACGCGAGGATGCGCGGCAGCGGGGGCCGCGCGAAGCTCGAGCCTTCCCAGTCGTTGAACGGGATCAGGTTGATCTTGCCGGGAAGCGTCGGCAGGCCGCGAGCAGCTCCTCGATGGCGAAGCCGCGATTGACCGGCATGATCCGGTCGCGGATCTCGTTGCTGGTGGCGTGCAGCGAGATGGCCAGGTTGACCTTGAGGGTCTCCTTGGCCAGCCGCTCGATGCCGCTCACGAGCCCCACCGTCGACACCGTGATGCGTCGGGGCGAGAAGGCGAAGGCCTGGGGATCGATGAGCAGGCGCAGGGACTTCACGGTGGCCGAGTAGTTGGCGAGGGGCTCCCCCATCCCCATGTAGACGATGTGGGTGATCCTCTCGCCCGGCCCGAGTCCTTGGCGGGCCACCAGCACCTGCGCCGCGATCTCGCCCGCGCTCAGGTTGCGCTCGAGGCCCATGGTCCCGGTGAAGCAGAAGGCGCAGGCGAAGCCGCAGCCGACCTGGGTGGAGACGCACAGGGTGAGCCGGTCGCCGTCCGGCATCAGCACCGCCTGGACGCGCGCGCCATCCCCATAGCGGAGGACGAGCTTGTGGCTACCGTCCTGCGAGGGGGTCCGGCGCTCGACCTCGGGCACGTCCACCGTCGCGCGGGCGGCCAGCGCGGCACGAAAGTCGCGCGGCAGGTCGGTCATCGCCTCGAGATCCACCACGCCCCGGGCGAAGATCCACCGTGCCAGCTGTCGCCCGCGATACCGGGGGACCCCCAGCGACTCGGCCAGCGCTTCCATCTCGGCGGGCGAGCAATCGAGCAGGTTCGTCGAAGACATACGCGTCGGATAGTAGCACAGGGATGGAGGGCTCACCGGGCGCGGACCGCCGCTCGCGCGGGCGGCGCCGGACGGAGGCTAGTCGTCGCCCAGCGTGAAGGCGGAGGCGCAGAGAAATCCGAACGCGAACACCACGACCACCACGAGGTACGTCCACACGAAGCGCATGGGTCACGGTCCTCCGACGCGGAGTATTCTCCGGTGACTCGCGTCCCGGGCCGGCACAAAAAAACCCGGCTCCCTCGGCCCCACCCCTAGTGGTGGCGTGCCGCGAGATCGACCACATGGACGGAGGAGCCGAATCGGCCCAGAGCTGGCGTCTTACGTATCGGCGCGAGTCGGAACCCGACGAGCCGGTGACGCCGCTCGAGGAGTGATCCGGGCCTTTCGCGCCTCGTCGGCCGCGGCCCTCAGCTCGCCGCTCCGCCGCTCGAGTGCCGCGAGCGCCTGACGCATGGCGGCCACCCGTCGCTCCGCGGCCTGAGCCGCCCGCTCGGCTCGATCGGCCCGCCGAGCCAGGGACCGATCCGCGCGTGCGGCCTGGTCCGCGGCGCGGGCCCGCTCGCGGGCCACGCGGCGAGCCTCTGCCGCATCCGGCGCCGGCGTGGGAGCGGGCTCGGCAGGAGCTGCGGATTGCTTCTTGGGTGGCCGCTCGAGGAGGAACCCGGCCGGAATCGGACCCCGCGAGAGGACCGCGAAGCCCGGGTCGGCGTGCTCGTCAGCCAGGCGCCCCGCCTCCAGATCGGCCCGAAGGCCTCGATCGGTGACCGCGGCCAGGAGCGTGCTCCGGAGCCGGCGGTCGAGCGCGGCCGACACTCTCGTCCCGGCCTCCTTCAGCGCCTGGTTCGCGCCGCGCACGAGCGGCTCGAACGCGGCCCGATAGCGCTCCATGGCCGCGCGGAGGTCACCTCCTCCGAGCTGGGCGCGGCGGAGCCGGTCCACCGCGTCGAGCAGCGTGCCGAGCTCGCGCGGCCGGGCGGCCGAGGCTCGGTTGAGCGCCCAGGCGACCGGGCTCGGACGTCTGAGCCGCGCGACCTGGCGCGCCTCGGCCGCCTTCCCGCGCTTCGCGAGCTGCGCGGCGAGCGCATTCCGGGCGCCGACGAACTCGCGGGGCGGAACCGCGCGCAGCGCGTCGGTCGGGCTCGCCTTCGATTTCATCGCGGCCGCCAGTCCTCGGCGAGCAATGCCCAGCGCTCGTGGTCCGCCCAGCGCCCCGCGATCTCGAGATACCGGGGCGAGTACCCTTCCCGGCGGAATCCCGCGCGCCGGACCAGGGCGAGCGAGGCCCGATTGACCGGCAGGATGTTCGCCTCGACCCGATGCAGGCGCAGGGTCCGGAAGGCGTGGCGAAGGGCGAGGGGCAGAGCTTCCGTCATGTAGCCTTGCCTCGCGTGGCGGACCCCGATCCAGTAGCCCAGGTACGCGCTCTGCGCGGGGCCGCGAACGATCTCGTTCAGGTTGATGGCGCCGAGGATGGCCTCGTCGTCGAGCCGACAGATCAGGAGCTTCTCGTGTCGGCCGTCCCGGGCCGACGCCATCCAGTCGGTGAATTGCCGGCTCGGGGTGCGCGTGGCGGGCGGACGCGGCTCCCACCGCCCGAGGAACCGGGCGCTGTCTCGCCGGAGGGCGAGGTACTCCTCCCGGTCACGGACGGCCGGCTTCCGCAGGAACACACGCTCACCCACCGCGATCCGGATCGGCATTCGAGGCATGCGAGTGCCCTCGTACTACTCGATCACCTGGTCCGCCCTCTGGAGGAGCGCCGGCGGGATCGTAAGGCCGAGGGTCTTGGCGGTCTTGAGGTTGATCACGAGCTCGGGGTGCTCGTAGGCCTCGATCGGAAGGTCGGCGGGCTTGGCTCCCTTGAGGATCTTGTCCACGTAGCGGCCCGCCGCCGCCCGCCCGACCTCGCGGATGCTTTCCGCGTAGGAGAAGAGCGCGCCCTGCTCCACCACTCCTTGCGGTGACCCGCCACCGGCAGGTGCTGCTCGGAGGCGAGGCGAAGGATGAGCGAGTGGAACTTCACTCGCAGGTTCAGCGAGGCGATGAACACCCCGTCGACGGCGCCGTGGGAGAGCGAGGCGAACACGCGCTCGATGTCGGTCTGCGATCGGACGTCACGCTCGACCAGCTGAAACTTGAGCGCGACCCCTACCTAGTGGACCTGCCGACGATACAGCGGCCCGCCCGGATCATCCGGGTCGCTCAGCACGAGGAGGCGGCGGAGACCGGGCACGAGCTGCTTGAACAGCTCCGCCTCCTTCGACGGCGCGTTCCCGAGCGCGATGAAGCCGGTCATGTTCCGGCCCGGATGGGCGAGGCTCACCGCCACCCCGGCCGCCACCGGGTCGGTCACGTGGAGGAAGACCACCGGGATCTGGCTGGTCGCCGCCTTCGCGGCGCGGAGCGTCTGGTTCTCGAACGCCACGAGCAGATCCGGGCGTGCTCGGGCCAGGTCCGCTGCCGCGACGCGCGCCGCAGCCTCGTCGGCGACGTTGCGGAAGTCCAGCTGGAGGTTCTTCCCTTCCTCGTAGCCCAGCGCCTTCAGGCCGTCCCGGAGGCCATCGAGGGAGGGCGGCACGTGGTCGAGACCGACATGGAACAGCCCGATCCGCCACACCTTCACCACCGTCTGCGCGCCGGCCGCGCGCGGCCTGGCGATGAGGCTGCCCGCGATGACCGCCAGGAAGGTACGTCGCGGCATTCCTGGCGAGCGACTGGCATTCATCTGGTTGTCCTCCGGATCTGACCGGCGCTTGGCAAGGAGGTCGAATGCACAAAGTCCGTGGGCGGCCCGTGGATAAGTCGGTGGGCTCGCGCCGCTCCGGCCCGCGATTTCGCGCACTAGGAGCAAGTCGCCTGGTTTCTGAGCAATCCTCGCTGAACCGCCGTTCGCCGGTCCGGGTGGCCGGCTACTTGACGG